>Ga0075434_100002366_pt1 | contig 16529 bp, 18 predicted proteins | sample RhiMethybrSRZTD3_FD_75298 | JGI IMG/M metagenome (GOLD analysis project Ga0075434, IMG submission 75298) | Populus rhizosphere microbial communities from Tennessee, USA - Rhizosphere MetaG P. TD hybrid SRZTD3 | ecosystem: Host-associated > Plants > Roots > Rhizosphere > Soil | place: USA... | reverse complement strand
CCAGGTGCCGCCGTTCGTCAACGAAGGCGACAAGGTGCGGGTCAACACCGAAACGGGCGAGTACCAGTCGCGCGTGTAAAGGCCGTGTAATTAACGAAATCAGATGCGGACGCAGCCGATCCTCACCGGGATCCTGTTGCTCCTCGGCGGCGGCTTCTTCGTCGCGAACGCCAGGCTCCTCATCGAGTATTCGCAGTACCGGCAGCGCCGTGCGCTGCTGACGTGGCGGACGCCGCCCCCGCCGTATTACGGCGTCGCGCTCGGCATCGGCGTCGTCCTCGGCTTTCTGGTCTTCTACAAGATCTTCTTCCTGCACATGCAGGCGTTCGGCGAGACGATGATGTTCGTCTACTACGCCTATCTGGTGCCGCTCAGCCAGCGCATCGGCCGCGGCTTCTACGAAGACGGCATCCGGGCCGACTCGACGTTCATCCCGTATCACGATGTCGGCGGCGTGAGCTGGCGGGAAGGCGAGAAGCAGGTGACGCTCATCGTGAGCTCCCGATTGCGCAATTTTGCACGGCGCCTCATCGTGCCGGGGGATAAATACAGGGTCGCGAAGCGCCTGCTGGCGGAGAAGATCGGCGACAACAAGATCCACTTCAGCGGCACCGGGCTCGACCTCGGTGGGCCCGATGACGCATAGGTCATTGGTCCGTTCGTGCCCCCGGCCTTTAGCGGCCGCCCAAATCATCCGATAATCGAACAGTTATGGCTGCACGCGCTACCTGGAAAGGCTTCCTCAAGATCAGCCTGGTGAACATTCCGATCAAAGTGTTCCCGGCCACCGAGTCGAGCGGGACGATCTCGTTCAACCAGTTGCACGGCGAATGTCAGACGCGCATTCAGCAGAAGCGCTGGTGTCCGCACTGCAATCGCGAGGTGCCGAACTCGGAGATCGTCAAGGGATACGAGTTCGAGAAAGGGCGCTATGTCGTGATGTCCGAGGAGGACTTCGACAAGGTGCGGCCGGAGTCGACGCGCGTGATCGATCTCGTGCAGTTCGCCGACGAGGCGTCGATCGATCCGATGTACGTCGACCGCACGTACTACCTCGCGCCCGACGGCGCGATGGCGGCCGACGCGTTCGCCGTCATGCGCGACGGGATGAAGGGCAAGGTCGGCGTCGGCAAGCTGGCGCTGTACGGACGCGAGTACCTCGTCGCCGTCCGGCCGCACGACCGCGGCATCGTCATGTACACGCTGCACCACGCCGCGGAGATCCGCAGCATCGACGCCGTCGAAGAGCTCGGCGCCGTGCCGGCGAAAGTGAAGCCGGAGGAAATCAAGCTGGCGAAGCAGGTGATCGAAACGTTCGAAGGGCCGCTGAACCTCGCCGACTACAAGGACGAATATCGCGAAGGGCTGCAGCGGATCATCGACGCGAAGATCGCCGGCGAAGAGGTGGTGGCGCCCGCCGTCGAGGCCGCGCCGCGCGTCGTCAACCTGATGGACGCGCTGAAGAAGAGCCTCGACGCGGTCAGCACGCAGAAGAAGAAGCCGGCCAAGGTGGTCGCGGAGAAAGCAGTGGCCGCCGCCGCACCGAAGCGGAAACGAGCCTGAGGAAATTTGGAATTTGGAATTTGGAATTTGGAATGCGTACGCAGTTTCTGCGTACTGTTCATCTCTGAAGGCCAAAACACTCAGTAAAGAAATCCGTTGAAACGGCACGGCGTGTGCTCATACGTCGTGCATGCACCCCAAAGCGCCACAGCAGACATCCGAACCGTCACCGAACTTTGAAGACGGTGAAAACATTCGGAGTCGCACGTTCCTGTTCTCATGTCGGGTCGTCAGATTCTGCCAGCAGCTCTATGGCGCGAGTGGTGTGGCGAGAATTCTGGTGCCACAACTCGTCAACGCCAGCACGTCGTGCGCGAGCATGCTCGAGGAGGCTCGCGCCGCCGAAAGCGACGCGGACTTCATTTCGAAATGCGCGATCGCGCTGAAGGAATGTCGTGAATCGTGGACGCGGTTGCGCGTTTGCGAAGCGTGTCGCCTCGGGCCAGAGGCGGAGGCGCACGAGCTCGTTCAGGAAGCGAACGAGCTGATTTCAATCGTGACGGCGATTATCCGAAACAAACGGCGGAATATGCGCGACAAAACAGGCCGAGAGGGCGGCCGAGTCCGCAGGTCCACGTCACGAGCAGTCTCGTACGAATTTCATATCCCGGATTCGTAACCCCCCGACCTGATTACGCATTCCAAATTCCAACTTCCAAATTCCAAATTCTCTCACCGTCCCGCAATCAATCCGATCAGCCCGGGTCCGCTCGCCGTCGGATCGCCGAGCCAATCGGGCGGCGTGAGCCAGACGAACGCGAGAATCACCAGCACCCAGAGGTCGTAGGGCAGCGTCGCGCGCTCGTCGGTCCAGAAGAACGCGCGGGTGAAGAGTCCGGCCGGCCCTTCGCGCGAGGGGAGCGGCAGGCGGTTGAGCGCGAGATACGTGTAGTAGATCCGGTTCGCGACGGCGAGGATCGACAGGATCAGCACCACCCACAGCACGGCGGCCATCCGGTTGGTGAACGCGCCGATCATGAACAGCACGATGCGCTCGGGCCGCTCCATGAAGCCGACCTTGCATCGCTCGACGAGCGATTCGGCGCGCGCGCGCGCGTAGCTCGTCATGATCGAAAAGATGAGCGCGAGCGCCGCGACCAGCACGTAGTCGCTGCGTCCCAGCTTCGAATACAGAAAGATGAGCCCGGTGAGCAGCGCGAGATCGGAGAAGCGATCCAGCGTCGAGTCCCAGAAGGCTCCGAACTTCGACTGCAGCTTCAGGATGTGCGCCACCTTGCCGTCGATGAAATCGAAGATGTTCGCGACGAGCATGATGACGAAGGCCAGCATGAACTTCCCGAACCCGAGCGCCCAGGCCGCGGCCACGTTGACGATGACGCCGATGAGCGTCAGCGTGTTCGGGTGAATCCGGAGCGCGACGCATAAATTAATGATGGCGCGCAGCGGAAGCATGCACGCCGCGCCGACCGCCCCTGTGAACGTCCGCCGCTTGCGCGGGGATCGCCCGTTCACTGTGACGGAAGGGGCGCCGACCGCAGGGTTTATAATGGTGGGTTCAGACACAGAGCGAAGACGCGACATAGTAGCGTATGCCTATCCACGACCTCAAGGAACAGATCGCCAGGTTGCCGGAGCAGCCAGGAGTGTATCTGTACTTCAACGCGGAAGGCGACACGATTTACGTGGGCAAGGCACGCGCGCTGCGCGACCGCGTGCGCAACTATCTCGGCGGCTATGGCACCGATGCCAAACGTGATGCCCTCCTCGATGAGATCGCCCGCCTCGAGGTCATCGTAACCGACTCGGTCGTCGAAGCGCTGGCCCTCGAGAACAATCTCATCAAGCAGCGCTCGCCGAAATACAACATCCTGCTCCGCGACGACAAGAACTACCCGTATCTCCAGCTGACCACGAACGAAGGCTTTCCACGCGTGCTCGTGGCCCGGCGGGTGGAGCGCGACGGCAGCTTCTACGCGGGTCCCTTCCTCCCCGCAACGTTCGCGCGGAAGACGATGGCGCTGACGCACCGGCTGTTCGGCATCCGATCGTGCAACGAGGTGATCACCGGCAAGCGCGGACGGCCCTGCCTGGAGTACGACATCAAACGATGCATCGCGCCGTGCGTCGACACGATCTGTACACCCGAGGACTACGCGCGCGCCGTCACCATGACGCAGATGTTTCTGGAAGGCAAGAACGACGAGCTCGTAAAGACACTTCGCACGCGCATGCTGCAGGCGGCCGAGGGCGAACGCTTCGAGGAAGCGGCGCAGCTGCGCGACGCCATGCGGACCGTGCAGACGCTGCACGATCGGCAGCAGAAGATGGCCACCGCGGAGCTCGGACACCGCGACGTGTTCGGGCTGAAGCTCGGTCCCGCCGGCGTCGTCATCCAGATTTTCCAGGTGCGCAGCGGCCGCGTCGTCGAGCGGGTGGAACTCGGCACGGAGGACGCGATCGTCGGGTCGCCCTTCGGTCCGGCTCAGGGCGACCGTGAGCCGCTCGAACGGTCGCGCGAGGGCGAGGTGCTGTCGGCGGCGATTCAGCAGTTCTACGAGCTGCGCGGCGCGCCGCCGGAGGTTCACGTTCCGGCGGAGCCGGACGAGCGCGAAGCGCTCGAGACGTGGCTGTCGGAGCGCGCGGGCCGGCGAGTCCGGATTCTGATCCCGCAGCGCGGCGAGAAGCGCGGGTTCGTCGATCTGGCCAACCGCAACGCCTCGCTGGCATATCAGACGCGATTCAACCAGGCCAGGGCCGCGCAGTACGACGCGCTCGAGACGCTGCAGCACGTGCTCGCGCTGCCGACGCTGCCGCGGCGGATCGAGTGCTTCGACATCTCCACGATTCAGGGGGCCGAAACGGTCGCGTCCATGGTCGTGTGCGAGGACGGCCGGATGCGGCGGTCCGAGTATCGAAAGTTCCGAATCCGGTGGGATTCGATCGACCGGCTTCGGCATCCGAACCAGCCCGCGCTCGCCGGGACGGCGCCGCCGCCACAGGACGGTTCAGCCGCCGCGATGCAAAACGACTTCGCCGCAATGCACGAGGTCGTTCTGCGGCGCTATCGAAAGCTGCTCGAACTCGGCGGGCCGTTCCCCGATCTCGTGATCATCGACGGCGGCAAGGGACAGCTTGGCGCGGCGTACGCGGCGCTCGAGGAGCTCGGGCTCGCGAATCTCGTCGCGGTCGGCATCGCAAAGAAGGAGGAGCTGCTCTACACGCGCGATCACGAGGACCCGATCGCACTGGCGGCGACCGATCCGGCGCTGCTGCTCGTTCAGCGCATTCGCGACGAAGCGCACCGTTTTGCCGTCACGTTCCACCGGCGCGCGCGGACGATGCGAGATCTCCGATCGGACCTGGACCACGTGCCCGGCATCGGGCCGCGCCGGCGGCGAACGCTGCTGACGACGTTCGGCAGTCTCGCCGGCGTGCGGCGAGCCACGCGCGAGGAACTGGCCGCGGTGGTCGGCCAGAAAACGGCGGATGCCGTCCTTGCGTTTTTCGCGAGCCGGACTTAATCTGGCTTCGCTTCAGTTGACTACGATCTACCGTGGACATTAACGTCGCTCAAGTCTTCATCGCATTCATCGTCCTGCTGTTCTCGCTGACGATCCACGAGATGGCGCATGCGTGGACGGCCGATCGCCTCGGCGATCCGACGGCGCGCCTGCTCGGGCGCGTGTCGCTGAATCCGCTCGTGCACGCGGATCCGATCGGCACCGTGTTGTTTCCGCTGATTGCGATGTTGACGGGCGCGCCGCTCATCGGCTGGGCGAAGCCGGTGCCGGTGAACGTACGGCAGCTGCGGCATCAGCGGCGCGACTACGTGCTCGTCGCAGCCGCGGGACCGGCGAGCAACCTGCTGCTCGCATTTCTGGCCGCCTGCGTGCTCGCAGTCCTTCCGGTCTCGCCGCAGACGCTCGATGCGGCCAACATCTCGGCGCCGATTGCCTCGATCCTGAGCCGCGTCATCTTCCTGAACGTCCTGCTTGCCGTCTTCAACATGATTCCCATTCCGCCGCTCGACGGAGGCAACGTGCTCGCGGGACTGCTGCCGTTCCGGCTCGCCGCGGGATTCAACCGTTTGCGTCCGTACGGCTTTCTGCTGCTCTATGCGCTCATCCTGACCGGCGGCTTCGACAGGCTCGTGCTCCCTCCGTACCGCTTCATCGTCTCCTGGCTTCCGGCGCAGTGACTCACTCCGTTCGCTCAGGGCAGTCTTCCAAACCGCGCGTCGTCTCCGGCATGAGGCCGACGGGACGGCTGCATCTCGGTCACCTCGTTGGCGCGCTCGGCAACTGGGTCCCGCTGCAGGACAAGTACGACTGCTTCTACTTCATCGCCGACTGGCACGCGCTGACGAGCGATTTCGCCGACACGAGCCAGCTGACGTCGTATGCGTACGAGAACGTCGCCGACTGGATCGGCGCCGGCCTGGATCCGGAGCGGAGCACGTTCTTCGTCCAGTCGCTCGTGCCCGAGCACGCAGAGCTATACGTGCTGCTGTCGATGGTCGTGCCCGTGCCGTGGCTCGAGCGCGTGCCGACGTATAAAGAGCAGCAGGAAAATCTGAAGGACAAGGATCTGTCGTCGATTGGATTCCTCGGCTACCCGCTGCTTCAGACCGCGGACGTTGCGATGTATGACGCGCGATTCGTTCCGGTCGGCGACGATCAGGTCGCGCATCTCGAGCTCGCACGCGAGGTCGTCCGGCGCTTCAACAACTTCTTCGGCGAGGTTCTCGTGGAACCGCAGCCGATGCTGACGACGTTCGCGCGGCTGCCCGGTCTCGACGGCGACAAGAAGATGAGTAAGAGCCTCGGCAACACGATTCACCTCTCCGACAGCGCGGACGAGGTGAAGAAGAAAGTGATGCGGATGTACACGGATCCAAAACGGGTTCGCGCCGACGTTCCGGGCACGGTCGAAGGCAATCCGGTGTTCACGTATCACGACGCGTTCAACCCGAACAAGGACGAGGTCGAGGATCTGAAATTGCGCTACCGCGCCGGCAAGGTCGGCGACGTCGAAGTGAAGACAAAGCTCGCCAACGCATTGAACGCGCGTCTCGAGCCCATTCGCGAGCGCCGGTCCGCCGTGCTGGCCACACCGGAGCGTTTGAAAGAAATTCTCTTCGAGGGCTCCAGGCGCGCGCGGACGGTCGCCGAAGTCACGATGGCGCGCGTGCGCGACGCGATGAAGATCTCATATAGATGAGAAACGACCTCAGCGTCCCCGGTGTCCTTCTCCGTGGTAGATAGGTAGTGTTGGACCAGCACCCAGACTTCGAGTCGACGCGCGAGGCCTTCCCGGTCAAACTCGAGATGTTCGAGGGACCGCTCGATCTGCTCCTGCACCTCATCAAGAAGAACGAGGTGAACGTCCACGACATCCCGATCGCGCTCATCACGACGCAGTACCTCGAGACGATCGAGCTGATGCAGGAGCTGAACCTCGACGTCGCCGGCGAGTTCCTCCTGATGGCGGCGACGCTGATTCATATCAAGTCGAAGATGCTGCTGCCGCGGCCGGAGACCGCGGCCGCCGTCGAAGGCGAGGAAGAGGATCCACGCGACGCTCTCGTTCGCCGGCTGCTCGAGCATCAGAAGTTCAAAGCGGCGGCGGGACTGCTGCACGAGCGCGAGCAACTGCGCGCGGCGCAGTGGCAGCGGCCCGACGAACGCGTGGCCGCCATCGCCGGCGACGAGTACGAGCCGGAGCTCGAGGTGGATCTCTTCAGCCTGCTCACCGCGTTCCAGGCGGTCGTGCAGCGCGCGAAGCAGCGGCCCAAGGTGCTGCTGCCGCCCGAGCAGATTCCGGTCGAAGTGCGGATCGATCAGCTGCTCGCGCGGCTCTCGGAAACCGAAGCGTGCGGCTTCGACGATCTGTTCACCGACGCGAACGATCGCGGCGGTCTCATCGTCACGTTCCTGGCGTTGCTCGAGATGATCCGGCTGAAGCTGATTCGCGTGTTTCAGTCGGGCAGTTTCGGTCCGATCCGCGTTTACAAGCGTCCCCGTCCGTCGGATGCGCCGCATCCGATCGGGGATCCGGAAAGGCATCATGGCTGAACACGAAGGGCTGAAGGGGCAGGAGGGGCAGGAGGAGTGGGAGGGGCAGGACGGGCCGCGGGCATCGGCCGAACTGAAACCAATCCTCGAAGCGCTCATCTTCGCCTCGCCGGAGCCGCTGACGCCGAAAGCGATCTTCAAGCTGCTCGAGTCCGAACCGAAAGACGACATTGAGGCGGCGCTGGCCGAGTTGAAGCGGGACTACGATCGACCGGGCGGCCTGCAGCTCGTCGAGGTCGCCGGCGGATATCAAATCGTCACGCGCTCCGACCTCCACGAATGGGTCCGTCGTCTGTTTCAGGAGCGCACCACGCAGAGGCTCACCGTGCAGGCGCTGGAAACGCTGGCCGTCATCGCGTACCGCCAACCGATCACCGCGGCGGAGATTACCGACGTGCGCGGCGTCAACACCTCGGGCGTGCTGAACACGCTGCTCGAGCGTCATCTGATCAAGATCGTGGGACGCAAGCAGGTGGTAGGCCGGCCGTTCATGTATGCGACGACGAAGGAATTTCTCATCCGCTTCGGGCTGAACGATCTGAGCGATCTGCCGAAGGTGGAAGACATGGCCGAAGCGCTCGGTCTCGAGGCGCCAATCCTCATCGAACAGACGCCGCGCGAAGAAGATTTGCCGCTCAGCGAGCCCGAGGTGGAAGAATTAGGAATTAGGAATTAGGAATTTGGAATGCGTACGCATTCCAAATTCCAAATTCTGAATTCCAAATTACACCGTCCGCTTTAACGCCCGTACCTCCTCGGCTGTCAGATCTCTCCATCGTCCGGGCTTCAGCTTCGCGTCCTTGATCGGGCCGATCGCGACGCGCTTCAGGTGCGTCACCGGATGGCCGATCGCCTCGCACATGTTCCGCACCTGACGATTGCGTCCTTCGCGAATGGTGATGCGCAACTGGTTCGGACCGAGCGGCTTCACTTCGGCCGGCAGCGTCCGGCGTCCTTCAATCGTGACGCCTCTGGCCAGGCGATCGACGTCGTGTGCGTCGGGTTCGCCGAGCACGCGCGCTTCGTAGACGCGAGGCAACGCATGCCGCGGATGCGTGAGCCGCGCGGCGAGGTCGCCGTCGTTGGTCAGGAGGAGCAGCCCTTCCGAGTCGAAGTCGAGGCGGCCGACCGGATACACGTACTCGCGGACGCCGGCCAGCAGATCGATCACCGTCGGCCGACGCTGCGGATCCGATCGCGTCGTCACGTACCCGCGCGGCTTGTTCAGCAGCAGGTATCGATGATGCTCGACCACCTTCACGCGGCGGCCGTCGACGCGGATGTCGTCGCGTGAAGGATCGGCTTTCGATCCCAGCTCGCGCACGGTGACGCCGTTCACCGTGACGCGCCCGTCGAGCATCAACTGCTCGCTCGCGCGCCGCGAAGCGATGCCCGCCTGCGACAGGATCTTTTGGAGACGTTCCATTTCCGATCGCGATGATTAACCGGAGAGACCGCTGAGATCGCAGAGAAAAAATCTCCGCGTTCTCTGCGTTCTCCGCGGTTAAATGACATGCTCGGCCTTATCGCGCGAGCAGATCTCCCCAGAAGGCTGCCAACTGCGCGACGTCGCTCACGTGGACCGGTCTGTCCGCCTCAGCGTGCGAGATGAGGCCGCTCAACAGCAGCCGCACCGGCGCGTGGCCGCGCAGATCGTTCGCCAGATATTCCGATTCGATCGACGGGATGACGTTGTCGTCGATGCCGTGCAGCAGGTACACCGTCGCGTCCGGCTTTGGCGATTTCGACACCGAGAGCGCGGGATCGCCGCCGTAGAGCGCGACATACGGCAGCAGTCGCGCGCCGAGATGCACGACGTCGCGATTGTTCACGTAGCGCATCAGCGTGGCGGAAGGTTCCGGGAGGCGCTTCGCGGTCTCGCGCAGCGCGTCGAACTCCTCGGCGGCGCGCGCCTTGTCGACGTTGGTGTCGAGCGCCGACGCGAGCAGATATCGATGAAGCGCGGCGCGAAGCGGCGCGACTTGTCGCGATGGCACGACGCGCTCGGCGACGCCGAGCAGGATGACCGCGACGCCGTAATCGTGCGGCGCTCGGGCGAATGTGTCGCGCGTGTGATCCACTTCGGCGCGCACGACGGCGGCGCCGCCGGTGCCATCTGCGCTCGTCGCGTTCAACCGGATCTGCTGTGGTGGATACGGTTCCTGTCCCGTGCAGAGGTATCGCAGCACGCGCGGGAGATCGTCGTGGCCGCCGAAGGAAAAGACGTACTCGACCCGGTGCGCCAGCGACGGACGTCCCGCCGCAACGATCGAGAGGCCGCCGCTGAAGCTGATGCCCATCATGCCGATTCGCGCGCCGCGCGGTCCGGGACCGTGTTCGTACAGCCACGACGCGGTACCCTCGATCGCGTCGGTGATCGCCGGCGTGATGGTGAACTGCGACAGATCCGGAATGTCCGGCGTGAAGACTGCGAGACTCGACGATGCGAGATTGCGCGCCAGCCGCACGAGGCGTGGTTCGTCGATGCCTGACGGATGCAGTCCCGATGTGAGGAGCACCGTGCGGTGGATCGATTGCGACGGCAGGTACATGCGGCCGCGCAACGGACCTCGCGGTGTGTCGATCGTCATCACCTGATCGGTCACCGTGTGTGTGTCGAGGTCGGCGACTTCGCGCGCGAAGCCGTGCATGTCGGCCGCGCGGACGACGAACGCTGCACCGTGCAGGTACGGACGTGCGATGAACGTGCCGCCGACGAACAATCCCGTGACCAGGACCAGCACGAGCGTCGCTCGCCGCCGCATGCGTGCATGTTACCCTTTGGTCGGGTAGGTCGGGTTGGTCACGTAAGTCGGGGTAGGTTGGGCCTTACCCGACCCACCTGGGCCCATGAAACCGCTGATCATTGCCATTGACGGTCCGTCCGGTGCGGGAAAGGGGACCGTCGCGCGCGGCGTCGCAGCGGAGCTCGGATACCGCCACATCGACAGCGGCGCCATGTATCGAGCCGTTGGATGGAAGGCCATCCAGGAGGACGTGCCGCTCGACAACGAAGCGCGCGTGGCCGCGCTTGCCGATCGATCGCGGATCGAACTGACCGACCCGCGCGTCACGATCGACGGACACGACGTCACGCGCGCGATTCGCACGCCGGAGATCGATCGCGCCGCCACCGCCGTCGCGCGGTTGCCGAAAGTCCGCGCCGTGCTGGTCGATCGTCTTCGCCGCCTGGGCGCCGGCGGCGGCGTCGTCATGGAGGGACGCGACATCGGCACGGTCGTGTTTCCGGTGGCGGACGTGAAGATCTACCTCGACGCCTCGCCCGAGGAGCGCGCGCGCCGACGCGCGAACGACCCGGCGCATACCAACGTGCCGGCTGCGGTGGCCGAGGTGGCGACGCTCCTCGATGCGCGCGACGAGCAGGATCGCACCCGCACTGCGTCTCCGCTCTACGCTGCTCCCGACGCCGTCATCGTCGACACGACCGGCAGGTCGGTCGAGCAGGTCGTTCGCGACGTCATGAACGTCATCGCAAGTCGGACCGCCTAGCGCGGTTTCCATTTCGGTGCCGCGCTGTTTCCATCAGCGATGCGGATCGACGCGCTGACGTTCTTCAACACGACCCCGCAAAGCGGCGAAGGGTTTGCCGAGCCGGCCGACTATCGCTTCTCGTTGTCGACGACGGCGAAGTCGTCGGCGACGATCGCTGGAAATCTCGACGCGAATCCCGGTGCTGACGCGCGGCAGGTCGCCGAATTCACGATCGCCGGCTTCGAAACGTTCTTTACGACGAAGACCGTGCAGCTCACGTCGCCGTTCCTGTTCTCGCCAGGGAAAGGCAATCTCCTCCTCGAGATCACCAAGAATCAGACAGGAAATTTCGGTGACGGCGGAATCTTCGCGAACGTGAACACGAACGCGCGGGGTGTGTCGACCGTGATTGACGATCTCGAAGGCACCGGGCCGTCGCTGCAGCGCAACGTCGGCCTGAACGTCGGCTTCTCGGGTCACCTCGAGGGTGCGGCGACGCCCGAGCCGGCATCGCTCCTGCTGATCGGATCTGGTCTCTTTATAGTGGTTCGACGTCGATGGCTGAGGGCTGATAGCTGAACGCTGGCAGCCCTCAGCTTCACTTGCGTTCTTTGTAGTCTTCGGAAGAAGCGGGATCGAGCTCCCACCGGTGCTTGTCGCGCTCGCTGACCTTGTCGCTGGATTTCAACTCCTCGTTGTCCTGATATTCGACGCCGAGCGCTTTGCCGATGTCGTCGACGATGTCCTGATCGGGTGTCGGGTTGTCGCCACCGGGCGCCTCGTCTCCGGTGAAGTACGCCTGTTCGATATCGACGTCGACGTCGCCGCCCGAAACGCCCGTCATGGTGCGGTGCTCGTTGAGCGACTCGGCGAGCTCGGCGCGGCCGGTACGCACTGCCGACCCGCGGCGGTCCAGATTCAGGGAAGATGGCGGCGTCGGAACCGTTTCGTCGAGCGTCCGGCGCACGCGGTCCAGCCGCGGCGTTTTCGTGCGCGTGCGCTGACCCGGTCCGGGCGAAGCCCCCAACGGTCGAGTCGTCTTTCGCGGTGCGGCCTTCCGAGCGCCGCTTCGGGCGGATGCCGACACTTTTCGTGCAGCGGTCTTGCGCACTTTCTTTCCCGTGGTGGCCTTTCCGCGCGCCTTCAGCGCCTTCAGCGCCTTCGTTTTTCCCGCCGATTTCCGCGTGCGCGCGACCGGTTTTGCCCGCCGGGCGGCCTTCCGTCTGGCCATTCAGATGTCCTTTCGAACCTTGACAGTTTGGCGATAAGTGTCGTACGCTCTAATGCTTATCGGAATTCCTCACAACCTCGCGGGGCACCGGTACCCGCTGACCACTGCCGGAAATCGAGAACACGAGGAGACGCGCAAGGCATGGCAAACGTAGAAGGTGAGAACACTCCCGGTCCGGCCAGAGGCGGCGCGGCTGTCGCCGAAAGCCGGAGCGACCGCGGCGGTCTGAAGGTCCGCCCGCGCGAAGACGACGACAAGATCAATCCCGACGAGTTCAAAGAACTCCTGGACAGCTACGATAACAGCTTCCGTAACATCGCGGAAGGCGAAGTCGTCAAGGGAACGGTTCTGAAGGTAACCGCGTCCGAGGTCATCGTCGACGTCGGTTACAAGTCCGAAGGCCTCATTCAGATCGACGAGTTCCTCGACGAGGCCGGTGAAGTCACGGTCCAGCCCGGCGACATCGTCGACGTCCTGCTCGAACGCACCGAAGATCGCGAAGGCTACGTCGTCCTCTCGCGCGAAAAAGCCGAGAAGATGAAGATCTGGGACGAGGTCGAGAAGGCCTACGCGGAGAAGAAAGTCGTCATCGGTCGCGTCATCGAGCGCATCAAGGGCGGCCTGGCCGTCGACATCGGCGTGCGCGCGTTCCTCCCCGGGTCGCAGATCGACGTCCGTCCGGTGCGCAATCTGGACGCGCTGCGCGGTCAGGAACTGCGGATGCGCGTCATCAAGGTGAACAAGAAGCGCGGCAACATCGTGTTGTCACGGAAGGCGCTCCTCGAAGAGGAGAACGCGGAAAAGAAGAAGCACACGCTCGAGACGCTGGCCGAAGGCAAGGTCCTCAAGGGCGTCGTCAAGAACATCACCGATTACGGTGCGTTCATCGACCTCGGCGGTATCGACGGCCTGCTGCACATCACCGACATGTCGTGGGGCCGCGTCGGGCATCCGTCCGAGTTGTTCAAGGTGAACGACGAAATCGACGTGATCGTGCTGAAGTACGACCCGGCCACCGAGCGTGTTTCGCTCGGCCACAAGCAGCTCATCACCGATCCGTGGGCGAACGTGATGGACCGCTATCCGGTTGGCGCGCGCGTCAGCGGCAAGGTGGTCAGCCTCACCGACTACGGCGCGTTCGTGGAGCTGGAGGCGGGCGTCGAAGGGCTCATCCACGTCAGCGAGATGTCGTGGAGCAAGCGCGTGAAGCACCCGTCGAAGCTGCTGAACGTCGGCGACACGGTCGACGCGATGGTGCTCGGCGTCGATCCGACGGCGCGGCGCATTTCACTCGGCCTGAAGCAGGTCGAGAGCAACCCGTGGCACGACCTCGCCGGCAAGTATCCGGTCGGCTCGAAGATCACCGGAAAGGTCCGCAACCTCACCGAGTTCGGCGCGTTCGTCGAGGTCGAGGAGGAAATCGACGGCCTCATCCACATTTCCGACATGTCGTGGAGCAAGCGGATCAAGCATCCGTCCGAGGTGTTGAAGAAGGGCGACGTCGTCGAAGCGATGGTGTTGAACATCGACGCGGAGAACCAGCGGCTGTCGCTCGGGCTGAAGCAGCTGGCGACCGACATCTGGGACGACTTCTTCTCGCGCCATCAGGTCGGCGACACCGTCGAAGGCAAGGTGGTGCGGATGACGAACTTCGGCGCGTTCGTCGAGCTCGACGAGGGCATCGAGGGGCTCATTCACGTGTCGGAGTTCGACGACACGCAGCACGGGGGCAAGGCAAGCGACAAGATCGAGCTCACGGTGGGCGAGAGCTACCCGATGAAGATCATCAAGCTCGCGCCGTCGGAGCGGAAGATCGGGTTGTCCATCCGCGCGCTGAAGTCCGACGAGTTCAGAGCGGACTGGGAGTCGTATCAGGAATCGGCCGGCGACGGCACGGCGACACTCGGCGATCACTTCAGGAACCGGTAAATGGCTCATGGCTGATGGCTGAAGGCTAGTGGAATGGCGGATGGCCATCAGCCATCAGCCATTCCATAAGCCATCAGCCCTTAGCCATCAGCCATCACAAGGATGCAGCTATGACGAACGGCAGCATGACGAAGGCGGAACTCGTCGAGGAAGTCTCGCGCGTGTCGGACCTCACGAAGAAGCACTCCGAGGTCATCGTCGACACCGTGTTCAAGAGCATCATCGACGCGCTGCATCGCGGGGAGAAGATCGAGCTGCGCGGGTTCGGCAGCTTCCGCCTGCGGAAGCGCGAGCCGCGCAAGGGACGCAACCCGAAGACCGGCGACAAGGTGGATGTTCCGCCGAAGAAAGTGCCGTACTTCAAGCCGGGAAAAGAGCTCAAGGAGCTGATCAACAAGGAGCCCGCTCCGCCGGCCGCCGCGCCGAACCCCAACACGCCTCCGGACATTCTGGCCGTGTGATCGGATCATGACAGTCGACAGTCAACAGTCGTCGACAGCCTGTTGACTCCCTGTAGACTGTGGACTGTCGACTCTTGACTACGTGGAACGCCTCTGGTCTCCCTGGCGCCTGAAATACGTGACGGGCGCCAGCGGCGACAATCCGTCGTGCATCTTCTGCGATACTTCTCAACCCGGCCGTGAGGATCTCATTCTCATTCGCGGCCGGGTTTCCTACGTCATCCTGAATCTCTATCCGTACAACAACGGCCATCTGATGGTCGTGCCGAACCGGCACGTCGCAACGCTGGCCGCATCGTCGGCTGAAGAGCGCGACGAGTTGATGCGGTTCACACGGCATTCGGAGATGGCGCTGACGGAAGCCTACAAACCGCAGGGGATTAACGTCGGCATCAACCTGGGACGTCCCGCGGGCGCGGGCGTCGTCGATCACCTGCACGTTCATGTCGTGCCACGGTGGAGCGGCGACACGAACTTCATGACGGTCGTGGGAAACGTGCGCGTCCTGCCGGAGGATCTGTCGTCGACGCGGGATCGATTGAAACCGATCTTCGAGAAGCTGGCTCGTGACGGACATTAGAGCAACCACGTCCATGTGACAGGCATTAGAGCAACCACGAAAACACGAAAATCCACGAAGTACACGAAAAAGATCAAATAAGTAGTCGCCGATGTTTCTCGAGCTCACACCTGATCAGCGCGCGTTCAAGGCATCGATCGATAAGTTCGCGACCGAGATCGTCGCGCCGCGCGCGGCGCTCATCGACAAGACGGGCGAGTATCCGTCCGACGTCATGCACGCCGCGGCGTCGCACGGATTGCTTGGCGTCACGATCCCGAAGGCATGGGGCGGCGCGGGACGCGATTACGTCAGCTACTCGCTGGCGATCGAGTCGATCGCAAAGGCGAGCGCGACGGTCGCGGTCGCGCTGTCGGTGACCAATTCGCTGGTCGCCGAGCTGATCGCGCACGCCGGCCGCGATTACCAGCGCGAGCAGTGGCTGCGGAAGCTGGCGAGCGGCCAGGTGATTGGCGCGTTCGCGCTGTCCGAGCCCGGCGCCGGCACCGACGCGGCGAATCAGCAGACGATGGCGACGCGGACGAGCGACGGGTTCCGTCTGCGCGGCCGCAAGGTGTGGGTGGCAAACGCCGAGGAAGCGGCCGTGGCCATTGTGTTCGCGTCGACGCGCGCCGGCCTGCGCGGCCAGGGCGTGACCGCGTTCCTCGTGCCGATGGACGCGCCGGGGATTACGCGCACCGCGCGCGCCGACTCGCTCGGCGTTCGCGGCCTCGGCTGCATGGATCTCGATCTCGATGTCGCCGTCAGCGACGATCAGGTGCTCGGCCACGTCGATCAGGGGTTCCGTCTCGCGATGTGGGCGCTGCAGGGCGGCCGTGTGGCGATTGCCGCGCAGGCGCTCGGCATCGGCGAAGCGGCCCTCGACGAAGCGATTGCGTACGCGAAGCAGCGCGAGCAGTTCGGCCAGCCGATTGCGAACTACCAGGCGATTCAGTGGATGCTCGCGGACATGGCGACCGAGCTCGACGCCGCGCGGATGCTGACGTGGAAGGCGGCGGCGGCCAAGGATCGACAGGAGAAGAGCGCCGTCGAAGCATCGATGGCGAAGCTCGCCGCATCCGAGGCGGCGCACAGGGCCGCGGACAAGGCGATGCAGGTGCTGGCGTCGGCGGGATATCGTCGCGGATCGGTCGTCGAGCGCTTGTTCCGCGACGTGCGCGCCACGGAAATTTACCAGGGAACCTCCGAAGCGCAGCGTATGATAATCGCCGCAAACGTGCTGGCGAACGCGTAGGGGC
>Ga0075434_100002365_pt1 | contig 16529 bp, 8 predicted proteins | sample RhiMethybrSRZTD3_FD_75298 | JGI IMG/M metagenome (GOLD analysis project Ga0075434, IMG submission 75298) | Populus rhizosphere microbial communities from Tennessee, USA - Rhizosphere MetaG P. TD hybrid SRZTD3 | ecosystem: Host-associated > Plants > Roots > Rhizosphere > Soil | place: USA... | reverse complement strand
GAGATCTTGAGCCTATCGCCGATGCCGAGCGGTGCCTTTACCGACGATCGAGCGAGCTCATCGGTCGCAGGTTGCTGGGCGGTCAAATCCCGGCCGCAGGCGACATCGCCAGTGAACACGACCGTGATGGCTACGAGTGCCATCACAAAACTATTTGTTATGGTGCGCATCGAGTCGCTCCATTCTTACAATGGCTTCAAGTGGCGCGAACTTTGATCGGAAAGAGATCTCCGTATTTGCGATCGAACAGCGCTCGCCGAACGAAATTGCAGCGCGCGGTGAGCGTCAACCGAGCAACTCAAATGAATGCATCGAATCGCCAACCGGCAGCGCTCGAACCAAGCGCCATTGTTGAACCTACAACAACAGCAAGCGTGGTAACGCTGGGTGGAGTTTAGTTACTCACTTTAGTAAGGCCAGTGCAAAAGTCTGATCTGCATCAGGCTCAATGGTAACACGCGCTTAAGAGAACACAGCAAGCTGACGTTATCGTATTTTGACCGGCGAGCAGGTTATTTGCGCCTCATTGAATTCCAGATCGAGTCATGCATTCTCACCTGGCCCAATTTCAGTGCTTCGTCAGCAAACAATGGCAGCAATTCTGCCGGCAGACGTCCGTCGTTCCAGAGCGCCGCGAGCCTATTGAACAGGTCTCCATCCGTTTCGACGCGTCGCAGCAGCGCGAGCCACGTCGCGCTCTGCTCGGGCGAGAGCCGGGCCGGGTCGGCTCGATTCAGAAACCAACGCGCCGTTTCGCGATTGCCCTCGAACAGTGAAAGCTCCGCTGCAAACAATGGCCTTGTAAGCAACGCTTCATTCGACAGTAGGGGCCGGATTGAAACCAAAGCAGCCTTGCCGAATGCATTCGCCAATTCTTCGGCCAGTTGCGCTTGCGTAGCCGGCTGTACACCGCTGCGCATCAACTGCGCCAATTTCAAAAGCGGGCCCTGGGCGTCGCCCATCAGCGCTGATGCATAGACAAACGCGCGCAATTGCTGTCCGGTTGGATTGCTCGTTCGATCGGCCCATTGAGCAAGCATTTGGCGCCCGAGCTCCTGGCGTCCATTGCGCGCAAGCAGGCCAGCCATCTCGAAGATGTGTTCCGGCATCATCTCCGCATATTTGAGCGCCAACTCGGACGCTGGCGCAGCAAGTCCGGACTGTGCCATCCTGAGGATCAGCTTTCCGGCAAGGTAGGGGCTGCGCCACGTCGTCATCCAAACCTGCGCGCGCCGATAAGCCAGATCGATTTCGTTGCTTTGGATCAGAACGTCCAACAGTAGAAGTCGTTCGGTGCTCGCATTAGGTGGAGCTGTCTGGTCCGCCAATTCCAGCCATTGCCGAGCCTCGCGCCAGTTAGCCCGTTCGGCCAGAATCGCGCCCAATCTTTCAAGTTGGGAAGGCTCCAGCATCGCACTGGCGGCATAGGCGCGCAGCGTTGCCAGTTCGTCTTCGACACGGCCGTGCAAACGATAGAGTTCGATGAGCCGAGTGATCCGGCTGGGCGAGGGGTGCAACGCGACCACGCGCGCCAGTGCATCGAGATAGCGATCAATTGATCCGCTCTGCAGCAAGAGCTCGGCCTGTCTCTCGCGCGCCGCCAGATCGTCGGGACGGACCGCCAAGTAAGCATCGAACGCGTCGACGGCACGATGATACTCGCCAAGCGCCGCATAAGAGCGGCCAAGCGCGGCCAGCAGATCTGGATCGCTGACGCCTTTAGTCAACTGACGCTCAAGGAGCGCAATCACCTCCTTGTGCCGACCTTCGTCCGCAAGCATAGCGACATGCTCCTGACGGCGGGGCAGTAGTGAAACGGCCGCCAGTACCAGCAAGATGATCACCAGCAGAACGAACTGAAGCGCAACTTTCATGTGAATGGCCCATCACTCTGGCTTGCGCATCGATAGCGCGTCCGGAAGCTCGCAGAGCGCCGATCTATGCCGCGCCCGACAAGCTCGGCCCAGATACGCCCATTCCCGTCCGCTGCCCGTGCCTCACCTGACGTATGTGTCAGTTTCGTAAAATGAACGATGCATCCGCACAAATTCGACGGTTCGCCGTAAGCCATCGTCGAGCGAAATCTTCGGTGACCAGCCCATCTTGTCGCGAGCCCGCGTGTTGTCCGAGACGAGCGTCATGACTTCGCTGAGCCCTGGACGGAACCGCTGCTCCTCTTGGACAATAGGCTTTTCGAGGGTCATGAGATCAAGGATACGCATGGCGAACCAGCCGACTGAATAGGTCTTTCCAGTACCGAGATTGATGGTCATCCCCTCGATGCCAGGGGTGGTTGCGGCAGCCATGAAGCCGGCGACGGTGTCACTCACGAAAGTCATATCCCGCTGGGGAGTGAGAGAGCCGAGCCGGATTTCATCGCGCTCAAGCGCCTGCGAGACAATAGTTGGAATGAACGCACGCGCGCTCTGGCGCGGACCAAACGTGTTAAACGGGCGTAGGGTCGTCACAGGGGTACCGAATGAGCGGTAGTAGCTCTCCGCCAGCTTGTCAGCTGCGATTTTCGAAGCTGAGTATGGCGATTGTCCCTGCAATGGATGGTTTTCGTCGATGGGCGTCGTAACCGCCGTGCCATATACCTCGGACGTGCTCGTGTGCACCACCCGGGCGACATCGTATCGCCGGGCGGCCTCGAGCACATTCAGCGTGCCTTCAATATTGGTGTGCACGTAGCTGCGGGGAGCCTCGTAGGAGTATGGAATTGCAATCAGTGCTGCCAGATGAAGAACGATATCTTGACCCTTTATGGTCCGATATACGAAATCGCTGTCTTCAACATTTCCACTGACCACCCGCACTGTCTTGCGCGATTCGGCATCCATAAAGGCGAGATTTCCGATCAGCGATCCGGAATTGTATCGAACTATGGCGGTCGTTTCCGCTCCGGCGGCAACGAGCGCCTCGACGAGGTGACTGCCGATGAAGCCTCCGGCTCCGGTCACCACCACCTTTTTGCCGATCCAGGTCAAGCAGCTGACTCCCGTTGGCTTTGCGAGTATCCGCGGCAGAAAATCTTGCTGACGCAGAAGGCAACGCAGGGGATTGGCGGAAATTGCGAACGGAAAGCAAATGCACGTGCAGCTCGCGCCATGACCGCCATGTCTGCGCGTGCACGGCCAGCAGTCGCCAAAGACTGCCGGAAGGTCACACCGCGTCTAGCTCTGTGCATCATCGCGGAGTCCTTCACAGCGAAGCGTTGTTGGTGACGAACGCGTGATAGTGAAGCCATGGCAGCTCTCTGACGACTAGGCCGAACCCTACCAGCAAGCTCACTGTGGAAGCGATCATATTTCCATACCCATAGAGATCTGGACCAAATGACAGAAGCGCCACGGTAAGGATGCCATTGAGCACGAGATAGGTGAGCACGATCAGCAAGGCCGGCCGGCGCAGATCGAGGTACAGCAAAAAAATAAAGCAGAACATCGCGCTTGTATAGAACACCATGGCACACAAGGACACGCGCAATATGCTCATATAGCCTGGCCGAAGGCCAAGCTCGGACATGAACACGAACGAGAGCATGATCATCATCCCAGCGACGACTACAAGCGCGGCGAACAGGCCAACCAGGCTCGAAAGCACGCAAGTTCCTATATTTTTGATTATCCCGTTTAGCTCGCGCAGGCTCGCCCGCTGTTGCATCCTTGCATGGAATGTCTGGATCAGAGCGGAGAAGCGGGTCTCTACATGGACGAAAAACACGGCAATGATCGGTATGGAGGACAATTGCGACCAGAAGATCGCGGTATCGTAGCTGGGCATGGTCTGGAGAGCGCCGGCTACGAGCAGGCCGCCGGAGGGAGCCAAATGCCACATTATGACCTTGTCCACCCATAGACCCAAAGCGTAAGCGACGCCGGCGGCTGGCAGCTCCCAGTTCTTGCGCAGGCTGTCCTTCAACGCAGGATCGATGGTGATCCTGGTGCCGAAGCGGCGGACCACTGCGGCAAGCAGGATCAAATTGGTGATCGCGAAACTGCCATTGAACGCAAGCAGAAGAGACACAACGGACGGATCACGGAGCACGCTACCGAGGACGAGCATTGAAAACGCCCCCGTGCCGAAGGCGACGAGCACGGCATTGTAGGCTCGGAAGGCTCCGAGGAACGGAATGAGCAGCCATGAGCAACCGATCATGACTGCATTCTGAATACTCCCAATCTTTTCGGCGGCATCAAGCGTGGATGCATAGAAATAGAACGGCACGACGATCACGAGGCTCAGGAGGCCAAAGACAGAGAGTGAGAGAACAAGCACATAGAAAACGCTTTCATTCCGGCGGCTGTAGAGCTGCTCGGAGACATAGCGACCGCTGACAAAGGCCAGCGGGCTGGTGACGATGAGCGCATACATGGAATTATAGATCACGATCGAACGGAATATTGTCAGGTCGATACAGATCCCATCACACGTTGCGGTGCTGAAGGAGAGAAGGCCGAGGACGGTGAATATCCAAGGACCGGCAACGAGGAGCGCAGCATACAAATAGGCGCCAAACACGCTCGAGAGAGCGCCTTGCCGCGTCATTGCCTCAATGGTGATATTGATGCTGGTCATGGTCCCCGTGATCGATGAAGGGAGCTGGCTGCGCCATAAGCTCGGCGTAAAGCCCCTCGTAAAGGCATTTGACTCGGTCCTTGTGATAGTAGGAAGCCACGCGCTGCCGCATGACCTCCCCCATTTGCGACCGCATGCTGTCATCAAGGAGAATTGTGGCAAGTGCGTCAGCCATGGCCTTCGGATTGCAGGGCTCGACGACGATGCCGCCGTAGCCGGCGACAGGATCCCCGTCGAAGCCCTCGATTATCTCCCGGCAGGATCCAACATCGGTCGACACAATTGGCAACCCGATCGCTGCCGCTTCCAGCATTGCGATCGGCTGCGCCTCACTGATGCTGGAGAGCGCCAACACGTCTGCTGCCAGCAAATATTTTTTCACGTCCGGTACGCGGCCGAGGAATTCTACGGACGAGTCGGCTCCGAGTTGATGGACAAGCTGGCGGCAGCTGGCGGCATATTCGGGATCCTCGTCCTCCGGTCCAATCAGGACTGCGCGCGCACTCGGCACGAGATCCTTGAGCAGAGCGACAGCCATGATGAAGGTGCGGACATCTTTTATTGGCACGATACGCCCGATCATAAGCACGGTCGGTGACCGCCGTGTCGTCTCGTCGCGCTTGATAGGCGCGAATTTGACGGGGTCGATCCCGTTGGGGATGATACGAAGCTTGTCAGACGGTGCGCCGTCGGCACGCTGATAGACCTGATTGGCGCGGTACTGTGTTGTGATGACATCCGCGATCGCATAGCTGATGTGTGAGAAGGATTGGTAGGCGTTCAACCAGATCGAGCGTAGCTCCACCGGTCTAGCAGTGACGTCAAAGCCCCCGGCGCCGGAATCGAACAGCCAGTCGGCGACTGCAAGGTCGATACGGCGCTCATTGGTATAGATTCCGTGCTCGGTCACGAGCAGGGGCCGCTTCCAGCCTATTTTTGCACGGCTGCCCACCAGACCGGAAAATCCTGTCGCGACCGCATGGAACACACGAGCTTCCGGCAACGGGGTGGACACCACGGCCAATAGGCCGCGCATCAGGAAACGCCAAGACCAGAAGAAGTCGAGCAGAGACCCGTTGGGCAGCAGCCTTTCAAATGCTTGCTCCATCGCTTGCCAGCCGGGCTTGGAGTCAAGCAGTGCCGTCTGGCCGAAGCCAGTGATGCGCAACTGTTCGACGAGCTCTTCAAAGATGGCACTGTCGCCGGTGGTCAGCGCATTTTCCAGAAGGCGAAATATCCGTTTGATCCGATCCGCATCTCTATGCGTCGGAGCCCGCCCACGTGGGCACACATCGAGGAGAACATCAGTGACACCGACAACGTTCGCGGGAAGCACAAAATTTCTGCGATGCGCTTGAGTGGAAAGACTGATGGCAATGACGTGGAAGGTGATCTGTGGAGAAGCTCGCATCAACGCATCGGCCCAGGAAGCCACCCCGCCGACTACATAGGGATAGCCACCTTCGACGATCATGCACACATCAGCATCATCGGTCATATCGATCCCATTGGCCAAAAGCGCAATCATGATTTCCAAGCTGCCAGCTGACGGCGCGCTCTCTCAAGGCAGCTGCGTGCTTCTTGATCGACCGGATCAATTTCGACCGCGCGCACAAGATCCCCGATGGCAAATTCGATTTCTGCACGGGCCCGCCGCGCTTCGAGCAGGCCGCTCTCGGCATAGGCAAGTCGGGCATCGGCAATGTTTCGCCAACATTGTGCAAGGTTCGGCGTCGCATCGGTTGCGGCTTGGCAATCGCCAACTTTACGGCCGAATGTGGCATGCAGTTTGGACGCTACGGTGGCTGCCAGCACGCGAACCGATGTGTCAGGATCCTTCAGCGCTCGCTTCAGCACCAAGCCCAATTCGGCACCATATCTCCTGTACAAGACCCCCAATGCCTCGAGCTTCTCAGACCGCGAACCCTCGGCGATCACGTCCATCAACGGACGGATGTGATCCGCGCCCTCGAGACGAACGCGGTGATCCAGCAAGGCGAGGTGCATATGCTCGGCGCGCTTGCTCTGATGGCCATCGGTCCTCAGGTTTTCAACGTCATTGCCCAACATAGCCACCGAGCGAATTGGTGTCGGCCGGAACGAGAGAGCAGCCGCAACGAATACGCCAAACGGCCCGGCGAAAGCGGTCCAGGCGATGATCTGTAGGGCCGCGGAGTCTGGGCTGTCGAGCTCGGCCGCGATCGAGCCCCGAAACAGCCACGCCGCCAAAACCAAGCAGCCGGCGAAATGGATTCCGAGATAGACGTCGAGTTCGATACGTCCGCTGAGTAGTGCGATCAACAAAGCGATTTGCCACGCAAACAGCGCAACGACGAAACCCAGCAGGCGGCTTACCAGCCCGGAAAGGCAACCGAGGCCCCGCATGCGCGGGACGCCAGCGCCGCGAGCGGTGAGCATTTGCGTGCCGGAGGTAAGCGTCATGGCCGGCTTCATCGGCACCGCCGCGAAGGTTGATCGGGACATGCAGACAGGATCGATGCAAAGGCGCGACTCAGTTCGTCGGCCCGGCGACGGAACTCCCGCTCGTCTTGCGCCGGACGCAGGGTTTGACAAACGATCGCTGCCAGCGGCTCGGTGCTGACGTCGGAGGGCGGGATGAGAAAGACATGCGGGATGAGAAAGACATGGCGTCCGGTGCCAGGATGACCAGTTCCAGGCTTCGCCATCGCCCCACATCGTGCGTTCTCGTTCACCATGGTATCGATTGTCGTGGGATGGAGCGGCTCGATCGATCTTGTGGAACGGATAGAGTCATCCTCGACCGCGAACACCGGCACGTAGCCGTCGGAGTCCTTCATGTAGATTGTAAATGTGGTCGCACCGGCGCCAACGCGGAACAGGTCACCAAAGCTCGCTGCAGCAGCCCACCGATTGCTTAGGTCTATATTGGAAAAACTCCGCGACAAGGCCGCCACGCTACACGTATCGACGGCGATGCGCCGTTCAAGAGCAGCGATTTCGGCCGTGGCACGCTCGAGCCCGTCGGCAAGGCCGCTCGCGCATCGGCGGCTCGCTGCCAGGTCTTCCGCAAGTTCCGCAGTTTGATAGATATACAGGCTCCGCAGCCCGCCGAGGACGAGCGCCGTTGCCAGCCAAGCGGTGGGTTGGACGGCAGCCATCCCGGCATAGGCATAGAAATCCTGTGCGGCCGACTGTGGTGAAAGTTCAAACAGATAAACTACGGAGGCGGCAGCGGTGGCGATCATGCCGCCGGTCACCCCGTAGTGGCTGGAGGCTAGCAGGACGGGAAGCCAATAAGGATGCGGCATGCCCGGGATCTGGATGACACCAGAGAACCAGTGCCGCAAGGCTGCCATCAGGGCGAGCAACACCAGGGTTTCCAGTATGAGCATTCGCCAGCTGGAGAGAGAAAGTATTGCCAGCAGCCCTGGCTCTGTACGCGCTACGCGACGATCGCTGACCCCGTAGCCCGCGCTCTTGTCGCAATCTCGCGGAATTGCCGGGAACACAAATCTACCCTCGATCGAGGTGGTCGACATGATTCATTTCTCGCCAGCGAACAGCCGGCGACTATCCTACTTTTTCAGGTACACACTATGTTTTTCGGCGCAAGACGCAGGCGTGCTGCATGCAGGCACGCTCGCTCATTTTTCCTAATCGTTGATTGTGAAGAAAGCCAACGGAGAACTCTGACATGAATCAGGACAGTGATGTGGCTTATACTTGTCATCTGCCGCCGGCTTACGACCTGCGTCGCACAGAGCCCCCCCGATCTCGCCGCCAACCGCGATTGTCATCAGCGAGCAATCTCTGGATCATGTGACTTACAGCCAGCTTCTGCCCATAGCGCGCCAGCGGCCTCGAACTTTCCCGCGAACGAAATGCGAATTCTGATGCGCAGCAGGGATTCCAATTGGACACGTTAGCTTTTTGCCATTGTAGTGAGGCTGGCAATGAGGCGGCTGCTCCAACCCGTTCCTCCGGGATGAAGACCGCGTCTGAATTATGCCACCAACGTTCGGCTAGCCACACGTTGCCGCTTACAACGGCGGTCCATTGATGAAAGCGCGAGGTGCCGATTTGTTCGCAGCGCTTCGATACGAAAAGAAGGCGCTGTTACGGTCGCGTTTATTTGGGCACCCGTGTTCGCAAATCGATTGAGGGAGATCGCAGATGCCGACCACCATCGGAAACCTGATCACGCTCGATGGACAATTCGCGGATTGGCCAGCAACCGATCTCGTGATGACGCCGGCAAACACGGTCGCCGGCTACAATGTCTACGGTGCGCTCATTAACGATGCGACGCTTGGCAACAACTATGTAATCGGCATCGCCGCAACCGTCACCACGGATCCCGTGATCGCGGCAAATACCTTCATCTATCTCAACACGGATCAAAATGCCGCCACCGGGTTCACCCCATTCGGAAGTGTGGGTGCCGAATATTACGTGAAGTTCGCGAACTTGACTGGCCAGCTTCAGCCCTATCTGTACTCGGTCACGTCCGCCGGCGTGGAGACCCAGCTCAACGGCGGCGCGCCGCTCAATTACGGCGTTTCCGCCGATGGCGAAAGCATCGAGGTCGCGGTCACGCAGGCGCTGCTGACGCCGACGGGCGGCGTGGCGCCGAAGTCGATCAATTTTATGTCTCTGATCAATGGGGCGACAGGCCTGCCAGGTGATTTCGCCAGCAATCCGCAATACACCATCACCGATCCCTCTACGCTAGTGCCGGTGGACCACACCATCAAGAAGGTCGGGATCGTCTATTCGGCGACGACTGCTGCGCGCTATTTCGGAGGCTCGCCGGCTGGTCAAACGGCCTATTCCGATTTGTTCATGACCGCACAACACCAGGCGGAAGCGGCCGGCGTGTCTTTTGACATCCTGACCGAAGCCGACCTCACCAATGTTGCCAAGCTAGCGCAATACAGCGCGCTGATCTTTCCGTCCATGGAGAACGTCCAGTCGAGCCAGGTTTCCTCAATCGTCAGCGCCTTGAGCCACGTGGTCTACGACTACCATGTGCCGATCATAACGGCCGGCAATTTCCTGACCAATGATCAGAACGGCGCGGCGCTGCCCGGCAATTCCTATGCCAATATGCAGTCTCTGCTCAACGCGACTCTCGGTAGCTCCGGAACAGCGACCTATTCGGTGACGGCGGATGCCACTGCACTCGCCAATCACAACCCGGTCATTTCCGGTTACTCGGCTGGCGAGCTTATCGGCGGCGCCAGCGGTCAGTTCGCGGGGACAACCGCGGGCTTTTACACCAATACTGGATACCTGACCTTCTCGGGTGTCACGCAACCGGCGACCACGCTCGCAAACATCAACATTCAAAATGGCGCCACTCTTCCTGGCGTGGTGCAGACGACCACTGGCGGTACGAACACTCTGTTCGCAACGACCGGTCTGATCGGCGACAGCAACCTGCTGCAGCACGCCATCCAGAATGCGGTGTTCGGTACGACAGCGAGCCTTGCGCTCGACAACAGCCGGATGGCGGGCATCGTCGCCTCGCGCACCGACTTGGACCAATCGCAATTCCCGTCGGATGTTTCGCCCGAGTCCGGTCAGCCAGGCATCTACGCTGGCCTGATCCCGATCCTGCAGCAATGGAAGCAACAATATAATTTTGTCGGCTCTTTCTTCGTCAACATCGGCGACAACGCAAATCCCAACAATGAGAACTTCACCAACTGGTCAGTGTCCAAGCCGTACTATCAAGCCATTCTCCAGATGGGCAGCGAGATCGGCAACCATTCCTACACGCACCTCATCAATCCGCCGGCCGTCGACGCCAACGGCAATCCAATCCCCAACGATCCGATCACTGGCGCCTCCACCTGGAACGAGAACACGAATACACTCTACGTCACGCCGCCTGCCAACGGTTCAGCGCCCAATTGGACGTTCCAATACGAGTTCGGGCAATCAAAGACGATCTTGCAGCAGAACATCGGCATCACGATCGCCGGCGCAGCCGTGCCCGGCGCCAATGACATGGTCGCCACATCCCTGCAGATCTTGCCGTTCTACCAGTCGGCGGGCGGCCTCACCGGCTACGTGACCGGCGGTTGGACCGGAGTCGGTTCCGGCTCCCCGAATGCCTTCGGTTATATAAGCCCGAGCGCTACCGGCTCAGTCTACATCGCGCCTAACATCACGTTCGACTTCACCGAGATCCAGTTCCAGCAGAAGACGCCCGCGCAGGCGCTGGCCGACTGGCAATCACTTTTCAACCAACTCTCAGCCAACTCCCAGTCGCCGGTCATCGTATGGCCGTGGCATGACTACGGCCCGACCAACTGGAATTCGGACACCCCCGGATCACCAGGCCCAGGTTACACCACCCAGATGTTCACGGACTTCATCGCCTACGCCTTTAACGCGGGCTATGAGTTCGTGACCGTAGAGCAGCTCGCCGCCCGCATCGCGGCGCAACAGAAGGCGAGGCTCTCCGAGACGACGAGCGGCAACGTCATCACGGCGACCATCACGCCGGATCCCACGGCACCGGACCTTGGCGGAATGGCACTCAACGTGATCAACGGTGCCACCGGCCAAGTCATCCAGAACGCCGGAAATTGGTACGCCTACGACACTGACAGCATCTTCCTGCCCTTCGGCGGCGGAACCTTTAACGTCACCCTTGGCACGGCGCAGGATGACGTCACGCACATCAACGCGTTGCCGATGCGCGCCGACCTCCTGTCAGTGACCGGCAACGGGGCAAACCTGGCATTCGCGATGACCGGCGACGGAGTCGTCGGCGTCCATGTCAAGACGCCGGGAGCAAATGTCGTCTCGATCCAGGGCGCGCTGGCCGCCACACTGAACGGAACTGCTCTGTCGCTGACGTTCAACGACGGAGCTCTGACGATCTCGTCGAGTTCGCCCCAGGGCGTACAAGTCCGGCATGACGTAACCATCTCGGATGGTGCGACCGCGGTCGTATCGACCGGCAACGACATCATCTTCGGCGGCACTGCCAACGACATATTCACTGGTGGGGGAGGCAACGACATTCTGAACGGCGGCGGCGGCACCGCAAATAGGGCAGTCTATTCCGGAGCCGCCACCAACTATAGTTTCACTCTGAACGCGAATGGCAGCGTCACCATCGCCGATCTGCGTACAGGCTCGCCCGACGGCACGGATACCGACACCAATATCCAGAACTACCAATTCGCCGGCGGCGTCGTGCTGTCGCAGGCCGCGCTGCCTTTTGCCGTCATCACAGGAACCGCCGGCAACGACACGTTAACCGGCTCCCCCGTCGCCAATTCCGGTCAATTGATCCTCGGATTGGGAGGCAACGATACGCTGACGGCGGGCACCGGCGGCAATACGACCCTGGACGGCGGCGACGGCAATGACACGCTTCGCGACGCCGGCGCAGCCGCGGCGGCGAGCATCATCGACACCATGATTGGCGGAGCGGGTGACGACATCTACGTGGTCACAAGAGCAAACGACGTCATTACCGAGCTGTCTACAACAGGTAGCGGCACCGACACGGTCCGCACCAACCTTCGCACCTACGTGCTGCCGAACAACGTGGAGAATCTCGTCTATACGGCCGCCCTCGGCATCACCGCCACCCTCAATGCGCTCCCCAACACGTTCAGCGGCTTTGACGGCACCAGTGTTGTCAACGGCGGCGATGGAATCGACACCGCTTTGTTCACCGGCCAGCTCGCACAATACACGGTCACCCCGAATGCGGACGGCAGCATCACGTTGACCGACAACAGGGCGGGCTCGCCTGACGGCACCACGACCTTCACCAACTTCGAACTGTTCCAATTCAGCAACGGGCTTGTCCTCACCCAGGCGCAACTGGGCGGCAGCTCAGGCACACCGACAACGATCGTGAATGGCACGACCGGCAGCGACATACTGACAAGTACAGCGATAGGAGCCATTATCAATGGGCTCGCAGGGGTCGACACCCTGACGGCCGGCGCCGCCAACCAGATTCTCGACGGCGGTGCCGGTGCAGACATCCTGAACGATGGCGGCCAAACCGGGATAACGCTCGTCGGCAGCGCCGGCAACGACACTTTCATCGTGAGCACCCCGGGCACTGTCATCACGGAGCTCGCAGGCAATGGCACCGACACCATCCAGACCTCACTGTCCAGCTTCAGCCTGCCAGCCAATGTCGAGAGGCTGGTCCATACCGGCTCCACAAGCTTCACGGCGACCGCCAACGCGTCCGGCCAAATGATCACGGGCGGGACCGGCGCCGATTCACTGAGCGACGGCGGTTTCGCCGTCACGCTCAGAGGCGGCGGCGGCGCTGACATTTTCAATGTGACCAACGCCTCAACAACGGTCACCGAGGTGGCCGGCAGCGCGGGCTCCACAGTCAACACCACTCTGGCCAACTTCTCGTTGGGAGCCAACATCCAGAACCTGACATACACGGGGACGAGCGGAAACTTCACCGGCACCGGCAATGGTCTGGCGAACACTGTCACCGGCGGCGCCGGAAACGACACTCTCTCCGGCAACGGCGGAGCCGACACGTTGATCGGTGGCGCCGGAAACGACAGGCTCACCGGCGGCGGAGGAGCCGACACATTCGTGTTCAAGCCGATCAATCCCACCACGAACAACGGCGTTTACGTGGCCGGCTTCGGCACGGACGTGATCACCGCTTTCACGGCCAACATGAACAACGCGAGCCACGACATCCTTCTGCTGGACGCGTCGATGTTCGCGAACGGTACGACGGCAGCTACACTCCTCAGCGGCACGGCCCAAAATGCCGCGGGCGGGACCGTCAGTGTGGTGCAGTCAGGCGCCAACGTCGTGATCACGGTGGATCCGACAGACACGATCACGCTCAACAATGTGTCGCTTGCGACACTGAGGACCGGTGCCGCGGCCGACATCCACTTTGCCTGACGCCAAGGGATCAGCCCCAGTCGGGTGCCGACGCCGACCCGACTGGGCGTTGAGTTAAGGAGCCGCACTTCATTCCGATGAGGGGACCGGCGTTGCCGAACATGCCAGACGATCAGACCGCGATCCGATCTCCCGATCTCGCCGCCGCCTTTCAAGGCTTCCGTAGCGCCATCGTCGCGCTCTCGGTCATATCCGGCATCATCAACCTGCTGGCGCTCACCGGCTCTCTCTATATGCTCCAGGTCTACGATCGCGTGCTGTCGAGCCACAGCGTGCCGACGCTCGTCGCGTTGTCGGTGCTTGCGCTTATCATGTTCGGCTTCCACGGGGCACTCGACATGCTGCGCAACAGAGCCTCGGGCCGCGCCGCCGCGCTGTTCGATCGCCGCATGGCGCGCCCGGTGCATGCCGCGGTCGTCCAGCTGCCCCTCAACGGTATATCGAGGTCCATGGCGCAACAGCCGATGCGAGATGTTGACACCATTCGCACCTTTTTCGCCAATGGCGGCCCAGTCGCCTTCCTCGACCTGCCGTGGATGCCGCTCTATCTCGCGTTCGTGTTCCTGCTCCATCCGCTGCTCGGCTTCATGTGCCTTGGTGGGATGGTGTTGCTCGTTCTGCTCACTTTTCTGACCGAGTGGCTTTCCCACAACGAGGTACAAGCTTCCGCTCGCGCCGATGCCACGCGCAAAGCGATCGCGGACGCCAATGCGCGAAATGCCGAGACGCTGCAGGCCATGGGCCTGGTCGGGCGCGCTGTTGACCGGTTCGAGCGGGCCAACCGGACCTACCTGGAACTGCAAACCAAAGCGAGCGACGTGATCTCGAATCTGGGCGCCATCTCGAGATTCCTGCGCTTTACATTGCAATCGGCCATCCTTGGGTTGGGTGCTTACCTGACCGTTCGCGGCCAGGTCACCGGCGGCGCGATCATTGCCGCCTCAATCGCCACCTCCCGCGCGCTGGCTCCGGTCGAGCAGGCGATTGCACATTGGCGCAATTTTCTGGCGGCACGGCAGAGCTTCGACAGATTGAGAAAAGCGCTCCTCAAGTTTCCGACCACGCAACAGCCTCTCGCCCTCCCCGCTCCAACGGACCGCCTGACAGTTGAGAACGCTGTCGTGTGCGTGCCCGGCACCGAACGTCCGGTGCTGTTCAACATCAGCTTCGAATTGCGGCGTGGCCAGGCGCTCGCCCTGATCGGGCCGAGCGCCGCTGGCAAGTCGTCGCTGGCGCGCGCCATCACCGGCGTGTGGCCGCTGTTACGCGGCTCCGTCCGCCTCGACGGCGCCGAGCTGGAACGCTGGTCGTCCGAGGAGCTCGGCCGGCATATCGGCTATCTGCCGCAGGACGTAACCCTGTTCGAGGGCACGGTCGCCGACAATATCTGCCGCTTGGAGGACGAGAAGGACAGCCCTGCGATTATCGCCGCAGCGAAAGCGGCGGGCGTCCATGACATGATCCTCAACCTCCCGAAGGGCTACGAAACGAATGTCGGCCCCGATGGTTCGGCACTGTCGGCCGGCCAGCGTCAGCGCGTTGCGCTGGCGCGCGCGCTGTTCCGCAACCCTTTCCTCGTCGTTCTCGACGAACCGAACTCGAACCTGGACTCCGAGGGCGAAAACGCATTGACGGCCGCGATCAAGCATGTCCGCGACCGGGCCGGTATCGTCCTCGTCATCGCGCATCGGCCTGCCGCACTGAACGCGGTCGATCAGGTCGCCATGATCGGCAGAGGCCAGCTGACCGCATTCGGACCAAAGGATGAAGTGCTTAAGGCCGTCCTGCGCAACCCCGTTCGAACCGTTGCCAGTTGACGAGTCGAAGCACGAGCGAGTTACAACATGACAGCTTCGATTCTGGCTGCAAACAACAACCGGCATACTCCGAGAGTGCCCCGGCCCGCAGCCCAGGCATCGGATGTTGCCGAGCTGCGACGGCCCCTGACCGCCGGGCTCGTCCTTTCTGGAATGATCGCCGTTGCCGTTTTTGTCGGGGGCAGCTTTGCGAACCTTTCGGGCGCCGTGATCGCATCCGGGATGGTGGTGGTCGATGGCAACACCAAGAAGATCCAGCATCCGCAGGGCGGCGTGATCGGACAGATCCTTGTGAGAAACGGCACCCGAGTCTCCGCCGGCGATCTGCTCGTCAAGCTGGACGATACGCAGACGCGGGCCTCACTGGGCATCATCTCCTCACAGTTGACCGAGCTACTCGGCCGCAAGGCGCGATTGGCTGCCGAGCGCGACGGTCTCGACAATTTGGCATTCCCACCCGAGTTCACGACTGTCGGCCCGGAGGCGAAGCGAGTCGCCAGCGGCGAGCAACGTTTGTTTCAGGCGCGATTGACATCGGCAAACGGACAGAAGGCGCAACTTGGCGAGCGCATCAAGCAATACGAGGAGGAGACAAAAGGCCTGAGGGTGCAGAACTCTGCCAAGACTCGCGAGCTGACGCTGATTCGTGAGGAGCTATCGCGCGTCAATGATCTTTACAAGAAGAGTCTCGTGCCGGTTACGCGCGTCCTCAGCCTGCAGCGCGACGAGAGCCGCATCGAAGGCGAGGTCGGAACGCTGGTGGCGCAGGTTGCCAGGCTTGGCGGCCAGATCGCGGAGACGCGACTGCAGATCATCGCCATCGACCAGAACCGGTTTTCCGACGCACAGAAGGAGCTGCGGGAGGCCGAGGGTCGCATCGCCGAGCTGCAGGAACGAAAGATTGCAGCCGAGGACCAGTTGAAACGCGTCGAGCTCAGGGCCCCCATCGACGGGATCATTCATGAGCTCGCCGTTCATACCGTCGGCGGCGTGGTCAACCCCGCCGAGCAGTTGATGCTGGTGGTTCCAACCGGTGATTCGCTGAATGTCGAGATTCGCATCTCGAGCTCCGATATCGACCAGCTGAAGATTGGACGAGAAGGCATGTTGCGTTTCACAGCCTTCAACCAGCGGACGACGCCGGAGGTGAAGGGAACCGTGACGCGTCTTTCGCCCGATGCCACCCGAGATCACGAATCGGGACAGTTCTACTACACTGCTCGCATC
>Ga0075434_100002362_pt1 | contig 16533 bp, 17 predicted proteins | sample RhiMethybrSRZTD3_FD_75298 | JGI IMG/M metagenome (GOLD analysis project Ga0075434, IMG submission 75298) | Populus rhizosphere microbial communities from Tennessee, USA - Rhizosphere MetaG P. TD hybrid SRZTD3 | ecosystem: Host-associated > Plants > Roots > Rhizosphere > Soil | place: USA... | reverse complement strand
CGGTGGTCAGATTCATCCTGAAACTCCGGTTCTGGCGGTCGATTCCTGACGCTCACGAAGACGGGCGATCTGCCGCGCAAGTTCCGTTCGCCCGCGGTTGATCCGCGATTTGACGGTTCCCTCAGGTACGCCGAGACGGCCGGCGATCTCCTGATAGCTCAGCTCCTGAATGTCGCGGAGGATGACCGCCGTCCTCAGCGAGGGCGCCAGCTTGTCGAGCGCGGCGCGCAGCAGCGCCACGCGATCGCGGCGCTCGAGCATCGTGTGAGGGCTGTCGATGGCCGATGGCTGCGCGAGCGCAACCACGTCGACATCGTGGGTGACGATCTCGTGCTCCCGGCGCATGCTGCGATAGTGGTCGATGCACAGATTGCGGCTGACGCTGATCAACCACGTCGAGAAGTTCGCCCGCCGATCGAACGTTTTGAGCGATTTGAACAGCCTGAGGAAGATGTCCTGCACGAGATCCTCGGCCTCGTCATGGCGGCCGACGAACTTGTACGCGACGTTGAAGACCCTGCGCCAGTACAGGCTGACGATCGCGTCCCACGCGGATTGATCGCCCTTGAGGCAGCGTTCGATGAGGGGATCGATCTCCTGCGGCGGAGGAGTCGCGGCGTCAGCAGCCATGCGTGACGTACGGCGCTTCGATGGCGGGAATGCGCGCATGATAACATGCGATTCGCTCGTGTACCAACCGTTTCAGCCGACAGGCGACGCACTTGCCTGCGACGGCGTCAGCATTCAGTCGATCGTCGAGCACGCGGGCACGCCGACCTACATCTACAGCGCGCGCGCGATCCGCGAAGCCTATCGCGCCATCGACGAGGCGTTCTCGGCATATCCGCACGCGATCCATTACGCGCTCAAAGCGAACTCGACGCTCGCGATCGTACGGCTGTTGCGCTCGCTCGGCAGCCGCGCCGACGCGAACTCCGGCGGCGAGATCAAGGTCGCGGAGAGAGCGGGGTTTCCGTCGCGCGACATCGTGTTCACGGGTGTGGGCAAGTCGCGCGAGGAGCTGGAGTACGCAATCGCGCAAGGCGTCGGCACGATCAACGCCGAATCGGCGGGTGAGCTCGATCGCATCGCCGCCATCGCACGCGCCCAGCACCGCGTCGCGCGGGTCGCGGTACGGGTCAATCCCGATATCGACGCCAAGAGTCATCCGAATATTTCCACCGGGCTCAAGACGAACAAGTTCGGCGTGCCGCTGCAGGAGGCTCGTTCGATCTATCGGGCGCGGCGGGACACGAAAGATCTGCAGTTTGCCGGCGTGCACATTCACATCGGGTCACAGATCACGACCCTCGAACCGCTTCGGCGCGCAGCCGCGGCGCTCGTCTCGCTCGCGCTCGAGCTGCAAGACGACGGGTTCGCGCTGGAGCATGTGGATCTTGGCGGCGGGCTTGGCATCGCCTACGAAGGACGGCCCATCATCAACCCCGCCGATTACGCCGGCGCGGTCATTCCCGAGTTGCGGCGCATCGGCCTGCCGGTCGTCCTCGAACCCGGTCGCGCGGTCGTCGGGCATTCCGGCGCGCTCGTCGCACGCGTCGTGGATACGAAGTGCTTTCCCGACGGCCGGAAATTCGCGGTGCTCGATGCGGGCATGGGCGAGCTGATTCGTCCCGCGCTGTACGGCTCGTTCCACCGCATCGTGCCTGTGGTTGCCAGACGCGGCGGCGAAACCGCATGGGATGTCGTCGGCCCGATCTGCGAGAGCAGCGATGTCTTCGCGCGCGACCGCATGTTGACGCCGGTCGAAGTGGACGACCTCGTCGCGATTCTCGACGCGGGCGCCTACGGATCGGTGATGGGCTCCAACTACAACCGCCACATGCTGGCTGCAGAAGCGCTCGTCGACGACGGCACGTGGACGATCATCCGCCGCCGTCAGACGCTCGAGGACGTCCTCGCTCTTGAACGCTAGCTCCGGGCTCCTGATTGCGTTCGAAGGGCTCGACCAGAGCGGAAAGCAGACGCAGGCGGAGCTGCTTCGCGATTCGCTGACGTCACTCGGCCGATCCGTACGGTTGCTGTCGTTCCCCGACTACGAAACGGTGATAGGCGCGGAGATTGGACGCGCGCTGCGCGGCGAGCGCGACTATGGCGCCGACGTCATGCAGTTGCTCTACGTCGCGAACCGGTACGAACGGAAGGGCGAGATCGCGCGCGCCAAGGAGGCCGGAACCATTCTGGTCTGCGATCGGTATCTGGCGTCGAGCATCGCCTACGGGGAAGCGCAGCGACTCGACGCCTCCTGGTTGACCGAGATCCAGAAATATCTCCCCCAACCGGACCTCACGTTCCTGCTCGACATCGCGCCCGAGGTCTCGGCGCGTCGAAAAATCGTCGATCGAGACAGGTACGAGCGCGACCTCGTGCTGCTCGGACGCGTGCGCGAGAGCTATCTGCGCCAGTCGGCCAACCCCGGGTGGGTGCGGCTCGACGCGTCGCGCGACAAGGCAGCCATTGCGGCCGACGTCTACTCGTCGGTGTTGCCGCTGGTCAAGTAGAACGGATAGGGGCGGGCCTCCGCGCCCGGCGTTGCCGTTGCGTCGGAAGGGTGGATGCGCGCGATGGCCTCGTGAACGCGCGCCTTCGCGGTCTGGAGGTCGAACCGCTCTCTCAGCGCCGATTCATGAGAGCGCCAGTCATCGGCCAGCAGCGCCCACAGCAGCTGCTCGTAATAATCGCCATCGCGACGCAGTCCCTGCGCGAGCACGGCTTCCGTCGTCGCACCCAGCTTCTGCAGCGCGCCATTCCCGCGGCCATTGACGGAAACGGCGCGCGCCTCGAGGCGATACACCTTCAGAGTGTTGAACGCGAAGTCGAGCACCTGGCTGGCAGCGTCTTCGAACACGCCTGTGGACCAGAATGCCGAGCCCAGCACAAATCCCCATTCCGCGAGGGCGAAGCAGGGATCGAGGGCGCGGATCTGGATGATTCCAACCGCCTCGCACAGACCCGACGGGACGATGCCGAAGCAGACGAGCCTTCCGCGGGTACGCTGCGTCTGCGCCCATGTCACGAAGCCGGCGAACGCGTCGATTGACGGCGGCGGCGGCGACATATATCGATTGACCTCTGGATCGGCGAACAGCTCGAACAGGGACGCCGCGTCGGTGGGGAGTAATTCGCGTACAGTCGTGATGCGGCCTTCGAGCACGGGCAGTCCCTGTCGCCAGTCTGCCGCACCTGCTCCACACGACCCGGACACTGGGCCGGAGCATACCTCAATATTTCCTTACTTACGTATACCGTCCTGACTGTAGAGCTTTTACAGTCATGACTGTAGAGCCTGTACGTCGATCCGATCGTTGCAAGGCGTCCGGATGAGTAACAACCGCGCATTATGATCGCCGGCATGTTGAAAAACGCCCCGATCGTTCCCTACATTCCGGTCCGCGACGTCGCGCGTGCGCGAAGGTTCTACGAGGAGAAGGTCGGTCTTGTACCGCGCGAAGAACCGGCGGGCGGCGTCGTCTACGAGTGCGGGAACCGGTCGTGGGTCTTCCTCTACCCGACACCCAACGCGGGGACCTCGAAGGCCAGTCAGGCCTTCTGGCAGGTTCAGGACGTTGAGGCTGAAGTCGCGCAGTTGAAGGCGAAGGGCGTAGTCTTCGAGGAGTACGACATGCCGGGCCTCAAGACGGTCAACAGCATTGCGACGGCGGGCGGCAATAAGGCCGCCTGGTTCAAGGACACGGAAGGGAACATCCTCGCCATCATCCAGGCGCTCTAGGCCACCGCCACGGTGAGCGCTTTCACTTCACGCGCGTTGGCGCGCAGCAGCACCTTCGCGCACTGATCGAGCGTTGCGCCCGTGGTTCGCACGTCGTCAACGAGCAGGACGATGCGATCGTCAAGGGTCGGCGACCATGGGCTGAGCGCGAATGCACGACTGACGTTACGCTGACGCGCGTCGGCGGCCAGCGTCATCTGTGAGGTCGTGGCGCGAACTCTCCAGAGCGCGTTCACGACCGGGCGATCGAGACGTACCGCGAGATCGCGCGCCTGATTGAAGCCGCGCCGCATCCTCCGCCACGGATGGAGGGGCACCGGCACCACGCAGTCACAGCCCTCGAGCACCTCCCGGCCGGCCTCGAGCATCACGCGGGCGAGGACATCGGCCAGCGATCGTCGTCCCTCGTACTTGAACGCGTGAATGAGGTCGCGAAGAGTGCCCTCGTATCGTCCGCCCGCCGTGCCGATGCTGATATGTGCGCTGGCCCAGGGCGCGAGGGGTGCGGGAATGATGCTGCCCAGACATGCGGGGCAGATGCAGCTTCCCGAGGGTGAATCGAGCGGAGCGTGGCAGGCGACGCACGCGGGCGCGAGCGTCGCCGCCAGGAGCGCGTCTACGCCGGCTCGGAGAACTCGTGCCGCTCGGCGTTGCCCCAGAGGCGCTCGAGCTGGTAGAAGTCGCGGCACTCGCGGCTGAAGATGTGCACGACGAAGTTGAAATAATCGAGCAGGATCCACTGTGACTTCTCGACGCCTTCCGTCAGGTGCGGGCGCTCGCCGAATTCGGTCCTGAGCGTCTGCTCGACCGAATCCGCGATCGCCGCGATCTGCCGCGGGTTCGTGCCGGTGCAAACGACGAAGAAGTCGGTGAAGCCGCCCGCTTTCCTGAGATCGAGCACGACGACGTCGATCCCTTTCTTGTCCTGCACCGCGTGCACCGCGCCAATGACACTCCTGGGAAGTCTCGGCGCCGCCTTCCTCGTCCGTGTCGCGACTTTCTTAGATACGCTCGTCTTCGCCATGCAAGCTGTCTACCGCTCCATACAGGTGATGTTTGTGGATGTGGCGCGCCACCGCCGGCGGCACCAGCTCGTCGATCGGCCGGCCGCTCGCCAGCCGCTCCCGAATCATCGTGGATGACACATCGCGCGTGTGCGCGTGGACGAGAAAAATGCGCGTGGGACCCTCGCTGCTCACGTGTTCACGCGGTACCGGCACGATGCGGGAGCGGAGCTCCGGCGTCCGGCTGGTCGCGTCATCGATGCTGATGCCGGGACGCGCGATCACCACGAAGTGGGCGAGGTCGAAGAACCCCGGATACCCGTGCCATGCGGCAATTCCTGCAAACGCATCGCTGCCGAGAATGAAGAAAAGCTGCGATGCCCGCCAGCCGAAGCCATGAAACGCGCGGAGTGTGTCCTCCGTGTATGAGCGCCCCTGGCGCAGAAGCTCGACATCGGAGACGTGACATTCGGGCCGATCTTCGACGCCGAGTACCGCCAGCGCAAAGCGATGGTACACGCTTGCGCGCGGTTCAATCGCGCGCAGCGGCTGATCGTGCGCTGGAACCAGCACAATTTCGTCGAGCCCGAGTGCCGCGCTCGCGGCGTCTGCCGCATCCAGATGACCGACGTGAATGGGATCGAACGTGCCACCGAGAATCCCAAGCCGCGCGCTCGTCATGCGGCAGGGACGGGCATTTCACGCACCGCGGCGATCTGGCGCCACATGGCGTCGAGGAGCGCGTCGAGTCCGGTGCCCGCGACCGCGGAGATCTTGAAGAATGAAAGCCCGCGCTCGCGGACGTGCCGTTCGAGCTCGTCGACGCGCGATGGTTCGTCGACCGCGTCCATCTTCGTCGCGGCGACGAGCATCGGCTTGGCGGCGACCTTCGGATCGAACAGCCGCAGTTCCTCGAGGATGGTGTCGAAATCGTGCACCGGATCGCGTCCTGACGCACCGGAGACATCGACCAGATGCACGAGCACCTTTGTTCGTTCGATGTGGCGAAGGAACGTGTCGCCAAGACCGTGTCCCTCGTGAGCGCCCTCGATCAGTCCCGGGACGTCGGCGACGACGAAGCTGCGGTCGTCGCTCAGCTTGACCACTCCAAGATTGGGCGAGAGCGTCGTGAACGGATAGTCGGCAATCTTCGGACGCGCGGCGGAGATCCGTGAGATCAAGGTCGATTTGCCCGCGTTGGGAAAGCCGACCAGACCTGCATCGGCAATCAGCTTCAGCTGCAGCCGGATGAATCGTTCCTCGCCTTTCTCGCCGGGTTCGGTCCGTCGAGGCGCGCGATTGGTGGAGGACGCAAAGCGTGCGTTGCCTCGTCCGCCCCGGCCACCCTTCGCGACCAGCACGCGCTGCGCTTCCTGCGCCAGGTCGGCGAGCAGCGTCAGCTCGCCGCTTTCGGGATCCTTGTCGAAGACGAGCGTGCCGATTGGCACAGCGATCTCGAGATCGTTGCCGGTCTGGCCGGTCTTATTCGCGCCCTGACCGTGCGCGCCGCGCCTGGCGTCGAACTCGGGATGGAACCGGAAGTCGATCAGCGTGTTCTTCGTGGGAGTCGCGACGATGAAAACGGATCCACCCCCGCCCCCGTCGCCGCCATCCGGCCCGCCGCGCGGGACGTACTTCTCACGGCGGAAGCTCAGGCAACCGTTGCCGCCGTTACCGGCGCTGACGTGGATGTCCACCTCATCGACGAACATCAATATCAGTATGGGAGATCAATTCGCAATTCCCAACTACCAACGCCCAGGGAGCCTGGGGCCTCTACAGCGGGGCGTCTTGGGAGTTGGACGTTGAAGATTGGAAGTTATTCGACCGGGATGACAGAAATCTTCCGGCCGTGCTTGCCGTGATCTTCGAAGCGGACCTTGCCGTCGATCTTCGCAAACAGGGTGTGGTCCTTGCCGAGCCCGACGTTGAGTCCGGGATCGAAACGGCGTCCCTTCTGCCGGACGAGGATCGATCCACCGGTGACGATGTTGCCGTCGTGGCTCTTGACGCCAAGCCGCTGCGAATTACTGTCGCGGCCGTTGCGTGAGCTTCCTTGTCCTTTTTTATGAGCCATGATTTATTCCACGTAGGGGCCCGCTTCAGGCGGCCCTAAATCTGAATATCCGTGATGCGGATCCGCGTGAACGTGCTGCGGTGACCGCGCGTCTTGCGGAAACCCTTGCGGCGCTTCTTCTTGAACACCCGCAGCTTCGGCCCGCGTGATTCGCCGTCGACGATGCCGATCACCTTTGCATTGGCGACAAACGGCGCGCCCGCGACGATATCGCCGGCATCCTTCTCGACGAGCAGCACCTGCTCGAAGGTGAACTCCTTGCCCTGTTCGCCCGCCGTGCCGTCCACTTCGATGACAGCGCCGGGCGTGACCTTAACTTGACGGCCGCGCGCCTGGATGATCGCGTACACGTGTGCCTCTCTATCAGGCCCAACCGGGCCTGCACAAAGGATTTAGCTTAACACATGAGTGGTGATGCACGTAGAGGCGGACCTTTAGTAGAGGCGGGCGTAGAGGCGGACCTTTAGGTCCACCTGTTGAATAGGCCCGCCTATTGGAGAAGAACCCTGGTTCCCTTGATTTTCTGGCTGCTCAGCGTGCTGAGGAAGCTCGGAATCAGCCGGTCCATCAGTTCGAAATAAGACGACAGCGCCGGGGTGCTCTGGTTCGCGTTGTAGAGCACCTCTTCGCGGAAGTTCTCGGAGTGCATGACCGTGCCCGTGCGGCCGTCGATGAACACGAATTTCGGCTGGAGGATGTAGCCCTTGCGCTCCATGTACGTCCGGACCGGAACTACGCGGCGGCGGCCGAACGAGTCGTAGACCTCTTCCTCGCGCTGGACGATGCCGGAACGCTGGTGCGGCGTGAACATGACCGTGCCGGTGACGATCAGCGGGTTCTGATACTCCTCACCGATCTTCTTCCAGTACTCGACGTCCGCGAAGATGTGCTCGTACGGCTCGAGGTCCTTTGCGTCCTTGATGGCGGGGAGTTTGTCGGGTGTTGCGGTCTGCGGCGCTTCACCCCTGGACTCGGCCTTGGTGTCGGTCTTCCCCTCTTTCTCTTCTTTCTCTCTGCCTTCCTTTGCGTCTTTCCCTTCGCTCCCGTCGGAGGCGGCGGCCGGCCTGGTCGGCTCGGCCTTCGCTTCGGCCGGCGCGCCCGGCGTTTCGTTGGCGACTTCCATCAGGGGAAGAACATCGGTATCGATGACGCGGAGATCGGACTTGGTCCGCAGCTGGCTGCGCAGCAGGCGCGTCGTTTCCAGATTGCCATCTACGTCGTCGGTGCCGCCCGCAATGAAGCCGGCGACAAGTACGCGCTGAAACGCCGACACATCGAGCTTCGGCTTGATAGGCGTTTCAATAGGAATCTCGTAGTAGTTCGTGCAACCCGCGATGAGCAGGATTGCCGCGACGCTGCTAAGGATTCTGGTTGTCCTGGCTATCCTGCGTATCCTTGCGAGTCGTCCGGTCATTGATTTCCTTGAAGAGCTCGTAGTTCTGTTTGATCAGCGCGTTGTTCGGTTCGATGTCGAGGGCCTTTTCATAAGCGACCCGCGCTTTGTCGAGATCGCCCTCGTGCTCGTAGGCAATCGCGAGGTCGTTGAGCGCCTCTGCGTATTTCGGGTCGATCTGCACGGCGCGTTCCCAGCGGTAGATGGCTTCCCGCCAGAGGCCGCGCTGCGCGACGGCGATACCGAATTCAACCTGTTTCTTCGCGTCCGAACGGGCGTCCGCAGCCAACGGCATCGCTGTGGCCCCGAGAAGCAGGAAAATCGTCAGGACGCGGGTTCGCATGGAGATAAGTGCCTCAATATACGCCAATAGCCCGTCCGCCGCAGCGTGAAAGACGATGCCGTGACATGCCCGAAACACGCACGCAGGCTTTCGAGCATTGGTCCTGTTGAGCAAGGCATATGCCACGAAAACAGTGCGAAAAATGTCAATCTACGCGGCAAATTACTCGCAGAACCGTTCCTCTCTTTCACGACATGTCCACTGTTTCGCGACACGTCTGTCGCGATACCGCGTGAACTGACGCGCTATAATCGCGGTCGAGGTCGGGTGCGCAGGCGCCTTCATCGAAGGATGCGCCATGTCGCCCGACGAATCTGTCGCCCTCTCATTCGCCCCCTTTTCCGATCTTCCTCGTACCGGGCTGACCGATCGGCTCCACGCCGACGATCCCTCTCTTCTCGAGCTCGCGCGATCGCTGCTGTCGCAGGCCCGCACCATGCGAACGGCCGCTGCGAGCCGCGGCATCCACGTGATTGCGTGGAACGAGCCGCACTTTCCGTCGGCGCTGCTGACGCTGCCGGACGTTCCTCCGGCGCTGTGGTATCGCGGGCACCTCGAGGCGCTCACCTCGCCAGCGGTCGCGATCGTCGGCTCACGCGCGGCCTCGCCCGTCGCCACTGAAACCGCGACACGCATCGCGAACGATCTCGCATCGCGCGGCATCACCGTCGTCAGCGGTCTGGCGCGCGGCGTCGACTCGGCAGCGCATCGCGGCGCTCTTCAGAGTGGACGAACGGCGGCTGTCCTTGGTTCTGGACTCGATCGGATGTATCCGGCTGAACACGGCGCGCTCGCCGCCGAAATCGCGATGGACGGCATCATCGTCAGTGAATATCCCCCTCACACGCCACCGCTGCCGTTCCTTTTTCCGATGCGCAATCGGTTGATCAGCGGCCTGTCGCTCGCAGTGGTTGTAATCGAAGCCAACGAGAAGTCGGGTTCACTGATCACAGCGGGTTGTGCGCTCGAGCAGGGCCGTGAGGTGATGGCTGTGCCGGGCAATGTGCTGAGCGGCCGCAACCGCGGCGCGCATGCCCTTATCCGGGACGGAGCAAAGATTGTCGAGTGTGCGGACGATATCGTAGAAGAGCTTCTTTGCGTGGCGCCGCTGACGCAGGCGCGCGAAACGGCACTAAGTTCCACTTCATCAGCTGTTTCGGCCGACCCGATCGTCGGACGAATGGAGCGGGGTCAGGCCTACGACGTGGATGGCCTGGCGGCGTTATCCGGGGTCGAGAACGTACGGCTGCTGTCGCGACTCGTCGACCTCGAATTGCAGGGTCGCGTCCGTCGAGTCGGCGGCGGCCGTTTCATGCGCTGCGACTAAATACCCCATCGCGGGCGTGCGCGATGGGGACCCCGCGTGCTAGTGTGAATTGAATTTGAGATCGATTGATGGCTAAGCCGTTAGTGATCGTCGAGTCGCCAGCCAAGGCGAAGACGCTGGGTCGCTTCCTCGGATCGAAGTACCGGGTCGAGGCGAGCTACGGCCACATCCGCGATCTGCCGGAATCGGCGGCTGAGGTCCCGAAAGAGATCAAAGAGAAGGAGTGGGGACGGCTCGGCGTCGACGTCGAGAACGAGTTCACGCCCTACTACGTCGTCCCGAACGACAAGAAGAAGCAGGTCGCCCATCTCAAAACCGCAGTCAAGGACGCGTCAGAGCTGCTGCTCGCCACCGACCCCGATCGCGAAGGTGAAGCCATCAGCTGGCATCTCACGCAGGTGCTCAAACCGAAGATTCCCGTCCACCGTATCGTCTTTCACGAGATCACCGAGAACGCCGTCAGGGAGGCACTCGACAACCCGAGCGCGGTCAACGAGGACTTGGTGCGAGCGCAGGAGAGCCGGCGCATTCTCGATCGGCTGTACGGGTACACGCTCTCGCCGCTGCTCTGGAAGAAGGTTCAAACCGGACTGAGTGCCGGCCGGGTGCAGAGCGTCGCCGTTCGTCTGATCGTCGAACGCGAAGAAGAGCGCCGGGCGTTTCGAACGGCCGTGTACTGGGACCTCGAAGCAAAGCTGCGCGGCGAAGGACGCGAGTTCGTCGCCACGCTCGCGCGCATCAACGACCAGCGCATTGCGACGGGTAAGGACTTCGACGCGAAGACGGGTGAACTCAAGAATCAGAGCGCGCGGCTGCTCGACGAGGCCTCCGCCAGCGCGCTTGCGGGTGCGATTCGCGCGAATGTGCCATGGACGGTCACCAGCGTCGAGCAGAAGCCCGGCGTCGAGCGTCCGGCGCCGCCGTTCACGACCTCGACGCTGACGCAGGAGGCGAGCCGCAAGCTGGGATTTTCCACCGAGCGGACGATGCAGTCGGCGCAGCGGCTGTTCCAGGGCGTCGACATCGGCAACGATGAGATGGAAGGTCTCATCACGTATCACCGCACCGATTCGACGACGCTGTCGGACAAGGCAATTCAGGAGTCGGCGCGCGTCATTCGCGAGATGTTCGGTGCCGAATATTACGACGAGCCGCGGCGCTACCAGACGCGCGTGAAGAACGCGCAGGAAGCGCACGAAGCGATTCGCCCCACAGACTTCCGTCTCGCGCCGAGCCAGCTCGAACGCGTGCTCGACAGCGACGACCTCAAAGTCTACGAGTTGATCTGGAAGCGGACGATGGCATCGCAGATGGTGGACGCGCGCGTCCTGCGGACGACCATCGAGATGTCGGCGCGCGGCACCGGCGGCGACGTCGCGGTCCTGACCGCGAGCGGCAAGGCAATCGAGTTTGCCGGCTTCCGCCGGGCCTACGTCGAGGGCAGCGACGACCCGGCCGCGGAGCTCGAAGATCAGGAAACGATCCTTCCGCAGTGCAAGGTTGGCGATCTCATCAAACGCGACGGCACGCCGATCGTCCTTCTCGACACCGAGCCGAAGAAACACGAAACCGCGCCGCCGGCACGGTTCACGGAAGCATCGCTCATCAAGGAGCTCGAACGGCTTGGTATCGGCCGGCCGTCCACGTTTGCGCCGACGATTGCAACGATCGTTCGGCGTGGGTACGTGTTCCGCCAGGGGAAGGCGCTCGTTCCGAGCTTTACCGCATTCGCGGTGACGAAACTGCTGCGGGAACACTTCGGCGACTTCGTCGAGACGGACTTCACCGCGGAGATGGAGGAGGACCTCGACGAGATCTCGCGCGGCGAGCGGGAGTGGATCGAGTTCCTCCGCGAGTTCTACTACGGCGACAAGAAGAAGAAGCACCGCGGGCTGCTTGGCGCGGTCGCCAAGGGCGAGGAGAACGCCGACTACCCGGTGCTCGATCTCGGCGAGGACACGTCCACCGGTGAACCGGTTCGCATCCGCATCGGACGGTTCGGTCCGTTCGTGCAGGTTGCCGAGGGCGGACCAGGACGCACCGCCTCGCTGCCGGATGACATCCCGCCCGCTGATCTGACGCTCGAGAAAGCGCTCGAGCTCGTTCGAGTCAAAGCCGAAGGACCGCGTTCCCTTGGCGTCGATCCGGCGACGGGAATGAACGTCTACGTGATGAACGGGCGCTACGGCGCGTACGTGCAGCTTGGCGAGACGCCGGAAGGCAAGAAGGCCGAGAAGCCGAAGCGCGCATCGCTGCAGTCCGGCATGACCGAACAGACTGTCACGTTGGAAGAGGCGCTGACGCTGCTGTCGCTGCCGCGCGAGGTTGGCCTGCACCCGGACGACAATCAGCCGATCGTCACCAACTTCGGCCGCTTCGGGCCGTACGTGAAGCACAACGACGAGTTCCGCTCCCTCGAATCCGAAGACGATGTGTTCAACATCTCGCTCGATGGGGCGCTGGCGCTCCTGCGCGCGCCAAAGCAGTCGCGGCGCCGGCAGGCGACACAGAAGAAGACGTTGAAAGAGCTCACCAACAACGGCACAACCATCAAGCTGCTCGCCGGCCGCTACGGCCCCTATGTGACGGACGGCACGACGAACGCGTCGGTGCCGAAGGGAGTCAATCCCGAATCGGTCACCTTCGAGCGCGCGGTGGAGCTGCTCGAGGCGCGCCGCAACGCCGCGCCCACGCCGCGCCGTGGCGCTGCCGGCGGCCGTCGTCGTGCCGCCGCAGCCGCGCCGCGAGTCCGCAAGACCACACGCAAAGCCGCAGGGGCGTAGACTATCCAAAGCACGATGCTCAAAGCGCAATGCTCATGCACGAAGGCATGGGTTATTGAGCGGTGGGCATTCCGTATGGAGCCTTGAGCGTAATTCACATCATCGGCGGAGGCCTGGCGGGGTGCGAGGCCGCATGGCAGGCGGCTTCGCTCGGCGTGCGCGTCGTGATGCACGAGATGCGTCCGGTGCGTGCTACTGCCGTGCACAAGACGGATCAGCTCGCTGAACTCGTGTGCTCCAACTCGCTGCGCGGGGACAAGCTGGATAACGCGGTCGGTCTCCTCAAGGAAGAAATGCGGCGGCTTGGCTCGCTCGTCATGCAGGCCGCGGACGCGCATCGCGTTCCTGCGGGCGCGGCGCTCGCCGTCGATCGCGAGTTGTTCTCGCGCGCTGTCACCGGCGCCGTCCAGTCGCATCCGCTGATTTCCGTGACGCGGGAGGAAATCGCACGCATTCCGGATGATCCGGGCATGTATCCGCTCATCGTCGCGACGGGACCGCTGACCTCGGAGACCCTCTCCGCCGACATCGCGCGCATCGTTGGCGGCGATCACCTCTATTTCTACGACGCGATCAGCCCGATTGTCCTGGCCGAGACGATCGACATGTCGAAGGTGTTCCGCGCGTCGCGGTGGGGGCGAAGTCTCAGATCGGGGTCAGATTCGGGTGACGCAGATGGTGATTACCTTAATTGCCCACTGACGAGGGACGAATACGACCGCTTCTATGAAGCAGTCATCGCCGCGGAATCCGCGACGGTTCACGATTTCGACCAGGAGAAATTCTTCGAGGGCTGCCTACCCGTCGAGGTGATGGCGCACCGCGGGCGCGAGACGCTGCGGTTCGGCCCGATGAAGCCGGTAGGCCTGGTAGACCCGCGGACGGGCCGCACGCCCTACGCGGCGGTGCAGCTTCGGCAGGACACGATCGCCGGCGATCATTTCAGTCTGGTCGGCTTTCAGACCCAGCTGAAATGGGGCGAGCAGGCGCGTGTGTTGAAGCTGGTGCCGGGTCTGGAGAACGCGGAGTTTGTGCGCTTCGGCATGGTCCACCGCAACACCTACATCAACGGACCGACGGTGCTGCGAGAGACGTGGCAGACCAGGTTCCGTGACGACCTGTTCTTCGCGGGACAGATTTCGGGCGTCGAAGGCTATGTCGAGTCGGCTGCGTCGGGGCTGATTGCGGGCCGTAACGCCGCGGCGCTGGTGCGTGGCGAGGAGCCTCGCGTGCCGCCGCGGACAACCGCGATCGGTGCGCTGGCGTACTACGTGTCGCACGCGGATCCGCGGAACTATCAGCCGACCAACATCACGTTCGGCATCATGGAGCCGCCGCCCCTCGACGCCGCCCGGGGCAAGCCGCTCAAGCGCGCAGACCGCAAGCTGGCAACATCGACGAGAGCGTTGGAAGACCTGGACCGATGGAACAGCTCCGCCAGTTTCTCGACTACATCCGCCTGAATCGAAACGCCTCCGCCCACACGGTGGCGGCGTATCAAGGCGATCTCTCGCAATTTGTCGCGTTCGCCGGCGACTACACGGGCAAGCACGGCGCCCTCGAACCGGAACATCTGGACCTCGCCGTGATTCGCGGGTTTCTCGGCGACCTTCACCGCGGGCGGCAATCGCGCGCCACCGTTGCGCGCAAAGTGTCGGCGGTGCGCGCGTTCTTCCGCTATCTGCGCCGCGAGGGGCTGGTGGAATCGGATCCAGCCGCGCTCGTGGTTGCGCCCAGGCGAGAGCAGAAGGTCCCCGCGCACCTTTCCGTTGACGAGATGTCGCAGCTGCTCGAGGCCCCTGACGGCTCGACGCCGCTCGGCCGCCGCGATCGCGCGATTCTCGAGCTGTTTTATGCGTCGGGTATCCGTTTGAGCGAGCTCGTCGCGATCGACCTCGAGGACATCGATCTGTCCGGTCGAATGATTCGCGTGATGGGAAAAGGGCGTAAAGAGCGCATCGTCCCCTTCAATCGGAAGGCGGCAGGCGCTCTGCGAGCATGGCTGAAAGATCGCGTGGCGTTGACCCGGGGTGATGCGCTGTTCGTGAACGCGCGTGGTGGCAGGCTGACGGGTCGTAGCGTGCAGCGCCTCGTGGCGCGTTATGTCAGCAGCTGCAGCACCCGCTTCGGCATCAGCCCGCACGCATTGCGTCACTCATTTGCGACGCACCTGCTCCAGGCCGGAGCGGACTTGCGCGCGATCCAGGAGCTCCTGGGTCACGTTCAGCTCTCGACAACGCAGCGCTACACGCATGTCAACGTGGCACAGCTGCTCGACGTGTATCGAAAGGCCCATCCGCGCGCGATCAAATCCTGATGCGCGTCGCGGCGACGAGCTGGTATGCGCGAATGACGGCAGGAGTGGCGGGCACCGCAGGCGGCGCCCGAACCTGAACACGAACTGAGAACGGAGAATCCGGAAGGGTGAACTGCCCGGCGCCGCTCTAGATCATCGCGGCGGCCGATTCGGCCGGCGCCGGCTGCGCGCGGCGGCCGCGCGGGAAGTCGATGCCGAGCGTCTTGATCTTGTAGTTCATCACGCGCGGACTGATGGCAAGCAACTCCGCCGCATCCTTCTGCACCCAGTTCGACATCTTCAGCGCCTCGATGAGCGCCAGCCGCTCGATCTCCTCGAGCGGGATGCCGGTCGGCGGAATCTTGACGATCGATGACGCCTCTCGTGCGGCGCCGGTGGTGCTCGTATCGCCGAGCCGCAGGTCCTCGACGGCGATGTGCGAGCGTTCCGCCAGGAGCATTGCGCGCTCGATGGCGTTTTCCAGCTCGCGGATGTTGCCTGGCCAGTTGTAACGCATCAGAAGCTTCAAGGCGTCGGGGTCGAGCCCCTCGATCTTCTTCTTCAGCTCGCCGGCGAAACGGCGGATGAAGAAGCCCGCCAGCGCCGCGACGTCTTCCTTCCGCTCGCGCAGCGGCGGCATCTCGATGGTGACGACATTCAAACGATAGTAAAGGTCCTCGCGGAAGGTGCCCGCTTCGACCATCGACGGCAGGTCGCGGTTGGTCGCCGCTATGAGCCGGACGTCGACGCGGATGGTGCGCGTGCCGCCGAGGCGCTCGAACTCGTGCTCCTGCAGGACGCGCAGGATCTTTGCCTGCGTGTTCGCGCTCATGTCGCCGATTTCGTCGAGGAACAGTGTCCCGCCGTCCGCCTGTTCGAAGCGGCCGATGCGCTGCTTGTCGGCGCCTGTGAAGGCGCCCTTCTCGTGGCCGAAGAGTTCGGACTCGAGGAGATTTTCCTGAAGCGCCGCGCAATTCACTTTGATGAAGTTGCGTGCCGCCCGGTGCGAGTTGTGGTGGATAGCGCCCGCAATCAGCTCCTTGCCGGTTCCCGTCTCGCCGCGGACGAGCACGGTCGTGTTGCTCTTGGCGACCTTCCGAACGACGGCGAGCACTTTCTCGAGCGCACCGCTCGAGCCGATGATGCGCTCGAAGTCGTAGATGTCTCCCTGGGCATGACGGAGGTAATCGATCTGGTGTTGCATGCGGCGCATCTCGAGCGCCTTCTCGATCTTGACCTCCATCTCCTCGATCTCGAACGGCTTCTGGACGTAATCGAACGCGCCCGACTTGATCGCCTCGACCGCGGTGGACACGGAACCGAACGCGGTCATCAGAATGACGGCGCACGACGGATGGAGCTGCTTGGCTGTTTTCAGCACCTCGAGACCGGTGCTGCCGCCCATTTTCAGGTCGCTGACGACGACGTCGAAGAAGCCTTCGTGGAGCTTCTCGATGGCGGCGTTGCCGTTCGGCGCTTCCTCAATCTCGTGGCCGGCTTCAGAAATTGCCTGCGCGAGCCCGCGACGGAGTGAATCGTGATCGTCAGCAATGAGAATACGG
>Ga0075434_100002361_pt1 | contig 16534 bp, 9 predicted proteins | sample RhiMethybrSRZTD3_FD_75298 | JGI IMG/M metagenome (GOLD analysis project Ga0075434, IMG submission 75298) | Populus rhizosphere microbial communities from Tennessee, USA - Rhizosphere MetaG P. TD hybrid SRZTD3 | ecosystem: Host-associated > Plants > Roots > Rhizosphere > Soil | place: USA... | reverse complement strand
CACGAGATGGAATTCGATCTCGACACCGTCAATCGTATGGGTCTCGTAACTCTCCTTGATAAGATCCGTGGGGGCGATCAAGGTAAGCGTACCGCCGCGTGGCAGGGTCTTGCCATGACCGGCATCAACTTGGCCACGTTCGCCGGGGGGCAGCACCTGACCGAACTGGTACAAAGAGCGTCGGAACATGGCATTGCCGGCCACGATGTTGTCGGCTACGGCATGATCCATGAACTGATCCGGGGCGAACACCTTTACGCGTCCGGCGCGGACATCAGCCTCATTTACGACACCCTTCACGCCACCGAAATGGTCCGGGTGGGTGTGCGTATAGATGACCGCCACAATCGGTTTGCGAGGGCGGTTCTGATAGTAGAGCTCCAACGCTGCCTTGGCGGACTCCGCCGCCGATAGTGTATCGATGATAATCAGACCGGTGTCGGACTCCACAATCGTCAAATTGGAATCATCGAGGCCCCGTATCTGGTAAAGCCGGTCAACGACCTTGAATAGCCCATGGAAATTGTTGAGCTGCGCCTGACGCCAAAGGCTCGGGTTCACGGTGGCTGGGGCATCCCCAGTGATGAATACATAGGGCTTCATCGACCAGATGGTTCGTTGGCCATCGGCAGACACAATGGCGTCCGGCATGGACGCGATGAATCCCCGAAGCGCCTCCTCAAAGTCGCTGCGGTCGCTGAACGGAAGGGACCCTAACACCGCTCTGTTGGCTTGGCGTGTTGCCGGTTCGGCATCCTTGGACTGCGTTGTTGCCGAAGTGCTACTGAGGATGCCGGCGCAACACAGGACAACGACGTAGAGGGTAGAATAGAGACGTGCCTTCATGGGCTTCTCCTTCCCTATGGTGCCGGGAAGCCATCATTAACATGGGCGCAGTCAGAGTTCTCCGCGGATCCCAAAGGTCGCTTATCACCTTCTGAAATTCAGCGATCGATTTCAGAAATCGACATGGTCCGCTAGTGAGGTTCACAGTTAGTTCGCAATAGGCATCGCCGTCGATAGTCGCTGGGTGTCATCCCTGTCTCGGACTTGAATGCGCGATTGAAAGGAGCGAGCGACTGAAACCCGGCATCGAGCGCGATCGTGAGAATCGGTACCTTTGCTTGCAAGGGATCCGCGAGCGCCCTCTTTGCTTCAGCGAGACGGTAGCCATTGATAAAGCTAGTGAAGTTGCGGTATCCAAGGCGCCGATTAATCAAGCGTCGGACTCGGTATTCCGGTACGCCCAGCCGCGTGCCCAAATCTCCAATGCTCAATCCTTGCTGGCGGTAAAGCCGCTCCTCGTCCATTAGCTCGCGGAGCGCTTCTGAGAGCGCGGGCTCTTGCACCTCGAATGCCAGTGAAATCCGATCTGACCGGGCCTCAAGGCCCGACTGCATGCTCTCGCCCGACCTTGCGGTAGAGGGGGAATCCAATGCAATGCGCAGCCCGCACATGGCGTAGGAAAAGGTGATAATTGTGAGCCCAATCGAATTGACGAAGCTGAACGGTGCGGAAATCGTGGCGCCGGGCCATACGAAATCAGCAATGATGATCGTCGCGCCATACAGAGTACCCGCGATGGTGATTGGTGCGCGCAACCAGCGCCCTTCATTACTGAGATCAGACCGCCACCCGACCAGTGCGTGCCAAGCGGCCAACCCGATGAAGAGCAACGACAGGGCGTAGTATGCCATGGCAGCGGCCGGTCGGTGATCGAAGGCGCTCCACAACCCCAAAACAACGAGGCTGCCCCATGCAAGGCCTCGCCTCCAAGACGGCTTGAACTTGTCGTCGAAGACGGCGGCAGCCGATATCCACAGCAAGGCCGGCAGGCCGAGGCTTGCCACCAATAGTAGAAACCCAAAGGGCGTGTCGAGGCTGGCGAAATCCGGAGCCGAGCTAATCGTATAGCCGGCAGCGCTCAACAAGAAGAGCGCGCGGTTACGCCCTGATGACGAGCGACGAGCGTCTCGCAGATGAACGAATGCGAGCAGCATGAGTATCGCGACCGCGCTGCCGCGTACCCCAGCCTCAGCGATTGACATTGGACGCTCCCTTCAGAGAGAGGGCCGGATCATAGCACCGCCGCTAAACGTTGCGAACTTCAGCGCCACCGAGCTTCAATTGCCAGTCCAAACGGCAGGTCCAAGAGCGGTTCTGCGCGCGAGCGGCAAGGGTACGAAACCAAGCACCGCCGGTGCTGCAAAATCCGTGACGGAAAGGTCTGTCATCGAGGGTGACTGGGGTCGAACGCGTCCGACAGTGTTCATCGGGTGTTCCGCTTTTCAACGGATTGCGCTCACCGCATCGCGCAGCTCTCCACCGCCTTGATTGTTGAGCCAGAGCCGCTGCGCGCCCACCAGTTGCATCAGATCTTGATCTTTTCGGAATTTCGCTCGCATCATCGACCCCGATACCGAGGTAGCGATCGGTGCTTTCGGCGCCGGTGCCCGAGCAATAGTTGCACGACAAGGAGGTCGCTCCGTGCGCACCTTGTGCGCCTCTATGGGTGCGGGTGATCGCTTTTTCGTCGAATCCACACATGCTTTGGTTTGGTGGCGGAGCCAGCTGTGCAGCATGCCCTGCAGCTGTGGCCATGTTGACGAAGAGTTTCAAATCACAGGAAGCCGATCGACAGCCACGGGAACGCCGCGACGACGATGAGGGCAACGATCAGCGCGAAGATGTATGGCCAGATCCGCCAGATTGCATCGTCCGGCGAGATCTTGCCGATGGCACACGCGCCGTAGTACCCGACACCGAATGGGGGCGCGAACAGGCCGATGCCCATGGCGAGGATCACCACCATGGAATAGTGCACCTCGTGTACGCCGATCGAGCGGGCGACCGGCAACAGGAGTGGTCCAAACAGCAGGATGGCGGGGATGCCCTCGAGCACGCTGCCGAGGATGATGAAGGACACGATGGTAATGGCCATGAAGCCGGCCTTGCCGCCCGGCACGCCCGCCATCGCGGTCACAAGCCACTGCGAGAAGCCAGACTGCGTCAAGCCCCAGGACATCGCCGTCGCCGTGCCGACGATCAGCATCACCGCTCCGGTCAATGCCACCGTCTCGACCAACAACGGATACATGCGCCGCCAATCGAACTGCCGGTAGATGAAGATGCCGAGCAGCGCCGTATAGACCACACCCACCGTCGAGACCTCGGTCGCAGTGGCAATGCCACCCATGACCACGCCGCGGATAACGAACGGCAGCGTCAGGCCCGGCGCGGCTATCAGCAGCGCACGCACGATCTCTTTGGCCGGCGCGCGCTTGAGGTTGCTCACATCGTCCCAACGGGCCCGCCACCACACCACGACGACGAGGGCGAAGGCCGCAACGAGAGCCGGCAATAGGCCGCCGGTGAACAGAGCCGAGATGGATACGTTGGTGACCGAACCGATGGTGATCAGCACGAGACTGGGCGGGATGGTCTCTGACATGGCCGATGACGTAGCCAGCAGCGAGGCAAGCTCGCCCGGATGCTGTCCCCGGCGCCGCATCTCCGGAAACAGCACCGGCGCCACCGCGGCCATATCGGCTGCCTTCGAGCCCGAAATGCCGGAGACGAGATACATGGCACCGAGCAGCACATGGGAGAGACCGCCGCGCACGTGGCCGACCAGCGCAACCAGAAAATTCACCATGGCGCGGGCGATACCGGTCGATTCCATAAGCAGGCCCAGGAATACAAACATCGGCACCGACAGCAGCAGCAGGTTCGACATACCGTCGTCCATCCTGTTGACCACGACGGAAATTGGTGTCTCCGAAGTGACCGCGAGGTAGGACATGGTGGCGATGCCGAAAGCGAAGGCGATCGGTACACCGATTGCGACGCAGGCGCCGACGATCAGGATGAAGAAGACGAACAGACTGCCGAACTTCATTGTCGTCAGCTGTGGCTTGAAGTACCAGAGCAGCAGACTGACGCCGCCGACCACCAGCACCGCCAGCAGGAAATTGCGCAGCGTCGTCGTCTCGACGAGGCGCAGGATGGCGATGACGGCCGCGAGCGACATGCCAACCAAGATCGAGGCGGCCCGCCAGCCCTCGGAGATTCCCAGCGTCGTGAGCTCGGTAAATTGCTGATCACGTGTATACTCGTAGGCCGGAAGGAGGATCTCGACCACGAAGGCGATCACGACCAGGGCAGCGACCGAATTGAACCACTTGCCTAGACCAGGTCGGACCCAATTGACAAGCGTGGTTAGCCGCATGTGCTCGTTGCGACGCAGCGCCACGACGGTTCCGATCATAGATAGCCAGAGGAACAGGAAATTGGCGAGTTCGTCGGTCCAGATGATTGGACTATTGAATACGTAACGCGAGACGACACCAGCAAACAGGATGATCGTTTCGGCGACGACGATGGCGGAGCCGATCACCTCGGCGAGGCGGCCGATGAGATTGTCCACGACGTAGGCCGCTTGCCGCATGCCGGACGCCTTACCGGGCAAAAATGCCGTGACCCCGCCCGTTTCCGTCGGGTGCATCTTGCGCAGCTCCTATTCGCCGGACCGCTCGTGTGCAGGCATAAATCAACCGAGGTTGCCGACATACTTTTGCAGTAGGTCCCATGCCTGCTGCGAGCCGACCATGTTCTTGATCTCGAGATAGAAGCCGCTCTTCACCAGCACGTCGCGGAAAGGCTCTATGTCGGGTGTGTTGAAGACCATACCCTTCGCCGTAAGCGTCATTTGCTCGTCCTGGGTCATCTTGAGAAAGTCCTGACGCTGGGCGCGGACCTCCGCCGTGAAAGTCTCTGTCACCAGAGCCTGCAGCTCGGCCGGCAGCTTCTTCCAGGCGTTCACATTGAAGCCCACGTGGAAGCCGGACCAGACGTGGTTGGTCAGGCTGCAGTACTTCTGCACCTCATACAGCTTCGCCGTGTCGATGAGGACGAGCGGATTCTCCTGCCCGTCCACCACTCCCGTCTGGAGGGCGCTATAGACCTCGCTGAAATTCATCGAGGTCGGAGCCGCGCCGAGATGCCGGAAGAGCACAAGGAAATATGGCGCCACCGGCAGCCGGATCTTGAAGCCGCGCAGGTCGCCCGGGCCGTTGATCGCCTTAGATTTTGCCGTGATCTGGCGGAAGCCGTGATCGTAGCTGGTTTCGAGGCAGTAGATGCCGAGGTCGGCGGCTGCTGAGCGCAGCAGCTTGCCAAGATCGCCATCCATGGCCGCCCAGACGGCGTCATAATTCGGAAAAGCAAAACCAGTGCCGGTGATGCCGCAGACCGATTTGCGCGGGGCGAGAAGATCAATCGGCAGCAGGTACATCTGCATCGCCCCGGAAATGACCTGTGAGATCATCGCGGTGTCGCCGCCAAGCTGGCTGTTGGGAAAGATGCTGATGTCGAGCCGGCCATTGCTTGCCTGCCGGATCTTGTCGGCGGCGATCTTCGTCCGGGCCATGGCCGGATGCTCCATGGGTGACGAAGCCCCGAATTTGTAGGTGAATTCGGCGGCGTTTGCCGGCCAATGCAGGATGGTCGCGCCGACACCGGCTACTCCGGACATGAGGTGCCGGCGGGATATTTTGGTGGCTCGCATTGTTTCCTCCTCGCAATTTTTCTTGAGATGTGAGCCGGATCGAACGCAAGCGTCAAGGACCGCGTTTGCGGCGCTGCTATTTAGCGGTTGCACGGTATAAAATTGCACTGGTGGCACATGGCTGCACAGCAAAGCACTATGCACTGACAGCAGGCGTGGACCGAGCGGCAATCCGTCGATGATCTCGCGCACGACGACTTGTTCGACACCTGGCGCGGCAATTGGGGCGAGATCAAGAATGCGCAGCGACAGTGGTGAAGGTGGCGCAGCGCAACAGCCCAATGCAGCAGGAGCTTCTGTGCTTGGTAGACGGCCTTCGGCTATAGCCGAACTGGCTTGAGGAACCTCAACGCACCGGCGCCCTTCGTCACTCGTCTAATGCCGACTTCTGCTTGGGAAGGAGCTGAGGACTTCCCGAGACAGGGATGAAGCATCGTCGAAGGGGATCGGAGAATGCCGGCTATCTCTGCAACTGGACGTATGATGATATCGCAACTTAAGGTCAAACCCACACGAGCCCCGCGCGGCAGGAGTGCGACCGTACTCCGAGTTTCAGCCGTGGCCCGTGACGCGGCCCGTGACGCAGCGTGACAATGAATGTGCCGATCACAAGGCTCAGGCCAACGAAGTCAGGTCGCCTCGGCCGATAGCAGCGACCGTCCCGGCAGTAGCTGAATTCGGTAAAGCCCAAGAGTTGGCAGGCGCCGTTCGTGGTAGCGATGCGCGATGGTGTCCGCATCGGTCGAGCCATTGGCCTGACGACCCATCCGCCCGAACAAAATGCGCGTGAGGCCGCCATAACGGTCTGCGCGGCTGGTGATGGCGAGACTTAAGCTTTGTCCAATCGGCCGGATTTACCGTTTAGAATCAAGCGGCAAGAGAGCATTACGGAGTGGTTCACTACGTATTTGCATCAAGCCTCCAAACGGCTGACTTAGTTCCAAAATCAGGTAGATGGCTCCGGAAACTGACAGCGCAAAGACGAGCAATTCGCCGATCACCATCGGAGTGGGCTGCGCGAACAGGCTGAAACTTGCGAAAATGATGGTGATCCAGAATACCAGCACGACCAGGAACGGCATCGGAAGAGCGTCGTCCTTCTCCGTGAACAACAACAAGCGCGTTCGCCACAGATCCGTGGTCATCTTTATCATCCGAGCGTGCAGCGAATGTTGCGCTTCCGTCTGAGGGGATAGTCGCTGAATTTGCGCACTGAACGCCTCGGCCTCGGTGCTCGCCTCATAGGGAGCAACTACGTTTGGTCTGCTATCATGCCACACGCGATTGACTAGATTGATGACGACCTGCCGTAGGAGCTCGCGAGGCACTCTCGCCTCTCCTCCAAATTCTGCCAAAAGGGAGTCGAGCAGAATGATATTGGCTGTCATCTGCCTAATTTGAGCATTTTGTGTATCGTGTGAGCTCTTGGCGGCAGCGATTAATAGACCGAGAACAAGGGCTGCTATCGTTCCGATCAGACCGGTGCCCAGCCGCACTACATCCTTCGCGTCCCCGGCAAGACTTTGTTCAGGTAACTGACCCCTCAGGAGTGCCCCGAGCACGATGCCGCCAATGATGCATGCAAGCGCTAAGAATGAAAGTGCGATGGGATTGCGGAGCTTTTTGGCATCAGCATCAGCGCCGTCTGATGCCAAACCTTGAATTGACCGCCGCTGGCCCGGTGGGCGCGAGCTGTGTTCTGGACCAAGGCTGGAACGTCGCCACAAGAGCATCAGCAACACCCGCAACGTAGCTGCGACATTGAGGGAGGTGTACCCACGTTATAGCAGGCTGAACCAAGCCTGCCAGTATGGCCAATACACGCAGTTAGGCGAATCCGCCCACTCTGATGTCCCAAGTCAAGCACATCGCACACGGTAAATCTTTCCGTCTGATCGATACGCCCCCGTGCCAACTCCCCGCACATCTGTGGTGGCATCAACAACAGGTGCTCCAGGGCATGGAAATCTTCAAATCCATGTCCGCGGTACGTTTGGTACCTGAGGATCTCACGACGTGACGGAGGGTCCTGAGGCGCGGGCGGGAAACTAGAGAAGAAGATTACTGCGTCGCGCATAGTCAGGCGATGCGCATGAGCTGTCTGGAAGGCATGTGTAGCTTAGGGATAGCCGATCAACCGCTGCTACGTTGCAGCCTCCCCGAGCACCTTTGGTTGCCCTTAGCGTCTGGGTCGCACTGAAGATGGCTGGGCCCGCGTATAGAGCGCGCATGCCGACAGCCGCAGACTAACGCTCGCCGGTCAGCAGAGGCAGACCGTGTCGCATTTCGCTACGTCTTCGAGATTTTCTGCCGGCAAGCGCAAGAGGCTCCAATCTCATCCGCGCCCAGCCATGGTGGTCAAGTGCGCCGACCCGCCCAACCGAGTGCCAATGGCTTGGCGGGTTTGATCGGTCTTTACCCGCCGGCATTTCCAATCGTCAAGGCTGTGCAGACCTTGCTTTACTCTTGTTTGACAAGAAGTTTGAGCGAGGCGGCGAGCAGCGTTGCGGCCAGCATGATAGCGGCCATTGCCATCAATCCGGCGGAGAACGAGCCGGTCCAATCCTTGAGCCAGCCCATCATGCTGGGGCCAACGAAGCCTCCAAATACTCCGATGGTGTTGATGAAGGCCAGTCCGCCGGCGGCGCCGATGCCGGTCAAGAACCGCGTCGGTACGTTCCAGAAGATGGCGCGTGCCGAAGTCACGCCGACGAGCGCGACAGTCAAGCCAGCGAGCGCGGCCAGCAGCGAACCGGTGAGCAGCACCGACGCCACCAAGCCGACCGCTCCAAGAAAGCAGGCGACGGCGAGGTTGGCCACCTTCTTGCCGGTGCGGTCGATATGCCAAGCCCATACGATCATTGCCGCTGAGGCGAAGAGATAAGGCACGGCGACGATTAGGCTGACTTCGAGGTCCGAGAATTTGTAACCCTTGACGATTTGCGGAAGCCAGATGCCGATCCCGTAAGAACCCAGTGTGAAGCAGAACTGCACGCTGGCGAGGATGAGGACGCGCAGGTCGCGCACTGCTGGCCAGAATTCTGACCTCTGCCGCTCGCGCGTCTCGCTCTTCAGCATGGCGACGAGCGCATCACGCTCTGCGGGGGCGAGCCACTTGGCGTCCCGCGGCCGGTCGCTCAGCGCTGCGTAGACGATGAGCCCAAAGGCAATGCAGGGCAAGCTCACACCCAAGAACAGCCATTGCCAACCGGCAAATCCTCTGACGCCGTCGAGCTGCAGCAGCAACCCCGCAAGTGGGCCGCCGATTACCGTCGACAGCGGAATGCCGACAAGGAACCAGGCGAGCATGCGGGTGCGGACCTGCACCGGGAACCAGGCGGAGAGATAGTAGGTGACGCCGACGAAGTAACCCGCCTCGGCGGCGCCCAGCAACAGGCGCGCAGCATAAAAGCTGTGGGGTCCGACGACGAAGGCGGTCGAGGCCGAGATAATACCCCAGGTAATCATGATGCGCGCGAGCCACCGCCGTGGGCCGACCCGGTAGAGAACCAGGTTGCTCGGGATTTCGAATAGGCAATAGGTGACGAACAGGAGTCCGGCGCCAAAGCCGAACTGGCTCGAGGTCAGCCCAATGTCACGGTTCATGGTCAGCGCTGCAAAGCCGACAACTGTGCGGTCGAAATAGTTGAAGAGATAGGCGATGGTGAGGAGCGGTAGCAGCCGCCATGCCGCCTTCTTCAGCGCGCTGCGTTCGGTTGCGGTCAATTCGCTCCCACTAGATGCAGCGGCTTCTCCCGCGGTCATCTCATGTCTCCTCCCTAGGCCTCGCCCGTCGGCAGGGCGCCGGCAAGCAAGCCATCAACCGCATCTTCGTTGCGCAGCAGACGATGCGCAAGCGGCATGGCATTTCGGATGTTGCATCGCCCGTTGGTTCGGAAAATCGACGTGCTCAGCTCGATGCTCAGGAGATCGGTTTCGCCCAAGACCAGTGCTGGGTTGAGCGGTGAAGGCAGGTCGCTGGGTTCAGCACCTCGAAACCACGATCACGCCGGTCGCGACGGCGTAGCTCAACTCATGAAGCGCAATCCTCCAGCCGGGTGCAATCCTTGAGTTCAGGGTCGCCCGAATGTCATTCTCGAGTTCGGTTTCTTCTACGGGAAGCTCGGTAAGGAACTGGCGTTGGTGTTCCGAACGACGTCTCCCGCGACAGGCCGTGTCGTGCGGCGTCTCGAAATCTCCTGACCTCGGCGGCGAGGATGCCGTTCGACGAGTTTGCGCGGGATTGGCGTACCCGAGCTTCGAGAGTGGCTGAATGGAGCGGGCATTTTAGTCCCTTAGCCAGACAAACCGCAGTACGCGCCCGAAGGTGTAAGACGGCACGCGCCCTTATCGGCGGCTAGCCCAGAACGCACTCCCCGCCCGAGATAGTATCCGGCTCGGGACCAACGGCAGGCCGAGATCGGCCTCGATCAAACGGTACAGGGCCGATGCGATCCCACGACGGCGATTGGCCCGGTGGTAAACCAGGATTTCGGACACGCAGCATCGGACCACCTGGAGAACGGCTCGCGCGACCACCGCGTCGCCGGCGAGCGAGAGGACGTAATACACCGCGGCGCCGTTCCCGAGAGCCCAGCGCTTGACGGCGTACGTGGTTCCGAATCGGTCGACGATCTGCACACGCTGCAGGTATCATGCCCACGCGAAAGAACCCGCGACATACAACTCGCCGGCTGGACGTTGGCTATTCACCCACCTGCCGCGGCGCCAAGCGTGGCGTTGGCCAAAGTCCGGCACCCAGTGCTGGATTGAGGTCGCGCAGATCGGGAGCCGAAACAATGACGCCCCGGCGACGCATACAGGCATCCGGGGCGTTAGCTGCGGAGGTGGACGCAAACGCGTCGCAGCCACGGCCTTGTGGCACCGAACTAAGGCAAAACCGCGACCGCACTCGAGTTCGGTTGGGATCGTCAGTCGCGGGCGTCGGCAAGGCCCAGTGTAGATTTGCGAGATGGATGCGCTTCGCCGGTCGACCTTCGTGCTCTAGGCGCGGGCTGCTCACGCAGCTCGGCTGCGGTAATCGGCTGACCGCTCGGCCAGCAAGAATATAAAAAGGGCAGGTGCCGGTTGGGGTGCGACGCCTGCCTCATGAAGTTGGCCCGTCAGGGTGCGGAATTGAGACGAGCTGCCGGACAACGGATAGGAGCAGCCTCTATTCCTACGTGTAGTTCACATAGCTGATCATTCCGGAGCGGCGATAAATCTGTCCGAGTGCGACGCCCCACCGGGCCTTCCTCTGACGAGGCGGCGCGCGACGAACAAGCCGGTGGTCAGATCGACCTCTACTCGCTCGGCCCACTGCCGCCGACGATCTGTCGAAAGAGTTTTCCACACCCGACCTCTATCATGACGGGAATAGCGGTAGCCTCCATCCGTTCTGCGGACAGCTCGCCGGCTGATCTCGCTCAGGGCGAGCTGTCTTAAGGGCAGATACCTCTGCGGGGTATCTGCCCCTCTTTGGCGGGCGGTGCGCCGGTTGCGCCGAGCCCAGCACCTCCCGACGGGAATCGGCGGTCGACGGACTGATGGGTAAGTCACGACGTCGCAAGCGTTCATGCGGGGCCTCTCATTGAAGCCCAAAGCCGCCTGCGCGCGAGCCGACGCCTATCAGCCCCAGCTGTTCTCTGCCACGACCGGCTGTGACCCGGTTCAGTGACGGCCTTCGAAGTGCGCGAACTCGCTCATGAAAGGCGCCGCGACGTCGGCGTTGATCTTGCAGTCTAGGAAGATGGGTCCGTCAGGCTTGCGCAGCTTCGGCGCAACCTTGTGCAGGTCCTCGAGGGTGCGGATCGTCGCGGCCTCGAAGCCGAAGCCTTCGGCGATGGGTGCGAAGTCCACGTCGGGGAACACGGACTTTGCTACCGGCTGCTGTCTGAGCCGGAGAAAGTGAAGCTCCGCACCGTAGGCGCAGTCGTTCATCAAAACGATCACCATCGGCAGGTCCTCACGAACCACTGTCTCAAGCTCGCCCATGGTCATCAGGAAGCCGCCATCGCCGATCACCAGCACTGTGGTTTTTTCCGGTCGGGCCATCGCGACCCCCAGCGCTGCGCCAAAACCAAGGCCGATCGAAGCGAAGTCGGCGGTCATCTTGAAGCAGCCGGGATCTGGAACGCTCAAGTAGGGCACGACGCTGAGGAAATTGCCGCTGTCCACCACGAGGTGCCGGTCCTGCGGTAGGAGCAGTTCGAGCTCCATAGCGAGCGTCCTCGGATCGAGCGTGCGGGTCGTGTTGGCGGCTTGAAAATCTCCTGCGGGATCGAAGCTGGAGATGAGGCTGCGTGTCGCTTCATCGTGGAAGGGTTTCTTTTCCGATCGCGCTGGAAGCGTCGCGATGAGCTGCTCGGCAACCAGCCGAGCGTCGCCAACGAGCGCGACATCGGCATTGAGCCACCGACCGATGTTGGTACGCACCGCATCGACCTGGATAAGCGGCACCCGCGGCAAAGACGACCCAAAGCTTGTGGTGAGGAAGTTTAGGCTCGCGCCGAACACCAGCACGCAGTCGGCCTGCTCTACCATCCGCCGCGCAACCGAGTGCGAGAACGAGCCGATGATGCCTAGATTATAGGGATTGCCGCGGAACAGGTCCTTGCCACGCGCCGTGGTGACGAGGAGGGCGCCAATCTTCTCGGCCAGGGTCTCGATCGCAATGCGGGCACCGGCGCGATGGGCACCCAATCCCGCGAGGACCAGTGGCCGGCTGGTTTTTGCCAGGACTGCCGCTGCAGCCGCTAGCGATTGGGTCGTGGCAGGCGCGGGAGCGCGCTCGAGTTGGCGAACCTCCAGCCGTTCCTTCGGCCGGTCGATCTCGGCAAGCTGCACGTTGGTGGGCAGATGCAGGCTGACCGCGGCGCCCCCCGCCGCGTTCGCTACTGCATCAGCGAGAGCCATGCGCGCGGACTGCGGGCTCGCTGCAGTGAACGCACGCAGCCCTGCTGACCTGAGCACGCCGACCCCATCGATCGCTTTGTAGTCCGGTCCAAGCCCGTTGGGCCGGCCGCTCGTTGCGGCTTCCCCATAGATCAAGAGAACAGGCGAGCCTGTTCGACTCGCATAGACAGCGCCGTGCAAACCATTGGCGAGCGCGGGTCCCCGCCCGACCACAGCCACGCCAATGCGGCCAGTGGTGTAGGCATATGCCTCCGCCATGGTGATCGCCGTGTTCTCGTGCCGCGCCCCGTAGAAGCGCACCCCGGCAGTGTCAAGTGCGGTCGCGAGCAATGCCGTGTCATCGCTCATGAGGCCGAACGCGGCCTCGATGCCTATCGCCCTGATATCCTCGGCGAGCACCTGGTAGACGAGAGCCTTGCCGCTCGACGTCGCGCTGCCCTGATGGTCTTTGGCTAGGCTCATCTGTGGGTCTCCTAAATGCTAGGGGCCGATGTCCGTCTCAGGTTCAGAACTCGACCAGCCCACGTCAAGTCGCGGCCCGAAATCCTGAGGCGTCTTGGGATTCTCCCTGACATCACCCTGTCGCTGCGGCAAGGAGCCGGTCCGCAACGCCGCACGGGCGTTGCGGGGCCCAGCGTGCCGAACAGGACCACGCTTGAGGTGTGCTCGATCCATGCCCAACTGGCGCGAATATGATGCAGTGAGCGGGCGGCAGAGTCCCACCAGCACGGCCGCACCAATCCAGCCGGGACGGAAGAGCGCTGGATGTCTTGCGTCAGCAACCCTGCGAACAATGGGCTTCACGACTGCCACAGGGGCGTATCGGGAAAATATCCGCCCCACCGGCCCGAACAGGGCAGTGAGACCAAATGCAAAAGAGGGGTAGGGTGCTGCCGACGCAAAAAAGAAATGGCGATGGCCGGCGCTATGGCGTTTTGGTCAGCGCCGCCAGCTGCTCCGGCGTTAGAAAGCCCGTTTCTGCGACTCCCGTCTTTCTCTGGTATTCCTTGATGGCATTGCGGGTTAAAATACCAATAACCGCATCAATGGGACCTTGATAGAGGCCCATCTCCGCCAACCGCGTTTGAATTCGCCGCACTTGCCGGGGATCGAGTAACCGCTCCAGAGTTTCCAGCGCGGTGTAGCTTTCGACCGGCGCGGGTGGCGGCGCTGATGCTGACGCTGCGGGTTTCTTTTCGGTTTCGGCCTCGACCGGGCGGCTCTTTTCCGGCGCTGCTAGGCTCACATTCGCTGCCAGGCCGTAGACCGTACCTTGTTGTTGGGACCCACACGCAGCAATCAGCTGTCTGAGGTCGGCATTGGGCTGCTTCTGCAACAAATTTACTACATCGCTTGCCGCAAGCCCAGCGGCCGCCTCAATGCGCGAGATCGGTATTTTGGTCGAGTTAGAGAATGCGACCGCAATATTCTTTGCGTCACTGTCAAATTGCGGCTTTACATCCACGCCATCGATTGGTTTAACAAAATTCGGTGTGGTCATGAGAAAGCAAACCCCACCCGCCTGGGCTCGGCTCACGATTTGTGCAATGTTGGTCACCGACAGCCCACGTGAAAGGAGATCGGTCGAGCGGTCGATAGACGCATTGGTCGGTAAGAAAAACGTCTGCCCTACGCTCGAAAGACCGTGCCCGAGCAGAAAGGCCAATGCGATATCAGCGGTCGCCACCTTCGTCGCAAAGTCACGGAGCGCCGCCCGCGCTGCCGCGTTTGCGGGATTGGTTACGATGGCTGTGTCGAAACCGCGGGCTCGCAGGAGATCCACTATCTCTTCAGCTTTGCTTAACCCCACCTCGGAACGCCTGAAGTTCTGGTAGTCCTCGGAAGCCAAAATCATTGCTACGCGCGCGCCGGCATGCGCGGGTTGTAGGGCGGCATCGGTACAAATCAGCGTGAGCGCCGCTGCCGCCACGGCTGCCGTCAACAGGGCGGAACCACCTCGGACGCGCGCTCTGGAGATCCTGCCGTAGCCCTCTACCCCCGTGTCCTGAGACGCGTTACTATAGCTAGCCATATCCCTTGACGGGCGCGGTCCTGCGGGAGCCATCATCATCACACCCAGTTTTCTTAGGTCGGAGAAGCAGCCGGTGGGTCTACAGTTAAAATTCAACCTAATCTTGGCGGCCTGCTTCCTATTCGGGCTTGTCCTCTCTTCCTTCATCTTCTACCAGATCTCTCGCCGCGAAGCCATCGAACAACTGCAGTCGCAGATCGATGTTTTGCGCGCCCAGGCGCTCTCGGTGCGGCGCTATACGTCTGAAGAGGTCCAGCCGCTGCTTGCAGATCAGTCGTCTGTTCAGTTCCTACCGCAGACGGTGCCCTCCTTCTCTGCGCAAACTGTATTCCGAAATTTCCGTGAGCGCTACCCGCAATTTTACTATAAAGAGGCGGCGCTAAACCCAACAAATCCATCCGATCAGGCCAAGGATTGGGAAGTCGAAATTATCGAAGCGTTGAGAAAGAACCCTGCAATGGATAGGGACATTCGTATCCGTAATACCGAAAGCGGTGCTTTCTACACAGCAACGTATCCATTGGTGATTAGGAACGCCGATTGTTTGGTATGTCATTCGACACCTGAGAAGGCACCTCCGTCACTGGTTGCTCTCTACGGATCCAAGAATGGATTTGGCTGGAAAATGAATGAGACGGTCGGTGCTCAGATTATTTCTGTTCCTATGAGCGATGCCGACGCGAAGATTTGGAAGAGTTTTCTCTTATTCGTCGCAACAACGAGCGCGATATTTCTCGGTCTACTCGTACTTTTAGACTTCATGCTCTACAAGTTGGTCATTTTGCCCGTAAGGAAAATGGCGACGACTGCCGAGAGCGTTAGTATGGGCGATGAGACTGTCGCAGAATACCAGTACGCCAGCGCCGATGAGGTAGGCTCCTTGTCGAGGTCCTTTAATAGAATGCGGCGTAGCCTAGCCAGTGCGATGAAAATGCTGGAATCATGATCCCCGTGGGAGGTCAGACTTGTAAGGGCGACAGCGAATGAGTGTGCCCCCGGAAAATCCAGTTCCGCCGAGCGGTAGAGGTCGATTGGAGCCGCATCCCGATCGCATTGGAAAATACCGGATTGAACACGTCGTAGGGCGTGGAGCAGTGGGCATTGTCTATAAGGCCTACGACGAGCACATTGATCGGGCCGTCGCCATCAAAGCCCTGCAATCGCAGATCCTGGCTGATCTCACCGATAATGCCGAGACGCTCAAGCGGTTTGCGGCGGAGGTGCGTTCCGCCGGTCGCTGCTTACACCCCAACATTGTCACGGTGTTCGACTATTTTGAACAGGATAACGCGCCTTACATCGTTATGGAATACGTACCGGCGGGCACACTCGAAGTTGTAATCAAATCCGGTGCGACTCCTCCAGTCCGGCAGGTGGGCGAGATCATGGGCCAGCTGTTGCTGGCACTCGAGCACGCACACGCGAAGGGCATCATCCACCGGGACATAAAGCCCGGTAACATCCTGTGCAACGGGCCAACATCGATCAAGATAGCCGATTTTGGCATTGCGCAAATTAATACACTCGATCTCACGCGTACTGGTCGGTTTGCGTTGCTGGGTACACCAAACTATATGGCGCCTGAAAGGTTCATCGGCAGACCGGATGATGCGCGCGGGGACCTGTACTCAGCCGGCATGGTGCTGTTTCAACTGCTAACAGGGCAACTTCCCTTTACTGCTTCCGACACGCACGAGCTAATTCACAGAAGACTGAATGAACCGCCCCCACCGGCGAGGTCTATTCGTCCTGGCCTGTCGGCAGTTTGGGAAGGGGTCATCCAGCGGTCGCTGGCGCGCAATCCGGATGATCGGTTTCAGAGCGCGCGCGAGTTTCTGGAAGCAGTGCGTGGTGCCCTAAAGGCGGATAACAGCGACACCGCTCCTTCGCTGGATCTTACCGTATATTCAACCGAGATACCGAAGGCCAGCACCTCCAAATCGACCAATCAATCGATGGCCGAGCGCCTTATGCCAGAGACCTTGGCCCGCTTGGAGCGAACGCTCGCGAGATCACTAGGT
>Ga0075434_100002359_pt1 | contig 16542 bp, 15 predicted proteins | sample RhiMethybrSRZTD3_FD_75298 | JGI IMG/M metagenome (GOLD analysis project Ga0075434, IMG submission 75298) | Populus rhizosphere microbial communities from Tennessee, USA - Rhizosphere MetaG P. TD hybrid SRZTD3 | ecosystem: Host-associated > Plants > Roots > Rhizosphere > Soil | place: USA... | reverse complement strand
GACGCCGCGCCGCTTCGCCTTCGACCACTCCGTCGTCACGAGCCCGCGATGGGTGCGCGCGAGCGCTCCCGCCACGATCTCGCAGAACTCCCGCGTCTGAGCATAGGTGTAACGCCGCTCAACCGGCACCAGCACATGCATCCCGTCCGCGCTGCTCGTCTTCGGGAAGGCGACAAGGCCGATCGCGTCGAGTGCCTGTTTGACGACGAGCGCGACCTCCACGACCTCGGGAAAGCCGACGTCCGGGGACGGATCGAGATCGAACAACACGAAGTCGGGACGATCGGGCTTGTCGACGCGTGAGTACCACGCGTTCATGTCGATGCACCCCATGTTGACCATCCACGTCAGTGCGTCCTCATCGTTCACGAGGGGCGCGTCGATCCAGCGCTTCTTCGGCGGCCGCTCGCGGGTCGAGACCTGCACGTGGAAGCGCGGAATCCACTCCGGCATACCCTTCGGCGCGTCCTTCTGGAAGAACGCCTTGCCGAAGGCGCCGTCCGGGTAGCGGCGCATCGTGAACGGCCGGCCCTTCAGGTGCGGCACGATCACCTCCGCAACCGCGCGGTAGTAGTCGATCAGATCGCCCTTGGTGATCCCCCCACTCGGATCGTCGACGGGCCAGAAGATCTTGTCGAGGTTGGAGAGCTTCACCTTCCCCTCCGTCGCCTCGAGTGGCCGCTCGCGGCGCACGTCCTCCGCCGGCTTGTCACTGCGCAGTCCCTGGAAGGACGGCGCGCGGAGGTGCCCGTCGTGGGTCCACTCCGCGAACTCGACCTCGGCCACGAGCTTCGGCTCGACCCAGACGACGTCGCCTTTCCGGACCTTGGGCATCTTCGGGACGACCGGGAAGGGCGGCTCGTCCCGCCGCAGCGGTTCGAGCTGCTCGAGCAACTCGTTGATCGACCGCTCGCTGAACCCGGTGCCCACGTTCCCAACCCATTCCCACTCGCGGCCACGCCGGACGCCAAGCACGAGCGCGCCGAAGCTGCCGCTGCGCCGGCCCTGGCCCTTCGTGTAACCGCAGATCACGAACTCCTGCCGGCCGTGCGTCTTGATCTTCAGCCAGTCACGGCCGCGACCGCCCTCGGAGTAGCGCGACGCCGGGCGCTTTGCCATGACACCCTCGAGCCCCAGCTCTTCGGCAGCCTCGAGCAGCGCTTCGCCGTCCTCGAAGACGCCGGAGAGCTGGACGACCGGATTCGGCGCGAGCAGCTTCTCGAGCCGGGCCCTGCGCTCGGTCAACGGCAGGTCGACTACCGGCTCGCCGTCGGCCTCCAGCAGGTCGAACACCTCGTACGCGAGCCGTGTACTTCCCTGCTGCATCGCGGAGAAGCTCGCCTTCCCGCCGTCATCGAGGGCGACGACCTCGCCGTCCACGACCGCATCCGGCGTGCGCAGCGCCTTCACGAGCTCCTTCGCCACCGGCGCGAACCGCTGCGTCAGGTCGTTGCCTCTGCGCGAAAACAGCTTCGCCTCGCCGCCGCGGACATACGCCAGCGCGCGGTAACCGTCCCATTTCGGCTCGAACTGCCAGTCTCCGCGCGGCAGCTCCTCGGTCAGGGTCGCGAGCATCGGCCGGTACCCGCGCGACCTGGGCGTCACCCCGTCCTCTCTCTTGCGGAGGAGAAGCCAGTTCTTCTCGTCGCCGGACAGATGCGCCGGTACGAGTGCCCACGTCCCCTCGAGCCGCTCGCCGTGCAGGCGCACCGTGAGGCCGCCGTCGCGCTTCTCCTCGAGCAGTTCGTACGTGCCGCGGTCCCAGATCTCGACCGTGCCCGCGCCGTAGTTCCCTTTCGGGATCTCGCCCTCGAAGCTCCCGTACTCGAGCGGATGGTCCTCGACATGGACGGCGAGGTGCTGCTGCCCCGGTTCGAGCGGGACGCCCTTCGGTACCGCCCACGAGGCGAGAACACCGTCGCGCTCGAGCCGAAAGTCGTAGTGCAGCCGCCGGGCGTCGTGCCGCTGGACGACGAAGATCGGGCCCTTTGCCTTCGCGTGCCGACCCCCAAAAGGCTCGGGAGTCTGCTTCCGCTTGCGCTTGCGCTCGTACTCCGAGAGCTTCTTACTCACTGGGCCTTTTCCGAGTCTCGAGTTGTATTCCTATCGTTCACACAACCCATACATGGCGGGGATAAGCCTGTGGACGGTGTGGACAGTGTCCGGCTCGGCAACGCAAGAACTTATGCAAATCTCCCCTAAGCTGCTCAAGCGAAGACGCCGAGCGAGCGAAAGCGCGCACGGCGGCGGCGGCGGAGATCCTCGCCCGGGATCCCCTCGAGCTCAGCCAGGGATTCGCGCAGCGCCTGCCCGAGCTGGCGCGCCGCCATGTCGGGATCGATGTGCGCGCCACCGACTGGCTCCGAGACGATCTCGTCGACCACCCCGAGCTCGAGACAGTGGACCGCGTCGGGCCGAAAGGCGGCAGCCGCCTTCTTTGCCTGGCCGGCGTCGCGCCAGAGAATCGCCGCGCAGCCCTCCGGCGAGATGACGGAGTAGATCGCGTTCTCCTGCATGAGGACGCGATCGGCGAGGGCAATCGCGATCGCCCCGCCCGAGCCTCCCTCACCGATCACGCACGCGACCGTCGGCACCTTCAAGCGAGCCATGACCGCCTGCGAGTGCGCGATCGCCGCGCCCTGGCCATGCTGCTCGGCTACGACGCCGGGATAGGCGCCCGGCGTGTCGACGAGCGTGATGACCGGGAAACGGTGCCGGTCGGCGAGCTCCATCGCGTGCCACGCCTTGCGGTACCCCTCCGGGTTCGGCATCCCGAAGCGCCGGCTCGCGCGCTCGTGGATGTCGCGTCCCTTCTGCTGGCCGACCAGGACGACGGTGCGGTCCCCGAGCTTGCCGAGACCGGCGATCATCGCACCGTCGTCGGCAAGCGCTCTGTCGCCGTGCAGCTCGAACCAGTCGTTGAGCAGTCGCTCGACGTAGTCGAGCGTGTACGGCCGGTCGTCGTGGCGGGCCAGCTCCACCTTGCGCCAGATCTCTTCGTCGGTGGCCTCCTCCCCGATCCGGGCGATCTGCCGCTGAAGCCGCTCGAGCTCGCCGGAGATGCGCGCGCCGCCGAGCAGCGGCAGGTTCCTCAACCGCCCGAGCCGCTCACGCAGTCGCAGCTCGTGCTCAGTCGGCGCCATTGAAGAGCCTCAGGAGACGGGACAGCGTCGGGCGCAACTCGGAGCGCGGAACGATCGCGTCGATCTGGCCGTAGCGGAGGTTCTGCTCCGCCCGGCCGAAGTCGTCTGGCAGCTTCTCGCGCGTGATCTCCTGCACGACGCGCGGGCCGGCGAAAGACATGAGGGCGTTCGGCTCCGCGAGCACGACGTCACCGAGCGTCGCGAAGCTCGCGAGCACGCCACCCGTGGTCGGGTGCGTCATCACGCAGAGGAGCGCCTGCCCCGAGTCGTGGAGGTCCTCCACCGCAGCCACCGTCTTCGGCAGCTGCATGAGCGCGAGGATCCCCTCCTGCATGCGTGCGCCGCCGGAGCTCGTCACGGCGACCACCGGCATTCCCGCCTCGGCTGCCGAGTCGCAGGCGCGCGAGAACTTCTCCCCGACGACGCTGCCCATGGACCCGCCCATGAAGGCGAAGTCCATGACCGCGAGCTCGCACTCGCGCCCCTCCATCCTGGCGCGGCCGATCACCATCGCGTCGGCGAGCCCGGTCTTCATCTCGGCTTCGGCGAGGCGCTCGGTGTAGGGGCGAAGGTCGAAGAAGCCGAGCGGATCCTCGGAGTGCAGCTCCGTTGCCTCCTCCGCAAATGATCCGTGATCGACCAGGGACGCGATCCTGGCCCGTGCCCGCATCGGGAAGTGGTGACCGCACTGCTCGCAGACCCAGAGACTTTGCTCGAGCTCGTCATCGCGGTAGTGCGAGTGACAGCTCGGGCAGGTGTTCGGGTGGTCCGGCGGAGGCGCCGGTTGGTCGCCGGTCTCGACCGACACGTCAATCTTCGCCACGTCGCCAGCTTAGACCTATGGCCGAAAGCGCTGGTTGCGCGACCCGTCAGTACCCAAGAGCGGCCGTGAGTCGCCCGAGCTTCTCGACATTCGCAGGATCGGGCGCGAGGCCGGTGAAGCCGGCTCCCACGAGCTTGCCGCTATCCCGCACGCGCGCCAGCAGCTGCTCGACCTCAGCGAGCGCTGGCCCGCCGGGCTCGGGCATGAACACCGCGACCTCATTCGGATCGAACACGTCGCAGTCGAGCGCGACATAGACAGCGTCGGCGCGGGCCAGCAAGGCATCGGGATCGTCCCCGATCCCGGACGCTGCGATGAACTCCTCCTCGGGCGGGTCGAGGTTCCGCGCTCTCCAGAGGACGACGTCGGCGGCGGCGAGCGTCCCCCGGTCGAGCAGCATGCGCAGCGGCATCCCCCACTCGTTGCCCGACGGGGACGTCTCCGGCGTGTTGAGGTCGCCGTGCGCGTCGAGCCAAAGGACCGCGACGTGGTCGTGGCGCGCGGCCAGCCCTTCGACCGCGCCGACGTGGGAGCAGCAGCAGCCGCCGAGCACGAGCGGGCGCGCCGGCAGGTCGGAGGCCACCGCGAGCGTCTGCATCGCGAGCGTCTCCTCCTCGACGACCGCCACCTCGGGGTAGTCGAGCGGCAGTGAGGCCGCCTCGACCATCGGCTCTCCTCCGTCGCCCCAGGCGCGCGGCACGCGGACGAGACCGGCGCCGAAGGAGCGTCCGCAGCTGTGGCACTCGTAGCCCTCGCCGAGCGCGACGGCGGTGAGCGTGCGGCAGTCCGGACACCGGGCGCGCAGCAGGCTCACTCGTTCGCCTTCTCGAAGGCAACCCCGCACGAGTCGACGTGCATGCCGACGCGCTCGTAGAGCGCGACAGCGCCGGTCGCGTTCTGCGAGTCCACGTCGAGGGTGACGCGTGTCGTGCCGCGACGCCAGAACTCGGCGAACGTCCGGTACAGCAGCGCCTTGCCGAGCCCCTTGCCCCGCCACGCCGGCCGGACGCCGATCGCCCCGACGTATCCGCCGCCGGCGACATCCGCGTCGTTGCGCGTGACGGCCGCGAGCTCGTCGCCGTCGCGGACGACGAACCAGACCGGCCCGTGCTCGTCGCGGTGTTGGTCCTTCCTGAGCTCTAGCCACTCGTCGAAGGGAGTCGGATGCCACTCCCAGTGCTCGGCGAACGACTCGTTCAGCGCCTCGTAGAACGCCTCGTACTCGCCATCGTGCAGCTCGTCCACGACGAGCCCGGCCGGGAGCACGGGCTCGGGCGGCGCCTCGGTCAGGTCGATAGCCATCGAGTAGAAACGGCGCACCTCGCGGTAGCCGCGCGACTCGAAGAGCGCACGGGCCGCCGAATCGGGCTCGGGTGCAGCCGCAAAGATCTTCTTCGTTGCCTCGGCGCGCGCGAACGCCTCGCCGCGCTCGAGGATCTCGGTCCCGAGGCCGCGCCCCTTGGCGGCGACGATGCCGCGAGCGTTCGCGGCGTCCCCGTACACGCCGTACGTCGCGCTCGCGACCATGCGGCCGTCCTCCTCCCAGACCCACGCCTCCTTGCTCCACTGCAGCCACATGAGGATGTCCGCGCCCGTGACACGGCCTGGGCGACCGTAGAAGCGCTCTTCCTCGGCGGAGATCAGCGCCGCGACGACGGGAGCGTCGTCCTCGGTGAACGGCCGAATGTTCATGCGACCTCCTTCTCCCAGACGACCTGTTCGCTGTCGACGACCATGCCGATGCCCTCGTAGAGCCGCGTGGCCCCCGTTGCGTTCTGGGAGTCGACGCCGAGGCCAACCCGGCGCTGCCCGCGCCGATGGAACTCGCGGAAGCTGTGCAGCAGGAGCGCCTTCGCCAGACCGCGTCCGCGCCACGCCGGACGAACGCCGATAGCGCCGATCCAACCACCGCCGGAGCGCTCGGGATCGTTGCGGGTGGCGGCCACGACGTCTTCGCCGGTGCGCACCAGGAACCAGAGGGACGGGTCGTGATCCGGCTTCGCGACCTGTCGTTCCCACCACTTCTCGAACGGTTGCGGCTCGTACTCCCAGTGCTCGGCGAACGCCTCCTCGAGCGCGCGGTGGAACGCGCGTGCGAGATCCGAGGAGAACGGCTCGATCCGAAAGCCTTCCGGAAGCACTGGATCGCGCGGCGGATCGTCGCCGAGCTCGATCGTCATGTCCCAGAAGCGGCGCACCTCGCGGTAGCCACGGGATTCCAACAGCGGCGGCGCTGCGTTGTCGGGAGCGAGGGTCACGTTGTGGATTCGCGCGGCGCCCAGCGCCCGAAGCCGCTCCTCACTGCGGTCGACGAGCGTCGACCCGAGCCCGTGGCCGCGGCGCTCGCGATGAACGACACCGACCGCGATGCCCGTGTCGTCGTGTTTCTCGATCCAGCCGAGTGCGACGAGCCCGCCTCCCTCTTCGAACAGCCAGGAGTCGTGCGGGAGGTCCGGGCCCGTGAGCCAGGCCGTGACATCGGGCACGCCGACCCGGGCGGGGCGGCCGAAGAAGTGCGTCTCGTCCTCGGCGAGAAAGGCAGCGACCGCCGGGAAGTCGTCAGGCGTAATCGCGCGCACGTTCACGCCGGCACGAGCGAGTCGAGGTTTTCGGCAAGCCCGGTCAAGCTGTGGAGCTCGAGGTCGGGCTGAGGCTCGGCCTCCTCGCCGAGCCGGTTGATCCAGATCGTCCGCAGGCCGAGCGCCGAAGCCGGTGCGATGTCGTGGAAGAGGCTGGCGGCGACATGGACGTGGCTCGCGCGGTCGGCTCCGCTGCGCGCGAAGAACTCGTCCCAGTGAGTCGGCGCGGGCTTGTACCTGCCGATCTCGGACGCGGCGACGGTCAGCTCGAACTTGACGCCGATCCGGGCGAGCGAGGACTTGAGGAGGTCGGGGTCGGTGTTAGAGAGCACGGCCAGCCGCCAGCCGCGCGAGCGCGCCTCCTCGAGCGCCGCCGGCACCTCGGGGAAGGGGTCCCACTCCGGCAGCGAACGCTCGAGAGCATCCTGCTCGTCGGCGGGAGCACCGAGGCGGGCGAGCGCAACGGCCGTCACCTCGCGATAACTGCGGCTCGGATCCTCGCGCTGGATCTGCGGCTCGAGCTCGTGGTACGTGTGGAGGAGCTCGCCGCCGCGTGCCGCACCGAACAGGCGCTCGAGCTCGCGTCCGATGCCGCCGTTCCAGTCGATCAGCGTGCCGTAGCAGTCGAAGGTCGCCCAGCGCTCCACGCAGGGAACCTATCGCGACGCCCGCCTACTCCTCGAAGCGCTTGAACACGACGCAGGCGTTGTGCCCGCCGAAGCCGAAGCTGTTCGAGACCCCCACCTTGACGTCCGCGTCACGCGCCTCGTTCGGCACGTAGTCGAGATCGCAGGTCGGATCCTCGACCTCGTAGTTGATTGTCGGCGGGAGCTTGCCATCACGGATGGCGAGCACCGTAAAGGTCGCCTCGACGGCACCGGCAGCGCCGAGGCAGTGGCCGGTCGCCCCCTTCGTCCCGGAGACCGGCGTCTTGTAGGCGTTCTCCTCGCCGAGGGCGTACTTGAGCATCTGCGTCTCGGAGGAGTCGCCGATCGGTGTCGAGGTCGCGTGCGCGTTGACGTAGTCGATCTCGTCCAGGCCGACGCCGGCGTCGTCAAGCGCCATCTTGAAGGCGGTCACGGGACCGGTCGGATCGGGATCGGTGATGTGCTTCGCGTCCGAGGAGAGGCCGTAGCCGGAGACCTCCGCGTAGATCTTCGCGCCGCGCGCCTTCGCATGCTCGAGCTCCTCGAGCACGAGCAGCGCGCCGGCCTCGCCCATCACGAACCCGTCACGCTTCGCGTCGAACGGACGTGACGCTCGCACGGGATCGTCGTTGCGCCGCGACAGCGCGCGCATAGCGCCGAAGCCGGCGATGCCCACCTCACATACTGCCGCCTCTGTGCCGCCACAGAGCATCACGTCAGCGCGGCCGAGTCTGATCGCGTCGGCGCCGTCGCCGATAGCCATGTTCGAGGCGGCACACGCCGTGCACTCGGAGAGGAGCGGGCCGCGCGTGCCGAGCTCGATCGAGACCCAGCCCGCCCCGAGGTTCGGGATGATCGCCGGGATCGAGAACGGATTGACCCGGTCCGGCCCGCGGTCGACGAGCACGGTGTGACACTCCTGGAACGACCGGAGACCCCCGATCCCGGTGGCAACCGCGGCGCCGATCCGGTCGGCTTCCTGCTCGATCTCGAGGCCGGAGTCGGCGACCGCCTGCCGTGCCGCTGCGAGGATCAGGTGCGTAAAGCGGTCCATCCGCCGCGCCTGCTTGCGCTCGATCCACTCGGTCGGATCGAAGTCCTTCACCTCACACGCGAAGTGGACGGGATACTCGCTGTGGTCGAACTGCGTGATCTCGGCCGCGCCCGACTCGCCCGCGAGCAGGCTCGACCACGTGGACTCGACATCGAGCCCGAGTGGCGTCACCGCGCCCAGCCCGGTGACGACGACGCGTCTGCGTCCGTTGAGAGAACCGTTCCCCGTTGTCACTACATTCCGAGTCCGCCGTCGACGAGCAGCACGTCCCCTGTGATGAACGATGCCTCGTCGGAGCAGAGGAAGCGTACCGCGCCTGCCACGTCTGTCGGCTCCCCGAGCCGCCCGAGCGGCGTGTTGCCGAGCATCGCGGAGGTCGCCTCCTCCGGCAGGACGTCGGTGAGCTGCGTTCGCACGTAGCCCGGCGCGACGATGTTCGCGCGCACCCCACGGCTGCCGAGCTCACGCGCGAGCGACTTCGTGAAGCCGATGATGCCGGCCTTGGAGGCCGCGTAGTTCGTCTGGCCCCAGTTGCCGTGCACGCCGACGATGGAGGAGACGTTGACGATCGCGCCGGCCCGCTTCTTCATCATCGGCCGGCACACCGCGCGGCACGTGTAGAAGACGGACGAGAGGTTCGTCTCGATCACCGTCCGCCAGTCGTCGTCCGGCATGCGGGCCAGGAGCCCGTCGCGCGTGAGGCCGGCGTTGTTGACGAGGATGTCGAGGTCTCCAGCCTCCTCGACGAGCCGCGCCGCCTCCTCGGCGTTCGAGACGTCGGCCTGGACGGCCCTGCCCTCGATCTCGCGCGCCAGCGCCTCCGCCTCCTCGGCACCGGTTCGGTAGCCGACGACGACCTCGGCGCCGGCGCGGGCGAGTTCCTCCGCGATCCCGCGCCCGATTCCCTTCGACGCGCCCGTGACGAGGGCCCGCTTGCCCTCGAGCGAGCAGAACGTCACTGCTTTTCAGCGAGCAGCTCGGGAAGCCGCTCGAGCGCCTCGATGCTGTTGATCGAGACGGCTTTGACGCTGCGGTCGATCCGCTTGACGAGCCCGGAGAGCACGTTGCTCGGCCCGACCTCGACGAAGGTGCGGACGCCGCCGCGCATGAGCTCCGACGCCGACTGGGTGAAGCGCACCGGGGCCGTGAGCTGGTCGACGAGGAGCGGCCCCATCCGCTGCGCTGACTCGACGCGGGCGGTCACGGTCGACATGAACGGCACAACCGGCTCCTGGAAGCGCACCTTCTCGATCGCGGGCCGCAACCGGTCCGCGGCGCGCGCGACGAGCGGCGAGTGGAAGGCACCCGAAACCTTGAGCTTGACGGCGCGGCGGGCACCCTCGCTCTGCGCCTGCTCGATGCACTCGTCGACCGCGAGGTGCTCACCGGAGACCACGATCTGCCCGGGACAGTTGTAGTTCGCGGGCCAGACTCCGAGGATCCTGCGGCAGAGACCTTCCACCACATCGTCGGCGAGGCCGAGGATGGCCGCCATCGAGCCGGGGTTGCGGGCCGCGGCCTCGGCCATCGCCAGGCCGCGCTCGCGCACGAGCGCCATCGCCTCCTCCAGGGTCATCGCCTCGGCCGCCGCCAGCGCGGCGAATTCCCCGACCGAGTGGCCGATGACGAAATCCGCCTCCACGCCGTGCTCGCGCAGAGCCGCGAGCACCGCGAGCGACGTCGCAACGAGCGCGGGCTGCTGCACCGCGGTGTCCACGAGCTCCTCGGCGTCGGCGTGGAAGCAGAGCCGCTCGAGGTCGAGGCCGGTCGCGGCGCTCCCGCGCCGGAAGACGTCCATCGCGGCCGGCACCGCCTCCGCGAAATCGCGGCCCATGCCCGCCTCGATCGAGCCCTGGCCGGGGAAGCAGAACGCGACCTTGCTCACGCCGTTGCGCTTTCGGTCCAGCGCATCAGCGCGCTCCCCCACGTGAGACCGGCACCCATTCCCGTCATGAGTACGAGGCTACCCGGCCGAAGCCTCCCGTCCGCCTGTGCATCGGCGAGCGCGAGCGGGATCGAGCCTGACGATGTGTTGCCGTAACGGTCGACATTGACCACCACCCGATCCGACGGAATCCCGAGCTTCTTGGTTGCGTGATCGATGATACGAACGTTCGCCTGATGCGGGACATAGACGTCGACGTCCTCGACGCTCTCTCCGCACTGCTGCAGCACGGCCTCCGCAGACGAGACCAGAACACGCGTCGCGAACTTGAACACCTCGCGCCCGTTCATCTTCACCAGCCGATCCGGATCCTCGAACTTGCGCGAGCCGCTGCCCGGCAGCCAGAGGTGCTCGCCCCCGGCGCCGTCGGCGCCGAGCTCGAAGGCGAGGAAGCCTGCCTCCTTGAAAGGCTCGAGCACCACCGCGCCGGCGCCGTCTCCGAACAGGACGACCGTCGAGCGGTCGGTCCAGTCGAGGATGCGGGAGAGCACGTCGCCACCGACCACGAGCGCGCGCCGCGTGAGGCCCGACGCCACCATCCCGTAGGCCTGCGCAAGCGCGTACATGAAGCCGGTGCAGCCGGCAGAGAGGTCGTACGCGGCCGCGTCCTTCGCGCCCAGCTGGTCGGCGAGGATCGCCGAGGTCGAGGGGAACATCATGTCCGGTGTCACGGTGGCGACGATCAGGAGGTCGACGTCCGTCCCGTCGCTGCCCGCCTGCTCGAGCGCCTGCCGCGCTGCAGGCATCGAGAGGTCGGAGAGCGCCTGCGAGTCCGCGGCGATGCGGCGCTCGCGGATGCCGGTCCGCTCGATGATCCACTCGTCCGAGGTGTCCACCATCTGGGCGAGCTCGTCGTTCGTGATCACCCGCTCGGGCGCGTAGGCCCCGAGGCCGGTGATCGTCACGGGGACGTCGCTGCGGCTCTTGCCGATCATCCGCCTTCGCTCCCGACGAAGACCGTCAGCATGGCCTCGACGGCCATGTCGCCATCGACGCTCGCGCGGCCCTGCCCCTTCGCGATCGGGCCGCGCACGCGCAGGAACTCGCACTCGAGGTCGAGGACGTCTCCCGGCTCGATGACCCGCTTGAAGCGACAGTCGTCGATCCCGGCAAAGAAGGGGATCTTGCCGCGGTTCGCCTCGTCGGCGAGCACGGCGACCGCGCCGCACTGGGCGATCGCCTCGACCGTCAAGACACCCGGCATCACCGGGCGGTCGGGGAAGTGGCCCTGAAACCACCACCCGTCCTCGGGCACGCGAAAGCGCCCGCGCACTTTGCGGCCGGGCTCGAGCTCGAGCACCTCGTCCACGAGCAGGAAGGGAGGCCGGTGCGGGATAATCGACTCGATCGTCTCCCGGCCGAACGGCGGTGTGGGGGCCGTCATGCTACGTCGCGGTGCTCGAGTCGCTCGCGCAGACGATTTCTGCCGCGATGCGCATGGCACTTGGCCGTCCCGACGGGCATGCCGGCCGCAGCCGCGATCTCTTCGAACGTGTAGCCAAGGGCATCCTTGAGGACGATCACCTGCGCCTGCTCAGGCGAGATGTCCGCGAGCGAGTCGCAGAGCTCTCGCCGCAGCTCGGTGATGCGTACCCCGCGGGTCGGGTCGTGCTCGACATCGGCCCCGAGCTCCTCGGGCAGCGGATCGTGGAGGCGCGTCCGCTGTCGCTCGGCGACGTCGCGGCACGTGTTGACCACGAGCCGGTGCAGCCAGGTGGAGAACTGAGCCTCGCCGCGGAACTGCTTGAGGCGAACGCAGAGCTTCGCCAGCGCCTCCTGCCCGGCATCGCGCGCGTCCTCCGGGTCGCGCAGGAGATGCCGCGCGAGCCGCTCGACCCGCGGCGCGTGCCGAACGCAGAGCGCCTCGAGCGCGCGAGCGTCACCGGCCTTCGCGCGGGTCACGAGAATCGGGTCGCTGAGGCTCGCGTAGTCGAGGCCGCGCTCGCGCAGCGGCTGCCTGATCCTCCCCACGGCCGAAGTAGTCTAAAGGCGGGTGTCGGATCTCTCTCCGGGCTCTGTCGAGCCGTTGTTGCGGGGGCGCCTGGGGCGTCCCTATCGCTTCGTCGAAGAGTGCACGTCGACGCAACGCCTGCTCGAACCGGAGGAAGCCGAAGGCGCGACGGCGGCAACCGACCTCCAGACGCAGGGCCGAGGCAGGCTCGGGCGGACGTGGGAGGCGCCGTCGGGACGGGCGCTTCTCTTCTCGGTCCTGCTCCATCCGCGACCTCCGATGGCGCTCTGGCCGGAGCTCTCGCTCGTCGCCGGCGACGCTGTCGCCGCAGCATTGCGCGAGCAGACTGGAGTCCCAGCCGAGTTGAGCCATCCGAACGACGTGCTGATCGAGGGACAAAAGGTCGCGGGGATCCTGCCCGAGGCCACTGTGGGCCGGGTCGTGCTCGGGATCGGCGTCAATGTCAATCAGAGGACCGAGGAGCTACCCGCGGAGACGCCAAAGCCGGCAACCGCGCTCCGCGTCGAGACGGGCCGGGAGTGGCCGCGGGCGCCATTGCTCGCCGCGGTCCTGTTCGAGCTGGAGCGCCGCTACGACGACTGGCAGCGGCTGCACACGAACCGCTAGCCGTCAGCGGACGTCGAGGCGCTGCTCGCGGAAATTGTGCGCCGCGTCGATCGCGGCGCCGAGGTTCAGGCCCTTGTCCTTCGCCTGCTTGATCAGCATCACGGTCTCGAGCGCGTCGATGTCGTAGATCCTCTGCTTCTTACCCTTCGTGGGGATCTGCGCCTTGTTCGTCCAGTAGTCGAGCTGCATCTTCGAGATGCCGGCGATCTGGCAGACCTGTCCGAGGTAGAGCTCGACCTTGTCGAGATGCTCCGCAAGATTGATCGGTTCGAGAAGATCGACCTGCCGGCTGACCGCCAAAACGCCCTCACCGCGTTGTGTGCCTGACCCTGTCTGAAAGTTATAGAGACCCAGCGCTCCTTTTGGAAGGGGGCGCTGCCGTAACCCAGCGCCGGATTACGTGCCGGCGGGTTCGGCGTCGCCGATTTCAGCGTCACCGTTCGTCTCTTCGGATTCGACCACCGGCGCGAGCGCAGACACGGTCTCGTCGTCACCGCGGAGCCGCATCACGATCACGCCCTGCGTCGAACGGCCGAGTCGCTTGACGTCCTCGACCGGGACCTTGATCACGGTGCCGGCCGTCGAGATGAGCATCACCTGGTAGCCGTCGCGGACGACGCGCGAGCCGACGAGATGGCCGCGGGCCTCGGTCAGTTGCACGGTCTTGACCCCCATGCCCCCACGGCCCTTGACCGGGTACTCGGAGACGCGGGTGCGCTTGCCGTAGCCATTCTCGGTCACGACGAGCAGGTCCGCGTCGTCCTCGGCGATGTTGATCGAGATCACCTCGTCGCCCTTGCGGAGCTTCATGCCGGCGACGCCGGACGTGTCGCGGCCCATCGGCCGAGCGTCGGTCTCGTGGAAGCGGATCGCCTGTCCCTTCGCCGAGACCATGAGGATGTCGTCCTCGCCGGAGGAATGGCGGACGCCGACCAGCTCATCGCCGTCCCGCATCTTGATCGCGATGATCCCGTCGGCCTTGAGCGGCGTGTTGTACGCGCCGAGCTCGGTCTTCTTGACCACGCCGTTCTTGGTGGCGAAGACGAGGTACTTCGCCTCCTCGAAGTCGCGCGTCTGGATCACGGCCCGCACTTGCTCTTCTTGCCGAAATGGGAGGAGGTTGACGATCGCGCGGCCCTTCGACTGCCTGGAGCCGAGCGGCAGCTCGTGCACCTTGAGCCGGTAGACCTTGCCGACGTTCGTGAAGAAGAGGATGTAGTCGTGCGTCGAGGCGACGAAGAGGTGCTCGATGTAGTCGTCCTCCTTCAGCTCCATCCCCATCACGCCTATGCCGCCTCGCCTCTGCTCGCGGTATGTCGTCACGGGTAGCCGCTTGATGTAGCCCGACCGCGTGATCGCGATGACCATGTCCTCTTCCGCGATCAGGTCCTCGAGCTCGAGCTCCTCCTCGGCGGCGACGACCTCGGTGCGGCGGTCGTCGTTGCGCCCGTAGATCGACTTGATCTCGAGCAGCTCGTCGCGAATGAGGCCGTCGATCTTCGCCTGGTCGCCGAGGATGTCCCGCAACTCTGCGATTCGCTCCTGCAGATCCTTGTGCTCCGCCTCGACCTCTTTGCGCGCAAGGCCGGTGAGGCGCGAGAGCCGCATCTCGAGGATCGCCTCGGCCTGGATCTCGGAGAGCTCGAACTGCGCGATCAGCTGCTCGCGCGCCTCGTCGCGGTCGGCCGCGGCGCGGATGAGCGCCACGATCGCGTCGATGTTGTCTAGCGCAATGAGGTAGCCCTGGAGGACGTGTGCGCGCGCTTCGGCCTTGCGCAGCTCGTCCTTCGAGCGGCGAGTGACGACCTCGCGCTGGAACTCGAGGTAGTGGCGGACGAGCTCGAGCAGCGAGAGCGTGCGTGGGACGCCGTCGACCAGCGCGACGGCGTTGTAGCCGAAGGTCGACTGCAGCGGCGTGTGCTTGAAGAGCTTGTTGAGCGCGACCTGCGGCACCGCGTCACGCTTGAGCTCGATCTGGATTCGCATGCCGGTGCGGTCGGAGTGGTCGGCCAGATCGGAGACCTCGGTCAGCACCTTGTCGCGGACGAGATCCGCGATCTTTACGATCACGCCGGTGTCGCCGCCCTTCTTGACCCCGTACGGCAGCTCCGTGACGACGACGGCGGAGCGACCACCCCGCAGCTCCTCGATGTGCGCGCGGGCGCGCATCACGATCCGGCCGCGGCCGGTGCGATAGGCGTCGCGGATGCCGCTACGGCCGACGACGATCGCGCCGGTCGGGAAGTCAGGGCCCTTGACGTGCTTCATCAGCCCTTCGACCGAGATGTCCGGGTCGTCGATCATCGCGATGACCGCGCTGATCGTCTCGCCAAGGTGGTGCGGTGGCATGTTCGTCGCCATCCCGACGGCGATGCCGGTCGAGCCGTTGACGAGCAGGTTCGGGAAGCGGGACGGTAGGACGGACGGCTGCCGGCGGGACTCGTCGTAGTTCGGCTCGAAGTCGACGGTGTTCGCGTCAATGTCACGCAGGAGCTCGGTCGCGATCTTCGACAGGCGCGCCTCGGTGTAGCGCATGGCCGCTGCCGGGTCGTCGTCGATCGAGCCGAAGTTGCCCTGGCCGTCCACGAGCGGGTAGCGCAGCGAAAACGGCTGCGCCATCCTCACGAGTGTGTCGTAGATCGCCGAGTCGCCGTGCGGATGGTAGTTCGCCATCACGGCGCCGACCGTCGAGGCGGACTTCTTGTACGGCCGGTTCGGCTGCAGGCCGGCTTCGTGCATCCCGTACAGGACGCGCCGGTGCACCGGCTTCAGGCCGTCGCGCACGTCGGGCAGCGCACGCGAGACGATGACCGACATCGCATAGTCGAGGAAGCTCGAGCGCATCTCCTGCTCGAGCTCGCGCGGCTCGATCCGGCCCGGGCCCAATGCTCCGGTCTCGACCTCAGACAACTGTGCCCTTAAACGTCAAGGAAGGCGTCCTTCGCGTTCTCCTCGATGAAGATGCGGCGCGGCTCGACCTGGTCGCCCATCAGCATCGAGAAGAGCTGGTCAGCGGCGCTCGCGTCCTCGACATCGACGCGGACGAGCAGCCGCTTCGTGGGATCCATGGTGGTCTCCCACAGCTGCTCGGGGTTCATCTCCCCGAGGCCCTTGTACCGGGAGAGCTGGGTGCCGACTTCCCTGGCCAGCTCGAGCGCGTCGTGCCGTAGGCCGGCGAACGTCTCCGGCTTGGCGGTGTGCTTGCCGAGCGCGAGCGAGAACGGCGGCGGCCCGACTACCTCGACGAGCTTCTCGTACGCTCGGCGGAGGTTCGCGTAGATCGGCGAGGCCAACAGCTCGGCGGACAGGCCGATGGTCTGCGCGGCAGACGTCTCCTCCTCGACGACCTTCACCTGCAGACCGTTCTCGTCCCGCTCGAGAACGGAGAGCTTGAAGCCGTTCGGCGGCAGCGCGCCGATCGCCTTCTCGGCGGCGGCCGGTGTCGCGATGTCGAGCTCGACGAGCCGGTGCCCGATCACGAGGTCGGCGGCGTGGGCTCCGAAGTCGGCGCGCAACCGGGCTGACCAGCCCTCGAACTCGGCGAGTGCGCCGGTGAACCGCTTCCAGCGCGCCTCGGTCAGCTTCAGGTCGGTGTCGCCACGGTCGCGGATCTCGAGCTCGCCGAAGCGCTCGCGCACGAGCAGCTCCTCCAGTTGCGACTCCTTCTCGAAGTAGAACTCCTGGTTGCCGAGCTTCACCTTGTAGAGCGGCGGCACGGCGATGTAGACGTGGCCGTACTCGAACAGCTCGCGCATGTGCCGGTAGAGGAACGT
>Ga0075434_100002357_pt1 | contig 16547 bp, 16 predicted proteins | sample RhiMethybrSRZTD3_FD_75298 | JGI IMG/M metagenome (GOLD analysis project Ga0075434, IMG submission 75298) | Populus rhizosphere microbial communities from Tennessee, USA - Rhizosphere MetaG P. TD hybrid SRZTD3 | ecosystem: Host-associated > Plants > Roots > Rhizosphere > Soil | place: USA... | reverse complement strand
GGGGGCCTGCTGACCATGATTCTCGCGGGGCGCGGGCTCGCCGCCGCGTCGGTCGCGATCAGCCCGGCTCCGTTCCGCGGCGTGCTCCCCTTGCCGTTCTCGGCGCTCCGTACCGCCAGCGTCGCACTGCGCAACCCCGCGAACTGGAACCGCGCGGTCCCACTCACCTACGAGCAGTTCCGCTACAGCTTCGCGAACGAGGTCGGCGAGGACGAGGCAAAGGAGCTCTACCTCGGCTACTCCGTCGCAGGCGCCGGCGAGCCGCTTTTCCAGGCCGCGTCCGCGAACATCAATCCGTGGTCAGAGGCGAAGGTCGACTCGATGAACCCGGAGCGGGGACCGATGCTGATCGTCTCGGCCGACTCGGACCATACAGTCCCCTGGGCGATCGCGAACGCTTCCTACAAGAAGCAGAAACGCAATAAGGGCGTGACCGAGATCGTCAAGATGCCGGGCCGCGGACACTCGCTGACGATCGACGCCGGCTGGCGGGAAGTCGCCGAGAAGGCGATCAAGTTCGTCAAGCGATTCGCATGAGTTCGAAGGTGTCTGAGGACGACGTCTTCGGCAATTCGCACCCCAGAAATCACGACACCATGAAAGGAGCCGCGACATGACAACGACGATGATGGGTGACATCAGAAGAACCACGACCTGGTCGATCGTGTTCAGCGTTCTGATGATCGCTGCGGGTGTCCTTGCTATCGGCGTACCCATGGTTGCGGGTATAGCTGTAACGGCCTTCGTCGGGTGGCTGCTGCTCCTCAGTGGAGTGCTCCATCTCGCTTTCGCGTGGGGTGCCGGCAGAGCCAACGCCGTGGTCTGGGAGATTCTGCTTGGGGCGTTGTACGGCCTGATCGGAACTTACCTGCTGGCAAGTCCAGCCGGTGGCCTCGCTTCGTTGACGTTGGCGATTGCCGCGTACTTGGTCATTGAGGGCGTCCTCGAATTCATCGTGTCGTTCCAGCTTCGTCCCGCGCCCGGGAGCGGCTGGCTGCTGGTGGACGGGATCGTCACGCTGGTCCTCGCACTGATGATCGCGAGCACTTGGCCGTCGAGCGCCGAATGGGTCGTCGGCACGCTCGTCGGCATCAGCATGCTCTTCAGCGGCAGCACGCGTTTGATGGCCTCGATGGCGGTCCATCGAATGGTCGCGTGATCTGAGCGGCACGCCATGTACGGCGGCGTCAACTGACGAAAAACGTAGCCCGGACCGGGGGCGGCGGCCCATCCGTAACGCATTGTTAACGCGGGCGATACGCCGCGGTAATCGCGTGTTAGTAGCGTCGTCGTGTGATTGCCGCCACGCCGGCGCCGCGCATTCTCGTCGTCGAAGACGAGCGCGACATCGCGCTCCTCGTAAAGCACGCGCTCGAACGATCGGGCGGCGCGCGCGTCGACCTCGTCGCGAGCGGTGATGTCGCGATCCGCACCGCGACGGAGCAGCCCCCGGATCTCGTGATCCTGGATCTGAATCTGCCCATCCTCAGCGGCGACGAAGTGTGCCGCATCCTGCGCAGCCGGCCTGAGACGATGGCGGTGCCGATCATCATGTTGACGGCGAGGACGTCGGAGAACGAGCGCGTCGCGGGGCTCGACATGGGGGCCGACGACTACGTGACGAAGCCGTTCAGCCTGCGCGAGCTCTCGGCACGCGTGCGGGCTGTCCTCCGCAGGCGGCCCGGAGTCGTGCCCCCAGCTGTCTACACCGGCAGGCACCTGCGCGCCGACTTCGACGCCGTGGCGATTGAAGTCGACGGCGGCGCCGTGAGGTTGACGCGCCGCGAGTTCGAGCTGCTGCGCTTCCTCGTCGAGAACCGGAATCGAGTGCTGTCGCGGGATCGGCTGCTGGAGCGCGTCTGGGGTTACGAACGGAGTATTGAAACGCGATCGGTCGATGTCCACGTGGGCCGGCTGCGTTCGAAGCTCGGGCCTGCGGGAGCGCAGATCGAAACCGTTGTCGGGCTCGGGTATCGTTTCGTCGAAGCGAGTGATTAGGGGGTCGCCGGCGTTGCGGCGCGAATGGTCCACCCGGCGTTCTGAAGCTCCGCAATTTCCATCGCAGCACGCGTGATCGCGCGCTCGACACGGTGCCAGTCGGTAAAACGTTGGCGGCGCAGCAGCGTGCTGTCCTCCTCCACGCGCATTTCCCAGCCTTCGGGTCCCTTGCTGCGTATTTCAAAACGACGGATGTGGCCGGCGTTGGTCAGTTCCTGTGCAAACATGGCTTCCACGTTTGTACCCCAGCCAGCGGCACCCGTATGTAAACACCGTGTAAACACGTGGGCATCCGCCTCGGCCATTTGGCCGAAAAATCAGCATTTCCGCCGAATTCATAGGCGATTAATATCGTGTCATGAATGTCCTGACGCTCATCCTTGGTGGCGGCCGGGGAACCCGACTGTTCCCGCTCACGCATATGCGCTCGAAACCCGCGGTGCCGCTCGGCGGAAAATACCGGCTGATCGACATTCCCATCAGCAACTGTCTGCACGCGGGGCTGAAACGCATCTTCGTGCTGACGCAATTCAACTCGGCGTCGCTCAATCGCCATATCGCGCAAACCTACCGCCTCGACATGTTCTCGGACGGCTTCGTCGAAGTGCTGGCCGCCGAGCAGACGCCCGAGAGCTCGGACTGGTTTCAGGGAACAGCGGACGCGGTGCGGCAGGCGACGCGCCACTTCAAGGGGCTCGAGTCGGATCATTACCTGATCCTCGCCGGTGATCATCTCTATCGTATGGACTTTTGCGAGCTGATCGACTCGCACATCGAATCGCGCGCCGACATCACGATCGCGGCGCAGCCGGTGACGCCCTCCGATGCGACGCAGATGGGGATCTTCCTCTTCGACGACCGTGGCCAGATTGGCGGCTTCGAGGAGAAGCCGAACGCGAAGCGGCTCGCCGAGATGCGCAGCAGCGTGCCGAGAGGCGCGATCATGACCGGCGGCGTCACCGCGGAGAAGCCGTTCGTCGCGTCGATGGGCATCTACGTCTTCTCGCGCGAGGTGCTGCTCGAGATGCTGGAGCAGCCCGGGATCGACTTCGGCAAAGAACTGATTCCGAAGGCGCTCACCAACCGTCAGGTGAATCCGTACATCTTCCGCGGCTACTGGGCGGACGTCGGGACGATCGACGCCTTCTACGACGCGAACATCCAGCTGACGCGGCCCGCCGCGCCCTTCAATTTCTTCCACCCGCTGCGTCCGATCTACACGCACCCGCGCTTTCTGCCGGGCACCCGGATCTACGACTCGAAGATCGATACCTCGATCGTCGCGGAGGGCTGCTACCTCGATCAGTGCGAGATTCGCGACTCGGTCGTGGGCATCCGCGCGCACGTCAACCGCGGCACGAAGATTACGCGGTCGGTGCTGCTCGGCGCCGACTTTTACGAGGAAGAAACCGACGCCACCGACACCCCGCTCGGCATCGGGCAGGACGTGGTGCTGGATCGGGTGATCGTCGACAAGAACGCGCGCATCGCCGACGGCGTGCGGCTCGTGAATGAATCAGGCGTGTCGACCGCGGACGGCGACGGCTACTGCATCCGCGAGGGCATCATCATCGTGCCGAAAGGGGCACAGGTCAAAGCCGGCGTGATGGTGTGATCGATGGCGGGCCTAAAGCCCCGCCCTACTTAACACTCCGGAGCATCTTCGGCGTGATGAACCAGCACAGCTGACCCATCCCTTTCGGCGGGAGCGTCTCGAAGTCTATCCGGCAGATCGCGCCTTTCTTGAACTCGAACGGAAGCCGCGCGCCGATCAAGCGCGCGGCGAGCTCGCCGATGTTCGGCTCGTGGCCGACCAGCGCCACGCGCCCCTTGCGCGCGTGTTTGCCGAGGTCCTGAATCACGGCGGCGGTCGTGCCCGCGGGCGCGAGCGCGTCGCTCGACGACACCGAAGGCTTCGATTTGAGCGTCTCGGCGAACACCTCCGCCGTCTGTTTCGTGCGCACGAGCGGGCTCGTGATGATGTGATCGAACGCGATGCCGAGCTCGTCGAGCGCCTTCGCTTCCTTCCGCAGCCGTGCGATGCCGCCACTCGTCAGCGGCCGCTTCGAGTCGTCCGGATACTCGTCGCCGCGCTCCGCGGCGATTCCATGGCGAATCAGATAGAGCTCCAGCGCCGCCATCAGCGATCGCTCGCGAGGGTGCGCGCGTCCTTCGGACGCGACAGGCCCATCTTGACGGCCGACGCGCGACGGATCGGGCGCGCAAGCTGCGGCACCACCGTCTTCCGCACGGCGGAGATCAGCTCCCGCAGCGCGGGAATGAGCGCGACGTAGCGTCCGTGCAGCTGACGGCACTGACCCTCGATGTGCCGCGCGAGATCCTCGAGCGCCGCACGCGACTGCGCGCGGCGCTGCGGCGGGCTCGATTGCACCGCCGCGACGTGCCGCTGGAGGACCTGCAGATCGTGCAGCTTGCCGAGCAGCTCCTGGGCGCGCTTGATGGTGTGCACGTGTGCCGCCGCTTCCTTCACGCCGCTGTCGGCTGCGAGCTCCAACCCGTAGCGGAGCTTCTTGGCGGCAATCCGCACTGCGTGCAGCTGCTCGGGCGCATACATGTGTCCCGCACCGTCCATGGCGGTCGAGAGACTGCGGGAACGCGCCACGAGACGGGTCGCCAGCGCCTTCCGCCAGGGTTCCACGGTAGAGGCCTGCAGCGCGTCACCCATCGATCGAAGGCGTTCGTCCAGCTTACCGGCGTTGACGCGTTCGAGCCGTTCGACCATGACCTTGCGTCGTGCGTCTCGCTCGGCGATGACCCGCGCGCGTACGTCCTCGACGGCGGGGCGAGGCACGTGCGGCGACCTCGCCAGCTCATCCAGCAGCGAGAGCGTCACGTCCAACTCGCGCACCGTCCCGAGCGCCTTGGTGAGGCGCCGGATCTTCCGCCGGGCCTTTCCCCCCTTGCCGCCTTTGAGACCGGTTGCGAACACAGGCACCGCTTCGCGGAGCCGCCGCGTCGAGACGCGGGCCTGATGAACGGCGCCGTCGTTCCCCGCAACAGCCTTGGGTAAATCGCGTTTCAGCGCGCGCGATAGCCGCTGCAGCAGCAGCGTCGTCGGCCGGGTGGCTCGAGCGTTCATGATACGATTGCGACCGGTTTGACCTTTCCGTCCTGGGCGTCTGGATTGAGTCGGCAAGTATATACCCGACATGTAACAAGCAAGAGCCGGACCGACTGAGCCGTTCCTTCCTGAATGCGCATCGCCGCCATCGATATCGGGACCAACTCCATCCACATGATCGTGGTGAAGGTCCGCCCCGATCTGTCGTTCGAGGTCATCGACCGCGAAAAAGACATGGTGCGGCTCGGCGCCGGCGGACTCGACGGCCGGAACCTCACGCCGACGGCGATCGCGTCAGCGCTCCAAACTCTTACAAAATTCAGCCGGTTAGCGGAATCCCACAAGGTTGACGAGATCGTCGCGACGGCAACCAGCGCGACGCGCGAGGCGGAGAACGGGGGCGACTTCATCGCCGAGGTCGGGCGCCAGACCGGCATTCGTGTCCGGGTTATCTCGGGCACGGAGGAGGCCAGGCTCATCCATCTGGCGGCGGGGTACGGTGTCGATGTCGGCGGCAGCTCAGCGGTGGTCATCGATATCGGCGGCGGGAGCGTCGAGGTCACGTTGGGAACCGCGACACACCTGACGTTCGGCAAGAGCTTCAAGGCCGGCGTGATCAGGCTCACCGAACGGTTCGTGAGGACGGACCCTCTCTCGCACGAGAACGAGCGCAGGCTGGTCAAGCATCTGAATCGCGAGATGGGTGGATATCTCGAGTCGATCTCGCGCACCGGCTTCGATCGCGTCATCGGGACCTCGGGCACGATCCTCAGCCTCGGCGCGCTGGCGATTGCCGACACCGAAGGCGAGGCGCCCGACGATCTGCGCAACCTGCGGGTGAGCGCGAAGGCGCTGCGGCGGCTGAGAAAGCGGCTCGTCGCGGCCGATCTCGAAGAGCGTCTGCACATGCCCGGGCTCGATCCGCGGCGGGCCGACCTGAGTGTCGCTGGAGCGGTGCTGCTCGACAACATCCTGCGCGGCCTGGGCGCCGAAGATCTCACGCTCTGCGATCTGGCGCTGCGCGAGGGGCTCGTCCTCGACTACATCCACCGCAATCGCGCGCGGATCAAGAAGGTGGAGCGCTACCCGGACGTCCGGCGCCGCAGCGTGGTCGAGCTTGGGGAGCGATGCGGCTACTGGTCCGAGCACGCGCAGCAGGTCGCGCGGCTGGCGCTGAGCATCTTCGACCAGACCCGCAGCGTGCACGGTCTCGGCGATCGCGAGCGGGAGTGGCTGGAATATGCGGCGCTCCTTCACGATGTGGGCGTGCACATCAGCTACGACCGGCATCACCGGCATTCGTATTACTTGATCAAGAATGGAGATTTGCGCGGGTTCGATCCGCGCGAGATCGAGGTCATCGCGCTCGTGGCGCGGTACCACCGCCAGGCGACGCCGAAGAAGTCGCACGAGGGCTACGGCGATCTCAACGGCCCGCTGCGCAGCAGCGTGCGCGTGCTCTCCGCGATCGTGAGGCTCGCCGAGGGCCTCGATCGCAGCCATGCGCAGGCGCTCGCCGGGATCGATCTCTTCCCGCGTGGCGACGACTATCTGGCGCGGCTGCGCGCGAACGGCGACGCGGAGCTCGAGCTCTGGGCTGCCCATCGGCACGTGGCGCCGCTCGAACACGAGCTCGACAAGCCGATTCGGTTCGAAGTGGCCGGCGCCGAGTACAAGGAACAACCACCGCATGCTGAACAACCTGACCACGCCGCACGAGTACCCCGGAAAGCTGTTCGTGGTCGAAGGCATCGACGGGTCCGGAAAGACGACGCAGCTGGCCCTGCTGGCGAAGTGGCTTAGCGCGGCCGGCCGGCCGGTGTTCATGACGGAGTGGAACTCGTCGGCGCTGGTCAAGGCGGCGACGAAGACCGGCAAGAAAAAGAACTCGCTGACGCCGATGACGTTCAGCCTGCTGCACGCCACCGACTTCGCCGATCGACTCCTGTACAACGTCATTCCGCCGCTGAAGGCCGGGATGATCGTGCTCGCGGATCGCTACGCCTACACCGCGTTCGCGCGCGATGCCGCTCGCGGCGTCGATCGCCGCTGGGTGCGCGAGCTGTACAGCTTCGCCGTGAAGCCGGACCTCGCCGTCTACTTTCGCGTGCCGATCGAAGTTTCCACCGATCGTCTGCTGGCGCGGCGCGTGAAGCTGAAATTCTACGAAGCCGGCATGGACATGGGCTGGAGCACGAATGCGATCGAGAGCTTCAAGGTGTTCCAGGGGAAGGTGCTCGACGAATACGACCGCCTCGTCGAGGAGTTCGGCCTGAGCGTCGTGAACGCCGTCGGCAGCATCACCGAACAGCAGCGGATGTTCCGTAAGGTGGTGTCGCAGCATCTGCAGATTGAGGAAACCGATGAGCAGCTCGACGAGCAACTTGCCTGACGGAGGCAGCGGCGGCATCCGCGCGGGCAGCTACTACGGCAACGGGATCCCCTACCTCCCGATCGACGGCTACCCCGGAAAGATCATCGCCATCGAAGGCACCGACGGGGTCGGCCGCTCCACGCAGATCCGGCTGCTGCGCGAGTGGCTCGAAGTCCAGGGCTACGGGGTGATCGAGACCGGATGGACGCGCTCGGAGCTGATGCAGCCGACGATCGAGCTCGCGAAGGCGAGCAACACGCTCAACAAGCTGACCTTCGTCCTCCTCTACGCGACCGACTTCGCCGATCGCCTCGAAAAGGAGATCATTCCGGCGCTGAAGGCGGGCTTCATCGTGCTGTCCGATCGCTACATCTTCACGGCGATGGCGCGGGCGGGCGTACGCGGCGTCGACCGGACCTGGATGCGCAATCTGTACGGCTTCGCGATCGCGCCGCACCTCGTCTTCTATCTCAAGATCGACGAGAAGACGCTGATCCGCCGCGTCCTCCAGTCGCGCGGCATGGACTACTGGGAATCGGGGATGGACATGAAGCTCGGCGACGATATCTACGAGAGCTTCCGCGCCTACCAGCGATCCCTGCTGCGCGAGTACACGTCGATGGCCGATGAATTCGGCTTCCGCGTCCTCGACGCGCGCCGGAAGATCGACGTGATCCAGGACGAACTTCGGCGCCAGATTGGCGCGTTCCTCGCCGAGTCTGACACCACCAGCGCGCTCCGCGTCGACGAACCGGCGCTCACCCGACCCTGATTTACGCGGATGTAACACCGTCGAAATCCGGCGGTAACGGCAGACGCCTAAGCTGGATTTGCCAGCTATGCCTGCCGTCCAAGCGCCGCTGCAGCCCGCGCCGATCACGAACACGCCCTCTCCCGCGACCGCGGCCAATCCGGCGATCGATGTCCGCAGCCTGAATTTCTTCTACGGCCCCAAACGCGCGCTGGAGGACATCACGATCGGCATCCAGCCGAACGTCGTGACCGCGTTCATCGGGCCATCGGGGTGCGGCAAGAGCACGTTTCTCCGCACGCTGAACCGCATGAACGACATCATCGCGGGCACGCGCGTCGAGGGGCAGGTCCGGATTCATGGAGAGGATATTTACCGCACGGGCAGCGACGTCGTCGCGCTTCGACGGCGGGTCGGGATGGTGTTCCAGAAGTCGAACCCGTTTCCGAAATCGATTTTCGAGAACGTCGCGTACGGGCTCCGTATCAACGGCCTCGCGAGGGGACGCGCGGCGCTGCACGCGCGCGTCGAGGAGAGCCTGAAGGCGGCCGCGATCTGGGACGAGGTGAAGGACCGCCTCCACGAGTCGGCGCTCGCGCTGTCAGGCGGCCAACAGCAGCGGCTCTGCATCGCTCGGGCGCTCGCGATCCAGCCCGAGATCCTGCTGATGGACGAACCTGCTTCGGCGCTCGACCCGATTGCCACGCAGAGAATCGAGGAGCTGATCTATCAGCTCAAGTCGCGCTACACGATCGTGATCGTGACGCACAACATGCAGCAGGCGGCGCGCGTCTCGGACCACACGGCCTTCTTCTGGCTCGGCAAGCTCATCGAGTACGCCCCGACCGACCAGCTGTTCACGAACCCGTCGCAGAAGTTGACCGAAGACTACGTCACCGGTAGATTCGGATAATCAATGGCGGAAACGACCCTCCGGCACTTTCAGGCGGATCTCGACCAGTTGAAGGCGCGGCTCCTCGAGATGGGGGGGCTCGCGGAAGAGCGCGTGCGGACCGCGATTGACGGCCTCGCGCGCCGGGACGCGGATGCGACCACGCGCGTCCTGGACGGCGACAAACCGATCAACCAGCTGCACATCGAGATCGACAACCGGTGCTTCACGCTCCTGGCGCTGCACCAGCCGATGGCGGTCGACCTCCGCGCGATCGTGGCCGCCGTCAAGATCAACACGGACCTCGAGCGCGTCGGCGATCTCGCCGTCAACATCGCCGAGGCCGTCGTCCGTTACATGCGGCATCCGCCGGTCAAGGAATTGATCGACATTCCCCGCATGGCGACGATCGCGCAGACGATGCTGCGCGACGCGCTGGATGCGTACGTCCGGCGCGACACGACACTGGCGCAATCGGTGCTCGACTGCGACGACGAGCTCGACGCGTTGAAGACGCAGGTGTTCCGCGATCTCCTGACCCTGATGCTGCGCGAGCCTGCCACCATCGAGCCCGCGCTCGACCTGATCCTGATCTCCCGCCATCTCGAACGCATCGGCGATCACGCCACGAACATCGCCGAAGACGTCATCTTCATGGTCGCTGCACGCGACGTCCGCCACCACTCAGGGGAACCCGGCGTCTGAGATCGGGTTCAGCGCCTTCTGCCGCCTTCGGCGGGAACCACGGAGCAACGGACGAACGGAGGGCGGGGTGAACACGCTCTATTCGCCCATCTTCTCGAATTCCGTTTCTCCGTGTTCCGTTTCTCCATGGTTGGCGCCGCAGGCGCCTGACGCGCGGGGCTGTTGTCCGTAAGTTGCTCGCGCTTGCAGATACAATAAGCAGATTGCGCATGGCGGAGCCCGATCCTGTGTGCGCGTACTGCCGCCGGAGACCGGTCGAGCCTGCGTGGCGGCCGTTCTGCAGCGAGCGCTGCAAGCTCGCCGATCTCGGACGCTGGTTTTCGGGGGATTACCGCATCCCGGGGCCGCCGGTGCCCGCCGACGAAGAAGACACTGAGTAGACATGGCCGACACGCTGACGATCACCGACAACCGCACGGGCAAGAAGTACGAGATTCCAATCCAGGACGGCACGATCCGCGCGATGGACTTGCGGCAGATCAGGGTCAACCCCGACGAGTTCGGGATGATGACCTACGATCCGGCGTTCATGAACACCGCCGCGTGCCGCAGCCGGATCACCTTCATCGACGGCGATCGCGGCGTCCTGATGTATCGCGGATACCCGATCGAGCAGCTCGCGGAGCACAGCGATTTCCTCGAGACCGCGTATCTGATCCTGTTCGGCGAGCTTCCCACCACCTCGCAGCTCGATCAGTGGACGGGGGACATCGCGCACCACACGATGCTCCACGAGAACATCAAGAAATTTCTCGAGGGGTTCCGCTACGACGCGCACCCGATGGGGATGTTTCTCAGCTCGGTCGGGGCGCTGTCGACGTTCTACCCGGACGCGAAGAACATCCAGGATCCGGCGTCGCGGCGGCTGCACGCGATTCGGCTGATCGCGAAAGTGCCGAGCATCGCGGCGTACGCGTTTCGGCACTCGATCGGTCGTCCCTACGTGCTCCCGGACAACGAGCTGAGCTACACGGGCAACTTCCTGAACATGCTGTTCCGGATGAGCGAGCCGCGCTACAAGGTCCATCCGGTCCTGGAGCGCGCGCTCGACGTGCTCTTCATCCTGCACGCCGATCACGAGCAGAACTGCAGCACGCACGCGATGCGCGGCATCGGGAGCTCGCACGCGGATCCGTATTCGTCGCTGGCGGGTGCGGCCGCGGCGCTCTACGGGCCGCTGCACGGCGGGGCGAACGAAGCGGTCCTGCGGATGCTGACCGAAATCGGAAGCGTGCAGAACGTGCCCGCGTTCATCAAACGCGTGAAGGCTGGCGAGGGCGTGCGCCTGATGGGATTCGGGCACCGCGTCTACAAGTCGTACGACCCGCGCGCGACGATCATCAAGCGGATCGCCGATCTCGTCTTCGAGGTCACGGGCAAGAACCCGCTGCTCAACATTGCGCTGGAGCTGGAGCGGATCGCGCTGTCGGATGATTACTTCGTCTCGCGGAAGCTGTACCCGAACGTCGACTTCTATTCAGGTCTCATCTATCAGGCGATGGGCTTCGCGGTCTCGATGTTCCCGGTGCTCTTCGCGATTCCGCGTACGGCAGGCTGGATCGCTCAGTGGGAAGAGATGTTGACGGATCCGGAGCAGAAGATCGCGCGGCCGCGGCAGATCTACATCGGCCCGGCGAAGCGCGATTACGTGGGGCGCGACAAGCGCAAGTGAGGTAACTCAGAGGCCACGAAGGCCACTGAAGGCAGAACGCAGAAGCGCGAGGAATCTGCAGATCGGACTCGCCAACCGCGCCGCGCGCGGTAACAACGATCGGCGACGGCGGCCGTAGGCCGCCGTTGGCGAGTCCGGTCTGCAGATCCGCCGACGTTCGCGCGATTCCGTCTTTGCCAGTCAGCGCTTATGAATACCTCTGTGAAATACGCGCTCCGTGGCCTCCGTGGGCTCTTAGTGATATCACTGGTCGCGTGTGTTCAGGCGCAGCCCTCGGCGCCCGCGTTCGATGGCCAGCGCGCGTTCGACGACATCCGCCAGCTCGTCGCGATCGGACCGCGCGTGGCCGGCACACCTGGTGCGCAGGCCGCGCGCGACTACATCAGGAAACAGCTCCAGGCCGTCGGCCTGACGGTCGTCGAGCAACCGTTCGAGGCGTCGACGCCGGTCGGCCGAGTGAAGATGGTGAACCTGCGCGCGACGCTTCCGGCCGCGGGCACATCCGCGCCTTCGAAACAGCGTCTGGTCATCGGCGGCCACTACGACACCAAGAGGTTCAAGGACTTCGTCTTCGTCGGCGCGAACGACGGCGGGTCGAGCGCGGCGTTCCTGATTGAGCTCGGGCGCGCGCTGAAGGGACGCGCCAACCGGATCCCGATTGAGCTGCTGTTCCTCGACGGCGAGGAAGCGGTCGTCGAGTGGGAGGGCCAGGATCACACCTACGGCAGCCGCTACTACGTGGACGCGGTGCGCAAGGACGGCACGCTGAAGAACATCAAGGCGTTCGTCCTCGTCGACATGATTGGAGACAAGGATCTGCTCGTCAAGCGCGAGACGAACTCGACGCCGTACCTCGCCGACGCGATCCTCGACGCCGCGCGCCGGCTGGGCCGCCGCGAATTCTCGCCAGAGCCCTACCCCGTCGAAGACGATCACCTGGAGTTCCTCGCGGCCGGAGTGCCGTCGGTCGACCTGATCGATCTCGAGTACTCCACGAGCTCCGGCCAGATGGCGTGGCACACGCAGTACGACACGCTCGAGAACGTGTCCGCCGCCAGCCTGCAGGCCATCGGCGACGTGCTGATCGCCGCGCTGCCCGCGATCGAAAGCGAGCCGCCCGCACGGCGGTAAATCCGAGCAGCATGCCCGCGAAAGCCCTGCGGAATCCGCGCTGACGGCTTGAACGTTGAGATGCGAAGAAACGAAGAAACGTGGGTGCGTGGACCACGGTCGGAGGAGCTTGCCATGAACACACGCCGTCAATTCCTCATTCGCGCGCCCCTCGGCTTCCTCGTCACGGCCGCTGCCTGCAGTGGCCATGCGCCCTCAGCGCAATCCACGGAAGCCACGCCAGGGGCACCGCCGACGTTCGGCGCCGGACCGGGCGTCGGTCCCGAGGTGACCCCGGCCACGTTTGCCGAAGCTGAGAAGCTCGTGCAATTCACGATGACAGCCGCCGAGCGGCAGCAGGCGGCGGATACCTGGCGCACATCGATGGCCGGGTATCTCGAGCGGCGAACGGGACCGCGCAAGGTTCCCCTCGCGGCCACTGAGGCGCCGGCCTCGCTTTGGAACCCGATGCTCCCCGGCATCCCGCGGGTGACATCGAGCGATCGGTTCGTGCGATCGAGGGGGGACGCCCGGATCCCGCTTCCGTCGTCGGAGGACGACATCGCGTTCGCGCCGGTGACGCAGCTTTCGGCGTGGATCGTCTCGCGTCAGCTGACGGCCGAGCGGCTCACGAACATCTATCTGCATCGAATCGATCGGCTCGATTCGAAGATCCGCTCGATCATCACGGTGCCCCGGGATCACGCGCTCGCGCGCGCGAAGATGGCAGACCGCGAGATCGCGTCAGGAAAGTACCGCGGGCCGCTCCACGGGATTCCGTACGGCGTGAAGGACCTGCTCGATACGAAGGACATCCCGACGACCTATGGCGCCGAGCCCTTCAGAGATCGCGTCCCGACTGCCGACTCGGTTGTGGTCAGCCGGCTCGACGCGGCTGGCGCGGTGCTCATCGCGAAGCTGTCGCTCGGCGCGCTCGCGCTGAACGACATCTGGTTCGGCGGCCAGACGATGAATCCGTGGCTGCTGGAGGAAGGCGCGTCGGGATCGAGCGCCGGGCCGGGCGCCGCGACAGCCGCTGGCCTCGTCGCGTTCTCGATCGGAAGCGAAACCGGCGGGAGCATCGTCGCACCGGCAATGCGGTGCGGTGTCACGGGGCTGCGGCCGACATTCGGCCGGGTTCCGCGCACGGGCGCGATGACGCTGTGCTGGTCGCTCGACAAGCTTGGCCCGATGACCCGATCCGTCGAAGACGCGATGCTTGTGCTGCAGGCGATCGCCGGACCGGATGCCGGGGATCCTTCGAGCGTACCGAGCCCGCTCGATTTCGATGCAGCAGGCTCGATTCGTGGATTGAAGGTCGGGTATGTCGCGAAATGGATGGCGGAGGCCCCCGCGACCGACGTCGACCGTGCCGCGATGGATACGATGAGGAAGCTCGGGATGCAGCTGACGGAGGTGACGCTGCCGGATTGGCCCTACAGCTCCCTGATGCCGATCCTGTTCGCGGAAGGGGCCGCGTCGTTCGAAGATCTCGCGCTCAATCACCGGCTCGGCGAGCTCAAGGTGCAGGTGAAGGACGCGTGGCCGAATCTGTTTCGCGAAGCGCGCTTTCTGTCAGCGGTCGACACGGTGCAGGCCGACCGCCTGCGTCGCAAGGTCGCGCTCGAGATGGCGCGTATCTTCAGGGACGTCGACCTGCTGATCGTGCCGTCGCTGCGCGAGGAACAGCTGACGATTACGAACTTCACCGGCCACCCGTCGCTGACGCTGCGCGCCGGCTTCGTGAATGTTTCCGAAGCACGGAGCGACTGGGCGCCAGACCCGGCGAACCCTCTGCCGAAGTTCACCCCGCCGCGGCGGGTCCCGCATGGAATCACGATTCTGGGCCGGCTGTTCGATGAGGGGTTGATGGGACGCGTCGGCATCGCGCTCGAGCAATTGTTCGGAATCGTGTCGGAGCGTCCCCCGGGCTTTCAGTGAGGCGCAGCTCGAGACCTGAAACGCCTTGAATGTCTAGTGGCACTAGACTAATATGCCTGTCCGGCCTAGACAAATGGGAGGACGCCATGGTGCTCGATGAGAAGCTCCTCGAACACGCCAGAGCCGCGGGCACGCGGCTGGCCGACGCCGAGCGGGACGCGCTGCTCGCGCGCGCAGACTACCACACCGCCATCCGGCGCCTTCACCTCGGGGGCGCGCCGCTGCGCGAGATCGCACAGGCGCTTTCGCTCAGTCATCAGCGGGTGCAGCAGGTCGTCAGCGCGGCGGGCGGCAGCTGGTGGCAGGTCTGGCGACGCCGCGGGGCGACGGCCGATGCGGTCTGCAGCTGGTGCGGCCGGCCGCCGAGCGAGGTCGCGAAGCTGATCGCCGGCCCGAAAGTCTTTATCTGCGATGCGTGCGTGGGGGGCGCCGAGCGTGTGTCGCTAGGCCGCGGAGATCTGAGGCGTGTCAGCCGGACGGCGCGCGACGGATGCAGTTTCTGCCGCAAGAGAGCGAACAAGGCACGCCCGATCATCACGGGCCCGCAGAACATCTGCACGGAGTGCCTGCGAATCTGCCGCGAGATTCTGGACAGCCGGGCGGCGTAGCCGTCAGACGTCGGCGCACAGGGCGCGAAGCGTGTCCTCGCTCAACACGCAGTCGGACTTCTTCGCGGCCGCAAAGATCCGATCGATGCGCTCGTCGGTCGCCTGGATGCCCCTTTTTTCCAGCCAGAACACGACGTTCGATTTGCCTGACATCGGCCCGATCTCGATCTCCTGCTCGCGGCCCACGAGGCTCGCCGGCACGCTCGAATACACCGCATCCACGAGCGCATGATCCTTCTTCCGGAATGCCTTGATCACGGCCGCGGCGTGGACCCCTGTGGCTGTCCGGAACGCGTCGCGCCCCACGACGGGGTAATTCGGAGGAATCGGCACGCCTGTGGCCTCGGAGACGACCTCGCAGTACTCGACCAGCGCTGAGAGATCGCGCTCGATGTAGCCCATGAGCACGAGGTTGACGAGGAGGATGTCCATCGGCGTGTTGCCGACGCGCTCTCCGATCCCGATCGCGGTGCCGTGCACGCGCGTCGCCCCGGCGTCGAGCGCGGCGAGCGTGTTGATGATGGCGAAGTCGCGGTCGCGGTGCCCGTGCCAGTCGATCCCGATGCCGCCCCCGCAGTCGGCGACGACGCCGGCGATGAATGTGACGACGGCGGCTGCGCCGATCGGCGTCGCGTGCCCGACCGTATCGGATATGCACACGCGCTTCGCGCCCGCCCGGATCGCCGTCGAGTACAGCTGTCGCAGCGTGTCGGGATCGGCCCGCGTCGTGTCTTCAGTAACGTACATCACCGGCAGCCCCTCGCCCACTGCGAAGCGGATGGCTTCCTCGGTCAGGCGCAGCAGCTGATCGATCGTCCAGCCTTCCGCGTACTGGCGCAGCGGGCTCGACCCGATGAACGCACCCACCTCGATCGGGATTCCCGTTCGCTGGGAGATTTCCGCGATCGGTTTGATGTCCGCGATCACGGTCCGCGCTGCGCAGTTCGCCTTCACGTGCAGCCGCTGCGACGCGATCTCGTGCGCGAGCCGCTCGACGTCGCGCACGACGTGCGGTCCCGCGCCGGGCAAACCGATATCTGCCGTGTCGATGCCGAGCCGATCGATCAGGTGCAGGATCTGAAGCTTCTGCTCGATCGTCGGGCACTTGACGGACGGCGACTGGAGACCGTCTCGCAAGGTCTCGTCATCGAGCAGGACGGTAGGCTTCGGCGTGCTGCCCGTCTGGTTCCAGTCATGAATGAGCGGATGCATCGGAGCAATTGCCACAATTGCCCTGAGTTTAGTCGAAGGGCGACTTTGGCAATTCAGCGCGCCGGATTGTCAGCATCGCCGCGAGCAGCACGATCGACGTCCACATGGTCGCCACCCACGTCGCGCGGTAGATCGCGGGATCCATGACGTCGGCGATCGGGATGAACGGCGCACGTCCAGCCTCGTGCAGCGCCGCGCGGAA
>Ga0075434_100002356_pt1 | contig 16547 bp, 18 predicted proteins | sample RhiMethybrSRZTD3_FD_75298 | JGI IMG/M metagenome (GOLD analysis project Ga0075434, IMG submission 75298) | Populus rhizosphere microbial communities from Tennessee, USA - Rhizosphere MetaG P. TD hybrid SRZTD3 | ecosystem: Host-associated > Plants > Roots > Rhizosphere > Soil | place: USA... | reverse complement strand
GTTCCATCTCGGCGATCTCTTCCGCCGTCGCTCGGCGCGCGGCCAGGGCGGCGATGGCTGGCTCGAGAAGCCGGCGCGCCTCGAAGAGCTCCCCCACCGCCTCCCGGTGCGGCAGGATCACCAGCGCGAGCGGCTCGATGAGGGCCTCGACGGAGATGTCCCGGACGAAGGCGCCCTCCCCCGCCCGGATCTCGATGAGCCCACGGCTCTGCAGCGAGCGGAGGGCCTCGCGGACCGAGGTGCGGCTGACGCGGAAGCGCTCGGCGAGCTCGCGCTCCGGGGGAAGGCGATCGCCCGAGGTGAGCCGTCCGTCGGCGATGAGGGCCTTCACCTGGCGGACGATGTCCTCGTAGATCCGGATCGACTTGACGGGCTCGAGCTCCATCAGGCGTGACCGGGCTCGCGGCGATGGCGGGCCGCGGCGCGGGCGAGCCACCAGCCGAGGACGAGCACGAAGATGCCGAGCACGATGGACAGCCAGAGATCTGCGGCGGCCGCCACGGGGCCGAGCCAGCGCTGGACGGCGGGATCGTCGGTCATCATCTCTCCCGCCACGTAGCCCAGGACTCCGCCCCCGAGCCACACGATCCACTCGTGGCGGCTCATGAGGTTTGCGAGGAGCCCGCTCCCCCACACGACGAGGGGCAGCGAGAGCGCGATGCCGAACACCACGAGGACGAGATCACCCTTGGCGGCGGCGGCCACGCCGAGCACGTTGTCGAGGCTCATGGTCACGTCGGCCACGATGATGATCCAGATGGCCTCGGTGAGGGTGGCGCCCTCGCGTGTCTTGCCGTGCTCGCCGGCGCCCGGCCTCACGAGACGGATGGCGATCCAGACGAGGGCGAGCCCGCCCAGGAGCTGGAGGAGCGGGATGCGCAGGAGGTAGCTCACCACCGCGATGAACGCCACGCGGAGACCCACCGCCCCCGCGGTGCCCCACAGCCGGCCGAGGAGCTGCTGGCGCGGCGGCAGCCCGCGCACGGCCAGGGCGATGACGAGGGCGTTGTCGCCGGCCAGCGAGATGTCGATGAGCACGATGCCGAGGAGACGAGCCCAGAACTCCGGATCGGCGAGCCAGCTCACGCGAGGCTCTCCCGGGCCTGGCGGCGGGCGAGCCACCAGCCGATGACGCAAAGGACGATGCCCACGGCGAGAGGCAGCGGGTACTCGAGCTCGTGGGCGAGGGTGCCCAGCTGGGTCATCACGATGGGATCCTCCAGGATCATGTCACCCGCCACGTAGCCGAGGACGCCGCCGCCCAGCCAGATGATCCAGCTGTGCCGGTTCATGAGAGCAGCGAGGATGCCGCTGCCTCCGATGACGATGGGCACGGAGACGGCCACGCCCAGGATGACCAGGGCCATGTCGCCGTGGGCCGCCGCCGCGATGGCCAGCACGTTGTCGAGGCTCATGGTGATGTCGGCAACCACGATGATCCAGATGGCCTGCCAGAAGGAAGTGCCCTGCCGGCCCGGCCCCGCGCCGTCGCTGACAGGCTGAACGAGCTTGTAGGCGATCCAGATCAGGAGCAAGCCGCCGATCATGCGGAGGAGCGGGATGCGCAGGAGCAGGCTCACGATGCCCACGAAGCCCAAGCGCAGCACCACCGCCCCGATGGTGCCCCAGATCTGTCCGAGGAGCCGCTGCCGCTTGGGCAGGGCGCGCACGGCGAGAGCGATCACCACTGCATTGTCGCCGGAGAGGAGCAGGTTGAGGAAGCCGATCTCCGCGCAACGGAGCCAGAACTGCGGGCTGCTCAGGAGCGGCTTCACGCCCGAGGGACCGCTCAGGTCTCCCGAGGCGATGCGGTCGGCAGCGACACGCCCCGGAACCGCCGCCACCACGACGTGATGATGGGCAGCGCGAAGAAGAAGAGAGCCACCGCGGTGATGGCGCCGGAGATGGGGCGCTCGAGGAGGATCAGGAGCGAGCCGTGCGACATGATGAGGCTCTGGCGCAGAGCGTTCTCGGCGAGATCACCCAAGACGAGGGCGAGCACGAGGGGGGCGAGCGGATAGTCGAGCTTCTTGAACACGTAGCCGATCACTCCGAAGATCAGCATATACCAGACGTCGATCATGCGGCTGTTGACGGAGTAGGCGCCGAGGGCGCACACCGCCACGATGAGCGGGGTGAGGATCGCGAAGGGCACGCGCAGGATCGCCGCGAAGAGGGGCACGAAGGCCAGGACCATGGCCACTCCGATCACGTTGCCCGTGTACATGCTGGCGATGAGCCCCCACACGAAGTCCGGCTTCTCCTTGAAGAGCATGGGCCCGGGCTGAAGCCCCCAGATGATGAGCCCGCCCAGCATGACGGCGGCGGTGGGCGAGCCGGGAATGCCCAAGGTGATCATGGGGAGGAGCGAGGCGCCGCCCGCAGCGTGGGCCGCCGTCTCCGGAGCGACCACGCCCTCGAGCTCGCCCTTGCCGAAGCGCTCGGGATGCTTCGAGAAGCGCTTGGCGAAGGCGTAGCTCATGAAGGAAGCCGGGGTGGCGCCGCCCGGCTTGAAGCCCATCCAGAACCCGATGAAGCAGCTCCGCACGAAGGTGCGCCAGTAGCGCGGCAGCTCTCGCCACGTCTCCCACACCACGCGCGGATTGATGCGGGCGGAGGCGCCCTTGAAGGCGAGCCCCTCTTCCATGCTCAGGAGGATCTCGCCGATGCCGAAGAGCCCGATGACGGCCACGATGAAGTCGAAGCCCTTCATGAGATCGGTGAGCCCGAAGGTCATGCGGAGCTGGCCCGTCACGATGTCGAGCCCCACCGCGGCCAGAATGAAGCCGATCAGGATCGACACCAGCGACTTGAGCGGGCTGCCGCCGCCGAGCCCGATGAAGGACGAGAAGGTCAGGAGCTGGATGGCGAAGAACTCCGGCGGCCCGAACTTGAGGGCGATCTCCGCGAGGAGCGGCGCGAAGAGGGTGATGAGGATCACCGCGAAGAGCGCGCCCACGAAGGACGAGCTGAAGGCGGCGGTGAGGGCCTGGCCCCCGCGCCCTTGCCGGGCCAGCGGATAGCCGTCGAACGTGGTCGCCACCGACCACGGCTCGCCCGGGATGTTGAACAGGATGGAGGTGATGGCTCCCCCGAAGAGCGCGCCCCAGTAGAGGCTGGTGAGCAGGATGATGGCCGACGTGGGAGGCATGGAGAACGTCAGCGGGAGGAGAATGGCCACGCCGTTCGCCCCCCCGAGCCCCGGAAGAACGCCGATGATGGTGCCGAGGGTGACGCCGATCACGGCGAGGAGGAGGTTGTAGGGATGGAGGGCGACCTGGAAGCCCAAGAAGAGATTCTCGATGCCCATCGCTCAATAGCCCATCCAGGCTTCCACCGGCCCCTTCGGCATAGGCACGAGGAACCAGAGCTCGAAGATCAGGAACACGCTCACCGCGAAGACCACGCTGACCCCCGCCGCCACGAGCCAGGAGTAGTGGCCGAAGCGCCGCATGTAAAAGGCCATGTACAGGGCGGAGGAGAGATAGAGCCCGAGCCAGTGCATGAGGAGGACGCAGGCGGTGGCGGGCCACAGCACGTCGAGCACAGGGCGGAGCTGCTCGCGCGTGACGAAGGGCTTGCCGTTCTTCTGCGAGAGCGTGCGCGCGATGATGCCGAGGGCGGCGCCGATGAGGAGCACGGCCAGCCAGAAGGGGAAGAAGCCGCTCCGGGGGCCGTCGGTGCTCCAACCGATGCCGATGCGCAGCGAGTCCCAGATCACGAGCGCTCCGCCCGCGATCAGGATCAGCGCCGTGGTCAGGTCCGCCGCGCGCATGTCGGAGCTACTGCTTCAGGAGACCGCCCTTGGCCATGAGGTCGCGATGCACCTGGTCCTCCTTCTCCATCCACGCCGTGAGCTCGGGACCGGTCAGCCACGCGGACTTGAGCGCGCCGTCGTTCAGGTAGGCCTGGAACTCCGGGGTGTCCATGACCTTCTTGAGGAAGCCCTGGTACCACTCCACCGCTTCCTTGGGCATGGCGGGCGGCCCGAAGATCCCGCGGAGCATCACGTAGGTGATGTCGACGTTAAGGGCCTGCTTGATGGTGGGAATGTCCTTCCACTCCGGCACCGCGATGCGGGCGGAGTCGAAGACGGCGAGCGGCCGGACGCGTCCCGCCTTCCAATGGCTCACGCACTCGATGGGATTGTTGACGGTGGAGTCCACGTGCTTGCCCACCAAGTTGACGCAGACTTCTCCCCCGCCCTTGAACGGCACGTAGGTGAACTTGAGGCCAAGGGCCTGCTCCATCTGGATGGTGATGATCTGGTCTTCCTGGGCGGAGCCGGTGCCGCCCATCTTCATGGCGCCGCCCTTGGCCTTGACGGCGGCCACGTACTCGGCGGCCGTCTTGTACGGCGTGTCCGCGTTGACCCACAGGATGAACTCGTCGAGAGCCATCCGCGCCACGGGCGTCATGTCCTTCCAGGAGAACGGGATGCCGGTGTGGAGCGGGGTGGTGAAGATGTTGGAGAGCGTGATGATGATGGTGTGCGGATCCCCCTTCTTACCCTTGATGTGCAGGAACCCCTCCGCCCCCGCTCCCCCGGACTTGTTCACCACGATGAGAGGGCGCGGCGAGAGCCTGTGCTTTTCGGCGATGCCGGCGATCAGGCGGGCCATCTGGTCAGCCCCGCCCCCCGTCCCCGCGGGTACGATGAACTCGATGGGCTTGGTCGGCTCCCACGCGGCGTGCGCGACGTGAAAAACGTTCAGTACAAGGGCAGTGGCCACGCCCAGCACGAGGATGCGTCCCCATTGACGTGTCATCGCTTACCCCTTTCACGGTGCCATCGATAAGGGCGGCGTCAACCGAATCGTACGTCTGGCGGAACGGCAGGGACAGCGATCGAGCGATGATGAGGTGGGGGCCGGGCGAGGCTCGAGGCCTCGGCCCGGCCCCCGAAGGTGCCGCGTCGGCTACTTCGCTCTACCTTCCTTCCAGAACGGAATAACGCCCGGAATTTCCCATTTGTTCCACATCTCGTCCACCTTGGCCTGGAAGTATTCCAGGTCTTCCTCGGTGAAGTGGGCGAAGCGACCCTGCTTGAGCAGGTACTCACGCACCGGCTTGCGCGGCCGCCCTTCGACGATGGCCTTGGACTTTCCGTAGTGACGCACCACGCCGTCTTCCACTTCGTAGAGCGGGAAGACGCCGGTCTCCACGGCCAGCTCACCGAGCTCGTGGCTCAGCATGGGGTCGTAGTCCCAGCCCTTGGGGCACGGATCCAGCGAGTGGATGAAGGTCGGTCCGCCGATGCTGAGCGCCTTGCGCACCTTGTTCATCATCTCCACGGCGTAGGACGCGTCCACGGTGGCGACGTAGCGGCACTCGGGATGCCCGGCGGCCAGCATGCCCGCCGTGTTCTTCTTCCAGCGGGTGTGGATCAGCCGATGCACGGAGCCCGGGGGGCTGAAGGTCGTGTTCGCGCCGTACGGGGTCGAGCCCGAGAGCTGGATGTCGGTGTTGGCGTACGACTCGTTGTCGTACATCAAGATGAGGCAGTTGTAGTCCTTGTGCGTGAGGGTGGCGGAGATGCCGTTCAGCCCCATGTCCGCGCCGCCGCCGTCGCCGCAGAAGGCGATGACGTTGATGGGCTCGCTCTTCATCTTGCCCTTGCGCATGAGCGACTTCAGCCCGGCCGAGGTACCCAGCGCCGCCGCGCCCGAGGAGCCGAGCTGGGTGTGCATCCACGGCACCACCCACGGTGTCGTGTAGTACGTGGTGTTGGCCACGTACATGCAGCCCGTGGAGCCCAGGACGATGGTGCGCGGGCCGGCCGCCTTGACCATGAGCTTCATGACCAGGGCGGACTCGCAGCCCTGGCAGGTGCGGTGGCCCGAGGTGAAGTATTCCTCGAGGGTGACCTTCTTAACTCCCCGGAAAGGCTCGAGAGTCTGGGTAATATTCGCGAAGGCTTCAGCCATGGTTGGTCTCCCTATTCCCGTACGCCGAGCCACTGCGTCTTGAGCGGTGACTTGCCGGAGGCCGCCGCTTCGAAGCACAGGTCCGCGGCCTTGTACACGTCTTCGAGCGTCACCTCGCGGCCTCCCAGACCGCAGATGAAGGAGAGCAGCGGCGGCCGCTTCGCAGCATTGTACATGGCCGCCCGGATCTCGTTGGCAACCACGCCCGAGCCGAAGGGCGAGCCGAAGGAGTAGTCGCGGTCGATGACCCCGATAGCCTTGGCGCCCTGGAGCGCGGCGACCATCTTCTCCGTGGGGAACGGGCGGAACCAGCGGGGCCGGATCAGGCCGACCTTCTTGCCCTTGGCCCGCATGTTGCGGATGCCGACCTTGAAGGGCAGCGAGATCGTCCCCATGCCCATCAGGATGACGTCGGCGTCCTCGGTCATGTACTCCTCGAACCACGGGTTCTCCGGGCCGCGCCCGAAGACCTTGCGGAAGTCCGCGTAGGCTTCCTCGATGACCGTGTAGGCGCGGCCCATCGCCTCGTTGTTCTGACGGCGGATCTCGATGACCCAGTCCTCGTTGGCCTGCGGGGCCACCGTGATGGGGTTGTCCGGATGCAGGAGGAGGTCGCCGCGATCGTAGCGCGGGAGGAACCTGTCCACCTTGGCCCGGCTCGGCACCTGGACGATGGTCTGCGAGTGCGTCAGGAAGGCGCCGTCCGCGGAGATCGCGCAGGGCAGGAAGACCCGGCGGTCCTCGGCGATCCGATAGGCGAGGAGCGTGGTGTCGAGCATCTCCTGAGCGGTGTCGACCCAGATGAGCATCCAGCCGAGGTCGCGCACCACGAGAGCGTCGTTGTGCTCGACGCCGAAGGCGCCCGGGTCATCGAGGGCGCGGTTACCCACCATGCACACCATGGGGACGCGGAGCGGCGGGGTGACGGTGAGGCACTCCATTGCGTACATCCAGCCCACCCCCGAGGAGCCGCAGAAGACGCGGGCCCCCACCGTGGAGGCGTGCTTCACCACCTCGAACTGGCTGTGCTCGCCCTCCGCCACGATGTACTCGGCTACGAGGTGGCCGTTGGCGATCTTCTTGGCGATGGCCTGCATCACGGTGTCGTAGGGCCGAATGGGATAGGCCGTCACGACGTCGAGATCGGCGAGGGTCAAAGCCTCGGCGCAGGCTTCGCTGCCCGAGATCAGCATCTCTTTGTCGCCGGAGGCGGTAGCGGCCGCCGGCGGTGTCGTGGTCACGACTGCCATGTCGTTCTCCTCCCGTCCTAGCGCTGCTTGGACCCGGCGTTCTCGCCGGGGATGCCTGCGGTGATCTCGACGCCGCCCTGCTCCAGCTCCTTCTTGACCTCCTCCTCGTACTGCCCGCGGAAGCGGAACCCGTGCGAGCGGACCACGTGGTCCTTGGACTTGATCTTGTTGCCGAGCCAGGCCGTGTACTGCGGCTTGTCCTTGCGCCACATCTCCCACTGGCTCGCGTTGTCGTCGAAGGCGTCCTCGCGCACCATGGTGACGCAGTCCTTGGCGGGGCACACCGCCTCGCACACGCCGCAGCCGCAGCAGGACTCCATGTTGGCGTCGTAGAGGCCGTCGGGCGTCACGTCGAAGCAGGAGTCCGGGCACTGGATCCAGCAGAGCGTGCACTTCACGCACTTGTCGAAGTCGATGACGGGGCGCATGGTGCGCGTGGTGTACTTCTTGAAGTACGGATTGCGCTCGGGCACGTATCCCTTGCCGCCTTCCATGGGCTTGCCCACGGGAATGGCGGGAATGGTGACGCCCTCGCGCATCTCCCACCACTTCGGCATCTCGAAGGCGAAGGGTGTCTCGGGGTTGCCCTCGGTGATCTTCACGGGCCGACTGTTCAGCCGCTCGTAGGCCTTGCGCGCAGAGGAGGCCTTCAGCTCCGAGCCCCACTCCGCTTCCTGGATGGCCTGACAGACCGCGTCGAGGGAGAGGAAGCTCGGCTGGATCTTGGCGAGGGCGCCCAGGATGCGCGCTTCCGTGTGGTCCTCCTTGTAGACCCAGAGTCCGGAGAAGGAGGCCTTGGCGGGAATGAGCGCCAGGTTGTACGGGGCATCCTTCTTGTGGATGTCCTTGAGGAGCTGCTCCGGGGTCTGCAGCGACGTCATCAGCAGCGTGCCGTTGGGAACGGTCAGCCGGTTGATGGGCTGGAGCCCGTACCACGCCCAGGACTCCACGCCCTTCCCGAGGGTGTCGTCGACGCAGATGGTGACGTCAACCTCCTTGGGCTCGTAGCGCGCCATGTTCTGCTCGAGCTCCTCGACGCTGTCCGCCACGATCGCGAAGTCCTTGGCGGGGATGCCGTTGCGCTGCGGGCTGTCGCCGTAGCGGCCGAAGGCGATGCCCCATCGGCCGGCCTTGCGGGCGGAGAGGACGATGCCTCGACAGATCCGAGCGGCGAGATTCTTCTGGAAGATGCCGCGGTAGACGACCTCGCACGTGAAATGCGCCATCGCTCCTCCTTCGAGTTGAGACCGGCCGCAGGCGCTGAGTTGAGACGGGCCGCGGGCGCTCGTGCCCCACGGCCACCCTGATGGTCCGGTGGTCAGACCAGACTATGCCCCCCGACTGGGGCCGTGTCAATCGGGAAATCGGCTAGCAAGAACAGGAGGATCCGCTATCCGGAGGCCTGCCGGACCATCGTCGCGAAGTAGCGATGCACGGTGGGATCCTCGGTCAGTTCCGGGTGAAAGGCGGCGACGAGGACCGTCCCCTGGCGCGCCATAACGGTCTCCCCCTTGTAACGGACGAGCGAGGCGACGGCGGGACCGACCCGGCTGATGCGGGGCGCCCTGATGAAGACCATCTTGAGGGGGCGTGGGCCCTCGCCGAGGTCTGCCTCGCCTTCCGTCTCGAAGCTTTCCTTCTGCCGGCCGTAGGCGTTGCGCACGGCCGTGATGTCGATGAGCCCCAGCGAGGGCTGCTTCGGACTCTCCACGTCGCGGGCGAGGAGGATCAGGCCCGCGCAGGTGCCCATGATGGGCTTGGCCGCGGCGTGGAACTTCTCGAGCGCTGGCACGAACTCCCACTCGTCGAGGAGCTTGAGCAGCGTCGTGCTCTCCCCGCCGGGCATGATGAGGCCTCCGACCTGATCGAGCTGGCGGGGCAGCCGCACCTCGACCGACTCGATGCCGAGCCGGTCGAGGGCCTTGCGGTGGCGGTCGAAGTCGCCCTGCAGGGCGAGCACGCCGATGCTCATGGATGCGCTCCCGCTGCCCTCCCCTACCAGCCGCGGGTCTGGAGCAGGTCGGACTCCTTGAGCTTCGACGTCTCGATGCCGTGCATGGCGTCTCCCAGGTCCTCGGAGACCTTGGCCAGGATGTCCGCGTCCTTGTAGTGCGTGGTCGCCTGTACGATGGCCTTGGCGCGCGCCGCGGGGTCGGAGGACTTGAAGATCCCGGAGCCCACGAAGACCGCCTCCGCGCCGAGCTGCATCATGAGGGCGGCGTCGGCGGGCGTGGCGATGCCGCCCGCGGAGAAGTTGGGCACGGGCAGCTTGCCGTTCTCGGCGACCCAGCGCAGGAGCTCGTACGGCGCGCCGAGGTTCTTGGCCTCGGTCATCAGCTCCTCGGGCCCGAGGGCCTTGAGCCGCTTGATCCCCGAGATGACGGACCGCATGTGGCGCACGGCCTCCACGATGTTGCCCGAGCCCGCCTCGCCCTTGGTGCGGATCATGGCCGCCCCTTCCCCGATGCGGCGGAGCGCCTCGCCGAGGTCGCGGCAGCCGCACACGAAGGGGACCTTGAAGGCGAACTTGTCCACGTGGAAGTGCTCGTCGGCGGGGGTGAGCACTTCGGACTCGTCGATGAAGTCCACGCCGAGCGACTCGAGAATCTGCGCCTCCACGAAGTGGCCGATGCGGCACTTGGCCATGACGGGGATGGACACCGTCTGCTGGATCTCCTTGATCTTGCGCACGGGGGACATGCGGGCGACGCCGCCTTCCTTCCGGATGTCCGAGGGAACACGCTCGAGGGCCATCACGGCCACGGCCCCCGCGTCCTCGGCGATCTTGGCCTGCTCGGCGTTGGTCACGTCCATGATCACGCCGCCCTTCAGCATCTCCGCCAGCCCCACCTTCAGTCTCAGCGTGCCGATCTCCATCGTCCTGCCTCCTTTATTGGTCGAGTCGTGACTGCAGCTGCCGCTTCACCGTCGGCCATTCCTCCTCGAGGATCGAGAAGGCGGCCGTATCCCTGATCGTCCCGTCCACCGCGGTGCGTTGCGCCCGAATCACTCCGTCGAATCGCGCGCCCAGCCTGAGGATGGCCCGGCGGGAGCGCTCGTTGCGCGCATCGGTCATGAGGCTCACCCGGTGCACCCGCCACGTCTCGAAGGCGTGGGTGAGCATCAAGAGCTTGGCCTCGGTATTGATCGGCGTGCGCTGCGCTTGGGCGGCCAGCCAGGTCGCGCCGATCTCCACCACGTCCGGCACGTCCTCGCCGCGCTGGAGCGCATGCCCGGGCGGCCAGGCCCAGAACTCGATGTTGAGGAAGCGCGTGGAGCCGACCACGCGACCGGTCGCCGTGGCCACCGTGGCGAAGGGCAGCGACCGGCCCGCCTCTTGCTCGGCGAGCGCCGTCTCGATGTAGCGCAGGGCGCCCACCTCGCCCGCGGGCACGATGGTGAGCCCGTAGGTTTCCCGCGGTCCGCTCGACGCTGCGGCCAGCGCGCCCGCGTGCCCAGGCGTCAGCGGCTCCAGGCGCACGTGCCGTCCGCGTAGGACGACGGGCGACAGCCGGGGCGGCGCGGACGTGGCCACGCTCATGCCAAGGCACCCTCGAGGTCGGCGATGAGATCGTCCGCCTTCTCCAGCCCGACGGAGAGACGGACGAGGCCCGCCCCGATGCCCATCTCGGCCTTCATCTCGTCGGAGACGCGCCGATGCGAGGTGCGCGCGGGATAGGTCCAGGTCGTGGCCACGTCGCCGAAGCTCGGCGCGAACTCCATGAGGCGGGCCTTCGCCATGAAGCGCTCGACGGCGAGGGCGCCGCCGCTCAGGTCGAAGGAGAGCATGGGCCCCGCGGGCCCCGGCATCAGCCGCTTGGCGAGCCCGTGCTGCGGGTGCGAAGAGAGCCCGGGGTAGTAGACGCGAGCCACGGCGGAGTGCTTTTCTAGGTATTCGGCGAGCGCGAGCGCATTGGCTGACTGCCGCTCGACCCGGACGGAGAGCGTCCGCGCGCCCCGCGTGGCCAGCCACGCGTCGAAGGGGCCGAGATTGGTCCCGGCCCGGATCATGGCCGCGCGCACGCGGGCCATCGGTTCCCCCTTGCCCAGGACGATCCCTCCGGTGACGTCGCCGTGCCCGGAGATGAACTTCGTCAGGCTGTGCATGACCATGGTCGCGCCGTGCTCGATGGGCCGGACGACGGCGGGCGAGGCCATGGACGAATCCACGATCAGATCGATGCCGCGCGCGGCGAGGGCGGGCGCGAGAGCGTCGAGGTCGGCCAGGCGGAGGAGTGGATTGGAGAGCGACTCCACGAAGACGGCGCGCGTGTTGGGCCTCACCGCTCCCAGCACTGCGGCGGAGTCGGTGGCGTCCACGAAGACCGTGTCGATCCCGAGGCGTCGTCCTTCGTCGGCGAGGAAGGCCGCGGTGGAGCCGTAGAGATCACGCGCGGCGACCAGATGATCGCCGGACTGGAACAGCCCGAGGAGCAGCGCGGTGGTCGCCCCCATGCCGGAGGCGCACGCCACCGCTGCCTCCGCTCCTTCGAGCGCGGCCACGAGCTCCTCGAGCATGGTGTGATTGGCGGTGCCGTAGCGGCCATAGACGAAGCCGGGCTTCTTCGACTCCCACACCGACTCGACGGTGTCCATGTCCTCGAACACGTAGACATTGGTCTGGTAGATGGGAGGCGTCAGGGGACGGCTCGCCGAGGCGACGTCCCGGCCCCCGCGGGCGACCAGGGTCTCGAAGTCCACGCGCGTCTTCCCGCTCATACCAGGGGTACCGCGGGACCGCGCTCGCGCACACCGGCCGCGGGAAGGCGCCGGCTCTCCCGGATGACGTCGGCGAGGCGGCGCACGCCGTCCTCGATCTGCGAGAACGGCACGGCGGAGAAGGACAGACGCAGCGCCCGCTCGCCGCCCCCCTCGCTGAAGAAGGCGGCGCCCGGCGTGAAGGCCACGCCGCGCTCGATGGCGCGCGGCAGGAGGGCCGCCGCCTCCATGCCCTCGGGCAGCTCGAGGAGGAGCGAGAAACCGCCCTGGGTCTCCGTCCACGTCACGCCCTCGGGCATGCGGCGGCCGAGGGCGGCGAGCAGCGAGTTGCGGCGACGTGCGTACTCGCGGAGCGCGCGGGACTGGTGGCGATCGAGAAGACGCTGGCGACAGAAGTGATAGACGGCGGCCTGGATGAGCGGGCTCGTGTGGATGTCCGCGAGCTGCTTCGCCATCTCGAGCCGCTCGATCAGGTCGGGCGAGGCGACGATCCAGCCCAAGCGCAGGCCCGGGAAGAGCACCTTCGAGAACGTGCCGAGATAGATCACCTGTCCCGAGGCGTCCGCGGCCTTGAGCGGCACGGGCGGCCGCTCGCCATAGTAGAGCGTCCCGTCGAAGCCGTCCTCCACGATGGGCAACCGGTGACGTGCGGCGACCTCGAGGAGCCGTCGGCGCGCCGCCGCCGGCATGTGCAGCCCGGTGGGATTGTGCGCGCTTGGCTGGCAATAGAGAAGCTTCGGGGCCTGCCGCTCGAGGAGCCGCTCGAGGTGCTCGACGGACAGTCCCCCGCCCGCCAGCGGCACGGGCAGGAGCTGGGCGCCGAAGGCGCGGAAGACCTGCATGGCCCGCGGGTACGAGGGCTGCTCGATGGCCACGAAGTCGCCGGGATCGAGGAGGGTGCGCGCGACCAGGTCGAATCCCTGCTGGGTCCCGTTCACGATGAGGATGTCCTCGGGACGCGCCTCGAGCCCGAAGCGCAGGAGATAGCCCGAAAGGTACTGGCGAAGCGGCGCATAGCCGCTCGACGGGTAGTACTGGAGGAGCTCGCGCCCCTCCTCGCGGATCACGCGGTTGAGCACGCGACGGAACGCGTCGGTGGGGAAGAGCGCGCTGTCGGGCATACCGCCCGCGAAGGAGATGACGCCCGAGGCCGTGCGTGTCATCTGGCTGTAGGCCCCGCGGCGGCGCGCGTCGGCCGCCACGATCTGCGCCGACTTCGAGAGATGGCCGGTCCACTCGAAGGGAGGAGTGGGTGTGGACGGCGGGGCTGCGGGCGCCTGCTCGGCCACGAAGGTGCCCTGCCCCACGTGCGCGCGCGCCCAGCCGCCCGCGATCAGGTCCTCGTAGGCCTGCGCCACGGTGGTGCGGTTCACGCCGAGATCCCGGGCGAGGTCGCGGGTGGCGGGGAGCTTCACGCCGGGTGCGAGCAGACGCTGGCTGATGAGTCGCTCCAGGTGGAGCTGGATCTGGCGCGCCAGCGGCAGGCGGCGCCTGCTGTCCTTGGACCGATCGAGCGGTATTCTCATGGCCGCCTCGTGCCAGCCATTATGCAGGCCAATGCACTTCTGTAAAGTGCCAATTGGATGGCTCAGGAATCATCCAATTGCGGGCCTCATTCCGCGTGGTATGATGCGCGCCGGAGAGCATGGCACGCCTCGTAGTCCTCGAGTCGATGTGGAACCCCAAGGGCAAGCTCCTCAACGAGGAGCCCTCCGTCCTGCCCTACCTGAAAGCCATCCGCCAATCCCTCGCCTGGGAGGGGATCCGCATCAACCTCGTGTACCGCCGCTTCTACTCGAACTATGACCTGGGCCTCCTGCTCCAGGAGACCCGGCGCCACCGCAAGGTGCAGGTGTGCTACATCTCCTCCCACGGTGAGCGGCGCAAGCTGATGGAGCTCGGGGACAAGGTCATCCGCCTGGAGAACCTCATCGAGTACTGTCGGCCGAGCCCGACCACCGGCTACATCTTCGGCGCCTGCGACTTCGTGACGCCGGACACCGCGAAGAAGTTCCTCGAGGCAACGTCGGCGCGGTTCGTGGCCGGCTATCAGAAGGAGATCCCGTGGACGGAGTCCATGCTGGTGGACAGCCTGTTCCTCTCCTATCTCCTGGGCGGAACCATGAAGTGGGTGCGGACGAAGCACGGGGAGCGGGTGCCGCCCCTGCGTCAGACGGGCACCTTCGAGATCACCCACTCGGAGAATCCGCAGCGCGTGGCCGGCATGCTCTATCGCGACTTTCCCCTCGCTCACGACATCACCTTCTCGGCCTTCACCCTGGACCGCCAGCGCGGGCGAAAGCCGAAGCTCGTGAGCTCCTTCGATACCTACCGGCGGAGCGTGGATCGCGCGCGCCGGCTGGTGCGGGACCTGTGAGTCGCCGGACGCGGGAAGCCTAGCGCATGGCCCAGGGGGAGGCGCGCATCAAGCAGGCGGTCAAGTGGATCGAGGAGAAGCTCGCCGAGCAGCCGGGATCCGACCGCACCAAGCTCCTCGACGAGGCGGGACGCCGCTTCGACCTCACGCCCATCGAGGCCGATTTTCTCCTCCGTCACCTCGCCGAGCGACGGCCGCCGGGCAGCGCATGAGCGAGGCGCACCAGTCACGAGTGCAGGCGCAGTTCGGGGCCAGCGCCCACGACTACGTGACGAGCGCCGGGCACGCCGGCGGCGCCGATCTCGACCGCCTCGTCGCCTGGGGGCGGAAGCGCGGGGCGCCGCGCGTGCTCGACGTGGCCACGGGCGCCGGCCACACCGCCCTCGCCTTCGCCGGCTTCACGCCGACGCTGGTCTCCGTGGATCTCACCCTGCCCATGCTCGAGGCGGCGCGCGGCTTTCTCCGGAGCCGGGGCGGTGACCGCGTGCGGTTCCTCGCCTCCGACGTGGTGGCGCTGCCCTTCCGCGACGCCTCCTTCGGCGTGGTTACCTGCCGCCTGGCCGCTCATCACTTCCCCGCCCTGCTCCCCGCCATGAAGGAGGTGGCGCGCGTGCTCCGTCCCGGCGGCTCGTTCCTCGTGCAGGACATCCTGGGGCACGACGACCCGGAGCTGGCCGCGTTCATCCTCGAGGTGGAGAAGCGGCGCGATCCCTCGCACGTGCGCGCCTTCACCCATCGCGAGTGGGAGGCCTTCCTCAAGGCCGCGGGCATGACAGTGATCGACGAGGAGACCCTCGCCAAATCACGCCCCTGGGACGAATGGACGGCGCGCCAGCGGATGACCCCGGAGGCCAAAGCCGATCTCGAGCGCTTCGTGCTGGCCGCGCCCGCACGCTGTCGCGAGGCCTTCGAATTCACGGTCGACGACGGGCGCATCCAGACCTTCTCCGACCGGCTGATCCTCCTCCGGGCGGACCGGGACTAGACGCGCAGCATTACCACCGTCGCGCCCCACCCCCCTCGCTCGGGCGGCGCGTCGAAGAACCGCAGCACCAGGGGATGCCCCGCGAGGAGCGACTGCACGCTCGCGCGCTGCACCCCGATGCCGCGACCGTGGATGAGACGCACCTCGCGAAAGCCGCTGGCCGCCGCCTCCCTCAAGTACTCCTCGACGACCGGCCGCACGTCCTTCGGGGCGAAGGCGTGGAGATCGAGTGAGTCCTCGATCGGAAGAGGGACCGGCTCGGAGTCGTCCATGGCGCGCTCGCCTCAGCGCGGGAGCGGATTGACGATGGGGGCGGGCACCACGAGGTCAGGCTTGCTCTTCTGCTGCTCCCGCGCCTCCGCGGCCATGCACTCGAGGAACCGCGGCTGCTCCGTCTCGCGCCCCGTCACGATCACTCGCCCGTCCAGGTCGATGCGCTGGAGCGTGATGGTGGCGAAGGTATCGCAGTGCCGCCAGCGCTGATAGGCGAGGTCCTGCTCCATAGTCTGCGCGCCGGTGGTGCACCCTGCCGTGAGCAGGGCCGCGGCGGCCGCCACGCTCGCCGCCGTCGTCACTCCCCGAGCGGCGCCCGACGCGTGTGCCAGTCCGTGAGGCGCTGATAGGCGTCCGCCACCCGGAGCACCGTGGCCTCGTCGAAGGGACGTCCGACGATCTGGAGGCCGATGGGCAGGCCCTCCGCGGTGAAGCCGCACGGCACCGATGCCGCGGGATGGCCGGTGAGGTTGAAGGGGCGCGTGTAGCGGATGAGGGTCGGGCGTACGGGGAAGGTGCCGTCGCCGATCCGGACTTCGTTCTGTCCCACCGCCGTCGCCTCTACGGGTGTGGTTGGGGCCAGCAGCACGTCGAGCTTGGCGAAGGCCTGATCCACCTCGTCGCGGAGCAGCGCGCGGAGCCGCTGGCCTTTCAGATACTCGGCGCCGGTGACGAAGGCCCCGAGCCGGAGCCGTTCGCGCACATCCGGGCCGTACTCCGCCGCTCGCGTCTTGAGCCAGTCCTCGTGGTAGGCGTAGGCCTCGGGGGCGAGCACAGCGTGCGAGACGGCGGGCGCGAGATCGACCTTCTTGAGATCGACGGGCTCGACGGTCGCGCCCTGGCCCTCGAGCAGCTTGGCCGCAGCCTCGACGGCGGCCCGCTGCGCCGCACCCGCACTCTCGAGGAAGAAGGTGCGCAGGAGGCCGATCCGAAGTCCCTTGACCTGTCCGGTGAGCGCGGCGCCGTAGTCCGGCACGGGCAGCACGCTCGTCGTCGGATCGCGCGGATCGTAGCCC
>Ga0075434_100002355_pt1 | contig 16548 bp, 17 predicted proteins | sample RhiMethybrSRZTD3_FD_75298 | JGI IMG/M metagenome (GOLD analysis project Ga0075434, IMG submission 75298) | Populus rhizosphere microbial communities from Tennessee, USA - Rhizosphere MetaG P. TD hybrid SRZTD3 | ecosystem: Host-associated > Plants > Roots > Rhizosphere > Soil | place: USA... | reverse complement strand
CGCCACCCTTCTTCAGTTGTGCGAAGTTCTTTGTGGTGGCTACTTTCCGCTTCCTGAGATCTTCGGTGATGCCTTTCTCGGGGGCAAACATATATCGTGCTACCGTCAATTCTTTCAGGCTAACAAGATCCAGAACTTCGGCGCAATAATCGATATAAAGGACAAATTTCTCGAGCTCGGTCAGAGCGTCCAGACGATAGATAACATTCATTGCCAGCAAAGAAGCATATGAGCATGAGACAGCTTGTTGGCGCTCCAGCGACATTGCGCTGAAAGATTCAGGATCTACACTTCCACCAGCAAATGGGACGTTTATTGAGTTGGGATCGTCGCGGAACGTCGGAAGATAGTCTTTGAGAAATCTGTTAAGCGCTGCCTCCATGTCGCCCCGCCGAGACGGCGGTAGCTCTTCGTAAGCCGCCGCGGGCGAGATAAACACGCCATACTTCGAAGTTTTCTCGATTAGCCTGGTTAGCGCCAGCACGCCCGAGTCTTTAAGTTCCTTATGTCGCTGTTCAGTCTTGTAAGCGCTTTCGATTGTGATCAGGATGTTCGTGTCGAACATGATATTTGTTTGCCGGCCGTTCCGATGATTTTCTCGGATAACGTTTCTGTCGAGTTTTATCACTTCGGGATAATTCGACGTGGCTTTGAAAGCATAAATCATGGGTTTGCTCTGGTTAAAAGGCATTCTGAAAGATAATCATGAATTTCTCGTCATGAGTCACTCGAATTTGTGCATATTCCCTTGCTGATCCCAGTAAGCACAACCGTTGCAGACCTGCACCCTCGATGTAACAACCAAAGCCTAGGCAACCCCCAGGAACTGATTTGGCGCCGGAACAGCCTTGATGAAAGAATGTCATGACAATTGTGATTGCCTGGACGCGGAAGATCGGAAATGGTCGAGAGCTGCTCGTATCGAGTGATAGTCGTTTGACAAGCGCTGGGCATGTCGATGTTTGTCAGAAGATTTTTCCCCTGATCCGCGGAGATGCGTTTTTTGCTTTCTGCGGCGACACAGCTCTGGCTTTTCCTGTGATCTTCCAGATTAATTCCGCGATCGCTAACTATCGCCCAGCGGTCGATCGGGGCGAGGATGTTCCTGAACTTCTTTCCAGAATCTTGACGCTCTTGAATGAGTATCAGAGGTCCTGGAAGGACACCGATAAGATGGACCACGCGGAAACCGTCCGCACCACGAAATTTCTCTTTGGCGGTTGGTCTTGGCGACTGAACACATTTCGCATCTATCCGATTCACTACAGCGTAACCCATAGAGAATTCAGGTCCTATAAGCACTCCATTCAGACTCGCAGCCTGCAGTTACCTGACGGAGAAAGCTGCTTTGTCATCGGCGATTATGTCGCAGAATTTCGTGATCGCCTCAGGGATCATTGCGCCACTTCCAAGCCGCGATCACTCGACTACGCACCCTTGCGGATCCTGGCGGAGATGTTGCGTGAAGAGAAATTCGTCAACCGGCGCGCGGAGGCGAGTTTCTTCAGCAAATCAGAAAAGCCGGGCGCGATTGGCGGTGCCCCACAGCTATTGAAGGTTTACCAACATGCGGTTGCCCGCCCCGTGGCGGTACGTTGGCATACGAACGGCGCACCGAGCATCTCACTGCTCGGCCGCACGCTTTTTCACTGGGAAAAGACACTCACGACGATAATCGACCCGGACACGGGCAACGCGTTCCACCCGCTAGCGACCGTGAGAAACGATTATGAAGAACCGCAACTGACAGGTGTCACAATGGCGTCCTGGCCGGATTAAAGGAACAAGTGCAGGTTTCGTCGCAGCGCCTCTAATAGTTGGGCGAGGCTGAAAAGCCAATTTTAACCCCTCTACAAAAGCCGCGGATTGGTCTTGCCGCCGAAGGTGCCACGGATTAGCTCACGATACGCTCGCGTCAAGCAGAGTAATTCATGCCCTTTCAGGGCGATGAGCAAACTGCAAAAAACTGAGTTCCAAATCGGTTATCGCCATCGCAAAAACCGTCATGAAAGCGAAAGCTGTGTGATCAGCCCGATGGCATTGCCCCCGAAAGGGTCTGTTCACTGGCCGTCTTAATTTCGGGGATGATTCGCTTGACCGCAGTCGCCCATACCTCAAAACGATGAGCGCCTTTTTGCGCAGATTCGAACGCCTGACACTGCTCGACAAGAGCTTGAAGGGAAGAAAAAAACGGTGGGCGCATTTCGCCGTCACCGCAAAGTGCCGCGATATAGTCGGCGAGGCTTTTCAACCCTTGTGACGAAATCGGCGAGCCATCTGTATTTGGCGCCCGCGCGACCACGAGGAAATCATCGAGGGCCTGCCTCCACTGGTCAATCAGCTCGGTCGCACGTGAATGCTCACGTAGCGACCCTACCAACAGACTCGCCAGCAAAAACAAATTCTGTGGTGCCTGATCGAGCCAGCGGTCAAAGATCGGAACGTGAACCTGACCCGGGGCTTTCTCATCAAACCTCGCTTCAGTCGTGATTGTCGTGATGCGACCTGTCTTGAGTCCGGCCCTTGCGCACAGGCGGGTCTGAATTGACCGCAGCTCGGCCATATTAACTGGCCACCATTGGGAGAACTCCTGAGTGCGATAAATGCCGATGACGTCAAGGTGACCGATCCCGTTGCTCATTCGCTTCTTGATTTGGAGCGCCGTGAATGACGGGAAAGCTTCGTCATCCTCCTCGATTTTTACCGAGAAATCCCGTATGGGATCGACAAGTACCGCCAGTGCGCGAGATGAGATCGTCGCAGACGACCGCGCCGCTTCAAGCATTTTTCCAAGACGCTCGATCTGGTCGACAACGCCACCGTACCGGCGTAGTCGTGATCCATGCGGATAGGGGAAGTTCTTGTCCCGTCGCGATTGTGGCAGCTGCCACCAATCGACAATGTCGTGCAGCCATTTTCGCCTGTCCGCCGCGGATACGCCAGGCGTTTCAGGGTATCCCATGGGCAAGTCCAACTGGGTCGCATCGGCGGCAAGATCAAGTTGGATGATGAGCGTTCCGTTGCGTACGTTCTCACGAGCAGCTTGGCAAGCACGGGCGTAGACCTCTTCGAAGTCACTGCCCTCGATGATATGGGGTGCGCCGATAAGGTGAGAGGGCGACCACAATTGGACGGACGGCTCCTCGAAAGTAGGAAGATCAAGACCGCCTCGAGCTAGACCGTACCTCTCTGCCTTCAGCTCTGGCACAAAGGGTAAGCCCTCGACCCTCAGCAAACGCGCAGCATCCGTATCCTTCCCATTGTCGATAGCTCCGGCGGAAAGGACGGCAATTCTTCGCGGATAGCCGCCTTGTTCGTCGCCGAAATGCTCAAACCGGACCGCGTGTTCGTGTTTGTGTCCATGGACTACGAGATTGATGCCTGCCTGACCGATGAATGCACGGACTTGTTCGAGATTGGAGATATTATCAAACGACTTGAGCTCCACGCGGAGGCTAGGCGCCCGTAGATGGTGGTGCATAAGGAGGATGCGAAGCTGCGGGCCTTCCGTTGGCTGCGGCGACGCTTCAATGACAGACCTTAGGGCCTCGAATTGCTGCTCTGAAATGTGCGCCATGTCGCGATCGATGAGCCCGCTTAATGCCTTCTGGATTTTTTCTCTGTCCTGAGGCTTTCGGGACAGTTTGTTCGGAATTTCGTCCCAAAACGGCAGCAAGTCCGGCGGAACGTCGAGCTTTATCTGTGACCAATTGCTGGTATTCAGGGGAAAGACGATCCAACGATGATCGTCTGCAACAAGGAAATGTTCTTTGGGATTTATTGCCTCCTCGTCGTGGACACCATCAAGCCAAGGCACGATGCAATGATTTGCCTTCCAAACCTCCGTGAACGCCTGATATCGCTCGAGAGTGCCGGGATCTGACCACTTCTTGACGTCGTGGTTGCCAGGGATCGCGACGATCCGCTCTGGCGAAATGCCGTGCTCTTTGAAATATTTCATGATCAGATCGAAGAGGATCTGGTGCCCGCCTGGAAGCCCTCGCCGTTGTGCGTCGCCGGCAAACAACACGCCGTCGAGTTTGCGATTATCCCGACTGAGTGTACTCGCGACGCGCTTAAACAAGCGCTCTGTTTCATTTTCGCGGGTCGAATGCCCGATGGCCGATGCGCTCGTCTTTGACAGATCATCGAGTTCGAGAGGACTTCCCTCGCTAGCAAAATGCGTATCGGTGATGAGGAGAAAACGAGGGATGCTCATGGGACCTACTATGGAATGAAAAACTGTCGCTCTGAAAGTTACTGACGGCGTTCGAGGATGGCGGCGTGTAGATCGACGTTTAGGCGAGCAGATAGCCGTATCACCCATAGCAGGACATCTAGATTGGCCTGGCGCGCGATCTCCAGAAAATCTTCCATGTGATCGATCTTCTCGCAAGCGTCACAGAACCGCCCGCCAGCATCGGCGATATCGCCAAGGAGACTGGTATGGAAGTCCGGTGCCAAGTTTGTGGATGCTTCCGACTGGTCGAGGCGTTGTGACAACGCATTCGCCGCGCTGAGCATGACAAGCGCAGCGTCTACCATCGTTTTGGTCAATACCGTCACATTGTCGCCATCTCGTGCAACGCGGCCGGCATATTTAGCAAAATGAAGTCCGTAATGTTTAAGGCGATCAATCCGTGACAGGCAAATGATGTCCGTGTGATTGCGCTGGTCATGGGCAAACTGCTCCTGTTGCCATCGCAATAGCTCCGCTCCATCAATCGCAAGACCGCGCATAGAAATCTCCTTTATCGTGTTTATCATGACAGGACGGGCCTCAACAGCAAGTTGAAAGTAAAATGAAACTGCTCTTATGAACAGACCTTGCAGAATCCCTCTGGTAAGATTATCTTACCGTTGTGTAAGGAGTTCATACCGATGACTCATGACGACGTCAAGATTGCCCTTATGTCCTGCTCGAACGTGTTGAGACAACGTGCGGCGATGAGCTGCCGCCGTTGAAAGGTAGCGACGTGCCTGCCAAAGCTTTGAAACACCTCGATAGCCCAACATGGTCCGTCGCGACCAACTGGCTTGCCAAGAAACTTGACATCATTATCCCGAAAGACGTCCACATTTTTGGCACGCTTGATGGCAAGACGCTTCTGACCGTCGATCAGTGTATAAAACTGGTCCTGGCCAAGCATGTTAGCAAGGCCCCAGTGACGGTCGCCGCAGAATAGGAGTCTATGAAATTGAATAGAGAGCAGCTCATCGCGTCGCGCCTGAAGGAAGCGCGGCGCCTGTCGGGTTTGACCCAGGGGCAGGTCGCAAAGATGCTGGACATGCATCGGCCGACGATTAGCGAGATCGAGGCGGGAAATCGCAAGGTAAGCGCAGCGGAGCTCGGGCGTTTCGCCGAGACATTCGACGTGTCCGTTGCCTATCTTGCGGGCGAAACTGCAGAGGAGTTGAGCCCTTCTGACCCAAAGCTTCAGTTGGCGGCCCGCGAACTTAGCAAGCTGAGCCCTGATGCTCTGCATAGCTTGATGCGTGCGCTCGCGGTCTTTCAGCGCGATGAAGAACCACGAGAAGGCGACGATGAACAAACGTAGCCTTTATCTTGATGCTGCCCAAGCAGCGACCGACGCACGCGATCATGCAGGTGCCGACGAGATTGCCCCGGTAGATGTCTACGATATCGCCGACAAGCTGGGGATCCGCGTGCGCTTCGTCGACATCAGCATGGAGGGGTTTTATAAGAAGGGCCCTCCCCCAATGATGTTACTCTCGAGCCTTCGGCCGATTCCAAGGCGCGCTTTTACATGTGGACACGAGGCTGGCCATCACGTCTTCGGTCATGGATCAACGATCGACGAACTACAGGAGGACGGTCGCTCCTCGTCAGAAAAGCCCGAAGAAATTCTGGCGAATGCATTTTCGTCGTTCCTTCTAATGCCCAATTTGGGCGTCAAACGCGCATTCGCAATTCGGAAATGGAAGATAGAAGCCGCGTCTCCAATTCAGATTGCGACGATCGCTTGCGACTTTGGTGTCGGCTACGGGACACTTCTTAAACATCTGGCATACACGATGAAGCAGTTGTCCACGCAACGTCTGGAAGAGTTGATGCGGTGGACGCCGCAACGAATTCGTGAACAGATCGCTCCCGGATGCGACCTCAGCGGAATGGCGATCGTTGACCGATTTTTTGAAGGCACGGTCGTCGATCTTGAGATCGGCAATGGCATTCTTTTGCCGCGTCTGAGCGACATTAACACTAAAATACTGCGCCACGTCCGCGATGTTGATAACGCATCGGTTTACGAAGCCATCGGCCGCGGCATCGGCAAGGTGCGCGTTGGCTTGCGTGAATTGAAGGTTCGGATTGGCCCGGTTCATTACGTGGGCCTCGCAAAATATCGCCATCTGGAGGAAACTGATGACTAGTCCGACAATCCCGCATGTGGTGGAATCTGACAATCTTTCGTTGGGCTGGACCGAAATTGTCCACACGTTGGTTCAGCCTGGAACGCGGTCAATTTCGCCGCTCGTATTTACCCTAACCGGATTTGACGGGCGGGGCGAAGCGCAAGAAAGGCCCGCAATTCGCTCGGCACTTGATACCATGTTGACGAATATCGGGAAGCGCGACTGCGAGAACGTGGCGTTTACGATTTTCCCTCAGAAGCACTACGTTCTGTCCGGCGGTGACCGAGAAGAATTTTTCGAGATGTTCCGTGAAGCATTTCCCAGGATTCAGGAACTGAATCCTCGTAACAACCGGCGTGGTTCATACTTCCAGAGGCTGATCGATTACGAGGGTGGCAACACCGGTATAAATCAGCTTGAATGGATCTTGCGCGAGTATGAACGTAATCCAAGTGGTCGGCGTTCAAAGTGGCAGGCAACGACGTTCGATCCCCATCGCGACTATACCGCGTCGGCCCAGTTGGAGTTCCCCTGCCTACAACAAGTCAGCTTTACGTTTTCGGATGATGGCGGGTTGATCGTCAACGCGTTCTATGCCACTCAGCAGATCATCCGAAAAGCATACGGCAATTACCTCGGGCTCACCCGTCTGGGTGCATTCATGGCAAAGGAAATGGGTTTGAAACTTGAACGTCTCAATGTTTTCGTCGGCGTCGCACAGGCCGATGAAGCCAAAAAGAGCGATCCGCAGTTTCAGGCGCTTCTGCAAGTGATTGAAACCGAACGGGCTGCCTGCACGCCAGTTGATGCGTGAAGTGTCAAAGCGCAGCAGTTTGATCGGATCCAATCGCTTCTCGGACTTGCGCCCGACGCCTGTTTATGAGGCTTATTGGCGCTTTGCCGCCGAGCGGCAGGAGATCATGTTCCGGAGAATAGAAGGTGTGCCAGGACCGTGGACCGAAGACCCGATCCTGCGGCAATACCGTTTTACCAACGCCTATCGTGCTGCGGACCGCGTTAGCCAATATCTTATTCGCCACGTCGTTTATGGAGACGGACTTCCGTTTAGCCCCGCGGAAGTCCTCTTCAGGGTCCTTCTTTTTAAGATTTTCAACAAAATTGAAACGTGGCAAGTCCTCACGTCACAGCTCCAGATAATTGAATTCGCGAGCTTCGACATCACTCGTTATGACCGAATTCTCACCCAGATCATGGCGAATGGCGGAAAAACATATTCGGGGGCTTACATCATGCCGCCGGTGCAACTGCCTGAGACGGGCGGCGTTAAGCACCGCGGCCACCTTCTGCTCCTGGATATGATGATGCGGAGCGGTATCGTTGAGCGGGTTGTGCAATCGCACTCTCTCCGGGAACTGTTTTCGATTTTACTGGCTTTTCCCTCGATAGGCCCATTTCTCGGCTATCAGTTGGCAATCGATCTGAATTATTCCATGATAGTGAACCATGAGGAGTCCGAATTTGTCGTCGCCGGACCCGGTGCTCTCGATGGAATTTCAAAGTGCTTCGATAATAGCGAGGCTTTCGACCCAGCCGACATTATCCAGCTAATGTGTGACCGGCAGGAAGATGAATTTCACAGGCTCGGCCTCAGGTTTCGCTCGCTTGGGGATAGGCCGCTTCAGTTGATCGACTGTCAAAACCTATTTTGTGAGGTGAGCAAGTATTCTCGCGTCTCTCATCCCGAGTATGCGGGTGTCGCCGGACGCAAACGCATCAAGCAGACCTTTCGCGAGAAGGGCGAACTGGAGCCTCTGTTTTTTCCTCCGAAGTGGAATCTGTCGATATCAGCGGGAACCGATTAGCGCGAAGCGATGGCGACCGCAGCTGCAAACTTTTCCGTATGGGTGAGGCTGAGATTCCACGATGCAACGTTTAGTTCATCAGCGAGCGATTTTGCCATACCCGCAAGACGGAGCTCGGGGCGCTCATTGACAAGCGCTATTTCAATGTCGGTCCAAGCGAGGCCTTGTCTTAGCCCTCCCAAGACCTTCAACACGGCTTCTTTCGCCGCAAAGCGCCCAGCAAGCCGTGCCGTCCAGTTCGGACTGCCTTCGATGTCAGCAAGCTCAACCACCGTAAAACATCTCTCCAGCAGATCACTATCGTCTGGGGAGTAAAACCGTTCGAATTTCTCGAGTTCAATGATGTCAAGCCCGACGCCGACGATGCTCATCTGGCCTCGATTTTTATTGAGACGCGCTCTTGCGCAGACGCGGATCAACTATCTTCTCGAGGGTCTCTTGTCGCTCCCGAGAAAAGTCTCGCGCCTGCTCTACGACCGTGCGCATGGCCTCTTTGTGTTTATCGGCGGCACGGTCGACTTTCTCGGAAAAACGACCCGAGGGATCTCGGTGGGTAAAGCTCGCACTTTTCCAGGCCATCTCAATCCTCCAAACTTTTCAAATTATCGGCCACAAGACCGAAAAATTCCTTAACGTCATTCTCTATCCGCGTGATCACTGTGTCAACACGTCCATCTTCCGGCATTACTGCCGCGCCGTCGATCTGGATCACGAAACGCGGCGCTTTGTCCTCAGCAATGGAAATAGGGACGCAAAGGATCCATTTCAAATCCTGTCTCCATGCCTTGCGTCGCAAGCGATGTTCAGGCCCGGTCATTCGAAAGATGTCGGGCAGCGGCGCGACTTCAAACCAGGTGTCGCCAGTTTGAAGAGCCTGACCTGCCACGGTGCCCGCCACTGGGATCAGCATTCCCTCATCGTGATCGTTTTCATAACCTGTCGAATACCGCAGGCGGAGGGACTGAAAATATCCTTTGTCAGGAACAGCGATCGCGACCCTAACCCGAGGATCAGCCTGCTCCAGGACGCTTTCAAGAACATCATCCACCAGCGCTTTCGTCGTTTTGCAGGCATTACGGAACATCTCCGGCCTTCTGAACAGCCATTTATCAAGGTTCAAACCCGCGGCGCGTTCAGCGTCCAGAACTTCCTTAATCGCTCTGTCCGTAGATAGATCGAACTGAAGAAGGCTGAGGCTCGTTTCCAGCAAGAGCCGTTCCGCCCGACCGGCCGCCCGAAGATTTAGCTCAGCAGAGCCAAAGAGACCAGTCGTGATGAATGCCGAAAGCCAGTTGAACTTGGACAACAGACGCCGCTCCGTGACGGTCTGGATTTCGATGGCGAGCGTCATTGCGTCCGGATCCAGCTCTCGTTCTTCGTCAAACGACCAGGCTGGGAGGTTTGATACGATACCCCCGTCCATGTGGAGCTCGCTATCAATCAGTAGAGGCTCGAAGATGACGGGCAGAGATATTGAGGCGGCGACGGCATGTGAGACCGGCACATTGGGCGTCCGTTCCGGCGAAAAAAGTTGAAGCCGGCCCAAAGTTAAGTTTGCACTGACAATCTTCAGTGTGGGTCGACCCTCCTTGCCAAAATCGCCCATGACGACCACCCTTTCAGGCTCATCGGGGAAAAGGCGTTCCTGTAGGAGCGTGCCGATAGCCCGCGACAACGTGCTCGTTCGAGCCAGCCCGGCAAGAACGGAACGCACAAATAACCATAAGCCGAGGACCGTCAAAGCGAGCAGAGCAACAGCGAGAAGGAGATTAGAGGTCGCGGCCGACCACCCGGCCGCGAAGACCAATAAGGCAATGAGGCCAAAGGCGAAAAAAGCGTAGAGGGGGAGATGGGGCAGCAGCTCACGAAAAAGCAACACCTTCTTCCATCCTAGAGGACCGAAGAAATCGCGCGGTGTTCTAATCGTTGGATCGATAGCCGCCAACTGCTGGATAATTGATTGCCCGGTTGAGGGATTAAGCATTTCGTCTGCGCCGAAACCTGACGCCTTCAACGCAGCGACAATCGCGCCCGCTGATGTGCCCGCGAGCCCTTTGAAAACCACCCCACGCGCTTCAAGCGCTCTAAGTGCACCGAGATGAATCAAGCCTTTCGCGCCACCGCCGGCGAAGGCAACAAACATACGTTCTGTCATTAAAATTTCTTCGACCGTTTGAATTTGAATCGCGAGATCGTGGTGCCTGAGCAGGCATCGATCGCTGAAAGATTACCTTTGGGCATACTCACGACTTAGGCTGCCGGACGTAGGATGACTTCAGCTGTGCAATCCGTTGCTCGATTTCGTCATCCGCAACTTCAATATTCAGCTTTTCTTGGATGAAGTGAAGACGGCTCTCGCTATCCCGGATAATTTCGGCCCAGGTCTTCAACCACACTTTGCTGTTTGGCTTATTGACCACCAAGCCGACAGGCCACCCGTCCTGCGTGGCGCGATCCCGGGCGTAGTTGTCGTATTCGCTCGTGACCAGATAAAATGTCCAATTGGTAGACGTGGTATTAAAGTCCGGCTGGGAGGTTAACGCAGCCATGTAGTCTTCAAGCTGGTTAAGCTCCTTCCTGCCGACGACGAGAGAAGGCTTTTTCAGCTCAACGATTAGGTATTCCCTATGAGCTGGACTGGGATGTGGAACGACTCGTCCGAGAAACTGGTCGATTCGGCCTGTCTTACCATCGGGCTTTGTAAGCGTCGCTTTCTTAGGTCGCGACACTGACAGGTCGTCGGCGACCCGGTGCATGATCTTCGTCAGCCCGGCCTCCGGCATTGTGATATGAAAGTCCTCCCCGAATATCCAGGTATGGTCGCGGATGACGACGTCTAATTCGCCACGCTCTTTTGTTGAGCGCCTAGATGACGAGTCGAAAACGATCTCCTTGAGGACTTTCAATGCGACAACGCGATCAGCTATCAAGTTCGACGCCGCGATGATATTCGCGAGCTCAGTTTTGTCGAGTAGCGTCGAAAATTCATCTTGTCGGTTCTTCGGAAGATTAAAAACGGCTTTAAGAATCCTGGAGATGGATTCTGGGTTGTGCTGCAGGGCCTCCCGGAGAAGGCCAAGGGTGATCTTCTTGAGAGAGTTTTCAGCATTTTTGAAATCGCGCGAATAGGAGGATACCGCGTGCGTCGCGATGTCGAAGACCTGCCTCTCCCTCCTTTCAATATCGTCGCGAGGATCGCCCTCATACGGATAGATTCCCGCAGCCTTGAGTTCATCGATTAACTCACCGCTACGTTCGGCCTGACGCCCCCTGAAGTAATCGGTGACCTCGTCCCGAATATAAGCGGCGACGGCGGCGAACGCCGGGTCGCTTAGGCTGTCGAATTCGAGAAGATTTGCTTTCGCAATCTCCTCGAAGAACGGTGAACTCGCGTAAACCGAGAAATCGAAGCCGGGCGCGTTTATACCTGCTGCCTGCGATCCCAGCACGATACCACTTTTACCGCCAAAGTATATTTTTCGGGATTCGCTTTTGGCACGCCACTCAATCACTTTCAGCGCCAAATCCTTGACGACGACACCACCGGGACACACGACCGGCTTTGTCGGCAGCTCGACTGACCGCTCGATCGTCACAGAAGGATCAACAGGAGCGCCGTCATAGACGACGCGAACATTGGGATATTGAAGGAGATATGGGGCGAAGATCGCGTCGAATTCCGCCCTAGCACCTTGCCCAATGATCCAATCAAAGGTCTCTTTCAGACCGTCGAGTGTCACTTTCGTCCCGGTGGCACTGTCTCCCGCATCGATCGGGTCAGGCACGTCGGCGCGGTTTAGATGATCGCCGTCAATCCTGATTTCGAGGGCCAACCTCTTGTCTTTGCCGCCATAAACCGTTTTCCAGGTTGCGCGCCCCGCCAATGAGAAGAACCGCAGTCGACCGCGGCCCTCTTTTCCGTGGATGGCACGCTTCTCACCTGCGGTTCGGTTGAGCGAGAGTTTCCATGAATCGCCAATATTGGTGAAATCTCGATCCGCCCTGACCTTGGTGATGCCCGTGCCGTTGTCAGCGATCTCAATGCGTTCAATGCCTCCCAGTCCATTCCGAACAAAGTCGACTATGACCTCAGTCGCGTCCGCGTCCAGTGCGTTCCATACGAATTCGGAAAGCGCTCTGACCGGATCACGTGTGCTAGCAACCTTCCGCAAGTATTCGTGTGTCGCTTTCACGTCATGGACAGACATTGGACCTCCGGCTTTTCAGGCCACAGCTCAATCATCAGGTTTCCGAGGTGTCAAGGCTGCACGACCCGCCCACACACACAAGTATAGCCTGACCAACCCGGGCGCAGCTCTGAGATGTCTGATGATCTTGCTTTAACCGCCTAAGGAGATTTAGCATCATACAGTATGTGATGACCGCCATGGTGGTGCCCTCCTCTCCGGTTTATGCAATAACCGACTGAATTCTCTCTGCCGGAGCAACTAGGCTATGCTGACACGTGGATATTTCATTGGCGAGATTGTAGACGCACTGACCGATATCGGAGCCCAAGTATCGACCCGTGGACGGCTGGGCCTGCTCGAACTCAATCGGTATGCTGAGGATTTCTTCAAAGTGGTCCTAAATGACCTTCTATCTTTGTCGCTCAGGAATCTGAACCAAGACCGCATCAACGTCCCGGGCCTTGACCTCGCCGACGATGCCAATGGAGTGGCATTTCAGATCACCGCGGACAAGACCTCGGCGAAGGTGAATGATATGCTAAGTAAACTTTCGGCGAACCAAATTTCGACATACGGTATAATGCGGGTGCTGATGATTTCAGGCAAGCAGGGCTCGTATACGCTCGACACGCAACTGGCCGCTAGGGCGGCCTTCGAAATCAAGAGCATCTGGGATATGGACGATCTATGCAAGCTCTGCATGGACCTTCCGCTTGAAACCTTGCATCGGCTTTACACCTACGTTCACGCAGAGGTCACCAAGGTCAAAATCGATCTTGAAATTCCAGATCCCGACGGAAAATATCCGACCAACATTTCTGACTTTATTGAAGCGCTTCCAAAACCACAGTTCTCCGAAGCGAAGCGGTTCCACCGCCATCTGAAGAAAGCAGGATTCGAGGAGAAGCGGATCGCTACTCTTTCGACATTAAAGAAATTCTCGAGAGACCTGTCAAAACTACCAAGAATGACCCGGGAGTTCTTCGTTGTGATGATCGCAAGACGGGAACGCGACGGTCGACGCCGCCTCGGAGAGGATGCGCATCTTAAGATCAACGTTGACGCTCTGGACAGGATCGGCTCGCGGCACCCGGACCTCAAGGGAGAACTACGCCTTTTACAAAACTACGGTTTCATCTATTTGGATGAGGCCGAGGAATTCGATCAGAGTTCGCATTGGATCCTTAGGATTCCCGGCCAATCGAGCGACTATCTTGTCGAATTAGTTAATTTCGCTGAGGCGAATGATGTCTCATTGAGCAAATCGCTTGTGAGCCTTGATTTCGGTCTGTTCTGATGAGCCTGTTGGAGCGTCTTTCAAACCGAGCTCGTGAACCAAGGGTTGGACAGGATAGTCGCTATCACCTCTAATCACGCCACCCCCCATGCCCGAAACCTCCCCCTCCCCGTCATCTCCCTGAGTGGCAACTGCGCCGCCAGGTGACGCGCACCTTGCGGCGTGACGCCAAGCGCTTTGGGGATCAAGTTGGCAGACACGACGGGCCGCGCCACGACCAGGTCGACGAGCCGTGACAGGTTCGAATTGGTCCGTTTGGCGGATGCCTGACGCTCCAGCTGCTGGCGGGCGAGCAGGATGCGGTCATGCTCCTTCATCCCCAGTTCCGCCGCCGCCGCGAATGCTTTGAGGAGCGCCAGCAGCCGGGTCATTCGACTTCTGGAGTGCCGCTGTTCACGTCGGACGCTGCGCAGCGCGACATTGAGTGCCGGCAGGTGGGACGGCGTGGTGCCGTCGCGGCGCAGGAGTGAGGCGACCAGCTGGCGGCCGAGCTCGGCGCGATGCTGAAGCACTTCTATCGCATTCCAGGCGTCAAGGAGAATTGCGCCGCGCAACGCAGGTGAGAGGCCGTCGGTTTCGTTAAGCCCCACACGCCACTGTCCTAATCGCTCGTCTTCGTCCCAGTCGGCGTCATAGACCAATGGATCGCGCCACTCGTCGAGCCGGCATTCTCATCCCGACCAATGATAGATAGTCGGTTTTGGCCCGAGCTAGGCCGGTCTCTTGGGTATCGCAGCAACGATGACCGCGCGCATCGACGCTAACCAAATCCTGTGAATTCCCCTAACCCCCCGAGACTCTTCCAAAATTCTGCGCTAACTTCACCAACGTCTGAGGGGACAAGCCGCATGAACACGATCGGCATCGAGCAACTTGAACCCAACCGTTTTTACTGGGCCCGCCGCCTGCCGGCAGATAGGGCGTCTTTCGCCGAATCGAACGACATCGAGGTCGTGCAGGTGTCGACAGTGTTTGGCGCGACGCCGGAGTTCTGGACCGTTGCGGTGATGGGCAGCGACGAGCACTTTGACCTTTCCGCCTTCGAATTCTTCCACAAGGTCCCTTCCCCGCCGACGGCCGAGGGTCGTCGCCCGAATTTGGTACGTGGGGCAGATTCGGTGGCAGCGTTTCAGCGCCGGACCTAGAAAGTGTGCATAACCGTACGCTTTGAGAACTGTTTGTCGGCATGGGGATTGAACTAAGCCGCTGATCGCGGCGATTTGCGGCTGGCTTTGAGGAGAGCGTCCTGACTGAGAGGATGGTGGTGTTGCAACCCACCCTTCAGACAGGAGGCCCCGATGGCCGATGTAAGCCCTCTTCGCCGCCGGATGATTGAGGATATGACGATCCGCAATCTATCCCCAGCGACCCAGCGATCGTATATCAGTGCAGTTCAGAAGTTCAGCCGTTATTTCGGCCGATCGCCTGATCGACTTGATCTCAAAGACATTCATACCTTCCAGGTCCACCTCGTCTCAAAGGGAATATCGTGGGCGTCGCTGAACCAGATGGTATGCGCTCTTCGATTTTTCTATGGGATCACGCTGGGCCTGGACGAGGTTCCCGATCGGATTCCATACGCGCGCGAACCCAGAAAGCTCCCCATTATTCTATCGGCGGACGAGGTGGCGCAATTCCTTGAGGCCGTCTCCAGTTTGAAGGCACGTGTTGCGCTGACCACAGCTTATGCCGCTGGGCTTCGGGTCGGCGAGGTCTGCGGACTGAAGGCCGAGGATATCGACAGCTCCCGGATGGTGATCCATGTCCGCCATGGTAAAGGCGACAAAGCCCGATATGTGATGCTGTCAAACGAACTGCTCGGCATTCTGCGTAGCTACTGGCGTCTGTCGCGTCCCACGGTGTTCCTTTTTCCAGGACGTAATGCCGACAAGCCGATCGAACCGACCGTTTTGAACGCCGCCTGTCGCTCAGCCGTTGCCGCTACTGGCCTTTCAAAGCGGGTCACCGTCCATACGTTGCGGCATTCCTTTGCCACGCATCTGCTAGAGAATGGCACCGATATCCGGATCATTCAGGTCCTGCTTGGCCATGCCCATCTTTCGAGTACGGCGCATTATGCACAGGTTTCCACCGACACCATCAGGTCGACCGCCAGTCCCCTTGATCGTTTGCGATTGGAGGTGACGCCGCCGAAAGCGTAGCCGGTTGCGTCCCGCCCTCGAAGTCGCCGACATCTTTCGGTGGCATGGTGGCCCTTACAGACGAGAGAACGCCGGTCATCTTGGCCGTGGTGAACGACGCGTCATGGGAGCGATCGAAGCCTGCCGGACACCCAGGCTTGGCGGTCACGTCGATGCCTGCGATAAGTGCGGCAAAACCCGCATCTCCTATAACTCCTGCCGCAATCGTCATTGCCCAAAGTGTCAGGGAGCTGCTCGCAAGGAATGGGTCGATGCTCGCATCGCCGATCTCTTGCCGGTCCCCTATTTCCATGTGGTCTTTACGATGCCACGTGGTGTCGCTGAGATCGCCTTCCAGAACAAGGCGCTCGTCTATGCATTGTTGATGCGGATCTCGGCCGAGACCCTGCAGACCATTGCAGCTAACCCCAAATGGCTGGGCGCAGAGATCGGTGTAACCGCTGTGCTCCACACCTGGGGCCAGGCCATGACCCATCATCCCCATGTCCATTGTGTCGTACCGGGTGGAGGTCTTTCACCCGATCGAACAAGGTGGATCAATTGCCGATCTGGCTTCTTTCTGCCCGTTCGCGTGCTGTCACGTCTGTTTCGCCGGCTTTTCCTGACAGCTCTCGCTGAAGCCTTTGCCAAAGACGAGCTGCAATTCTTCAACGAACTCGCTCATCTCAACGATAACAAGACATTCGCCCGCCATCTTGCCC
>Ga0075434_100002354_pt1 | contig 16554 bp, 12 predicted proteins | sample RhiMethybrSRZTD3_FD_75298 | JGI IMG/M metagenome (GOLD analysis project Ga0075434, IMG submission 75298) | Populus rhizosphere microbial communities from Tennessee, USA - Rhizosphere MetaG P. TD hybrid SRZTD3 | ecosystem: Host-associated > Plants > Roots > Rhizosphere > Soil | place: USA... | reverse complement strand
CGCGATATCGCACGACGCTGTCGCCCGACTCGGCACGCCACGATCGGTCGGACGGCACCGGGCCGGCGAGCATGAGCGAGTCGGTGTCGCGGCGTGCTTCGGGTGGCAAATCACGCGTGAAGAACCGCAGCCGCACGGTGCGCGGGCTCACGAAGGTGATCTCGAAGGGCAGGGCGGGGTCGCGCTCGTACTCGGTGCCAGGAAACTCGGTGGCGTCGGCGCGCGAGTAGCCAACGTCCATCTTGTTGAACGAGTAGCCGGGCTGGCGCGTGTAGCGTTCCCATTGGAGCAGGCCAGCGCCGGTGGACGGATCGAACCGTGTGACGCGGCGACCGACGAAGTGGAGCTGGTCGGGCTTTTCGAAGTCTTCGCTGACGTCCACCAGGTCGCCGACGACCTGAGGCTGAGCGGCTGCGTGCGGTGCCGTCTGGGCGATTCCTGTGTGCGGCCTAACGAGCACGCCGACGATGTAGACTGCGGTAACTGCAAGTCGGAATTCGCGCACAGTCATCGGTGACCCTCGCCAGCCTAAGGCTTCTCGAGATCCCGGATCCAGATGTTCCGGTATCGAACCTTCGTCCCGTGATCCTGGAGTGACATCGGCAGCCGGTCCTCATGCTTCTCGTACGGCGGCCGGCGCTGGTGCGCCGTCGGCCCGGACAACACCACGTTGTCCTGCACGAGGATGCCGTTGTGCAGGACCGTGAACCGCGCCGGACTCGTGACCTTGCCCGTCGCGGCGAACCGCGGCCGATGGAAGATGATGTCATACGTCTGCCACTCACCTGGTGGGCGACTCGCGTTCACGAGCGGCGGAAACTGTCCATAGACCGCCGCCGCCTGGCCATCGGGATACGTCTTGTTCTCGTACGAGTCGAGCACCTGCACCTCGTATCGCCCCATCAGGAAGACGCCGCTGTTGCCGCGTTCCTGGCTTTCGCCAACAGCAGGGAGCGGAGCCATCCACTCGACGTGCAGCTGCGCGTCACCGAACGAGTCGCGTGACACGATCCCGCCGGAGCCGGGCACCACCTCCACGTATCCGTTCTCGATCTTCCACCCGGGCGCGCCGCCGCCCTCCTTCTGCCATCGGGAGAGGTCGGTGGCGAGGAGCACCGTGGCGTCCGCAGGCGGTGCGACCGTCCACGTATTCGCGGGTGGTTGGACGACCGGGGGCTGCGGGCGGTCGGTCGCGTGAATGGGCCATCGCGTGGATGGCTGGGCGTTGGCGTCGTGCATGATGAGTGTGACGAGCGCCGCACTGGCGATGCCAATGAAGACGACGCGATGTGTGGAAAGAGCCATAAAATGTCCGTTCGGGAAGCTGGAGCGACCGCCCGACATTGATCGACCGGGCTCAGAGAATCAAGTTTTGCGACCACTCGAAAGGTCGGGAATCGGGAATGGCGAATCGGGAATCGGTTAACCGGCGCGCGTTTCTGGAGTGTGGTGCCAGGGTCGGAATTGGCCTCGGCGCCGCATCCTTGATCTATCGCGGCCTCTGGGCGCCAGTGGCCGATGCCGCGACGGTCCACGGTGCGTTAGGCACAGACGACCCGGCGCTCGAGGCCAGCGGCTCGCAGCGCGCGCAGACCCTCACGCTGTCCAATGCCGCGATCACCGCGCAGTGGAACGTGGACGCCGGCCACCTGCATTTCCTTCGGCTGGCCGAGCCGAACGGCGCGGTGCTGCTGGTTCCCGATGACGTCTTCACCATCATCCTTGGCGACGGCGAGCCGCTGCGAGCGAGCGAGATGCGTGTCGTGAGCTCACCTCGCGTGACGGCGATCGCGCCTGCGTCCGGCGCCTCCCGGCTTGCCGAACGGTTGCCCGGGCGCCAGGTCGCGGTACAGCTCGAGGATTTCGCGCGTCGACTCCAGGTGGACTGGCGCGCGGAGCTCCGCGACGGTTCGCGATACATCCGGCAGCAGCTCACGATTCGGTCATCGAAGGACATGCGCGTTGCGGAGATCGTGCTCGTCGATCTCCCGGCGGCGTCGGCGACGATCAATGGGTCGGTGAAGGGGAGCCCGATCATCATCGACCGGTGGTTCGCCTCGACCGAGCACCCCCTCGCCGTGAACGCGATCGCCGGGGCGCGCGTTCGGTCGTCGTTCGTGCGAGAGCTTCCGCTGCGCCCCTCGACGACGCTCGAGCTTTCGTCGGTGATCGGCACGACGCGCGCCGGGCAGCTGCGGCGTGATTTTCTCGCCTACGTGGAGCGGGAGCGCGCGCATCCGTACCGGCCATTCCTGCACTACAACTCCTGGTACGACCTCGGCTACTTCTCGAAGTTCAACGAGCCGGAGGCGCTCGCGGTCATTTCGGCGTTCGGTGACGAGCTTCATCGCAAGCGCGGTGTCGAGCTGGACTCGTTCCTGTTCGACGACGGCTGGGATGATCCCAGGACGCTCTGGGGGTTCCACAATGGCTTCCCCCGCGGGTTCTCCGCTGTGCGCGAGGCGGCCGCGCGCTACGGCGCGGCACCAGGGGTGTGGATGTCCCCGTGGGGCGGCTACGGCAAGCCGAAACAGGACCGCCTAACGAATGGCAAGGCGCAGGGATTCGAGACGAACGCGGGCGGCTTCGCGCTGTCCGGGCCGGTGTACTATCGGCGGTTCCTCGACACCTGCCTCGCGATGATCCGCCGGTACGGCGTCAACCAGTTCAAGTTCGACGGCACGGGCAACGCGGATCGCGCCTTTCCGGGCAGCGCGTTCGGCAGCGACTTCGAGGCGGCGATCGCAGTCATCGAGACACTTCGCCGGGAGAAGCCCGATCTGTACGTGAACCTGACGACCGGGACGTATCCGTCGCCGTTCTGGCTTCGATGGGCGGACTCGATCTGGCGGGGCGGCGAGGACCACGAGTTCGCCGGCGTGGGGTCGAAGCGACAGCAATGGGTGACGTACCGGGATGCGGACACGTACGCGAACGTCGTCCGGCGTGGACCGCTCTTCCCGATCAACTCGCTCATGCTGCACGGGCTCATCTTCGCGCGGTCGGCGAAGGACCTTCAGACCGATCCGCAGCACGATTTTCCGTCGGAGGTGCGCTCGTACTTCGGCACAGGCACGCAGCTTCAGGAGATGTACGTGACACCGAAGCTGCTCGACACGGCGAGCTGGGACGTGCTCGCGGAGTCGGCGAAATGGTCGCGACGCAACGCCGCGACGCTCGTGGACACGCACTGGATCGGCGGCGATCCCGCTCTGCTGCAACCGTACGGCTGGGCGTCGTGGTCACCGCGCGGCGGGATCATCACAATCAGGAACCCCAGCGACAAGGTGCAGGCGATGGGGATCGACGTGCAGGAGGCGTTCGAGCTGCCGCCGGATGCGCCGCGGGGGTTCAAGGCGCGGAACGCATTCCCAACGACGCGCGGACGCATGATCCCGAGTCAGTTCATCAAGACGCAGTCACAGCGTGTCGACTTGCAGCCGTTCGAGGTCCTGACGCTGCAGTTGTCGCCGTGAGGCAATGACCCCTCTATCGGGACGATGAGGATCCCTCGCCTGCCGGCTCGGGATGACAAGGTGTGTCATTCCGAGCGTAGCGAGGAATCCTCAGGGTCCCGATAGAGGGCTCCTGTTCCCGGTTCCCCGTTCCCGGTTCCCGCTTCCGATGAGACTAACCGCACTCGACTGGCTCATCGTCGTCGCCTCGATCATCGTCTCATTCATCCCCGCTATCGTGCTCGCTGGACGCGCCGGGTCGAGCACTGCCGAGTTCTTCACGTCAGGGCGGGCCGCGCCGTGGTGGCTGATCGGGGTGTCCATGGTCGCCACAACCTTCAGCACTGACACGCCGAACCTCGTCACGAACATCGTTCGCACCGGTGGCGTCGCCGGCAACTGGACCTGGTGGGCGTTCCTGCTCACCGGCATGGCCACCGTGTTCTTCTATGCACGCCTCTGGCGACGCTCGGGGGTCCTCACCGATCTCGAGTTCTACGAGATCCGCTACTCCGGCAGGCCGGCGACATTCGTCCGCGGGTTCCGCGCGCTGTATCTCGGCCTCTTCTTCAATTGCGTGATCATGGCGACGGTGAACCTCGCCGCCGCGAAGATCGCGAACGTGTTGTTAGGCTGGCCGATGGCGAAGACGCTGCTCGTCTGTGGGCTGCTCAATGTCGCATTCGCGGCGACGTCGGGGCTCTGGGGCGTGCTCGTCACCGACTTCATCCAGTTCGGCGTCGCGATGACGGGCTCGGTCGCGGCCGCCATCTATGCCGTTAGGCAGCCACAGGTCGGCGGCCTGGTCGCGCTGTTCGCCAAATCGGATCCGAAGACGCTCGCGCTCGTGCCCGACTTCGGCGACTGGAGCCTGGCGCTCGCCGTCATGATCATTCCGCTCACGATCCAGTGGTGGTCCGTCTGGTATCCAGGGGCGGAGCCGGGCGGCGGCAGCTACATCGCCCAGCGCATGCTCGCAGCCAGGACCGAGAAGGACGCGCTCGGCGGCACGCTGTTCTTCAACTTCGCCCACTACGCGCTTCGCCCGTGGCCCTGGGTCGTCGTGGCGCTCTCGTCGATCCTCGTGTTCCCGACGCTCGACGACATCCGTCGCACCTTCCCGTACGTGGACGCGTCGCTCATCGGACACGACATGGCGTATCCCGCCATGCTGACGTTTCTCCCGGTGGGCCTGCTCGGGCTCATGGTGGCGGGGCTGCTCGCCGCGTACGTGTCGACGATCTCTACGCATCTCAACTGGGGCACGTCCTACATCGTGCATGACTTCTACCGGCGCTTCATGAAGCCGGGAGCCGAGGAGCGACACTACGTGCTCGTCGGACGACTCGTCACGGGTGCGCTCATGGTCCTCTCTGGCGCGCTGACGTTCGTGCTCACGACGGCGCAGGCGAGCTTCAACCTCATGCTCTCCGTCGGCGCGGGTACCGGACTGATCTACCTGCTTCGATGGTATTGGTGGCGCATCAACGCGTGGAGCGAGATCGCGGCGATGGTGAGCTCGTTCCTCGTTGCGGTCGGTTTTTTCGTGGCGGCGAAGAACGGCGCGACGATTGCGACAGCGACGTCCCTGCTCATCACGATCGCCGTGACGACGATCGTGTGGGTGGCGGCGACGTACGTGACGGCGCCGACGGACCGGACGACGCTCGTGTCGTTCTACCGACTCGTGCGGCCGCCGGGTGGTGGATGGGAACCGGTGCGTGCGGAAGCCGGTGTTCCGCCGTCACCCGACAGCATTGCACAATCGCTGCTTGGCTGGGTCCTGGGATGTCTCGTCGTGTACGCCGCGTTATTCGGGTCGGGAAGTTACCTCTATGGGCGGACGGCTCAGGGTGTCGCGTGGACCTTGGTGTTCGTGATCTCATCCCTGGGGTTGATCCGTCTCATGTCGGGCCTATGGCGCGAGCAGGAATCGGATCGTTAGGCGAATGTCATCCCGAGCTCGCTTGTCATCCCGAGCGCAGCGAGGGATCCTCATCGTCCCGAACGAGAGCCGTCGCTCGGGAGCCTGAAGATCCCTCGCTAACGCTCGGGATGACAACCAGCCTGATGGCTCGGGATGACAAGTAAGGCTGTCATCCTCGCCCGCGGCCTCGGCAAGCGGATGCGTCAGGCAGACGAGCGAGCGACCATCGACGCCACGCAAGCCGCCGTGGCGGATCAGGGCATCAAGGCGATGATCCCCATCGGGCGCCCGTTCCTCGATTACGTCCTGAGCGCGCTCGCCGACGCCGGGTGCGACGATATCTGCATCATCATTGGGCCCGAGCACTCCGCTATCCGTGAGCATTACGAGCGCTCCGATCTCCTCGCGCGCGTTCGCGTGAGCTTTGCGATCCAGGAGCGCCCCGTCGGCACGGCGAACGCCGTGCTCGCCGCGGAGCCGTTCGCGGGCGCGGATCGGTTTCTCGTGATGAACGCCGACAACTACTATCCGGTTGCCGCGTACGAGGCACTGTGCGATCTGGGCGAACCGGGTCTCATCGCCTTCGACCGGGAGGAGCTCCTGGCGGATGGGCACATTCCCCCGGAGCGGATTCTCAGGTTCGCGCTTCTCGATATCGGTGATGACGGCTACCTGCGTCGCATCGTGGAGAAGCCCGATGAAGCCACGGCGCGCGAGATGATCGGGACGCCCGCCGTGAGCATGAACGTGTGGTGTTTCGACGCCGGGATCTTCGATCCATGCCGAACGGTCGCGCCGTCCGCGCGCGGCGAGCTCGAGCTTCCGGTTGCCGTCCAGCACGCGATCGACGCATACGGCCGCCGCTTTCGCGCAGTTCCGATGGCGGCGCCGGTGCTCGATCTTTCCAGCCGCGGCGACATTGCCGGAGTCGCGGAGCGACTCTCCGGCATCGAAGTCAGACTCTGAGCAGGGAGCAAGGTCGTGCGGGATGCGGTAACGGCGAATGCGCTCGACGAACGGCTCGCGCTGGCGGGTATCTCCGACGAGGAGGTTCGACGAAAGAGTCGAATGTTCGCACGTGCATCGGCAGCGCTCGGGCGGCGCCCGGCGCTGAGGCTCTGGGTTCCCGGTCGGATCGAGTTCCTCGGCAAGCACACCGATTATGCCGGCGGCCGAAGCCTGATCTGCACGGTCGAGCGTGGGTTCGTCGTGGTCGCGGCTGCGCGGGATGATCGGCTGATCCGCGTCAGCGACGCGGTGACGACGGACCAGGTCGAGATCGAGATGAGCCCAACGCTCGCCACGGCTGACGGAACGTGGGCGAACTACGTCATCACGGTGGTGCGTCGCATCGCGCGAAACTTCCCCGGCCCGCTGCGTGGAGCCGACATCGCATTCGTGAGCGATCTGCCGCCCGCGGCGGGCTTGAGCAGCTCCAGCGCGCTGGTCGTGGCGACCTTTCTCGCGATCTCGGACCTGAACGCGCTCGGAGCGCACGACGAGTATCGCCGCGCGATCGCGAACGCCGATGATCTCGCCGGCTACCTCGGCGCGGTGGAGAACGGCGCGCGCTTCCATACTCTCGAGGGCGATCGCGGCGTCGGCACGTTCAGCGGTAGCCAGGACCAGACGGCGATCCTCTGCTCGCGCGCCGGCGCCTTGGTGCAGTACCGGTTCGCGCCGGTGCATTTCGAGCGCCGCGTACCGCTGCCACACGATCACGTGTTCGTCATCGGCGCGAGTGGCGTGCTGGCCGAAAAGACCGGGGCGGCGCTCGAGCTGTACAATCGTCAGGCGCGTCGCGTGCATGCGCTGATCGATCGATGGCGCGAGGCCACGGGGCGTGACGACGCGACACTCGCGGATGTGCTCGCATCGTCTACCGACGCGGTCGAGCGTCTCCGGTCGATCGTGCACGACCCGGCTGTTGCTGCGGGCAGTGATGGGTTCGACGCCACGGATCTCGTGACGCGCCTCGATCAGTTCGCGGTCGAGGCGTTGGAGATTATTCCGGCGGCCGGTGACGCACTGGAGCGGAACGACCTCCCAGCGCTCGGCGAGCTCGTGGATCGTTCTCATCGTGGGGCCGAGCTGCTGCTCGGAAATCAGGTGGCGGAGACCATGCACCTCGCGCGGTCGGCGCGCTCGTTAGGTGCCGTCGCGGCGTCGGCGTTCGGAGCCGGTTTCGGGGGCAGCGTGTGGGCGCTCGTCCGACGCGACGACGCGAAGCGATTCACGAGCTGCTGGGAGGAGAGCTACCTGGCCCGGTTCCCGGAGCACACCGACCGGGCGACGTTTTTCGTGACAGCGGCAGGGCCAGCTGCGATGAGGCTGTAGCTTGACGCGAGCCGCGAATCTTGCTCGTTTGATTGGCGTCGAACACAAAACACCCAAGGGCTCTGTCACGCGGGAGCGAGCTGTGAACGTCATTCGTGTTGTTTCCGGAACGTGCGTCATCGCTGGACTCATCGCCGCCTGTCACAAGGCCCCTCCCGCCGACGAGCATATGGCTCACATGTCGGCAGCCGACCTCACGGCGCCGCGTCCCGCGGCGGGGGGAACCCAGGGGACGGCCGGCATTCCAGCGAGCGCCAACACTGCCCAGGCGCGCATCGCCGCGAGCCCGCGGCACGGCGAGTGGGTGAAAATCGCGTGGGAGCCCGGGTCGAGCGATTCGCTCATGGCGTGGATCGTTTACCCATCGACCTCTCGTGCGAAATCTCCGGTCGTGGTCGTGGTGCACGAAATCTTCGGGCTGCAGACGTGGGTCCGTGGGGTCGCCGACCAGGTTGCGGCGGACGGCTTCATCGCGATCGCGCCCGACCTCATCTCACGCGTGCGCGGTGGCCCGAGCACCGAGGAGCTCTCCGGCGACTCGGCCCGCAAGCTCATTCAAGGCGTCAACACTACGGAACGGAACAAGGGCATCGCAGCGGCCGCGAAGTACGCGATGTCGCAGGCCTCCGCCGCGCAGAAGTACGCGGTGATCGGCTATTGCTGGGGTGGGAGCACGGTGTGGGCGCACGCCGTCAACAACGGCATCAACGGGTTCTCCGGAGGTGTCGCGTACTACGGGACGCCGTACATGAACGGGCCGCAGCCTAACGCCGACTCGCTGGCCAAGATCACGAAGCCGGTGATGTTGCTGAACGGGTCGAAGGACCAGCGCATCGCGGCCGCGATGCCGGCGATCGATTCGTCGATGAAGGCGCTCAAGAAGGATTACAGCGGCACGAACTACGACGGCGCCGTGCACGGCTTCCTTCGCGCGCAGGATGACCCGAAGCAGGCGCGCGACGAGACGGAAGAGAAGGCGAATCTCGCGGCGGCGAGGGATGCGTGGCCGAAAACAGTGGCGTTCTTGAAGAAGAATCTGGGTGTGAAATAGCGGGCTGCCGCCTGTCTCTACACGGCGAAGACCTCGTATGCGGCCCTGAGGGACCTCAATGGGTCGGGATCTGTGGGGACAAACTCGTGGGCGACGAAGCCCGCGAAGTTCGTATCGGCAATCGCGTTGGCGATCGCGCGCCAGTTCAGCTCCTGCTTCTCGTCCAGCTCATGGCGGCCCGGCACGCCGCCGGTGTGGAAGTGCCCGATGTGGGCGATGTTGTCCCGGATCGTTCGGATCACATCGCCTTCCATGATCTGCATGTGGTAGATGTCGTAGAGCAGCTTCACGCGCGGTGAGCCGACGCCCTTCATCACCTCGACGCCGAACGCGGTGTGGTCTCCCTGATAGTCCTTGTGGTCGACCTTGCTGTTCAGGAGCTCCACGCACACGGTGACGCCGTGCTGCTCCGCCAATGGCTTGATCTTCGATAGCCCCTCGATCGACGCTGCTATCCCGGCCGAGTCGGACTTGCCGGCGCGGTTGCCGAACATCGCGATCACGTTCGGCACCTTGTGCTGCGCGGCGAGCGGGATCGTGCGCTCCAGTTCCTCGAGCAGCATCCGGTGGTTCGCGCGATCGTTGAACCCTGCGCTGAGGAAGTCCTTGCGGTCCGTCGGGTAGCCCATCGAGCAGACCAGCCCGGCGTCGCGGACCACGTCCCATTCGTTAGGCTGGAGCAGGTCGATGCCGGCGAGCCCGATGCGCTTCGCCGAATTGGCAAACTCGGGCAGCGGGATCTTGGAGTAGGTCCAGCGGGCGACGGATTGTTTGATCGGTCGGGAGATGTGCAGGGCGGGAGACGGGAGGCGGGAGACGGGAGACGGGAGAGACAACGCGCTCAATGCTGCGAAACCCGCTGCCACGAGCTCACGGCGAGACGGCAGGGTCGGTTCCCCGTTCCCGGTGCCCTGTTCCCATGGTTCCGTCTCCCGTCTCCCGTCTCCCGTCTCCCGGTTCGTCATAGGCCCAACCTGGACAGATAGTCGTAGCTCACCTTGATGTCCTCGATCGGCGACTTGGGGTGGTCGTTCTCGACGAACAAGTGCTCGACGCCTGCCTCGCGGCGCTTGGCGAAGATCCGGTTCCAGTCGATCTTGCCCTGGCCCACATTCACGATCTCGCCGGAACCCGACATGTCCTTCACGTGCACCAGCGGGAAACGGCCCGGCCACTTCGCGAAGTACGCCAGCGGGTCCTGCCCGCCCTTCGTGATCCAGTACAGGTCCATTTCCATCTTCACCAGCTTGGGATCGCACTCCTTGAGCAGGATGTCGTAGCCCATCTCGCCGGTCGGGTCCTTCTTGAACTCGAAGTCGTGGTTGTGGTAGGCGAAGCGCATCCCCGCGCGCTGTACCTGGTCGGCGATCTTGTTGAGGTCGCCCGCGATCCGCCGCCAGTCGTCGGCGCTCTTCCGCATGGACTCATCGATGAACGGACAGACGATGAAGTCGTTGCCTAACGTGTGGCACTCATCCACGACGGCCTGGATGCTGTTCTTGAGCCGGTCGAGTGGAACATGGCTCGACGGCGACGTGAGCTTGTTCTCGCGGAGCCACTTGGCAACGGTCGTGGCCTTCTTGTCGAACAGGCCCGCGAACTCGACCTCGCGATAGCCCACGCCAGCGACCTGCTTCAAGGTGTATTGCACGTCCTTCTGCATGAGGTCGCGCACGGTGTACAGCTGCAAGCCGATGGGTTGGGGGGAGCGAAGCAGGGACTCGGGACTGGGGACCAGGGACTCGGCGGACTTCGGAATGACCGCGGCCGCGACGCCGGCCGCCGCGACGCCCAGAAAGCCACGCCGACTCATTCGGGAACTGCCTAACGCGCCGTCCAACGTCGCTGGCACGGAGACCACATCGTGCGGGTGCTCAGATGCGTCTCGAATCCCCAGTCCCCTCTCCCCCGTCCTCGGTCCCCGCTTTTCCCTCGCCATTGTCCACTCCGATGATAGAGTCCTGCGTAGAGGTATCGGCCTTCAGGCGGCCCGTCAACGTCCCCCGGCATCCGTTGCCGCGTTCGTCAGAGCCACGTGGATTGGTTCGAGCCGCATTGACATGGCTCCATCACCTTCCGACGTTGGACGGGCTGGAGTGTCCGTCCCCTTCGCTCTCGCTCCCATCAATACGCCTATGTCGCTGGTTCTTTCCGCCCGCTTCGCGCTCCTCGCGGTCCTGCAGGCGCAGCAGCCCGCTCCAAGCATCCCCGACTCGCCCATCGCGCGGATCGTCATCACGCCCACGGCGCACGAGGTCACGGCCGGCGACACCGTCCGGTTTACGGCCGAAGCGCGCGACGCCAGCGGCCGCAAGATCGACAACGCGATCATCCGGTTCGTCGCGCGCGGCGGGCAGGGTGAGGGCGAAGTCGATTCCGCGGGGACGCTGATCGCCAGCTCCGTCGGCAAGATGCCGATCAACGTCGTCGCGCTGGTCCCCGGAACCCGACCGAAGGTGCAGCCGCTCGACATCCGCATGGTGCCCGGGCCAGCGAGCCGTGTTGAGGTTCGGACGCCGGCGGGGAAGATCGTCGTCGGTCAGCAGCTCCGGATGTCGTCGCTCGCGTTCACGAAGGTCAACGACCGGTCGCGTGACCCGATCCGTTGGTCGAGCAGCGCACCTAACGTGGCACGGGTGGACGCCGACGGTATGCTGACGGCCGTGTCGCCCGGCAAGGCGACCCTCACGGTGCAAGCCGGCTCGGCGCGTGGCACGCGCGCCGTGGAGGTGGTGGCGCCGACCCTCACCGGCCTCGCGATCACGCCGGCCAAACCGAAGGCGCGCCAGGGCGACGTCATCCGGTTCAAGGTCTCTGCGAAAGACGCGGCCGGGCGAGATGTCGCCGGGCTCACGCCGACCTGGTTCGTGTCCCCCGGCAATGGACAGCTCGACCAGGACGGCGCCTTCGTCGGCTACGAGCCCGGGGATTATCTCATCACGGCCAGTCTGGGGGTGAAACAGGCGAGCACGGTCGTGCACCTCGAGCCGCGCGACGTTAGGCGATCGGTGACCGTCGTGGCACGATTGCCGAGGACGGCGTTCCCGACGTCGGAGGTCTGGATTCACCCGAACGGGAAAGTCGCCTACCTCGGAACGCACGGCGGGGGCGACCGCGTATACGCGATCGACATCAGCAACCCGGCCGATCCGAAGATCGTCGACTCGATCGTCGTGAACACGCGGCTCGTGAACGACATGCAGACAACGGCCGACGGGAGCTACATGGTGCTGACGCGCGAGGGCGCCGCGGATCGCAAGAACGGCATCGTCATCGCCGACACCCGTGATCCGCTTCACCCGAAGCAGATCGCGGACTTCACCGACGGCGTCACCGGCGGTGTGCATTCCGTCTACCTGTACGAGAATCCGACGTACGGCAGGTTCGTGTTTCTGACGAACGACGGAACGGGCGCGATCGATGTCGTCGACTTGAGCGACCCGGCGAAGCCAAAGCGCGTGACCGAGTTCAAGACCAAGCGCCCGGACCCCGCGCGGTATGTGCACGACCTCGACATCTACGATGGCCTGCTGTACGCGAGCTACTGGAACGACGGTCTCGTCATCCTGGACATCGGCAACGGCAAATGGGGCGGGCGGCCCGACAAGCCCGTGATGGTCTCACAGATGAAATACAACCTCGACTCGCTGTACTCGGAGGTCGAGGCGGTGTCCGGTGCAGGCTTCACACGCGGAACGCACACGGCGTGGCGCCAGCGCGACGGCCATTACGTGTTCATCGGCGACGAGGTCTATCGCAACGGGCCGGTGGAAGGGGCGAAGGATGCGTCGTCGAGCCGCATGTACGGCACGCTGCAGGTGATCGACGTGAGCGACATCGAGCATCCGAAGTCGGTTGCCTGGTACGTGCCCGAGAACGGTGGGGTGCACAACTACTGGGTGGTGGGCGACACGTTGTACATCGGCGCGTATGACGCGGGATTCCACGTGTTCGACATCTCGGGTGAGCTGCGGGGCGACCTGCGCGAGCAGGGCCGCGAGATGGCGTCGATCAACACGGCGGACATGAATGGCAACACGAAGAACGCGGCGTTCACGTGGGGAGTGGTCGTGAACCCGAAGGACGGTCTCGCGTACGTGAACGATTTCAACAATGGCTTGTGGGTCATCAGGGTGAATCCGAAGCCTAACAAGGTCGTGCCATGAGGAGCACCAGAAACTGGTTGGTGGTTGCTGGTTGCTGGATGGCGCTGAATGCTGCGAAGCTGACTTCACAACCAGGTGGCACCCAGCGACTGCCAGCCATCAGCACGGACACCCAGCCACAACCTCCGACCGTCGACTATCTCGTCTTCGTCGCGAGTGAGGGGAACGACCGTATCTCGCTCGTTAGGTTCGGGCCCGCTGGCGCGACTGTGGAACGGGTCTCGAAGATCGGGCGGAATCCGACGGAGCCCGTCGGGCCGCATGGGATCGGGGTCTCGCCGGACGGACGCTACTACTACGTCTCCACCGCGCACGGATTCCCGAACGGCGAGCTCTGGAAGTTCACGACCGTCGGTGACTCGCTCAAAGGGGCGATCACGCTGGGGTTGTTCCCCGCGACGCTGCAGGTCTCGCCCGACGGCCTCTACGCGTACGTCGTGAACTTCAACCTGTACGGCGAGATGAAGCCGTCGTCAGTGTCGGTGGTCTACGCCGACGACATGGCGGAAGTGGCGCGGATCACGACCTGCACGATGCCACACGGCTCGCGTCTCAACCGCGATGGCTCGAAGCACTACTCGGCGTGCATGATGGATGACGCGCTCGTCGAGATCGACACGCGGACGCTCGCGGTCGCGCGACATTTTCTCCTCAAGAAGGGGGCCGAGCGGGGCGTCGCTGGCGCGCCGGCGGGAAGCGGAAACAGGGAACAGGGAACAGGAGATCACGGCGGGCACGGGATGGAGCCGCCGAAGGCGAGCGATGTCTCCTGTTCGCCGACCTGGGCGCAGCCGTCGGCCGACGGGTCGAAGATCTATGTCGCGTGCAACAAGTCGAGCGACGTCGTCGAGATCGACGCGGCCACGTGGACGATGACGCGTCGGTTCCCCATGGGGCCCGGTGTATACAACCTTGCCGCGTCGCACGACGGCAAGCTGCTCGTTGGCACCAACAAGCGCGGCCAGTCGGTTTCCATTGTCGATCTCGCGAGTGGCAAGGAGATCGCATTGCTGTCCACCAAGCGGAAAGTCGCGAGCGGTGTGGTCATTTCGTCCGACGACCGCTACGCGTTCGTGACGGTCGAGGGCATCGGATCGGAGCCGGGCACGGTGGAAGTGGTCGATCTGCGCGCGTTGCGAACGGTTGCGACCGTCGATGTCGGACAGCAGGCGGGAGGGATCGACTTCTGGAAGACCGTGCCGTCGGTCGTGGTGCACTGATGCCCGGGCGCATTCCCGCCCTTCGAGTTAGGCGTTAGGCGGCCTCGACGGCACCCGGTCGAGGCCGCTTTCGTTTGGCTCCGTTTCGATCGTGGCACATGGGTCGGCCATTTTTACGTTAGGCGTCTCGACGTGTAACGTGCCGCTGCATTGCGCCTCCACGGCACGCCGAATGCTTTCTACGCCCATTGTGCAGCGGCCATTCTTTCCCTTTGGAGCCGCTCGGGGCGTCGCCGACGAAGGCCACGGGAACGAAACACCTGGACTTTTCCCGATCAGTCAGAGGAGGTGGAAGCCCCGCCCGCCAATCGCCCACGGGGCCTGACACGAGTGGCGACAGTGTGGGAGGAGTATATGAGTCTTCGATTTTCGTTGGCGAGCGCGGTGGCAGTGGCGCTCGTTTTCGGGGCAACCTCGACGGCTTCGGCGCAGGCCGATACCACGCGCCGCACGACGACCTCGCAGACGAGAGTTCGCGTGACCAAGGAAGCCAAGGGCGAGGTCAGCGTACGCCGTGACTCGGCGTTTATTCGCGACTCCGTCGCGCGAGCCGATTCGCTCGCCCGACTCGAGCGCATGAGACAGGATTCGATCGCGCGGGCCGATTCGCTCGCACGACTGGAGCAGATGCGCCGTGACTCGATCACGCGTGATTCGACCGCGCGCGCGGATTCGATCAATCGTGCATCGCCGCCGCCGCCGCCACCGCCAAGCACTGACACGATCCGCCCAGCCGTCACACCGTCGATGAGCAGTGAGTCGTACGGTATGCGGCGCGGTGGGTGGTACGTCGGCCTCGGCGCCGGCCCGAACGTGCCCACGGGAGCGGTGAACGACTTCTATAAGACCGGCTTCAACGTCGAGTTGCCGATCGGCTACCAGCCGTTGAACAGCCCACTCGGGTTCCGAGTGGATCTCGGCTACTCGCGTTTCAACGGCCGCGACGCGGGCACCAATGGTCTCACCGCGCAGCCTGACGACCCGAACATCTGGTCGGCCACGGCGAACCTGACGCTCGATCTCATGAAGTTCGGTGCGGAGCGCCGCGGCGCGCTGTACCTCGTCGGTGGTGGTGGTGTCTACCGGTTCACGGACTTCTTCAACACCGATCGCAGTGACAACGACGTCTCGAGTGCCTTCGAGGGCAGCCCCGTCACGAAGGGCGGCCTGACGGGTGGTGCGGGCCTGGCGTTGCCGGTTGGCAAGGCGAGCCTGTTCGTCGAGTCGCGTTACACGACCGCGTACACCGAAGGCGAGGAAACCCGGTGGATCCCTGTCGTCATCGGCCTGAAGTGGCGGTAAGGGCAGTCAGGGGGAAATGATGGACCGGTTTTACGTGCGGGCAGTGGCGAGCGCGACAGCGCTTGCCCTGCTCGTGCTCGCCGCAGTGCCGTCGTTAGGCATTGCGCAGGCGACGAGGAGAATCGACGCATCGGCGATCGCCGCGTCCGTGCGATCGGCTGCTGATTCGATCGCGCGGTCCGCCCCGCCGATCCCGAGCTATCGCTCGCCGGCCGACAGCATCATGTCGGTCCGGACGCGGCTCGCGGCAGATCGGGACAACGACCTTCGCGTCGTGGTCTCGCTCAACGACCGTCAGCTCTGGGCCATCATTGGCTCGGACACTCTGCTCAAGGCCGCGGTCGCCGTATCGACCGACGAGACGCTGGAGTACGCCGGCAGGACGTGGCGATTCATAACGCCGCGCGGCGTCCGCAGCGTGATCTCGAAGAAGGAGAATCCAGTGTGGATCCCGCCCGAGTGGCATTACGCGGAAGTCGCAGAGGAGCACGGGCTGAAACTGGCCGAGATGAGCCCGGGCAAGACGGTGCTCAACGACGGTCGAGTCCTCGACGTTCGGGAGAACCAGGTTGGCGTGGTCGATCCCACAACGGGGGAGTTCGCGTACCTGCCGACGGACGAGGAGGTCATCTTCGACAGCACGCTGTTCATTCCTCCGGTCGGCTCGCTCAACCGGCGGATCGAGGGTGAGCTCGGCCGTCACATGCTCGACACCGGCGACGGCTTCCTGCTGCACGGCACGCCGCATAAGGCGTCGATCGGAACGGCGGCCACCCACGGATGCGTCCGTCTGCGCGACGATGACATCGAGTGGCTCTACGACATGATTCCGGTCGGGACTCGGGTCTACATCTACTGACGCCTAACGCTTCCCGAACTTGCCGATCGCCTCCGACGCGGCCTCCTGCATCAGCGCCGCGTCGGCTGGCGGGATGTCCACGATCTCGCCGCCGCGCAGAGAGAGCCGTGCCGGCATTCCAACGGGCGAGCGGTCGACGATCATCGACGCGATCACGAGGGCTCCGATGTAGGAGCCCCGCATGCTCGGATGCAGGCCGTCGGGCCCGTAGAGCTGGAGGTTCGGGTCGCGCCGCCA
>Ga0075434_100002353_pt1 | contig 16555 bp, 14 predicted proteins | sample RhiMethybrSRZTD3_FD_75298 | JGI IMG/M metagenome (GOLD analysis project Ga0075434, IMG submission 75298) | Populus rhizosphere microbial communities from Tennessee, USA - Rhizosphere MetaG P. TD hybrid SRZTD3 | ecosystem: Host-associated > Plants > Roots > Rhizosphere > Soil | place: USA... | reverse complement strand
GACGCGCCCGTCGTCGAGTGAGTCCCTGACGTAACTCACTTCGCCGAACTCCGCGCCCTGCGCCAGACGGTCGACGACGACGAGATCGGCGCGCCGCAGGCATTCGGAGTCGAGCTCTCGCTTGCCCGGTGCATCCGATCCAACGGCGGTCACATGCATGCCGGCGCGCAGCCACGCCGCCTGCACGAGCGGGCTCCGCGACGGCGTGGTCGTGACGAGCACGTCCGCGGCCGCACAGACCTCTTCGATGCTTGCCGCCGCCCGCGCGTCGTAACCCTCCGCGCGCAATTCATCGCAATAGCGCTCCAGCCGCTCCCGCGTCGGACTCCAGGCGATCACGCGGTGGAAGTCGCGGACCACGCGCAGACAGTGAATCTGGTGTCGCGCCTGGACGCCGGAGCCGATGATGCCGACGACGTCGATCCTTTTACGCGCGAGCACATCGGCTGCAACCGCGCCGGCCGCAGCGGTACGGATGTCGGTGAGGAAGCCGTTGTCGAGCAACAGCGCCACCGGCAGCCCGGTGGTCGCGTCGAACACTGCCATCAATCCCGATCCGCTCGGCAAGCCGCGGACGGTATTGTCCGGGAAGCCCGAGGCGATCTTGATCGCGATGGTCGACACTCCGTCGATGTACGCCGTCTTGATGTGGAACTCGCCCCGGTGCGCCGGGACGTCGAGGTTGATGACCGGCGGCACGCGTGTGCGCCCCTCGCCGTCCGCGCGAAACGCGTCGCGGATGACGTCAACGGCGATCGCCGGCGTGATCGCGCGGCGCAGCGCAGGCTCATCGATGATGCGAACCACGGGATTGGAGATTCACCGATTGAGGATTGGGGGATTATCGATTCAGGATTGGGGATTCACCGATTGGGGATTGGGGATTGAGCGGTTGTTTTTCTCTCAGCAGCTCCTCCACCTCGCACAAGGTGGGGATCGCCGCCATCGCCCCGAGCCGCGTGCAGCTGACGGCCGCGGCGGCGTTGGCGAAGCGCAGGATCTCCGCGGTCGGCCAGCCCGCAAGCGCGCCATACGCGAAGCCGGCGCGGAACACGTCGCCCGCGCCGGTCGTGTCGATCGCATGGACGGGGAACGCGGGCACGTGGATCAGCCGATCGCCGTCGAGCGCCATCGATCCGTGGACGCCCAGCGTGACGCAGATGACGCCCCGGTGCTGTCTGCGCAGCTTCCGCAGCGCGCGCTCGGGGTCGCGCTCCCCGGTCAGGGACTCGGGCACATGCTCGGCCAGCACCGGCATCGTGACATGGGCGACGAGCTCCGTCGTCCGTTCGGTGACGCGATCGAGATCGCACGTCACGAGCAGCCCGCGCTCCGACGCGAGCTTCGCGGCGCGAATAGCCGCCGGCTCGTCCACGCCGTCGACGTGCAGCGCCCGCGCGTTGAACATCGCGGCCGTGATTTCGTCCTCGCGCAGCGCCAGGCGCTCGTCGCGATGCCAGAGCACGGTACGTTCGCCGGTGGACTCATCGACGAGGATGATGGCGAACCGGCTGGCCGCCTCATGCGCGACGACGTTCGACACGTCGACGCCTCGGCGGGTCAGCTCCTCGCGGATGCGCCGTCCGTTGTCGTCATTGCCTATGGGTCCGAGATACGATGCACGGAGGCCCAGGCCACTCGCGGCCGCCAGCATCGTGGCGACCTGCCCGCCGCACGAGTCGAACTTGGAGTCGATTCGGAGCTTCGACGGCGCGTCGGGGCCTGGCGCCTGGGGGAGGAGGTTGACGTAGTCGAGTGAGCTCTCTCCGATGCCGACGAGATCCACGCTGGAATCCTATACTACTCCGCGTCGGCTCGACCGTTGCGTGTATGATACCGTCACGCCGCCAGTCGGCACAGGAGGAGAGCTGATTGCGCGTTCATCTGATCAACCCCAGCCATCTCGCGTTCGGCGTCGGCGTCATCACGCCGAGGTGGCTCTATGTGCTTGCGGCCGCCACCCCTGAGAGGTTCGGCGATCCGGTCATCACGGACGAAACGCTCGAGATCCTCGATCCCGCGACGATTGAGGCGGGGGACGTCATCGGCATCGGCATCCACACGGGCAACGCGCTGCGGGGCTACGAGGTCGGCCGTCTGGCGCGCGACAAGGGCGCGTGGGTGGTGTTCGGGGGCATCCATGCCACGCTGTACCCCGAAGAGCCGCACACACTTGGCGGCGCGCACGCCGTGGTCAAGGGAGACGGCGATGTCGCATGGGGACACGTCGTCGAGGACTGCGTCGCCGGCGCGCCGCGACCGGTGTACGAGGGGGGCAAAGTCGACGCGGACTCGTTCCTGCCGGCACGATGGGACCTGCTTCCACCGGACAGGTACATGTGGGCCTCGGTGCAGACGGTCCGCGGCTGCCCGAAGCATTGTTCGTTCTGCTCCGTGTGGAAGACCGACGGACAGAAGCCGCGGCAGCGGACGGCCGACGCGGTGGTGGGCGAGGTCGTCGAGCTCCGGCGGCGCGGGTTCCGGTTCATCGCGCTGGCGGACGACAACTTCTATCCGGTCACGTTGACCGACATCAAGATGGCGTCGCGCCGTGCCGATCAGACGCAGCGGAAGAACCTCGAAGCGCTGCGGGCCGAGCGGTTCGAGCTGATGGAGAAGCTGTCGAAGCTGCCCGCTGATATGGTGTTCTTCACGCAAATCACCATGGAGGCCGCCGAAGATCCGACGTTCCTGGAAGCGATGCGCCGCGCGCGGATCAGAGGCGCGCTGGTCGGCGTCGAGGCGGTGACGCCCGCGGGCCTGAAGGACATCTACAAGGACTTCAACTACGCGGGGGAAACGCTCGTCGAGCGGCTCCGTTCGTTCAAGGACGCGGGGGTGCACGTGCTCGGCTCGTTCATCTTCGGCCTGCCGAGCGATCGTCCGGAGACGTTCGAAGCGACGGCGGCGATCGCCAGCCGCGCCGGCCTCACGTTCGCGCAGTTCGTCATGCTCACCCCGTTTCCCGGCACCGTCGATTTCGCGGCGTGGGAGAAGAGCATGGAATCGAACGACACGCGCATCGGCGGCGTCCCGCTCACGCGCCACTGGCTGATCCCGCAGGAGCTGCGGCCGAAGGTCTATACGCCGCACCCGGTCATGGGCGCCGAGGAGATCCGCCGCCGCACGCAGTCGGTGTGGGACGATTTCTACGCGCTGCCGAAGGTGTGGAAGCGCTCGGCCTGCTGCGAGACGCTCAAGGCGCGGCTCGCCTTCGTGCTCATCTCGAAGTTGTATCGTCAGATGTACGCGAACACCGGCATCGCCACCGACAGCGCGCGCGTGAACCGCTCCGCGCGCTGGGCGCGCATGATTGCGGCGCCCTGCCGGCGGCTCTTCGCCGCCGCTCCCATCCCGGATCTCCAGATTCCCGGCGCGTAGTCGCCGGCCCTGAAGGGCCGGCCCTACACCCATCGTCTGTCGATGGGAGTTGACACATCCCGCCGATTCAGGTCATTATTCCCATCGTCTGTCGATGGGAGTAACCAATCAGCCGCCCGATCTGCTGCCCGGCACCCTCGATCTGCTGATCCTGCGGACCCTCGTGCCCGGACCGCTGCACGGTTACGGGATCGCCGAGCGGCTCAAGGTTGTGTCGCAGAACGTCCTCCAGGTCGGGGAGAGCTCGCTCTATCCGGCCCTGCAGCGTCTCCTGCTGAACGGGTGGGTCAAGGGGGAATGGGGCGCGTCGGAGAACAACCGCCGCGCGCGCTTCTACACGCTCACGGCCGCGGGGAAGAAGCAACTGAATGCCGAGCGGGCGGAGTTCGAGCGGCTCGTCGCCGCGATCCAGCGGGTCCTGCAACTCGCCTAGCCCATGGTGACGAAGCTCTGGCGGCGGATCGTCTGGCTGCTCCGGCGCCGGCGCGCCGAGGCGGAGCTCGCCGCGGAAATCGAGTTCCACCGCGGCGAGCACGCGCGTGCGTTCGAACGCGCCGGGATGCCGGCAACGGCCGCGCGTGAAGGAAGCCGTCGTGCGATGGGGAACATGTCCCTTGCGCGCGAAGACGCCCGGGGCGTGTGGCTGTCGCCGTGGATCGAAAGCGTCTGGCAGGACACGGCGTACGGACTGCGCCTGCTGCGGCGAGCCCCGTCGTTCGCGCTGGCGATGGTGACGGTGATTGCGCTCGGGGTCGGCGCGACGACCATGATCTTCGCGCTGCTGGATGCGCTGGTGCTGAAGGAGCTGCCGGTCCGCGATCCGGCCCGCCTCGTCTACTTCAAGGACCCCTCGTTTTCTTTCCCGATTTTTCAGCAGGTGAAGGCGCGCGGCACGGCCGTTCTCTCCGGCGTCGCCGCATGGAGCGTCGACCGCTTCAGCGTGCAGTGGCGCGACGCGCTCGAGCCCACCGACGTGCTGATCGCCAGCGGCGACTTCTATGACCTGCTCGGTGTGTCGGCGGCGGCAGGTCGCATGTTCGGACCGGATGACGACCGCGTCGGCGGCGGCGAGGATGGCCGGGTCGCGGTCATCAGCTACGAGGCATGGCGCCGCCGGTTTGACGGCAATCCGGCCGCAATCGGGCACGTAATTCGCCTCGGTAACGAACCGTTCACGATTGTCGGCGTCGCACCGCGGGGATTCTTCGGGGTCGCACCGGGTCTCGCTCCGGAAGTGACCGTGCCGATCGGCGCGGCGAGCGATTCGGAAGCGCTCTCGAGCCCTTCGAGCGGCTGGCTGCATTTGATCGCACGGCTGCGCGATGACACGACCCTCACGCAGGCGAACGCGGCGCTCGAGATCTTCTGGCCGGCGGTGCTCGAGGCGACGACGAGCACGAACGCGCCGCCGGAGCGCCGCGCGCTGTATCTCGGACGCAAAACCGCGTTGATGCCGGCGCGCACCGGGTTTTCGCGCATTCGCAATCGCTACGAAGAGTCGCTCTGGTCCCTGCTCGCGCTCGTTGCGCTGCTGCTTGTCGTCGCGTGCGCCAGCGCCGCGAACCTCTGGCTGGCACGGGGTGTCGCGCGCCGCCGAGAGCTGGCGGTGCGTCTCGCGATCGGCGCGGGCCGATGGCGGCTCGTGCGGCAGATGCTGACCGAGGCGGCGATGACGACCACGATCGGCGCCGCCGCGGGCGTGGCACTTGCGACGTGGGGTGGAGCGGTGCTCGTCGGAATGATGTCCACGTCGGTCGAGACGATCTCGCTCGACCTGCGGCTGAACGCGCGCGTCCTGGTGTTCACCGCGGCGCTGACCGTCGCGAGCACGGCGCTTGGCGCGATCGTTCCGGCGTTGCGAGCGACCCGCCTGCAGGCGGGCGATACGTTGCGACAGCAGGGCGCGGCCGCGGGGGCGCTGCCAGGCCGCTGGTCGCAAGCGCTCGTCGCAGTGCAGATCGCCCTGACCGCGACCCTTCTCGTCGGCGCCGCGCTGTTCGTCCGAAGCCTCGATCGCATCGTGTCGCGCGACGCGGGATTCGATCGCCGCGGCGTCCTCGTCGTGTCTACCGATGCCGTCGCAGCGGGCTACACCGCCGAACGCTTCCGCGATTACTACGACTCGCTGGTCCGCCGTCTGGCCGTCGCCGCGGCTCGTGTCGAGTCCGTGAGCCTGTCGCAATATCCGCCGATCAGTGATCAGATGGGCTCGTGGACGCAGACCATAGGCATCGACGGAGGTCCGCTGCAGGCGGACGTCACGCGCGACCGACCGGTGTATTTCAACGCCGTCTCGCCTGAGTACTTCCGAACGGTCGGCATCCGCCTGCTTCAGGGACGCGATTTCACGAGGTCCGATGTCGCGGCGGCCGCGCGCGTCGTGATCGTCAACGAGTCCCTTGCCCGCTCGGCGTTCCCGGGACAGGACCCGATTGGCCATCACATCTCGATCGGGCGCGCCGCCGCACGCAAGGATCTCGAGATTGTCGGCCTCGTGCACGATTCGAAATATCAGCGGCTGCAGGAGCCTGTGCGCCGCATCGCGTTCGTTCCTTTCGCGCAGGTCTCTGAGCTGCTCGCGGGTCAGAACCTCGTCGCGGAAGTGAGAGTCGACGATGCGGACCAAGCTCGCGCCGCGGTCGTGCGGGCCGTGCGCCAGATCGATCCGATTGTGCCCGTGCGCGTGGAGACCGTCGACGGCCGGATTCGCGAGTCGCTCGTCCGGGAGCGTGTGATGGCCACGCTCGCGGCGGCGCTCGGCGCGGTCGCGCTGATGCTGGCCTGCGCGGCGGTCTACGGTCTCTTGAGCTATACCGTCACGCGCCGGACGAGCGAGTTCGGCGTGCGGGTCGCCCTCGGCGCCTCGCGCGCCGATGTCGGCGCGTTGGTTCTCCGCGGCACCGTGAACATCGTGGCCGTCGGGCTTGCGGCCGGCCTGCTCGCTGCTGTCGGGCTGGGACGCTTCGTACGAACATTGTTATTCGACGTGCAGCCGCTCGACCCCGTCTCCTTCGCCGCGGCCGGCGCAATCCTCATCGCGCTGACCATCGCCGCCGCTCTGCTGCCTGCCCGCCGCGCCGCCTCTGTCGACCCGGTCGTCGCGTTGAGGACGGAATAGCGGAAAGCCGGCGTCCATGCCGGCACCGGCACTTCTATTGCGAGCATCTCCTCCGGATGCGGCGTTGATGCCCACATCCGTATTCGACTCGGACAATCGCACCGCATGTGTGTTGCGTTGAAAGACGGGGTCCCATGTTGCTACACGAAGCCGCGGCCGAGCTTTGGGCGGGTGACAACGTCCGATGCGTGCTCGTGCCGACCGGTCAGCATGTAGAGGTCCAGCTCCGAAACGCCGATGGTTCGGCGTTTCTTCGAAAGACGGCGCCGACTCGTCAGGCGGCGCTGAACGAGGCGGAGTATCTCCGCCTGCTGCTGCACGCCGCGCACCGGCCGACGTCCCGGCGGGGCCTGAAGCCGTTTGCGCTCGTCATCGAGGACGACCAGGACAACCGCGAGGCGCTCAGCGAGGCGCTCCGGCTGTCAGGGATGCGTGCGCTGGGATGTTCCCGCGGCGATGAAGGCATCGCGCTCGCCCGTCAGCTTGCTCCCGATCTCCTGGTCATCGACTACGTGCTTCCGGATGTGACCGGCGCGGAAGTCTGCCGGACGCTTCGATCCGATCCCGAAGTCGCGTCCACGCCGATCATCGCGGTGACAGCGTCCCCCGAGACGCTGCGCGCGGAAGGCTGCGAGGCGGATGCCGTCCTCACCAAGCCCTGCCAGCTGGACACGCTCATCGCGGCCGCGCGTCTGTTCGTTCGAGATCTCGCGTCCGACGTCGATGCGCAATGGGCGTAATGGGAGCGCGCCCCCATGTGCTGTTGATCGAGGATGATCCCGATACGCGCGAAGTGCTGCGGCTGATCCTCGAAGCTGACGGCATCGACGTGACCGCGGCTCAGGACGGGCTCGATGCGCTCGCGCGGCTCGAGGAGATTCACCACGACGATCCGCTGACGCCGTGCGCGATCGTCCTCGACTACATGATGCCGCGCTTCAGCGGCGCGCAGTTCCGCGCCAGGCAGCTGGCCAACCCGGAAACCGCCGACGTGCCGGTGATTCTTGTGTCGGCCGTCTCGGATCTGGAATCCCACGCGAAGGCGATGCACCCGTTCGCCATGCTCCAGAAGCCCGTCGATCCGGATCAGTTCACATCGCTGGTGCGCCAGGCGAGCATCGACTACCTCAGCCGCCATCAGGCGCGCCCGCCCGCGTGATCCCAGCCAGCATTTACTCGTCGGCTGGCTGGACGGATAATCAGTCTGCGATGACGGGCAGCTTCGACGACTCCGCATTCCGCCTCGCGGCTATTGTCGAGTCGTCAGACGACGCAATCGTCAGCAAGGATTTGAACGGGTACATCCGGACGTGGAACAAGTCCGCCGAGCGGTTGTTCGGGTACACGGCCGCGGAAGCGGTCGGGCGCCACATCACGATGATTATTCCAGACGACCGGCGGAGCGAAGAGGATGAGGTGCTCCGTCGCATCCGCGCGGGACTCGTCGTCGATCACTTCGAAACCGTTCGTCAGCGGAAGGACGGCAGCCTGGTCGACATCTCGCTGACGATCTCGCCGATCCGGCGCGGCGATGAAATCATCGGAGCGTCCAAGATCGCGCGCGACATCACCGAGCAGCGACGGCTTCGACAGGAGGCTCTGGAGGCGAACCGCCAGAAGGACGAGTTCCTCGCGACGCTGTCGCACGAGCTGCGGACGCCCCTCAACGCGGTCCTCGGGTACGCCGCGATGCTGCAGCGGGACTCGCTCGACGAGGAGCGCCGCCGGAAGGCGATAGACGTCATCCAGCGCAACGCGCAGATACTGACCGAGCTGGTCGGCGAGCTGCTGGAGACTTCGCGCATCGTCAGTGGCAAGGTCCGCCTGGTCGTCGACGACTGTGACCTTTCCACGGTCGTGAGCGAGGCCGTCGAGAACATCCGTCCGTCGGCCGACGCCAAGCAGCTGCGTCTCGAGCAGTCGATTCAACCGGACGTGAAGATCCGCGGGGACGCGGAGCGGCTGCAGCAGGTCATGTGGAACCTCTTCACGAACGCCATCAAGTTCACCCCGCCGCAGGGCGTTATCAAGGTAACCGTGTCGGCCGAGGACGGTAACGCACGGATTGTGGTGAAGGACACGGGAGTTGGCGTGGGCGCCGACGCGCTGCCGCACATCTTTCAACGGTTCTGGCAGCCCGAGGGCGTGTCGCGCGAATTAGGGGGCCTCGGACTCGGACTGGCGCTCTCGCGCAACTTCGTCGAGCTGCACGGCGGAAGGATCGCGGCGAGGAGCGAGGGGATCGGAAAGGGGACCGAGTTCGAGGTGACCCTGCCGCTGCACGCGGGCGCCGCCATTTCCAAGTGACGGCGCCCGGCGCGCGGCTTTATTTCACGACGAGCGTACCCTTCATGCCGGCCGCGTAGTGGCCGGGGAACGAGCAGAGATAGTTGTAGGTGCCCGCTTTCGCCGGCGCCTTGAAGCTCACCTCGACGGTTTCTCCAGGTCCCGCCAGCTTCGTGTTCGCCAGAACCTTCGCTTTCTGATCCGCCGGCACGTAATCGGTGGCCTGCGCGTTCATCGCCGCCTTCGTGAATTCCGTGGCATCCGCGGTCAACGCGAGCAACACGAAGTTGTGCGCCATCGCGATCTTCGGAATGGTGCCGACGTTCTTCAACACGACATGGATCATCTCTCCGGGCTTGGCGGCGATTGTCGTCGTGTTGTATTTCATGTCGTCGCCGCCGGTCAGGTTGACGGTACGGCCGCCCTTGACCGCCGCCGCGCCTGGAGCCGCGGGGGGTTTCGCGGCCGGCTTCGTGCCTGCGGCCTGGCTACCGGGTATGAGTGCGAGTACGAGCGAAAAAGCACAGAGCAGTTGCATAGTCGTTTTTCCTCAGCGAGAAAGAGTCAAACGAGACAATCCGACGAGATCCAGTGTATTCGGAGATGATTCATCGATTCAAGGATTGACGATCGGGGATTAGAGATTCGCCGGCCATTCCGGCCCCTCGGGCACCACATCCGTTTCCCGGGTCACGATCCAGTATTCCACCTCGACGCGAGCCCTCGCGGGGATCCAGCGATATGTCGGAGTGTTGAACAGAGAGCCGCGGTCGATCATCTGCCTTCGCGACTCCGGAAACGGCGACACGCCGAACTCCATTCCCCGCGTCACCGTGTCTCCGTTCCACGGCAGATGCGTGCGGCTGTGGTTTTCCTCCCAGATCCCCATCCACGGGAAATCCGGCTGTCGCCACACGTAGCCGAACGCGAGGCGCGCCCGCGGAGAGAACGCCGTGAAGAAGGCGGTGCCGCTGGCGGGGTCCATCAGATGCGTCGTAAACGCGCTCGAACGCGGACGCGTGGTGTAGACGCGCATGTCGACTGGATTGCCGTCGAGGCCGGGCGCAGTCGGCCACATGAATTCCGCGGCGGGGGCGAGGTAGTCGGCCGATCCGAATACGGATTCGAGCACTTTCGATCGCGTGGCGGACGCGCGAAACGCGGTGGCGCCGTGTTCGAGGAACGGCGGCCCGAGCGTCACGTGCTGGGTCCAGCCCACGGGACGATCGGTCGCGGAAACGTTCTCGACCGATTCGCGAATGCGCACGTTCCGGCCGTCAAGGTCGATCTGCCGCTCGACGCGAAGCCGCGACTGGTCGAGCAGCGTCGAGGCGCGCATCGACGTTCCGGTTCCGCTCAGGTCGTAGCGCGCCACGGATGCTTCGCCGTGAGGCTGGAGGCCTGCCGCGGCTTCTTCCGCGGAAGGCCCCCCGAAAATGTCGAGGCACAGGTTGTGCCCCATGATCCCCGACAGCAGCTGCGACTCGATGCTCGCGCCGTACGCGCGATCCCCATCCGGCCGGTAGGCGGACGGCTCGATTGAGGGCCAGGGGGGAATCCACAACGGATTGACGCCGCTCTGCTTGTCGAGCACTTCCGCGATGTGCCCGCCGCCCTCGAGGACGGTTACGCGAAGATCGGTGTTTTCAATCGATCGCGCCCGCCGGTTGCGGAATGAGTCTGTCGCCGCCATGCGCAGAATCTTACCCTTCGACGCGCGAGATCGTCCGCTCGCTCAGGGCGTTTCACAGGCTGCAACAGACGGGTTGCCAGCGAATTGCCGCACCGGAAGCAGCCATCGCATTCAACGCCATGGCTGTTATAGAGTTGGAGGTTCGAGCGCGCTTGTCGGAACGTTTCCTTGTGCGGAACGTTCGGAGCCTAGCGCCGGCTGCTTGCCGTCCGCACGCGAGTACTTATAGATTTCTGCGGTTTGAATCACCCGTCACTTTTTCGAGAATCACTATGTCGAAGCTGGAAGCGCTGATCACCGATCGATCGCAGGTTCAGGACGCCATTGGAAAAGGGGGCGGCATTCTCCGTCTGGAGCCGTGCTGGGTGCCGCGCTCCTTCATGCTGCCGGGGCGCCGCCTTCGCTTGCATCCCGACGACTACTACGCGTTCGGGGGGCACCGCGGCGGCATCAACGAGCGCTGGTTCTCGTCGACGACCAACGCGGACAACGGGCCCGGCACCCCGGCCGACGAAGGTCTCAGCTACGTCAGGGTCGATGGTGCGCGGTTCCTTCTCACGGATGCGATCGAGCAGGCCGGCGATCTCCTAATCGGCGCCGACGTGATGGCGCGCGAGAAGGGCTGGAACCTGCTGTGCAAGTTCTTCGACAACCTGGGCCCCATTCCGCATCACATGCACCAGAGCGACGAAGACGCGAAGCGCGTCGGCCGCCGCGGCAAGCCGGAGGCGTACTACTTCCCTCCGCAATACAACCCGACGGACAACAACTATCCCTACACGTTCATGGGCCTCGAGCCGGGCACGACGAAGGACGACGTGCGGCGCTGCCTCGAGAACTGGAACAGGGGGGACAACGGCATCACGTATCTCTCGCGCGCGTATCGTCTCGAGCGCGGGACCGGCTGGCAGATCGACCCCGGCATCCTGCACGCGCCCGGATCGCTGCTCACCTACGAGCCGCAGGTGAACAGCGACGTGTTCGCGATGTTCCAGTCGGAAGTCGAGGGGCGCATCATTCCGTGGGACCTGCTCGTGAAAGACGTGCCGCAGGACAAGTCGCGTGATCTCGACTACATCATCAACATGCTCGACTGGGAAGCCAACACGAACCCGCGGTTTGGCGAGAGCAACCGTTGCTTCCCGAGGCCTGTCAAGCCGTTCAAGGAAACTGAAGCCGACGGCTATCGCGAGCAGTGGGTGTCGTACGGCACCGGCTGGTATTCCGCAAAGGAGCTGACGGTGCTGCCCAAGCGCAGCGTGACGATCAAGGACGCCTCCGCGTACGGCGTGATCCTGACGCAGGGGCACGGCACGTTCGGGAAGCTCGCCGTATCGACCCCGGCGATGATCCGCTTCGGACAGATGACCGAGGACGAAGTCTTCGTCACCGCGGATGCGGCCAAAGCAGGGGTACGTGTCGAGAACCTGAGCGAAACCGACCCGTTGGTGCTGCTGAAGCACTTCGGACCAGGAAATCCTGACGCCGAACCGCTGCGGAAGCTGCGGAAGAAAATGTGAGCACTATGGCGGGTCCTGGCCGTTGACAGCCCCACTTCACTCGAGGGCCCAAAAGCAATTCACGGGTGAGGGCCCTCGAGCTGAAGCGGGGCGGCCCCGTCAACGGCCACCCGCGCACACTTGTTCGAACGGACTGGAAGATTCGAGGATTCGCGATTGGACGATTCGCGATGAGGGATTGCTGATTGAGGATTCTCGATTGGGGATTCCCGATTGGGGATTAGGGATTTCAGGAGCTATTGATGACCCATAAGTATCCGCGGATTCATAACGCAATGTGGCCCGGCCTCGTCGGGAAGGGTGGGCCGGGCGCCGAGCCGCCGATCGACCTCGACACGATGCTCGACCTGACGGCGAAGGCGCAGGTGGACGGGGTGAAGTTCGACGGCGTCGATCTGTTCCTGTTCGATCCGCACACGAGCATCGATTCGACCGACGACGACCTCAAGAAGCTGGCGGACAAAATCGGCGGCAAGAACCTCGCGGTCGGATCGCTGGTCGCGCCCGTGTGGCCGCCGACGGGCGGCGGATCCGCGATGGGATCCGACGAGGAGCGGAAGAACTTCCTCACGCAGGTGCGCAAGGCCTGCGCGATTGGCAAGAAGCTGAAAGAGATCGGCATCCGGAAGTACGGCGTCATCCGCATCGACTCGGCCTCGAGCCCCGCCGAATGGGCGAAGGACCCGGCCGGCAGCACGAAGAAGATCGCCGACACGTTTCGCAAGGCCTGCGACATCGCCGAGGAATATGGCGAGCGGCTGGCCGCGGAAGGGGAGATCTGCTGGGGCGGCATGCACAGCGTGAAACGGAACGTCGAGCTGATGGAGGCGGTGAACCGCCCGAAGACGCTCGGCTTCCAGGCCGACATGGCGCACACGCTGCTCTTCACCATGGGCTACAACGCGCCCGACGACCGCATCCTGCCGGAGAACTTCGACTGGAACGACAAGAAGGGGCTCGACGAAGGATTGAAGAAGATGACGCGCGCGCTGCGTCCATGGACGATTGACTTCCACGTCGCCCAGAACGACGCAACCGTCAAGGGCTCGGGATCGCACGACAAGACCGGCCATCACTGCCAGCCTCACGATCCCAACGGCAAGCTCGACATCGTCCATCACGCCGGCTTCTGGCTGCGCGACGACAACGGGCAGCCGACGAAGAAGGTTCAGCACATCTGCTGGGACGGCTGCATGTTCCCGAACGCGGTGATGATGCAGCAGAAGACGTGGAACGAGATTCTCGGAGTCATGGCCGCCGTGCGCAACGCGCACGGCTGGGATTAGAAGAATTGCTGATTGTCGATTGCTGAATGCTGATTGATTGTCGATTGAGGATTGCTGAATGAAGGCGCTCAACATTGGGTTGATTGGCTATGGCTTCATGGGGCGGACGCACTCGAACGCGTTCCGCCAGGCGCCCCGGTTCTTCGCGCTTCCGTACGAGCCTGTCCTCAAGGCGGTCGCTGCGCGGAACGCGGACCGCGTGAAGGCGTTCGCGGAGAACTGGGGCTACGAGTCGTTCGACACCGACTGGCGGAATCTCGTCGCGCGGAAAGACATCGACGTCATCGACATCGCGAGCCCGAACGACACGCACCACGAGATCGCGATCGCGGCCGCGAAGGCCGGCAAGATGGTCATGTGCGAGAAGCCGCTCGGCCGCACCGCGAAGGAAGCGCAGGAGATGGTCGATGCGGTCGAGAAGGCCGGCGTGCCGAACAGCGTCTGGTACAACTACCGCCGCGTCCCGGCCGTCACGCTGATCAAAGAACTGCTCGACGAGGGCAAGTTCGGACGCATCTTCCACTACCGGGCCAAGTTTCTGCAGGACTGGACGATCTCGCAGGACCTGCCGCAGGGTGGGGAAGGGCTGTGGCGGCTCGACGTGAACGTCGCCGGCAGCGGCGTCACCGGCGACCTCCTTGCGCACAACATCGACACCGCGCTCTGGCTGAACGGGCCGATCGCCGAGGTCACGGCGATGACCGAAACGTTCGTGAAGCAGCGCAAACACAACCTGACGGGGAAGGTCGAGCCGGTCGGGATCGACGATGCGAGCGCGTTTCTGTGCCGCTTCGAGAACGGGTCGCTGGCGATGTTCGAGGCAACGCGGTACGCGCGCGGGCACAAGGCGCTTTACACGCTGGAGATCAACGGCGAGCACGCATCCGCGTTCTGGGATCTCCACGATCTGCATCGCATCCAGTACTTCGATCACCGCGACGAGGGACGCGTGCGCGGGTGGCGCAGCGTCCACATCACCGACGGCGATCATCCCTACATGAAGCACTGGTGGGTGCCGGGCCTGCAGATCGGCTACGAGCACACGTTCATCCACCAGTTCGCCGACTTCGTCGAGGCGGCCGCGAAGGGGAAGAGCATCGCGCCGTCGTTCCGTGACGGCCTGGCGACCGATCACGTCACTGACACGGTGTTGAAGTCCGCGAAGAGCGGCAAATGGGAGAAGGTGCCGAAATGATGAAAGGCGCGGCATTCGCGATCGCAGTGTTGATGCTCGGTCAACAGCCGGCGCCTCCTGCCGGTCAGCAGCCGCCGGGTGCACCTGGTGCGCCGGGTGTACAGGGCCAGGGGCGTGGACGCGGCGCCGGCGGATTCCGCCAGCCCGACCCGATCGACTTCCAGGAGCACGAAGGCTGGACGTCGCTCTTCGACGGCAAGACGTTGAACGGGTGGTCCGGCGACAGCAACTGGAAGGTCGAGGAGGGCGCGATCACGATCGAGTCGACCTGCGAGAAGCCGACCGGCACGATCTATCTCGTGTCTCAGAGCGGGGAGTACGCGGACTTCGAGCTGAAGCTCGAGATGAAGGGGACCGGCAGCATCAACGGCGGCGTGCAGTATCGCGGCTGGATCGCGCCGAGGCCGCAGCGCGGAGGCGGGGCAGGCCGTGGTCCCGGTGCACCGGCAGGCGCGGCTCCAGGAGGGGCAGCGCCAGTTGCCGGTTCACCCGCCGTAGCTCCGACAGCGGGAGCGCGCGGAGCGGAGGCGGGAGCTCCGCCAGCGACAGCCCCCGGAGCGCAGGCGGGCGGACCTCCCGGAGGAGGATTCGGTCGCGGCAATCAGGGTCCGTGCCCGAGCGGCGCCCCGCGCGGCACCCCGCCCGATCCGGCAGGCGAAGAGAAGTGGAACATGTGGGGCGCGCAGTACGATTTCGACGCGGGCAACCGCTACACCGGTCAGTTCTACGAGCAGTCGACGGGCCGCGGCATCATCGCGTGGAAGGGGCAGGCGGTGCGGACCGAGGAAGGCAAGGCCCCGCGCCTGATCGCCTCGCTCGGAGAATCGGCGGTCATCGATTCGTACTACAAGCCCGACGACTGGAACCAGCTGCACATCATCGCGGTTGGCAACCACTACACGCACATCCTGAACGGGCACGTGATCTCGATCCTCGTCGACGAGGATAAATCGAAGTTCAAGCGGAGCGGGATCGTCGGTCTCGAGGTCGAGGCCACGGGCAAGCTGTTCACGCGGAATATCTGGGTGAGGAAGATTCAGTAGCGACAAGCGACAAGCGACAGGCGACGGGTCTGCCGCGCCGAAGCGCGTAGCGCGAAGGCGGGAGGAGTCATGCGAGCGATCGGATACGTGCGCGGGATGGCGGCGATCGCCGCTTCTTTGCTGGTCACGTCTGCAGTACCCGCAGGACAGCAGTTCGACCGCGATGCGCTGCAGCGCGAGTTTGAGAAGGTCATTACGCCGTGGCTGGAGCAGGCGCAACAGCAACAGCCCGCCGGTCAACGCGGTGGGGGACGCGAGGGTCAGCCGCCGCAGGGGCGCGGGCAGGGGCGCGGCGGCGGCGGGATGCGCGGCGCGCAGCCGCTCAAGTACGACGACTACGCAGGCTTCAGGTCCATCTTCGACGGCACCATGAAGAACTGGGACGGCGACCCGGCGATCTGGAAGGCGGAAGGTGGATCGATCGTCGGCACGACCACGAAAGAGAACCCGCTCAAGGAGAATACGTTCGTGATCTGGCGCGGCGGGCAGCCCGCGGACTTCGAGCTGAAAGTGGAGTTCAAGATGTCGGCAACCAACAGCGGCATCCAGTTTCGCAGCGTGCAGGTCCCGCAGGGCTCCCGACCGAACCCGAACGCGCCGCCGATCGCGGGCAAGTGGGTGCTCAAGGGGTATCAGGCGGACATCGACTTCGCCAATCAGTTCACCGGGATGATCTACGAGGAACGCGGCCGGGGCTTCCTCATGCAGCGCGGACAGGCGATCGAGATCGGACCGGACGGCGTGTCGCGCCAGATTGCGACCCTCGAGACCACGCCTGACGAGCTCAAGGCGCTCATCAAGGCCGGCGAGTGGAACCACGTGCATCTCATCGTGCGGCGCAACACGATCGTCAACATCGTGAACGACCACGTGACGGCGATCGTGGTCGATGACGATCCGAAAGGACGGTCACTGAAAGGACTGCTCGGGTTCCAGATACACGTCGGGGACCCGATGCGAATTGAATTCCGGAATATCTATCTGAAGAGTCTCAACTAACAAGCGGCAAGCGACAAGCGGCAAGCGGCAAGCG
>Ga0075434_100002351_pt1 | contig 16563 bp, 14 predicted proteins | sample RhiMethybrSRZTD3_FD_75298 | JGI IMG/M metagenome (GOLD analysis project Ga0075434, IMG submission 75298) | Populus rhizosphere microbial communities from Tennessee, USA - Rhizosphere MetaG P. TD hybrid SRZTD3 | ecosystem: Host-associated > Plants > Roots > Rhizosphere > Soil | place: USA... | reverse complement strand
GAGCGGCACCCCGGCCTCCAGCTGGTGCTGGCCGAGTCGGGCGTCGGCTGGGTGCCGTACTTCCTGGCGCGCATGGACCTCGAGTGGGAGAGCTTGCGCGACAAGCTCGACTACGCGACCAATACCCCGCCGAGCGAGCTGTTCCGGCGACAAGTGATGGCCACCTTCGAGGAGGACGCGCTGGGCGCGACGCTCATCCCGCTCCTCGGCGCCGACTCGTGCATGTGGGCGTCTGACTATCCGCACACCGACAGCACCTTCCCCCACTCGCAGCAGGCGATCGACGAGACGCTCGGCACGCTGCCGGCGGCGGACCGCCGCAAGATCATCGCGACCAACTGCGCACGGTTGTACGGCTTCGCGCATGAGTCTTGAGCAAACCGGAAGCATCTATGGCTTCGACCATGTCTCGCTTCCGATGCGGGACACCGAGGCCATGGTGGCGTTCTACCGGTCGCTCGGATTGCAAGTCGCCGAGCATCCGCACGTGGTGTCGGTCTACGTCGGGAACCAGATGATCAACCTGCATCGTCCGTCGATTTGGCAGCGCGACGACTTCACGCTGCGGGCACCGGCCGCGAAGCCGCCGTGCGGTGATCTCTGCTTCGTGTGGGACGGGTCGCCCGAATCGCTCGACGAGCTGCTCGACACGGCCGGCGCCGCGATCGTCGAGGGCCCAGTCGCACGACAGGGCGGTCGCCGCACCGACGCATCGAGCGTGTACGTGCGCGACCCGGACGGGAACCTGCTCGAGTTCATGATCTATCCGCCCGAGCGTCGAGAGGGAAGTCCAGATGCCGGCTGACATCGTCGTCAGGGGCGGAACCGTCGTCGACGGCACCGGTACGCCCGGGCGTGCTGCTGACGTCGCCATCGAGGGCGGCGTGATCCGCGAGATCGGTCCGAGCCTGCGCGGCGAACACGAGCTGGACGCGTCGGGCTGCGCCGTCACGCCCGGCTTCATCGACATCCACACCCACTACGACGCGCAGGTCTTCTGGGACCCGGCGCTCCGGCCGTCGTCGTGTCACGGCGTCACCACGGTGGTCGCCGGCAACTGCGGGTTCACGATCGCGCCCACCCGCCCGGAGCATCGGGACGTGATCGTCCGCACCCTCGAGAACGTCGAGGACATGGATCCCGCGACGCTCGCTGCCGGGGTCTCGTGGGACTTCGAGACCTTCCCCGAGTACCTGGAGTCGATCCGGCGGCGCGGGACGACGCTCAACTTCACCGCATATATCGGGCACTCCGCCCTGCGGCTCTACGTGATGGGCGACGCCGCCTACGAGCGCGCCGCCACGGCCGACGAGATCGAGCGCATGCGCACGATCGTCGGCGAGGCACTCGACGCGGGTGCAGCGGGGTTCTCGACGAGCTTCTCGTATGCGCATCGCGGGGTCGATGGCAAGCCGGTCCCGAGCCGCTACGCCGACAGGGACGAGGTCGAGGCGCTGTTCCTTGCCGCGGGTGAGGCGCGCAAGGGGATGGTGCTCATCACCCCGGGCGAGCAGTGCAGCTACGCCGACGTCTACGAGTGGCAGCCACGCGTCGGCCGGCCGTTCACGTATCCGCTGTTCGCCGCGCCCGGCGGCAGGCACCTGGAGCCGGTACACCTGCACGAGCGGGGCCTGGCGCGCGGCGCGAACGTCTGGCCGCAGGTGACGCCGCGGCCGCTCACGATGCAGTTCACCATGGCCGACGCGTACAGCCTCAACACCGGCACGGTGTTCGGCGAGTTGATGAAGGTGAGCCGCGCCGTGCGCCTCGCGGCGTACCGCGATCCCGCGTGGCGAGACCTCGCGTCTGCAGATCTCGAGCACTCCAAGATGAAGCCGCGCTGGGAGACGTTCGAGGTCTCCGAGTCCGAGCGGTTCCCCGAGCTCGTGGGACGGCGCGTGACGGAGCTCGCGCGCGAGCGCGATTGCAGCCCGCTCGACGTGATGTGCGACCTGGCCGTCGCCGAGGACCTCAAGACGCGCTTTCGCGCCTACATCGCGAACGACGACGTCGAGGAGGTCGGGCACCTGCTGACACACGACCACGTGACTCTCGGCCTCTCCGACGCGGGCGCGCACGTCGACCAGCTGTGCGACGCACCGCTGCCCACCGACCTGCTGGGCAATTGGGTACGCGAACGCCAGCTGATGCCGCTCGAGAGGGCTGTACGCAAGCTGACGGGTGAGCCGGCCGACATCTTCGGGTTCGCGCGTCGTGGCTACCTGCGCGAGGGCGACTGGGCCGATGTGTGTGTGTTCGACCCGCAGACGGTGAGCCCCGGACCCACTCGGCGCGTGCGCGACTTCCCGGCGGACGCCGAGCGCCTGACTGCCGAGGAGCCCGCCGGCATGCGGCACGTGTTGGTCAATGGCGTGCCGATCCGCTCCGACGGGTCGCAGGTCGAGTTGCCCGGCGATCGGCCCGGCATGCGACCCGAGATCGTGTGAACCGGCGAGGAGGTCGGAGGTGACCACGACGACGGGGAGCGACGTCTATTACGACCCCTACGACGTCGAGATCCATGCCGATCCCTATCCGGTGTTCCGCCGGCTTCGGGAAGAGGCGCCGCTGTACCACAACGACAAGTACGACTTCTACGCGCTGAGCCGGTTCGACGACGTCGAGCGCGGCCTCGTCGACCGGGAGACCTACATCTCGGGACGGGGCGCGATCCTCGAGCTGATCAAGGCCGACATCGAGATGCCGCCCGGCGTCATCATCTTCGAGGACCCGCCGATCCACACCATGCACCGCGGCCTGCTGTCGCGGGTGTTCACCCCGAAGAAGATGAACGCGCTGGAGCCGAAGATCCGCGAGTTCTGCGCTCAGAGCCTGGACCCCCTGGTCGGCGCGGGGCGCTTCGACTTCATCCGCGACCTCGGTGCCCAGATGCCGATGCGGGTCATCGGCATGTTGCTCGGGATCCCCGAGCAGGACCAGGAGGGAATCCGCGACCGGGCCGACGCCGATCTCCGGACGAAGCCGGGACAGCCCATGGAGTACTCGGAGGACCGATTCGTGAACGGAGAGGTCTTCGCCGAGTACGTCGACTGGCGAGCCGGGCACCCCTCCGACGATCTGATGACCGAGATGCTGCACGCCGAGTTCGAGGACGAGACCGGCACGACCCGTCGGCTGACACGCGACGAGGTGCTCACGTACGTCAACGTCGTGGCCGGGGCCGGCAACGAGACGACGACCCGACTCATCGGATGGGCCGGCAAGGTGCTCGCCGACCACCCCGACCAGCGCCGGGAGCTCGTCGAGGACCGATCGCTCGTCCCGAACGCGATCGAGGAGCTCCTCCGGTACGAGCCGCCCGCGCCCCACGTCGCTCGGTACGTGAGCCGGGACGTCACCCACTACGGCCGGACCGTGCCGGAGGGAAATGTCATGGTCTTTCTCGTCGGGGCGGCGAACCGCGACGAACGCCGCCACGCCGACGGCGACCGCTTCGACATCCGCCGGGACGTCGGCCAGCACCTCACCTTCGGTTACGGCATCCACTACTGCCTCGGCGCGGCACTGGCCCGTCTGGAGGGGCGGATCGCGCTCGACGAGGTCCTGCAGCGGTTCCCGGAGTGGGACGTCGACGCCGACAACGCCCGGTTGTCACCGACCTCCACCGTTCGGGGGTGGGAGACGCTACCGGTCGTCACCCCGTGATCGAACGCTTCGAGATCCGGATCGACGACTCGGTCCTCGACGACTTGCGCAACCGTCTGGCGTTGACGCGCCTGCCCGACCAGATCGACGGCACGGGCTGGGAGTACGGGATCCCGGAGGACTACCTGCGCGACCTGGTTGAGTACTGGCGCGATACGTACGACTGGCGAGCACAGGAAGCGCGGCTGAACGAGCTCGCGCACTTCCGCACCTGGATCGATGGCCAATCGATCCACTTCATCCATGCACGCTCGGCTCACGCCGATGCCTTTCCTGTGCTTCTCATGCACGGCTGGCCGGGCTCCGTCGTGGAGTTCCTCGACGTCATCCCCCGCCTGACGGATCCGGAGGCTCATGACGGGAGCGCCGCCGACGCCTTCCACGTGATCGCGCCCTCCTTACCGGGCTACGGCTTCTCGGAGCCGACTCGCACGCGCGGCTGGGGCCCGTCCCGCGTCGCGGCGGCATTCACGGAGTTGATGGATCGCCTGGGCTACACGCGTTACGGCGCGCAGGGCGGCGACTGGGGCGCGCAGGTGGCGACGAGAATCGGCGCGCTCGACCCGCAGCACTGCGTCGGCATCCATCTCAACATGCCGCTCGCCGACCGCCCCGACGAACCGGAGCCGCTTTCCGACGCCGAGCAGGCGGATCTCGCGGTGATCGCCCACTTCCGGCGCGAGGAGTCCGGCTACGCGCAGGAGCAGGGGACCAAGCCGCAGACACTGGGCGTCGCGCTCAACGACTCGCCGGCCGGGCTGCTCGCCTGGATCGTCGAGAAGTTCCGCACCTGGAGCGACTGCGACGGCCACCCCGAGAACGCCTTCACCCGCGATCAGATGATCACGAACGTGATGACGTACTGGGTGACACAGACCATCACCTCGTCGATGCGGTTGTATTGGGAACGCCTCCATGGCGACGCGCAAGAGCAAGAGCACGAGTTCGTCGGCGTTCCCACCGGCGTCGCCCGCTACCCGAAGGAGCCGCTCCGCATCCCGCGCCCCTGGGTCGAACGCCGGTACAACGTGACGCACTGGGCCGACATGCCACGCGGCGGGCACTTCGCCGCCATGGAGCAACCCGCGCTGTTCGTCGACGACTTGCGGATCTTCTTCCGAACCGTCAGGTGACGTCGTCTCCCATGGAGGCGGCGGCGCGCTCGACGGCGCGCACGATGCCCTGGTAGCCGGTACAGCGGCAGAGGTTCCCCGAGAGCGCTTCGAGGATCTCGTCGCGCGTCGGCTCGGGGTGCTCGGCCAGGAACGCGTGCGCCGTGACGACGAATCCGGGTGTGCAGAATCCGCACTGCAAGCCGTGCTCGTCGCGGAACGCACGCTGCACCGGACCGAGCGCCCCATCGGGCGAAAGCCCCTCGACGGTCGTGACCTCGGCACCCTCGGCCTGCACCGCGAACATCAGGCACGACCGCACCGCGACACCGTCGACGAGCACGGTGCACGCGCCGCACACACCGTGCTCGCAGCCGAGATGCGTACCCGTGAGCCCGCAGTCCTCACGCAGGCAATCGGCCAGCGTCTTGCGCGGCTCGACGACCGCTCGGTAGGGCACGCCGTTCGCGACGAGGGAGACCCGAACCTCGTTCATCGGGTCGCCCTCTCGAGCGCAGTGCCGAGACCGCGCGTCACGACGTGCGCGCCGACTGCACGGCGGTACTCCCCCGATGCGTGGATGTCCGTCGGCGGCTCGAGATCGGCCATCGCGAGCCGGCCGATCTCGGAGAGCTCGTCGGCGGACGGCGCGTGTCCGACGATCGCCGCCTCGGCCGCGCCCGCACGCGACGGCATGCTGCCGAGCCCCAGGAGCGCGATCGCAGCGCGCACGACCGTGCCGTGCGCGTCCAGCTCGACTCCGCAGGCGACGCCCGCGAGCGCGAAGTCGCCGTAGCGGCGCGCGACTTCGTCGACCGCGAACCCGCAGCGACCCCGCCACACGGGGAAGCGCACCCGCGTCAGCAGCTCCTCCGGCGCGAGCGTCGTTTCCCACGTCCCGAGGAAGAGCTCGGAGGCGGCGACAGTGCGCGTTCCTGCAGTCGACGCGACGTCGAGCTCGGCGTCCAGCGCCAGAGCGACGGTCGGCAACTCACCCGCGGGGTCGGCGTGCGCGATCGAGCCACCCACCGTGCCGCGGTTGCGGATCTGGAAGTGGCCGATGAGCGGCGCCGCGAGACCCAGCAGCGGGACGGCGGCCGCGTCGTCGCTGCGCTCGAGCTCGGCCTGGCGCGTCATCGCCCCGACCGCGACCGTGCCGTTGCGGCGCTCGATGCCTGCGAGCACCGGGACCCCGTTGAGGTCGATGACGTGCTCGAAGCGCGCCAGCCGCAGCGCCAGCATCGGGACGAGGCTCTGCCCCCCGGCGAGCGGTTTCGCCTCGTCGCCGTGCTCGGCGAGCAAACCGACCACGTCGTCGATCGTCTCGGGCGCGTGGTACTCGAACGCCGCCGGCTTCACGCTTCCGACCTCCCCCGGTGGTGACACGGATGTTAGATAGTGTCAGAACCTTGACGCGGCCTGCGAAGGAAGCTCCGCACGGCGGCACCGGAGGACGGCGGTGACCGCACCGGCGCCTTCCGGCGCAACCCGGTACTCGGGCGCCCGCATCGGCCGCGTGGAGGACGCCCGGCTCCTCGCCGGCACGGGCACGTTCGTCGACGACGTCACCCGCCCCGGGATGCTCCATGCGTGCTTCGTGCGCAGCCCCTTCGCGCGTGCCCGCATCGAGGCCATCGACACGAGCGAGGCGCGGGAACTCCCCGGGGTGTATGCCGTCCTCGTCGCCACCGACCTGAACCCGGGCGCCCGGGAGCAGTGGCACACCGCCATCGGCCCGGACGTCCCCGAGGTGCCGCGTCCGCCGCTGGCCGAGGACGAGGTGCGCTTCGCCGGCGACCCCGTCGCGCTCGTCGTCGCCGAGAGCCGATACATCGCCGAGGACGCCGCCGACCTGGTCGTCGTCGACTTCGAGCCGCTGCCGGCACTCGTCGACTACGCGGCGGCCGAAGGCAGTGAGGTCTGCGTCCACGACACGGTTCCCGGGAACGTCGTCGGCGAGATGGCCGGGCCGCCCGCCGCCGACGTCGAGGAGGCGTTCGCCGCGGCACCGCACGTCGTCACCGAGACCGTTCGTCAGCAGGCATACGCGCCGGTGCCGATGGAGACGCGCGGATTCGTCGTGGAATGGTCGGGCGCGAGCGGCGAGATGACGATCTGGGCTTCGACGCAGGTACCGCACGAGCTCCGGCAGTTCTGCTCCCGTCTTCTCGGCGTGCCCGAGGAGCGTGTCCGGGTCGTCATGCGCGACACCGGCGGCGGGTTCGGGCAGAAGGCGCTCGTCCTGCGCGAAGAGATGTGCCTCATGCTGGCGGCGCGGATGATCCCGTCGCCCATCAAGTGGATCGAGGACCGGCGTGAGAACCTCATGTCGGCGGGTCAGTCGCGCCACGAGCACGCCACGGCGCGTATGGCCTTCGATCGGGACGGGTCCCTCCTTGCCGCGGCGGTCGACCACGTGCAGGACGTGGGGGCCTACCCCACTCCGTGGCCGGTGGGGACGGCCGCGGCGGTCGGCATGCTGTTCCCCGGGCCCTACCGGATCCCACGCGCCACCTTCACGTCGAAGGCCGTCCTCTCCAACACGGTCGGGCGGACGGCCTACCGTGGTCCGTGGCAGTTCGAGTCGGTCGCCCGGGAGGTGCTGCTCGACATCGCGGCCCGGCAGCTGGCGATCGACCCGATCGAGCTGCGTCGTCGCAACCTCCTGCGGCGCGACGAGCTGCCGTACTCGAGCGCGACTGGCTTCACCTACGACCATGTCTCGCCGTTGGAGACCTTCGACCAAGCAATCGCGATGCTCGACTACGAGGCCTTCCGCCGGGAGCAGGGAGAGGCCCGTGCCAACGGCCGGTACCTCGGCGTCGGTACCTGCTCGTTCGTCGAGCCGACCGCGCCCGGCTACGGCGTCTACGGCACCGAGGGCGCGACGATCCGCATCGAGCCATCGGGCAAGGTCAACGTGTACGTCGCCGGCGGATCGTCCGGCAACAGCGTCGAGACCACGGTCGTGCAGCTGGTAGCCGACGCGCTCGGCGTCGCTCTCGACGACGTGGCCACCGTTCAGGGCGACACCGCGGTCACTCCGTTCGGCGCGGGCGCGGTCGGGAGCAGGAGCGCGTCGATGACGGCCGGTGCGGTGGCCGAGACCGCGGCCGTGCTGCGGGAACGGCTCCTCGCCATCGCGGCGCACCGGTTGGAAGCGGCCGTCGAGGACCTCGAGCTCGGCGGGGGGCGTGTCAGCGTGCGGGGCGCGCCGTCGTACGGCGTCACCTACGCCGAGCTCGCGCGCATCGCAGAGCTCGCGCCGCACGAGCTCCCGCCCGGCACCCCTGCGAGCCTCGAGGAGACCGGCCGGTACACCGCGGCGACACCGCAGGCGTGGACGAACGCAACGCACGTGTGCACGTGCGAGGTCGATGTGGCGACCGGGCAGGTGGAGCTGTTGCGGTACATCGTGAGCGAGGACTGCGGCCCGATGATCAACCCGTCCGTCGTCGAGGGCCAGATCGACGGCGGGACCGTCCAGGGCATCGGCGGCGCCCTGTACGAGCACCTTGTCTACGACGAGGACGGGAATCCCGTGACGACCACGTTCCTGGACTACCTCCTCCCCACCGCGGCCGAGGTCCCCGTGATCGAGCACGGACACATCGAGACTCCCGGCCCCGGGCCGGGCGGCTACAAGGGTGTCGGCGAGGGTGGCGCGATCGGCGCGCCGCCGGCAGTGGTCAACGCGGTCGCCGACGCGCTCGCGCCCTTCGGAGTCGTGATCACCGAGCAGCCACTCACGCCTTCGAGGATCATCGCATTGCTCGAGTCGGCGCGCCGCGAGGACCTCCCCTGAGCTCGTCGACCGACGGCCGTGGAGCCGCCCGCGTGCTCGACGATGCGACGGTGCAGATGCTCACGCGTCACTGGGAGGATGGGTGGAACCGGGGCGACCTCGAGACGATCATGGCGCCGTTCGCGCCGGACGTGGTGTTCAGCTCACCGGGCATCCCGATGATGACGGGCGATCCCGCAAAGACGACGATCGAGGGCGTCGACGCGTTGCGCGCCTACCTCGATGCCGCACTGCGCCGGACGCGGGGGATCCGTTACGCCTTGCAGACCACATTTGCAGGCATCGACAGCGTCGTTCTCGTCTACGCGTGCGGCTTCCCCGACGGAGCTCAGAAACCGGGCGCCGACCTGATGCGGGTCAACCGCGACCGCATGGTGGTCGAATGGCGCTGTCACTACTGAACGACGTCACGCGATCTGGGCAACCCAACCGCCGTCGACAGGGATGGCCGCCCCGGTGACGAACGAAGCACGATCGGAGGCGAGGAACGTGGCCACCTCCGCGACCTCGTGCGGCTGGCCGGCGCGCTTCATGGCGGCCTTCTTCGTGATTTCAGGGAATGTCTCGAGGCCTGCTGCGCCCATGATCTCGGTCAGGATGAAACCCGGGCAGATCGCGTTGACCCGGATGCCCTTGGAGCCGTACTCCACCGCCGCCACCTTGGTGACGGCGATGACACCGGCCTTGGCCGCCGAGTAGACGCTCGTCGCCGGCGACGCGTTGAGCCCGCCGATCGACGACCAGTTGATGATCGATCCGCCGCCGGTCTCGAGCATGGCGCGGATCCCGTGCTTCATCCCCAGGACAACGCCCCGAAGGTCCACATCGAGCGTGCGGTCGTAGTCCTCCATGGTCACGTCGGCGGCGAGCTGACCGGTGCCGATCCCAGCGACGTTGCACAGGATGTCGATCCGACCGAACTCCGACACGGCCCGCTCGATCATCGCCGCGACGTCGGACTCGCTGCTTACATCGGCATGGAATGGGACCACCGCGTCACCCGCCTCATTGGCGGTGTCCTTCTCGGCGCCGCTGATGTCGGCCGCCAGCACCTTGGCTCCTTCCCGGACGAACGCCAGCGTCGACGCCTTCGCCATCCCCGACCCGGCGCCCGTGATCACGGCGACCTTGCCGTGGAGCAGGGCGGTGCCCGAATCCGCAGCCTGCGAGCTCATCGGGGGTCCTCCCTCTCCTTATTCTCTGCACCGGCCGGGTTCACACGATCTCGGCAGGGTATCTAACATCGGCGTCACTCTGCCGGAAGGGGTCAGCAACGTGCGAACAGTGGTCGTCGGGGCGTCGAGCGGGCTCGGGCGCTGCATCGCGATCGGGCTCGCCCAGCGCGGCGCGCACGTCGCGATGCTGGCGCGGCGCCGGGAGCGCCTCGAAGCCGCGGCGCGCGAGGCTGGTCCCGGGAGCCTGGCGATCGAGTGCGACGTCACGGACGAGCTCTCGTGCCGCGCGGGAATCGACGAAGCGGCGAGCGGCCTCGGCGGGATCGACGCGCTCGTCTACACACCGGCCATCGGCCCGCTCGCTCGTCTCGTCGACACCGACGCCGCCACCTGGCGGCGGGCGTTCGACACGAACGTCACCGGCGCGGCACTCATCACCGCGGCGGCCATCCCCCACCTCGCGGCGACCGCCGGCACTGCCGCGTACCTGTCGTCCGTCAGCGCGTCACGCACGCCGCCCTGGCCGGGGCTCGGCGCGTACATCGTGAGCAAGGCGGCTCTCGACAAGCTCGTAGAGGCGTGGCGGGCGGAGCACCCCGGCATCGGCTTCACGCGCCTCGTCGTGGGCGATTGCGCCGGTGGCGAAGGCGACTCGCGGACGGAGTTCATCAAGGATTGGGACAGCGAGCTCGCCGCCGAGCTCGCGCCCGGCTGGCTCGAGCGCGGCTATCTCAGCGGCAGCCTGATCGCCGTCGACGAGCTGGTGTCCGTGATCGACGTCGTGCTGCGAGGTGGAGCCAGCCTGTCGATGCCGTCGGTGACCGTCACCCCGCGCGCTGATGTCAAGGAGCACTCATGAGCATCTCGACGACGCCGGTCGAGTTCGACCCGTTCTCGGATGAGTTCTTCAACGATCCTTACGAGCTGTATCGGCGTCTCCGTGACGAGGCTCCCGTCTATTACAGCGAGAAGTACGGGTTCTACGCGCTGTCGCGCTTCGCCGACGTGCTGGCCGCACACCGCGACTGGGAGGGTTTCTCCAGCGCGCACGGCGTCGAGCTCTTCTTGCTCTCGAAGGACCCGGAGGTGGTCCGCAGCTACCGGAACATCATCATGATGGATCCCCCGGAGCACGACCGCTTCCGGGCCCTCGTGAGTCGCGTGTTCACACCGCGTGCGGTGACTGCGCTCGAACCAATGATCAGAGAGGTCATCTGCAGCTTCCTCGATCCCCTGAACGACGCGCGCGAGTTCGACGCCGTCGCCGACTTCGCCGCTCCCTTCCCGGTCGAGGTGATCTCACGCATGCTTGGTGTGCCCGAGGCCGACCGGCAGGGGATCCGTCACCGGATCGACGTCGGCCTCACGCGAGAACCCGGCCAGCTGGCGCCGAGCCCGGAGAACGACCAGGCGGTCCTCGAGAACGGGATCTACTTCCACGAGCTGACGGTCGAGAAGCGCAGGAACCCGGGCGACGACATGCTCTCGCGCCTCACCCAGGTCGCCGTCGACCGCGGCGACGGCGAGGAGACGGGCCTCGACGACGTCGAGATCACCGGGTTCGCCTCGCTTCTCGGTGGGGCGGGCGCCGAGACGGTCACCAAGCTCGTCGGGAACGCGGTGATGCTGTTCTGGCAGCACCCCGACCAGTGGCAGAAGGTCCTCGACGACCACGAGAAGATCCCGCGGGCGGTCGAGGAGATCCTCCGTTACTGGCCGCCGTCCCAGTACCAGGGCCGGTACAGCGAGGAGGAGCGCGAGCTCGAGAGCGGCACGGTGCCCGCCGGCTTCCCCGTGCTCCTCATCACGGGGGCGGCGACACGCGACCCCCGCGCCTTCGAGCGCGCCGACGAGTTCGACATCGAACGACAGCCGGGCGTCACCATCGGCTTCGGCCATGGTGTGCACAGCTGCCTCGGGGCCGCGCTGGCGCGCATGGAGAGCCGGATCGCGATCGAAGAGCTCGCCACGCGGTGGCGGCGGCTCGAGGTCGACGAAGCCGGGCTGCGCCGGGTGCAGATGGCCAACGTCGCCGGCTACTCGAACGTACCGGTGCGGGCGGTTCGGTAGTCGGTGGTCTCGGCGAGCTCTGCCGCGCCCTTCATGAGGCCGAGCACGATGGGGCCGAACGCCTGGAGCTTCTCGTCGTCCCCGGCCCGCTGGAACCCCTGCTCGAGGACGACGGCGAGCTTCCACTTGGCGAGAACCACGTAGTAGTCGATGTCATCGACTTGTCGTCCCGACACCGCGGCGTAGCGCTCGAGGACCTGCTCACGCGACGGCATACCGGTGTGGTCGACGTAACTCAGCTCGCCTGCTTCGGGAGTGTCCGTGCTGTCGGGCCAGCCCTGGACAACCCAGCCGAGGTCGAGCTTCGGGTCCCCGACCGTGCCCATCTCCCAGTCGACGATCGCAGCGAGGCGCGCCGGCGCGCCGTGGCGATACATCACGTTGGCGAATTGGTAGTCGCCGTGCATGATCCCGGGGATGTAGTCGAGCGGCCGGTGGTCGCGCAGCCACCCCGCCGCGACGTCGAACCCCGGTAGCTCGCGGCCCTTGATCCGCTCGAGGAAGGCGGTCCAACGGTCCACTTGGCGTTCGTGGAAGCCGTCTGGGCGGCCGAGGCCCTCGAGGCCCCTGGCGCGCCAGTCGACCTTCGACAACAGGGCGATGCCCTCGACCAGCTGGTAGGCGAGGCCTGCGCGCGCGTGGAGGTCGGTGTCGAACGGAGGGGGCCAGCCGCTTCGCTCGTCCATCGGTGACCAGCCGTCGACGAGGCCCATCAGATAGAAGGTGCGGCCCAGCACGGACGCGTCGTCGCACATCGCCACCGCCGGCGTGTGCGGCACGTCGGTGCCGTCGAGGGCCTCGATGATCCGCCACTCGCGCAGGATGCCCTCGTCCCGGTTGGCCGGGGCGCTGGGCGGCGGGATCCGGATGACGGAGCGCTCGTCGCCGCGCCGGATCTCGTAGATCTCGTTCTGCGAGCCCCCCGAGAGGAACGTGTGCTCGATCGTCTCGCCCTTGCCGGGCAGACCGTTGTCGTCCATCCAGGCCGCGAGGCGGCCGAAGTCGATCACAGGCTCCCCCACTTCGTGCTCGAGATGCTCGGCGGGCTTGGCCTGAGCAGCCTCGCGCAGCTTCGGAAGGTGCCGCGTAACCTGCCGCGCAGCTCCTTCGCTAACTGCTGGTTTGAGGGTTCGTGGGAATCGACGTGAGATCGGCCGGGAAGCACAAGAACGGCTTGCCGGACTGCCCGAACACCGGCTTGAACTTGCCATTCTCGACCTTCAGCCACGCGAAGCAGCCGGAAGCCGTCTGGTGGGCCTTCGTCCAGTCGACGGGGGCGACGAGTCCATCGCCCGTGTAGTTCGTCATCTGGTTGATGGCGTCGATGACCTTCTGGCGCGTGAAGTCGCATCCCGCCGCCTTCAGGCCTCTGACGAACAGATCGGCGTTCAGCCACCCGTAGACCGAGTTCTCGTTCTTGGCGCCTCCACTCTTCTTGATCCACTTCTCGTAGAGCTTCAGCCCGGCCGGCTTGGACGTGCTCTCGAACGGCGCGAACCCCGTGAACACGTAGCTGCCGTTGGCGACGTCGGCGTTCTTGGCGATGCGATCCTGGTTGTATGCGTTCGGCAGGATCATCGGGGCGTTGAGGCCCTGCTTCTTCATCTCGCGGGCGAGGGTGAACGCGCCGTTCGCATCGATGGACGGGATCACCAGGTTGACCTTCTCGTCTTTCATCTTGGAGACCTGGACGCTGTAGTCCACCCCGCCGAACGCAAGGCTCGTGTCCTTGAGGACGACCTTTCCCGCCTTCGGGAACTTCTGGAAGGTCGCATCGATAGCGTCGGCAGATCCCGACGACTGGGGCACGTTGTACGCGATCAGCGCAACGCGCTTCTTGTTGAGCTTCTGCGCCAACCACGCGTCGGCGTAGTAGCTGGGACCCGGAGAGGTGAGGTTGAGGAACGATCCGTTTTGACCGAACAGGTTGGGCGGCCCCGGATTGACGGTCTCGGACCCCCACTCGCCGTTGATGAGCCACCCGAAGGTCGGAACCCCATCCCTGACGAGCAGATCAGCCCCCGTGAACAGGGACGTCGCCATCGGCAGCGCGGCGAACACGTTGTCGTCGAGCAGCCCCTGCACCTCTTGCCGATTGTTGGCGAGCGCATCGTCGCGCTTCGAGCTCAAAACGAGCTTGCGGCCGCACACGCCCTTGTCCTTCGACGCGTTGATGTAGTCGAAGTACGCCTGCGTGCCGTCGAAGGCGGGCCCCCCGGGATTGTTGCCGGTCGGGTCGCTCGTCACGGTCCCGACTCCGCCCACACGGATCTCCGAGTCGGTGACACCCGGCTGGTTGACTGGCGGATTCTGCTGCGCACCCGCCGACGAGACGCCGAACGCACCCACGAGCGCGATCACCGCGATCAGCGCTCCCCAACGCCCGACACGCACCCGACCACGTGACATTCGCACTCCCCCCGTACGCCCCCGGAAGGGCCGGCCGCGCTGACCAGGCCTGCGCTTGGTCTCTTGCGGGCGTCATATATAACACCCGCGTCGGGGGTGTGCCAGGCCCCCTTGTTGCGTGGGCTATTCAGCCGCCAGAGCCACGCCACCACGTTGCCTGATGTCTAACAGGAGCGTCATACTGCCGGGAACGCCGGGCGAGGTGCAGCTGACGTGACATTGTTCGGTCCCGCGGGGACGCCGAGGGTTGTCGTGGTCGGCGCCGGCTTCGGCGGGATCGCGGCGGGCGTGAAGATGAAGCAGGCCGGCATCCAGACGTTCACGATCTACGAGTCGTCGCTCGGGATCGGTGGGACGTGGTGGGACAACACCTATCCCGGCGCCGAGGTCGATGTCGGCTCGCACCTGTACTGCTTCTCGTTCAAGCGCCATGACTGGGCCCGCACGCACGCCACGCAGCCGGAGCTGCAGAAGTACCTCGAGGAGACGGTCGACGAGTTCGGCCTCCGGCCGCACCTGCAGCTCGGTGTCACCGTGGAAGCCGCCACGTGGGACGACGACCGCCACGTCTGGAGGGTCGAGCTCGACGACGGGAGCGTCGACGAATGCCACGTGCTCGTGAGCGGCGTCGGCTTCCTCAACGTCCCCCGCTACCCGAGCTGGCCCGGGCTCGACGACTTCGAGGGGCCGAAGTTCCACACCGCCCGCTGGGAGCACGAGCACGACCTGACCGGCAAGGTCGTCGCGGTGGTCGGCACGGGGTCGTCGGCCACCCAGGTCGTGCCGGCCATCCAGCCGATCGTCCGCAAGCTCTACGTGTTCCAGCGCGAGCCGGGCTGGATCATGCCCAAGGGCGAGCGCGACTTCACCGACGAGGAGCGTGCGCTTCTCGCCACGCCGTGGCGGAGCGCGAGGGAACGCTGGCGACTGAAGTACCTGCTCGAGAAAACCCTGTGGCGGGGACAGCTCTACCGGCCGGGGACCAAGGTCAACGAGGCCCGCAAGCAGTTCTGCCTGGACTACATCGCCCGCAAGTTCGCGGACCGGCCCGACCTGCGCGAGGCCGTCACGCCGAAGTACCCCTATCCCGGCAAACGCCCGGTCATCGCCAGCACGTTCTATTCCGCGCTCAAGAAGGAGAACGTGGAATTGGTCCCCCGGGCCGTCACGTCGTTGACCCGCACGGGCATCGTCGACGCCGCCGGGGTCGAGAGAGCCGTCGACGTCGTCGTCATGGCGACCGGCTTCCAGCCCGCGAACTACCTCGCCCGACTCCGGGTCGTCGGGCGCGGCGGCCAGACTCTCCAGGAGCACTGGGCCGACGAGCCGCGCGCCTATCTCGGCATCACGGTGCCGGGATACCCCAACTTCTTCATGCTCTACGGGCCGGGCACGAACGGTGGCGAGCTCGTGATCATGCTCGAGAGCCAGGCGGAGTACGCGGTGCGCGCGATGAGGCGCATGATCCGGGAGCGCGTCACCGCCGTCGAGGTCAAGCCCATCTTCGAGGCGAAGTGGTACCGCTGGCTCCAATCCCGGATGGAGGGCACGTCCTGGACCATGACCAACAACTACTTCAAGTCACCCACCGGGAAGATCGTGACCCAGTGGCCGTACAGCAACCTGGAATACCGCGCGCTGACCAAGCTCCTGGGCCGTGTGTCGGAGACCACCCGCCGGCGCGGCGCTTAGACATTCATGGGCCTGTCGGGAGGACAGTCTCGGGGAGCGGGTGGCGGTACAGCGCAGCGGCGTTCTCACTGCACATGGCGCGGAGCTCGTCGACCGGCGCGTGGCCCCATGCCTTCTCGATGACGAGCTGGGTGTCGGGCCAGGTGCTGTCACCATGGGGATAGTCGACTTCGACCATGATGTTCTCGACGCCGATGCGGGAGCGCGTGTCGATCGTCGACGGGTCGTCGAGCGTGCAGAACCAGAAGTTGCGCTTGAGGACGTCGGCGGGCCGCTCGTCCCACCCGAGCCCGTAGCCGGAGCGGTCGACGATGGAGTCGAGCCGGTCGAGCAGCATCGCGACCCAGCCGATGCCGCCTTCGCTCATCGCGATCTTGAGGCTCGGATGCTTGACCGCATAGCCCGACCACAGCCACTCGGCGCACGCGGTCAGCGCCAGCTGGCTGAACAGCGTGGCGCTGATCTGCTGGGTCGGCGCACCGGGCGGCGACTCGTGTATCCCGGAACTGCCGACGTGCAAGGAGATCACCGTGTCGGTCTCCGCGCACGCCTCGACGATCGGGTCCCAGTGGTCGCGCTCCCACAGCGAGGGCAGGCCGATCGCGTGCGGCCGTTCGGGGAGGGTCACGGATGT
>Ga0075434_100002349_pt1 | contig 16564 bp, 17 predicted proteins | sample RhiMethybrSRZTD3_FD_75298 | JGI IMG/M metagenome (GOLD analysis project Ga0075434, IMG submission 75298) | Populus rhizosphere microbial communities from Tennessee, USA - Rhizosphere MetaG P. TD hybrid SRZTD3 | ecosystem: Host-associated > Plants > Roots > Rhizosphere > Soil | place: USA... | reverse complement strand
ATGAAGGCCAGAGCGGCCTCTCCGGACGCCCTGGTCGACCTCAACGGCCTCGACGAGCTGAAGGGCATCGACCTCGGCTCCGACGGCACGGTCACGATCGGCGCGATGGTCACGTACTCGGAGGTGATCGGCTCGGCCGAGGCGCGGGCGCGGCCGATCCTCGGCGAGGTCTGCGCCCAGATCGCCGACGTGCAGGTGCGAAACCGCGGCACCGTCGGAGGCAACGTCTGCTCGAACGATCCCACCAACCACCTGCCGCCGCTCATGGTCTCGCTCGGCGCGACGATGCACATCACCGGCCCGGGCGGCGAACGGACGGTCGCTGCGGAGGAATTCTTCCTCGGCGTCTACATGACCGCCGCCGGCCCGGGCGAGCTCCTCACCAGGATCAGCGTCCCGCCCGGGAAGAGCGACGGCTTCGCGTCGGTCGCGATCGGCAAGGACGGCACGTGCATCGTCAATGCGGCGGCGTCGGTCAACGGCGGCGCACGGGTCGCGCTCGGCTGCGTCGACGCCGTGCCGGTGCTCCTGAAGACGGACTCCGTAGAGGAGGACGCCGTCCGGGCGGCGCTGCAGGGCGCGAACCTCGATCCCCCTTCGGACGTGCACGCATCGGCCGCCTACCGGCGCCACCTCGCGGAAGTCGTCGCTGTCCGTGCCGTTGCCCAGGCGCGGGGGAAGAGCTGATGGACGTCGAGGTCACGGTCAACGGCGAGGCCTACGAGCGGGACGTGGAGCCGCGGAAGCTGCTGATCCACTTCCTACGCGACGACCTCGACCTGACCGGCAGCCACATCGGGTGCGACACCGGCAACTGCGGCGCCTGCTCCGTCATCGTCGACGGCGTCCTGCTCAAGAGCTGCATGATGCTCGCGGTCCAGGCCGACGGCGCAAAGATCGAGACCGTCGAAGGGCTCGCACAGGACGGCGAGCTGAACGGGCTCCAGCAGGCATTCTCCGATCACCACGCGCTGCAGTGCGGATACTGCACGCCCGGCATGCTCATGAGCGCGACGGCTCTGCTGCGCGCCAACCCGCGTCCGAGCGAGGACGACATCCGCAAGGGGATCCAGGGGAACCTCTGCCGCTGCACCGGCTACGTCAACATCGTCGACGCGATCAAGGCCGCGGCCGAATGACCGAGACGACCGTCACTCCGGAACGACCGCTCGTCGTCGAGGAAGGGGAGACACGGCCCGGCTTCATCGGGCAGAACATCCCGCGCAAGGAGGACAAGCGGCTCGTCCAGGGCGAGGGGGTGTTCTTCGACGACATCAAGCGCCACGAGATGGGCTTCGTCCACTTCGTGCGCTCCCCGTATGCGCACGCGCGGATCAAGACGGTCGACGTCGCGAAGGCGCTCGAGCTCGACGGCGTCTACGGGACGCTGACCGGTGACGAGGTCGCGATCCTCACCGACCCGTTCTTCGAGCTCTCCACGCCGCCCGGCGCGCACATCAAGGACTACGCGCTCGCGGTCGGCAAGGTGCGGCACGTCGGCGATCCCGTCGCAGCGGTCGTCGCGCGAACGCGCGAGCTTGCGCGCGACGCCGCCGAGCTCGTCGAGGTCGATTACGAGCCGCTTCCGCTCGTCCTCGACGGCGAGCAAGCGCTCGCGGACGAGGTGGTGCTCCACGACGACGCCGGCTCGAACACCGTGTGGTCGGGGACGTTCGACTGGGGCGACTTCGAGGGTGCGATGGCGGAGGCGGACCATGTGGTCAAGATCGAGCGCCTCCACTTCGACCGTTTCTCCTCGACGCCGCTCGAGTGCTCCGGCTGCCTCGTCGAGTACAACCGCGGCACCGGGCAGTGGACGATCTACGGCAACCATCAGATGCCCGGGGTGGGGGCGATCTGGATGGCGCCCGCGTTGCGCGTCGGGCTCGACAAGCTCCGCTTTGTCAGCCAGGACATCGGCGGCGGGTTCGGCAACAAGATCACGCTCCACCCGCAGTTCACCGCGTGCTGCCTGCTCGCGCGCAAGCTGAACCGTCCCGTGCAATGGACGGAATGGCGCACCGACCAGCACACCGCGAACACGCACGGGAACGAGCGCACGTTCCTCGACGTCACCGTGCCGGTGAAGGCCGACGGCACCATGCTCGGGTTCTCCGTGAAGGCGATCGACGACTGCGGGGCATTCCCGCGGTACGAGCCCCTCGGCTGCATCATCTGGGCGCAGGTGACGCCGGGCTGCTACCGCTGGCGGAACGTCCGGGTCGACTTCACACAGGTCTGCACCAACAAGTCGCCGGTCGCGCCGAACCGCGGCTACTCGCGCATGCAGCACCTCTGGCTGACCGAGCGGATCGTCGACATCGTCGCGAGCGAGCTCGGGCTGGATCCTGTCGAGGTGCGCAAGAAGAACTACGTCAAGCACGAGGAGTTCCCGTACGAGACGCCCAACGGCTGCATCTACGACTCCGGCGACTATGCGCGCTGCCTCGACATCGCACTCGATCTGATCGGCTACGACTCGCTCGAGGAGCGCCGCCGCGACGCGGAGTCGCGCGGGAAGTTGTTCGGGATCGGGATCGGCTCGACGCTCGACTCCGGCACGAACAACTTCGGCCAGTCGATGATCCTGAACCCCGACCTGCAGTTCTCCGGCAACAACGAGGTGGCCACCGTCAAGCTCGACATCTTCGGAGAGGTCGTCGTCACGCTCGGCACGGTGCCGCAAGGGCAGGGACACGAGACGACGGCCTCCCAGGTCGTCGCCGAGATCCTCGGCTGCACACCGGACGACGTCACCGTCCGTGCCGGCCACGACAGCTACTGGAACTCTCACGCCGGCTTTTCCGGCACGTACGCCTCGCAGTTCGCCGTCACCGGCCTCGGCGCCGTCAAGGGGGCGGCCGACAAGCTCGCGGGCGAGATGAAGCAGCTCGCGGCCGCGGTCTTCGGCGCGACGCCCGACGACATCGAGCTCGCCGAGGGGCAGGCGCGGATCAAGGGCAATCCCGAGGCTGCGCTCCCGTTCATGGCGCTCGGCGCGATCCTCAACGCGAACAACGCGGGGCTACCGGAAGACCTCGACATCACCCTGAACGTCCGCTACGTGTACCGGCCGCCGTTCCAAAAGCCCGACCTCGACCGGAAGTACGGCAACCTGACGCTCACGTACGCGACGCAGATCCATGCGTGCGCCCTCGAGGTCGACCCGGAGACCGGCGTCTACGAGATCGTCGACTACGCCGCGGTCGACGACTGCGGGAACCGGATCCACCCGCAGATCGTCGAGGGGCAGGTGCACGGTGCCACGGCGCAGGCGCTCGGCGCAGCGACCCACGAGATCTTCACCTACGACGAGGAGGGCAACCTGCTGACGCCCAATTTCTACGACTACCACGTGCCGCACGCACTCGACATGCCGCCGATGAAGAACGGCTTCATCGAGTCGGAGTCTCCGTTCACGCCGCTCGGAGCGAAGGGGATGGGGGAGGGCGGCGGCGCCGGGATCCACGCGGTCTGCGCGGCGCTGCAGAACGCGCTCGGCAGACGCGGTGAAGGGCCGATCGTCTGGCGCAGTTGCAATCCGTACCACCGCGTCTGGGAGATGCTGCAGCAGCCCGAACAGACGCGGCGACTCGTCGAAGTGGAGTCCCGGTGAAGGTATCCGGCGAGCGAAAGTTCGACGCGCCCGTTCAGACCGTCTGGGGCGTGCTGAACGATCCGGCGCAGATGGCGAAGACGATGCCCGGAGTCGAGTCGTTCGACGTCCACGACGACAGGCACTGGCGCGCGAACGTGAAGGTTCCGCTGGGGCTCGGCGGGCTGCGGATGTCGATCGACTTCGAGAAGCTGGAGGAGCGCGAGCCCGAGTTCGCGAAGCTGCATGCGAAGGGCAACGGCGTCGGCGCGATCATGAACATGGACACGTCGTTCCACCTCAACGAGGCCGACGGCGGTACGAACATGCTCTGGGAGGCCGACGTCCACATCCTCGGTCCGGTCGCGTCGATGGGCCAGCGAGTGCTGCAGCCGATCGTCAACCAGCAGGTGTCGCAGGTGCTGTCCGCGCTCGACAAGCAGGTCCAGGAGGCGAAATGACGAGCGACGAGATGGGCAACGCCGGCACGCCCGAGCCTTCGACGGAGCGCGACACCCCCGAGACCGACCCCGACGTGAAGGATTCCGGCGAGCCTGCAGACGGTCCAGCGGACCCCGAGGGCTCGAGTGGCGCAGAGGAGGGCCTGAACCCATGGGCGCCCGAGACGTACGAGTCCGAGCCCGAGGGCCCGACGACCTCGACCGAAGACTGATCCGCGGGCTCGCGCGGCTGCACGACGAGGCGATGGCCGCGGGCATGGCGCTCGGCGCGACTTCGACGACGGACCTGGAGGAGCTTCACGGCACGGCGCTCGCGGACGGCGCCCGCGTCGTCCTCGTCGCCGAGCGGGACGGCGAGGAGGTCGTCGGGATGGCGCATCTCGTTCCGAGTGCGGCGGCGAACGCGCCGCATCGCGCGGAGGTCCAGCGAGTCGCCGTGGCGGCGAGCGCCCGAGGGACCGGCGTCGGCCGGCAGCTAATGGAGGCGATCGAGGAGGCCGCGCTTGAGCGCGACCTGTCGTTGCTGTGGCTCACGACCCACGACTCGTCCGACGCCTGTGCGTTCTACGAGGCGGTCGGCTACACGAAGCTCGGCGTGATGCCGGAGTACTCGCTACGACCGGACGGGACGCTGTCGCCGGGCGCCTTCTACTACAAGGTCCTGAGAGGATCACGCTGATGCCGCCGCCTCTCCGCATCGGCGTGATGCAGCTGACGATGGAGCCGCTCGACGAGATGCTCGAGTCGGCGCAGGCGATGGACCGCGCCGGGATGGACACCATCTGGCTTGCCGAGGCCTACCCGTGGTGGCGCAAGCACGGCATGGAGGCGCGCTCGTCCACCGTCACCTCCGCGCTGATCGCGCGCGAGACGGAGCGGTTGGCCGTCGGCTGGGGAATCATCTCGCCGTTCACGCGCCACCCCGTCCAGGTCGCGATGGACGCGCGCGTCGTGCAGGAGGCGGCCGGCCCGGGACGGTTCCTGCTCGGCTTCGGCACCTCCAAGATCTTCCTCAACAACGCGCGGTTGAACGGCAGGCGGACGCTCGGGCCGATGCGCGAGGCCGTCGAGATCGTCCGCGGCGTGCTCGGCGGTGCGCCGTTCGAGTACGAGGGCGACACGTTCAGCGCTTCCGTGCCGGGCCTACAGGACGGCGCAGCGACACCGCGCGACGTGCCGCCGTTGTACGTCGCTGCGACGGCGCCGAAGATGCAGGCGCTCGCAGGCGAGATCGCCGACGGTTGCCTGACCCCGTCCATCACCACGCCGGCGTTCGTGGGCTACACGCGCGAGAACGTCGGGGCGGACATCGACATCGGCTGCACGATCGTCGCATCGATCCACGAGTCCGATCGCGACGCCGGGCGCGACGGCGCGCGCGAGATCGCGGGTATGTACCTCGCGAACAAGGTGCAGAACATCAAGGGGGCGGCCGACACGCTGCTCGACCTCGCAGGGCTGACGCAGGACGAGATTCGCCCCGTTGCCGAGGCGATGGAGCAGGGCGGCCGGCTGGCGGCGAAGGCGAAGGTGACAGACGAGATCCTCGACAAGTGCAAGCCGATCGCCGGCACTCCGGCCGACTGCATCGCTGCGATCGAGGAGTACCGCGACGCGGGCTGCACCCACGTGATGCTCGAGCTCTGGGGCGACCGGCGCCACGAGCAGATCGAGCTCTTCGGGAAAGAGGTGCTGCCGCATTTCCGTTGAGGTCGACGCCGACCGGCTCGTTCGTCTCGCGCTCGACCTCGTCTCGGTGCCGAGCCCGACGGGCGACGAGCAGGCGATGGGGGAGCGGGTGCGCGCCGAGCTCGAGGACATGGGGCTGCAGGTGCAATGGCAGGAGGTCGAGGCCGGACGCCCCAACGTCGTCGGGCTCTGGGAGGGCGCCGGCGGCGGCAAGTCGCTCATGTTCAACGGCCACATGGACACGTCGTACTCGGGCCGCGAGCCGTGGCTCGCCGGCGTCCGCGGCTTCCAGCCCGAGGGGTTCGTGCAGGACGGCCGCGTGTACGGCCTCGGGATCTCGAACATGAAGGGCGCGCTCGCCTGCTACATGGAGGCGGTGCGAGCGCTGCGCGACGCCGGCGTCCGCCTGCGCGGCGACGTGATGATCGCGTGTGTCGCCGGCGAGATCGAGAAGACGCAGTGGCATCCCGACTTCGTCGGCAGCGAGTACCGCGGCTACGCGGCGGGATCGCGTTTCCTCACCTCACACGGCGCGGTGACGGACGTGTGCGTGCTCGGCGAGCCGACCGAGCAGAAGATCGTGCTCGGCCACTACGGCTCGCTGTGGATGCGGATCTCGACGAGCGGCCCCTTCATCCACACGGCCTTCAGCGAGGGGAAGCGCGACCAGACCTCGATCGTGCGCATGCGCGACGTCCTCGACGCGGTGCTCGAGTTCGCGCCGCAGTGGGAGGAGCGGACGTCGTACGGCGGCAAGCGCGGGATCGTCAACATCGGCGCGATCAACGGCGGCTTCGCCTGGCGCGTCTCGCGCACGCCCCACCGCACCGACCTGTTCGCCGACTTTCGTGTCCCGCCGACGATGCCGATGGCGGAGGCGCGCGCAGAGCTCGCGGAGTTCGTCCGCGGCCTGCGCGAGCGCTTTCCGGACCACGGGATCGAGTCCGAGGTGTACGTGACCGCTCCCGGCTCGGAGATCGCCGAGGATCATCCGCTCGTGGCGGCAATCGACGAGGCCCACACGGAGGTGTTCGGAGCGAAGCCCGAGCGCGACACGGTGCGGTGGTTCTCCGACGCCTCGGCGCTGACGCGCTACGGCATCGCGAGCGTCAACTACGGCACGTCGAGCGGACTGCCGGATCCGGTGCTCGGCGAGAACCTCGACATCGACGGGTTGGTCAAGATTGCGACGGTGTACACGGGCGTCGCGCAGAGGATCTGCGAGACGGCATGAACGGCCTCGATGCTTACATGCCCTCGTACGAGTTCTCGACGCGACACGAGCTCGAGGTTGACGCGCCGACCGACGTCGCCGAGCAGGCATTGCGTGAGGTGACCTTCGCGGAGGTCCCGATCGTGCGCGCTCTCCTGTTCGCGCGCGGGGGAGGCGCCCGCCGGTCAGATGAGCCCGTGGTTGCGACCATGGTGCCAAGAGCGACGGTGGTCGAGGACACGCCCGGCGAAGGCATCGTGCTCTCCGTCAGCGGGCAGTTCTGGCGCCTGCGCGGGCGGGGCCCGGAGCCTCCTGCGGAAGCGATCGTCGACTTTCGTTCCAGGCCGGGGAGGCTCACCACCGAGACGCGCGTGCATGTCCCGGATCCCGTCTCCCGCCGCAAGTTCGTCCGCTACTGGCGCGTGGTCCGTCCGTTCAGCGGCCTGGTCCGCATGTCCGTGCTCAAGGCCGCCAAGCGGCGCGCCGAGTCTGCCGCGTGAGCGTCCACGACCCGTACGTGCTGCCCGACGGCCTGCCGGTCCCGGAGGACGACGGCGCCGCCGACCACCTCACCGGGGCGCAGCTGCCCGACCTGGTGCTGCCGTCTTCGCAGGGCGCAGTCAATGTCCGCGACTTCGAGGTGCTCTACGTCTATCCCCGTTCGGGACGGCCGGGCCGCCCGCTGCTGCCGGGCTGGGACGCGATCCCCGGTGCGCGCGGCTGCACGCCGCAGTCATGCGGTTTTCGCGATCACAACGCCGAGCTCGCAGCGCTCGGCGCCCGCGTCGCCGGCGTCAGCGCCCAGAGCCTCGACGAGCAGCTCGAGTTCGCTGCGCGCAACGAGATGCCGTTCCCGGTGATCAGCGACGAATGGCTCGACCTGGCGCGGGATCCCGGGCTGCCGACGTTCGAGGTCGAAGGGCTGACGCTCTACAAACGGCTTGCGCTCGTCGCCGAGCACGGCACGATCGTCAAGGTCTTCTATCCGGTGTTCCCGCCGGATCGCAACGCGCAGGACGTCCTCGACTGGCTGGCGGCGCGCACATGAAGCTCGTGACGTTCGACGACGGCAAGGTCGGGAGGCTCGACGGCGACACCCTCGCCGAGCTCGACGTGCCGACGATGCGCGAGTACTTCGAGCGCGGCGGTGCTGACAGGACCGGCCGGGAGCATGCGCTCGCGGACGTCGAGCTCCGGGCGCCGATCGTCCCGAAGAAGTTCTTCCACACCGCCGGAAACTTTCGCGAGCACGAGGAGGAGTCGAAGCGCGTCGACTGGTCGCACGAGATCGCCCCGTGGATCGTCTTCTTCCAGAACGTCGACGCCATCATCGGCCCCGACGAGCCGATCGTCTATCCGGAGCACCTGACGAACGAGCTCGACTACGAGCTCGAGCTTGCTGTCGTCGTCTCGAAGGCGGGCAAGTGGTTCGGGCCGGAGGACGCGGCGGAGTACATCGGCGGCTACGTGATCTTCAACGACATCACCGCGCGTGACATCCAGCGGCGTGAGATGCGCTCCGGCGTCTTCTCGTTCTGCAAGGCGATCGACACGTTCTGCCCGCTCGGGCCGTGGATCGTCACCCCCGACGAGGTCGGCGACCCGCACGATCTGAAGATGGAGCTGCGCGTCAACGGCGAGCGGCGGCAAGAGTCGTACAGCGGCAACATGTCGGTCACGATCCCGGAGATCCTCGCGCACTATTCCCCGCTGGGCTACTCCGCGGGCGACGTCGTCTCCACGGGCACGGTCAGCGGCGTCGCAGGCTTCAGCGAGGACGCCGCCTCGCTCTACCTCAAGCCGGGCGACGTGATCGAGGCGGAGATCGAGAGGATCGGCGTGCTGCGCAATCCGGTCGTCGCCTGGTCGGACGCGCACGGTTGAGCTGGCCGCGCGATGACGCGAAGCTCGAGCGCGTCCGCTCGCTGATGGCGGACCAGCAGCTCGACGCACTCGTCGTCCGTGCCCCGGACAACGTCCTCTATCTGACGAACTTCTGGGGGATGAAGGGCTTCGACGCCGCCGTCTTCCCGCGTGAGGGCGATCCGGTCCTGATCACCATCGAGCCGTCCGCGCAGGACGCCGCGGAGACGGCGTGGACTCAGGACGTCCGCTTCGTCCCGGGATACGACGCGACCGACCCCCGGCCGCCCGCCGCACGGGCGCTCGAGACGGCGTGCGAGGCGGCCCGGCAGTTCGGCCGTGTCGGGCTCGAGCTCAGCCTCGGGACGCAGGCGACCGACCGGATGGTCGGGGAGCCGACGACGTACACGAAGGCGTGGTTCGACTCGTTTCCGAGCGCCGCCGACGCCACGCCGCTGCTGAACGCCGCGCGTGCGATCAAGACGGAGCAGGAGCTCGAACGCATGCGCCTCGCCAACGAGATCGCAGCCGCGGCGATGGAGCACGTCGCACGCGAGCTGAAGCCCGGCATGAAGGAGAGCGAGGCGGCCGCGCTCTGGCAGGGATTCGTCCACGGCGAAGGCACGGGGTGGAAAGGGAAGGTGGAGCTCGCGTTCGGGTTCTCGCTCGTGTGGTCCGGCCCGGGAATCCGGACGTTCACGGCGACCGGCCACCGTCCCGTCCAGGAGCACCAGCCGACCCTGTTCGAGATCTGGGTCTGCGCCGACGGCTACTGGTGCGACCACACCAAGAACGTCTGCCCCGGGACGCTCGAGCAGCGCTACGACGAGCTGCTCGACGCGCTGCTCGGCGTCTACGGCCGCGCGCTCGACCATTGCCGTCCGGGAGCAAGCCTCGCCGAGCTCGATCGCATCATCCGGGCCGGCATCACCGACGCCGGCCTCGACGAGCCGACGCACCCGATCGCGCACGGAGTCGGGGCGCGGGCGCACGAGCCGCCGTACGCTCACCAGGCCGGCGGCGGGACGATCGAGGAGGGCATGGTGCTGGCCGTCGAGCCTGGTGCCTACTGGGAGGGCGGCGGCGGCTTACGCGTCGAGGACAATTTCCTGATCACCGCGGACGGCGTCGAGAAGCTGTCCTCGTACCCCGACGATTTCCGCCGATGAACATCCGTGAGATTGCGCCAGAGCTGTGGTATTGGACGGCGCCCCATCCAGCGTGGCGCAGCGATTTCGACTGGCCGGAGCAGGTCGGGTGCGTGTACTACGGGTCCCCCGAGGGAGTCATGCTCATCGACCCGCTGGTGACGGACGAGATCTGGCCGATCCTCGATGAACGGATCGCACGTAGCGAGAAGCCAGCGTGCATCCTCCTCACTGCGCCGTGGCACGAGCGCTCCGCGCCGATCGTTGCGGACCGGTACGGCGCTCGGATCTGGCGCCCTGGCTCTGCTGGGCCGCTTCCTCCAGGCGTGGAGGTCTTCCAGCCCGCAGGCGTCGACGAACGTCAGGTGGCCTTCTTCTTGCCGGCGCACCGTACGCTTGTCGTCGCGGAGTTTTTCCTTGGTGAGAACGGCTCGCTGCGCGTGTTGCCGTCACCGGCATTGACGGATCGGTCCGCGTTCGACGCATCACTCCGAACGTTGCTCGAACTCCCGGTCGAGCATGTCCTCGTGTCACACGGGGAGCCGGTGCTCGGCGACGGCTCGCGAAAGATCGCGGAGGCACTCCACGCCCATGCCTGAGTTCTGGACCGGGGACCTCAACGAACCGTACGGGTTCGAGGCGCGGGTCGCCTTCTACGACACCACGCTGCGTGACGGCGAGCAGACCGTCGGCGTCGTGCTCACTCCGGAGGACAAGCTCGAGCTCGCGCGCGGGCTCGACGGGCTCGGCATCGAGCGGATCGAGGCCGGCTTCCCGCGCGTGTCCGCGGACGACTGGCGTGCCGTCGAGCTGATCCGGGACGCCGGTCTCAACGCGGAGGTCTGGGGCTTTTCGCGCGCGGTCGAGGCCGACGTCAAGGCGCTCGTGGAGCTCGGCGTCGGCGCCAGTGTGATCGAGTCGCCGATCTCCGACCTGAAGCTCGACGCGCTCGGCGTCGACCGGGAGGCGATGCTCGAGCGCATCGTCTACGCCGTCTCCTTCGCCGCCGAGCAGGGCATCCGCGTCGCCTTCTTCGGCGTCGACGGCACGCGCGCCGATCCCTCGTATTTCGAGACCGTCTACAAGACGGCGGTCGAGGCCGGCGCGCAGGAGGTCGTCGTCGTCGACACGCTCGGGATTGCGACGCCGGAGGCCGTCGCCGACCTCGTCGGGCGCACTCACGCGTGGCTGGGCGCCGACCATCCGGTGCATTTCCACGGCCACAACGACTTCGGGCTTGCGACCGCTTCGGCGGTGGCTGCGGCACGCGCGGGCGCGCGCTGGATTCAGGGAACGGTGAACGGCATGGGGGAGCGGGCCGGAAACGCGAACCTCCCCGAGATCGCGCTCGCCTTGCGCGGGCTCTACGGCATCGAGACGAACCTACGCCTCGACCGTGTGCGGGACTTCGCCGAGCGCCTGCAGGCGCTTTCGGGCTACGAGCTCGAGCCGTACAAGCCACTCGTCGGCGACAACCTGTTCCGCCGCGAGTCCGGCGCGGTCGCGAGCCAGTTCCACGATCCGCAGGCGATCGAGCCGTATTCCTCGGACGTCGTCGCGGCGCAGCGAGGCATCGTCCTCGGCAAGAAGAGCGGCATCGACTCGATCCGGATCAAGGCGCAGGAGCTCGGCCTCGACCTCGACGACGACACGCAGCGCGACCTGCTGGGGAAGGTGAAGGAGCTCGGCACGAAGAAACGGGACATCGTCACCGACGACGAGTTCCGCGAGCTCGCGCGTGGCTGAGCACGACGCCGTCATCGTCGGCAGCGGCGTCAACTCGCTCGCCTGCGGCGCGCTGCTCGCGCGGGCCGGGTGGGACGTCTGCCTGCTCGAGCGCGAGACGGAGCTCGGCGGGGCGATCAGGACGGCCGAGCTCACGCAGGACGGGTACCTCCACGACGTGTTCAGTGCCTGGCACCCGCTCTGGGTCGGCGGGCCGGCGCATGCCGAGCTGGGAGACGAGCTCGCCGCCCGAGGGCTCGAGTACCTGAACACGGAACATCCGACCGCGACAGCCTTCCCGGACGGGAGCAGCTCGTTCCTGTCGACGAACGCCGGCGCCAACGCCGCCGAGCACGGAGCGGCGTGGGCGGCGGCGATGTCCGAGGTGGGCGCGAATGCGGAGCTCGTCTTCGGCGTACTGGGCACCGAGCTGTGGTCGAGGGCGGGTGCGGGTCTCGCCTTGACCGCTTACCGACGCCTGGGGCGACGGGGCCTCGCTGCCTTCGGAGCGGAGGTCGTGCAGTCGAGCCGTGACTGGTTGACGACGACGTTCGAGTCCGAGCGCACGCACGGGCTGCTTGCCCCATGGGTGCTGCACACCGGCCTCGGCCCCGACGCTGCAACGTCAGGGTTCATGAACCGCGTGATCGCCTTCGCGATCGAGACCGGTGGAATGCCGATTCCGCGCGGCGGCGGTGCACGGCTCGTCGACGCGCTCGTCCGGCTGATCGAGGACAACGGCGGCAGCTGCCACGCGAACGCCGACGTCGAGCGGGTGCTGGTCGCCGACGGCAGCGCAACGGGCGTGCGCACGACGACCGGCGACGTCTTCGCGGCGCGTCGCGCCGTGATCTGCAACGTCACGCCGACGCAGCTCTACGGCCGTCTGCTCGACACCGGCGGCGACGTGGCGGCAGCCGGCCGGCGGTTTCGCTTCGGCCGGTCGGAGATGCAGATCCACTACGCGCTCTCCGAGCCTCCGCGCTGGAACGGCGACGACCGACTCGGGCAAACGGCGATCGTGCACCTCACCCCGGGCCTCGACGGCGTCTCGCGCGCCGTGAACGAAGCCGAGCGCGGCCTGCTGCCGGCCGAGGCGACTGTCGTCGTCGGCCAGCCGCTGACGATGGACGACTCGCGTGCGCCGAAGGGCGCAGGACTGCTGTGGATCCAACTGCAGGAGCTGCCGTGGCAAGTGAAGGACGACGCGGCGGGTGCGCTCGACGTGGGCGACGGAACTTGGACCGAGTCGCTGCGCGAGCGTTACGCGGACCGGATCCAGCAGCGGATTGCGCAGCACATTCCGAACCTCGAGCCGGCGGTGCGCAAGCGGGTCGTGCTGTCGCCGGCAGATCTGCAGGCCGCGAACGTCAACCTCGAGCGCGGAGATCCATACTCGGGATCGCTCGCACTCGACCAGAACTTCCTCTGGCGGCCGTTTGCGCAGCAGCCGGGGCACCGCACGCCGGTGCGCGCGTTGTTCCAGATCGGCGCCAGCACCTGGCCGGGGCCCGGGCTCGGAGGAGGATCCGGCACCCTCGTCGCGCGCGAGCTCCTCAAGCGTAGAATCCCTGCATCCGGCCACCTTTTTCGATCTCTCAGATCACGACGTTGACATCGTCGTTCGTCGACGACGTGTCTGCGTACGCCGCCGCGGGGGCGGATGGGATCGGGATCTGGGAGCTGAAGGTCGAGGACGACGCGGCCGCGCTCGAGGCGCTGGAGGCTTCGGGGCTAGGCCGTGCGTCGGCGGTGCCGGCGATCCCGTCGATCCTCCCGCTGCCGCTGATGGAGGGGCCGAGCGACCCGAGCGAGCGCATCGAGGCGATCTGCGCGTCGGTGCACCGGCTCGCACGGTTCGACCCGGGCGGGATCGTGTGCCTGACCGGGCCGGGCGACGATCGCGACACGGTCGTCGCGGGGCTGCGGACGATCGGCGACGAGGCGCAGCGCGCCGGCGTCCGCATAGGGCTCGAGCCGATCAACTCCGTCGGCGGCGAGGACTGGACGATGATCTCGTCCGTCGGGGACGCCGTCGACCTGCTCGACGAGGCGGATCATCCGGCGCTCGGCGTGCAGTTCGACACCTGGCATGTGTGGAACACGCCAAATGTCCTCGACGAGATCGCACGGCACGTCGACCGTTTCGTCGGGGTCCACGTCGCCGACTGGCGGGAGCCGACGCGGAAGTGGGCCGACCGCGTCCTGCCCGGCGAAGGCGTCGGCGACCTGCCGCGGCTGCTCGGTGCGCTCGATGCCGCCGGCTGGGACGGCTACTACGACATCGAGATCTTCTCGGACAACGGCGCGTTCGGAGACGCGTGGCCCGACTCGCTGTGGGACGTTCCGGCCGCTGAGCTGGCGCGGCAGGCGAAAGACGCCTTCGAACGCGTGTGGGAGGCGCGAAACCGAACCCAGGTTGACCAGGTATCGCCCGGTGCCGTGTAATCCAAAAGGCTTGAACCCCAAGAGGAGGAGTAGATGAGACGTAGAGGGAGGTTGGCGGTCGCGGCTGCGGCAGTGCTCGCGCTCGCCCTGATCGGAAGCGCGCTCGCGGCGAACGGAGCACGCACCGCCAAAGCGCCGATCATCATCGGCTGGGCGTTCGACGGCAACGGCAGCATGGCGCCGTTCGACGGCCCAGCTCTGGCGGCGGCGAAGCTCCAGATCAACGCCGTCAACGCCAAAGGCGGGGTGCTCGGGCGCAAGCTGAAGCTCCTGACCTGCGACACGCAGGGCAACAAGCCCGACGTCGCAAAGGCGTGCGCGCTTCGGCTCGTCGGGCAGAAGGCGAACGTGATCTTCACGACGTGCGACGTCGACCTCGCCGCCCCGGTGGTCCGGGTCGCGATCGATCGCGGCATTCTCGCGATCGCTTCCTGCATCGGCACCGACCAGATGGGGCCGAAGCGGTTCGGGTCGAAAGGCCGCCTCGCCTTCAGCTTCGGGAACGTCGCTCAGGACGAGGGCTCGGCGATGGCGCAGTACGCGTGGACCCACGGCTGGAAGAGCGCGGCGCTCGCCACCGACACCGTGATCGTGTACTTCCGCAACGTCGTGCAGGCCTTCGAGGCGCGCTTCAAGCAGCTCGGCGGCAAGATCGTCGCCAAGGAGACCTACCAGTCACTCGGCGGCAACAACGTGCAGAACGCCGTCAGCCGTCTGAACAGCGCCAAGGCCGACGTGATCGTCACGTCGACCGCAGGCGCCTTCGGCGCGCTCTCGACGATGATCACCGGTCTTCGCTCCCTCGGGAACAACACCCCGGTGCTCAACTCGTGGGCCGGTGACGGGACGTACTGGCTGCCGGCGAGCCCGAAGGTGACGAACTACTGGTTCGTGACGTTCGCCTCGTCATTCGGGGACGATCCGAGCAAGGCGGTGAACAAGCTCGCGAAGCAGGTGAAGGCCGCGACCGGCGGCTTCATCACGGGGCCGTCTGCAGTCGACGGCGTCGTCACCGCGATCAAGCGCGCGCACGGCTCCACCAAGGGCATCGCGCTCGCGAAGATCATGGAGCACTTCAAGAACGTGCCGACCATCTCCGGCAACGTCAGCTTCTCGCCGAGGTTGCACACGGTGTTCGGCCGGCGCTACCGCGTCATCAAGATCCAGAACAACGTGCCGAAGGTCGTCGGGACGATCGTCGCGAAGGTCGTCGCGAAGATCTGAGCGCTGAACGGCAACCGCGGAGGCCCGGAGTGACCCTTCGGGCCTCCGCCGTGTCGCGGTCCTTCGAGGGCGTGCGCGCGCTGCGAGACGTGACGCTCGAGCTGCAGCGCGGCGAGATCGTCGGGCTGATCGGCCCGAACGGCGCCGGCAAGTCGACGCTCGTCAACATCCTCAGCGGCTTCGACCGCCCGTCGAGCGGGGCCGTCGAGCTCGAGGGCCGCGACATCACGCGTTGGCGGCCGAGCCGTCGCGGACGCGCGGGGCTGGCCCGGACGTTCCAGCACAGCCACGCTTTCCGCTCCCTGTCGGTGCGCGAGAACGTCGAGGTGGCGGCGCTCGGAGCTGGGACGACGCCCCGCGCGGCGCGCGATCGCGCGGACGAGCTCCTCGGTGCGCTCCGGCTGTCGGCGAACGCGGATGCTCCGGCGGACACGCTCGCTCAGGGCGACGAGCGCCGGCTCGGCGTCGCGCGGGCGCTCGCCACCAACCCCAGCTTCGTCCTGCTCGACGAGCCGGCCGCCGGCCTGCCCGAAGCCGAGCTGCCGGCGCTCTCGGAGGTTGTCCGCTCCGTACGCGACGACCGCGAGGCGGGCGTGCTGCTGATCGACCACAACATGGGCCTGATCATGGAGATCTGCGACCGCATCCACGTCCTCGACCAGGGGCGGACGCTGGCCGACGGCACGCCCGCCGACATCCGCGCCAACCTCGACGTCGCCGCGGCGTACCTCGGCGAGAGCGCGGTGGCGGAGTGAGCACGCCGGCTCTCGAGCTCGACAGTCTCGAGGTGCGGCACGGCGCCGTGCACGCCGTCCGCGGGCTCTCGCTCACCGTCGACCGCGGCGAGATCGTCGGGCTCATCGGCCCCAACGGCGCGGGCAAGTCGTCGACGCTGCACGCGGTGATGGGCGTCGTGCGTCCGGCCGCGGGCGACGTGCGACTCGATGGCCATTCCCTTGTGGGTCGCGCTCCCGAGGACGTAGCTCGCGCCGGCATCGCTCTCGTTCCCGAGGGGCGCCGCATCTTCGCGGAGCTGACGGTCGAGGAGAACCTGCGACTGGGCGGCGCCGGTCGGCGCGGCGGCGATCTCTCGCGCGTCTACGAGCTCTTTCCCATCGTCCAGGAGTTCCGCAAGCGGCACGCGGGCGCGTTGTCGGGCGGCCAGCAGCAACAGCTCGCAATCGCACGCGCCCTCGTC
>Ga0075434_100002348_pt1 | contig 16568 bp, 15 predicted proteins | sample RhiMethybrSRZTD3_FD_75298 | JGI IMG/M metagenome (GOLD analysis project Ga0075434, IMG submission 75298) | Populus rhizosphere microbial communities from Tennessee, USA - Rhizosphere MetaG P. TD hybrid SRZTD3 | ecosystem: Host-associated > Plants > Roots > Rhizosphere > Soil | place: USA... | reverse complement strand
CCGAGGAGCGTGAGGCGCGCCTCGACCTCGCCGCTCACCACCTCGACGCGCCGGCCGCAGGCGCGCTCGACCTCCGCCGCGAACGCGCGACCGTTCGATGCTTCGCGCACGGCGCTGGTGGCCACGATACGGATCCGGCTCGCGCCGAGGCGCTGCGCGCGCGCAACGTAGTCACTCACGGCGGCGAGGGTCCGCGCCATCGGCGCCTCACCCAGCGCGCCCGTGCGAGCAAGATTCTCCCCCAGGCGGGTGATGGTCTGGTCCTGGTCGGCGATGCGCCAGGTGTCGTCGCCGATCACGTCGGCGACGAGCAGTCGCACCGTGTTGCTGCCGACATCGATCGCGCACAGGCGCATGGCCGAAAGCGACAACGCCCCGCCGGAACCTCCGGCGGGGCGTGTCAACAGCGCAGCGGGGTTGGTTACTTCCCCTTCAGGGTTCGAATGTAGTTCACGAGCTCCCAGCGGTCCTTTTCCGGGAGGTGCTTCCACGGCGGCATCGCGCCGCGGCCGTTCGACATCTTCCAGAAGATCTCACCGTCCGACTCCTTCTGGACGGCTTCGGAAGTCCAGTTCGCCGGCTTCGGCGGAGGCAGCGCCGCGGCGGCCGGGCCGTCGCCCTTACCCCCCGGGCCGTGGCACGAGACGCAGTTCGTCTCGACCGTCTTCTTCGCGTTGCCGATACCCTTCACTGGATTCTTCACTGCCTTCGCTTCCGGCGGTGCTACCCAGGGCCCCTGGGCCGAGACCACCGCCGCGCCGGCCGAGACGACGAGAGTGATCGCGGCGACGGCGATGCTCAGCGATTTCTCGAACGGGCTCATGAAGCCTCCTCTCATACCGATCGTGACGATCTTCACAAAACGAAATCCATTTAACACTCCTCCGACGAAAGAGGTCAAGCAGTTATTCGACGATTTCGCATGGACGCCACCCAGCAGATCGTCGCGAGGGCGCCGTAGGCCCCGGCGAGGTGTCCCGGAATCGCCGAGGGCGGCGCCCAGGGCCAGAAGAGCGCGCCGCTGACCAGCGGCGAGTGGATCACGCCGAACAGCGCGGCGGCGCTCGCGACCACGAACAGGAGGCCCGCGGTCACCAATTGGTGGTCGATGATGGCCGCCAGCGCCCAGCCCCACAGTACGGCGGTGAGGATGAATCCGTTGCCGAGCACGACGAGCGCTTGATAGGTCTGGCCGGCGTCCCCGCCGAGGGCCGTGGGCGCCACGCCCAGGGTGGCGAAGAGACTCCCCGTCTCGATCAGCACCACCGCCGCCACGACCGGGATGAAGGTCATCGCGACCGCCGCGCCATGGCGCGGCGGCGTGGCCAGGAAGCCCTGGGCGGTGATCTCGAGCCCGACGAAGATGAGGATCGGCGCGATCGCGGCCTCCGGCAGCACGGCGACGAGGAGCGAGAGCAGACCGGTCGCGGCCCCGGCGCCGATCACCAGGCCGGTGGCCAGGGTATAGCCCGCTCGCGCGCCCATCGCCTTGTACGCGGGATGGCCGATGTAGGGCGTGTTCTGGACGACGCCGCCGCAGCTGCCGGCCAACGCGGTCGCGACCGCCTCGATGAGCAAGATGTCGCGGGTGCGGTATTCGTCGCCGGCCGCCGCGGCGCTCTCGGTGTTGTCGATGCCGCCGATGATCGTCACGAGCGCGAACGGGAGCGCGATCGACAGATAGGGCAAGGTCTGCGGCAGCGCCTCGAGCCAGCCGAACGTCGGCCAGGGCAGCGAGAGGCGCAGCGGTCCCAGCGCGATCGCACCGCTTGGCCCCAGATCGAGCGCCGCGCGCCCCCAGAAGATCGCTGTGCCGGCGAGCACAGCGACAAATGCGCCGGGAAGCCCGAGTGGCATCCGCACCCGGCCGAACAGAGCGAGCAGCAACAGGATCAGCGCGACCAGGCCGACCAGCGGGTCACGGAAGATCTTCAAGGTCGGGAAGAAGGCGATCAGGAGAATCGAGACTCCGCCGATCGATCCGAGCAGCGCGGCACGCGGCACGACCCGTCTGGCCCAGTCTCCGGCGAATGCGAGGCCGAGCTTGGCGAGGCCGATGGCAATCGTCGCGGCCATGCCGACCTTCCACGCGAGCACCGGATCGCCGGTCGCGAGCATCACGGGACCAAGAACGCCGAACACCATCGCGAACAAGGTCGGCGTGTCGATCCCGAACGGCATCGCCGTGACGTCCTCACGGCCGCTCCGGCGCATGAGCCGCACCGCGAGCCACGTGTAGGCCAGATCGCCGAGGAGCACGCCGAGCGCGGTGCCCGGGACCATGCGCTGGAGCACCAGGTCCGCGGGGAACTTGAAGACCCCGATCAGCAGCGACGACAGGATGACGAGCTGGGTGATGTTGTCGAGGGCGAGGCCGAGGAACCCGTTCAGGTCCCCGGCCCGGATCCAGCGCGAGGAGCTAGGGTGTCCGGACGTCGGCGGCGCCCCGGGTGGCGGTGACGAGCTCACGGGCGAGCGCCTTGATCCGCTCTGCCAGGGTCGAGCACCAGGCGAGGCTTCCGCGGTTGTCGGCGGCGTCGCGGAACTCGAACTCGAGCGGCGGCCCGAGGTGACGGAGGAAGCTCAGTCGCGCGCCGTACGACTTTCCTTCACGCTCGTCCCCGGCGTCCAGGATGACCTCGAAGCGAGGATCGACGCGCTTGGCGTGCGCGGTCAGGAAATTCCAGAGCCAGCGAGCGACTTCCGGGTAGGTCCCGCCTGAGAACACAGCGGCGATTCTAGCACCGGGAGATCGACGTGATCATCCCCAGGGGCACGCTCTCAAGCCGTTGAACCATGGAGGGGCCGGTTACCGGCCCCTCCATCTGGGTAGCTGATCAGCACTCGTTGAAGCCGCACGAGAGACACTTCTTGCAGCCTTCCTCGTACACGAACGTCGCCTGGCCGCACTCCTTGCAGAGGTCGCCGATCTGCTTGCGTGAGGCAGCGGACACCGGAGCCTCGGGCAGCGGCTTCACCTCGCCGATGTGCTCGGCCAGGGTGCGCGAGAGCGCGTCCGGCAGCGAGAGGATCTTGTCGGGGCCGAAGCCCGTCGGCTGGCCGCCTCCGATGCGAGCAAGCTGGCTGATGACCTCTTCGAGCCGCCGCTGAGCGGAGAGCGGAGAAGGTAGCCTGAGAATGAGCGAAATGAGGCGCCCCAGCGATTCGGCCACCGCCATCGTGTCCGAGCCGCCCTTGCCGACCTGGACGAAGACTTCGAACGGCTCGTGCTCGTCGTTCTCGGTGATCGTGATCCACGCCGTGCCGATCGGTGTCTGGGTCCGGTACGTCGAGCCCTTGAGGCCGCGCGGGCGCGGCTTGATGACCGGCTGGCCCATCGGTGAGGCGACGGCCGGGCTCTTGTCCTTCTTCCCGACGCCGATGTTCAGGACCTGCTCGCCCTTGCATCCGTCGCGGAACACCGTGATGCCCAGGCATCCCAGCTCCCACGCCAGGCGGTAGGCGCGCGCCACGTCGTCTTCGGTGGCGTTGTTCGGCAGATTGATCGTCTTCGAGACGCCGTTGTCGGTCGAGCGCTGGAACGCGGCCTGATGGCGCACGTGCCACTCGAAGCCGATCTCGTGCGAGGTCTTGAAGACCTGGGAGGCGTGCTCCGGGAGGCCGCGGATCCCGTGAAGCGAGCCGCGCTTGGCGATCTCCTGCATCAACGCGTCCGAGAAGAACCCCTGCTCCTTCGCGAGCCGCTCGAAGGTCTCGTTCACGAAGGTGAGCACCCGCTCGCCGTCCGACTGCTTCACACGGTGCTCGAAGGCCAGCGCGAAGATCGGCTCGACGCCGGACGAGCAGCCGGCGATCATCGAGATCGTCCCGGTGGGCGCGATCGTCGTGACCGTCGAGTTGCGCATCGGCCGCTGCGCGCGATAGATCGAACGGTCCCAGTTCGTGAACGTGCCGCGCTCGTCGGCCAGCTTCGCCGACTGATCGTGCGACGTCTCCTTCACGAACGCCATGAGCCGGTCGGCGAGGTCGATCGCTTCCTGGGAGTCGTACGGGATGCCCATCGTGAACAGCAGATCGGCCCAGCCCATGATGCCCAGACCGATTCGACGGTTGGCCTTCACGGTCGCGTCGATCACCGGCAGCGGGTACGGGTTCATCTCGATGACGTCATCGAGGAAGCGCACCGCGAGCCGCACCACCCGCTCCATCTCGTCCCAGTCGACCGACCACTCGCCCGCGTCGCTCCGCCGGGCGAACTTCGAGACGTTGAGCGAGCCGAGATTGCACGCCTCGTTCGGCAAGAGCGGCTGCTCACCGCATGGATTCGTCGCCTCGACCACGCCGATCGCCGGCGTCGGGTTCGCGGGGCTCGCGTTGATCCGGTCGATGAAGACCATCCCCGGATCCCCGGTGCGCCAGGCGGCTCGGACGATGCGATCGAAGACCTCTTTCGCCAGCAGCCGGCCCGTGACCGCGCCGCTGTGCGGGTTGATCAAGTCATACTCGCTGCCCGACGCGAGCGCGTCCATGAAGCGGTCGGTCACCGCCACGGAGATGTTGAAGTTGGTGATGCCACCGTCGAGCTTGCAGTCGATGAACTCGAGGATGTCCGGGTGATCGACCCGGAGGATCCCCATGTTCGCCCCGCGGCGCGTTCCGCCCTGCTTCACCGCTTCGGTCGCGCTGTTGAAGACTTTCAGGAAGGACACGGGGCCCGACGCACGGCCGCCGGTCGACGCGACGATGTCGTCCTTCGGGCGCAGCCGCGAGAACGCGAACCCGGTCCCGCCGCCCGACTTGTGGATGATCGCCGCCGCCTTGACGGAGTCGAAGATCTCCTCCATCGAGTCGCCGACCGGCAGCACGTAGCACGCGGAGTACTGCAGGCCGTTGCCCTTGCCGGCATTCATGAGGGTGGGCGAGTTCGGCAGGAAGTTGCCCTCGATCATGATGTCGTAGAACGCCGTCGCGATCTCCCGGACCGCCGCTTCGCTCCGCCCGTACCGCGCCTCGCCGCGCGCGATCGTGAGCGCGACGCGCCAGCACATCTCCTCCGGGGTCTCGACCACCTCGCCCCCCTGCCTGGTCAAATAGCGCTCCCGCAGAACCCGCAAGGCAGGCTCGGTCCACTTGCCGACTTTCGCTGGGCGAGTTTCCGACAGCATTCGGGGCCTCCTCTTCAATGATAGCGAAAGAAGCTTCAGGTCACTACATCTTGTGGTGTGCGCGAATCTAGCACGCTGAATCTAGCGCTCGTCAAGAAAAAAGGTATCCACCGTGCATCCACCAACTGTCCACAGACGCGCGCGAACCTCTTTCCGAGGCGCCGAACGCCGCGTGGTATTCTCTTGTGCCTATGTCCAGCCCTCGGAGCATCGCGTTGTGCACGCCGATCGCTTCCTTCGTTTTCGTAATGTTGACGGGCGTTGCCGGCGCACAGACTCCGACACCGGCGCCGCCGACGCAAACGCCCGCGCAGCCCACGCCCGCGCCCGCACCAGCGTCCGCTCGGGTCGCCGGCCGCGTGCTCACGCTCGACGAATGCATCGCGATCGCGCTCGAGGCGCAGCCGCGCATCCAGGCGACGCTCGCCGACTATGCCGCGGCGCGCTATCGCGTGAATCAGGCCTTCTCACCGCTGCTTCCACAAGTGAGCGGCGTCGTGAGCGCGGTGCGAAGCAACATCCCGACCGTCACCACCAACCTCGCGGGCACGAACGTGACCAGCACGCAAACGCGGCAGTTCGGCGACAGCTTTCTCGCGCAGGTTCAGCTCTCGCAGCTCCTCTTCGACTTCGGCAAGAGCCTGGCCGCGACCGACGCGGCGCGAAAGCTCGCGGAGGTCGCGGTCGAGGACGTCGAGCTCCAGCGACAGCTGATCTCCTTGACGGTGAAGGAGGCGTACACGAACACGCTCTTCAGCCAGCGGCTGATCCGCGTGCAGGAGCAGGCGGTCGAGCGCGCCGAGTTGAACTTGAGATCGGCCAAGGGATTCTTCGACGTGGGCACGCGCCCCAAATCGGACGTCGCGCGCGCGGAGGTGGACGTCGCGAATGCCCGCGTCGACCTCATCAGGGCACGGAACGCGCTGCGCCAGGCGATCGTCGCGCTCAACATCGCGATGGCGATCGACGTGGATGTGCCGACCCAGATCGTCGACAACTTGATCTATCAGCCCGTGACGATCGATCGCCCGAAGCTCCGTGCCGATTCGCTCCGACAGCGTCCCGAATACCGGCAGTCCAAGCTGCGCGCGTCCGCCGCCGAGGCGCTGGAGCGACAGACCTTCCGTAACTTCTTTCCCGATGTGACCGGCACCGGCGCGTACGGCGGCGCGCAGACCCAGCTCAACGAGGCGTGGTCGGTCGGCCTGGCCTTGAACTGGAGCCTCTTCGACGGCGGCAACCGGATCGCGCGCTACCAGGAGGCGAAGGCCAACGTCGAAGGCGCGAAGGCGCGGGTCAAGTCGACCGAGCTCGACATCATCCAGAACGTCGAGCAGGCCGAGATCGCCGTCGAGGAAGCCCAGGAGCGGATCCTGGCGGCTCAGACCTTGGTGGCGTCGGCGCAGGAGAATTTCCGGCTGGCCCAGGGCCGGTTCGACGCGGGCGTCGGCACGATCCTCGAGCTGACCGACGCGCAGCTCGCGCTCACCCAGGCGCAGAACACCGAAAGCCAGGCCCTGGCCGACTATCGGATCGCGCTCGCGAGGCTGGATCGTGCGGTTGGTCTCCGCTGACCCCGAGGAAACAGTTCGCCCGCCGCAACGTCTAACAAGTTGATGAAGCGAATCGTTTCCCTCGTCGTCGTCGCGCTGCTGGTGGGGGGTGCGGTGTGGGGCTACCTCTACGCGCAGAGCCGTGGCAGCGTCCCCAAATTCCGGACGGTCCGCGTCGAGCGCGGTCCCCTTACCGCCGCGGTCTCGGCGACCGGCAATCTCAACGCGGTCATCACGGTGCAGGTCGGGAGCCAGGTTTCCGGCCAGATCAAAGAGCTCCTGGTCGACTTCAACTCGATCGTGAAGAAGAACCAGGTCATCGCGCGCATCGACCCGGACATCTTCACGGCCAAGGTCAATCAGGCGAAGGCCGACGTCGAGTCGGCGAAGGCCACGGTGCTGAATCAGGAGGCGCAGGTCGAGCGGGCCCGCGCCGACGTCGAGAACGCCCGCGCCGCCTATGCCGAGTCGAAGGCCCAGACGGCCAAGGCCCAGGTCGCGGTCGTCGATGGCAAGCGCGATTTCGACCGCAAGACGGAGCTGTTCGCGAGAAGGCTCATCGCGCGGAGCGATCTCGACTCGTCGCAGGCCGCCCACGACTCCGCCATCGCGCAGGTCGACTCGGCGAAGGCGCACGAGCAGGCGCTCGATTCGGCCATCCAGTCGTCGACCGCTCAGCTTCGCGTCGCGCAGGCGATGCTGGTATCGGCGCGGGCGGGCGTCGACCAGAAGAACGCCGGTCTCAAGCAGGCGCAGGTCGATCTCGATCACACGACGATCCTGGCGCCGGTGGACGGTGTCGTGGTCTCGCGTCAGGTCGACGTCGGCCAGACCGTCGCGGCGAGCCTGCAGGCGCCGATCCTGTTCACGATCGCCCAGGACCTGACGAAGATGCAGGTCGAGACCAGCGTGGACGAGGCGGACATCGGCCGGCTCAAGCTCGACGATCGGGCGAACTTCACGGTCGACGCGTTTCCCGGCGAGACGTTCACGGGCACCGTGACCCAGATCCGCAAGGCTCCCCAGGTGGTCCAGAACGTCGTGACCTACACGGTCATCGTGGGGGTCGAGAATCCGTCGGGCAAGCTGATGCCGGGGATGACGGCCAACGTGAAGCTCGTCGTCGCCCAGAAGGCCAACGCGCTCAAGATTCCGAACGCCGCGCTCCGGTTCCGCCCGGCGGGCGTCGACGCGCCGACACCGGCGGGGCCGCTGGCGGGCGGCGCACCAGGGGCCGGGGGCGGCCCAGCGGGCGGCGCGCCACCCTCGGTCGAGCAGATTCGTGAGCGCCTCGTCAAAGGGCTCGGCCTCACCGAGGACCAGCAGAAGAAGCTCGAGCCCATCCTGAATGACGGCCGCGAGCAGCTCCGGAGCCTTCAGGGCCTGCCCGACGCCGAGCGCCGCCCGAAGGCGCAGAAGATCCGCGAAGCCCAGCGCGCGCGCATTCGCGAGTTCCTCACCGACGACCAGAAGGTGCGGTACGACGAGATGACGGCGACCGCCGGCGAAGTCCGCAGCGGCACCGCCGGCCGCGTCTGGATCGTCGGGCCCGACGGCAAGCCGGCCCCGATCACCCTCACGCTCGGGCTCAGCGACGGAGCCTCGACCGAAGTGCTGCGTGGCGACGTGCGCGAGGGCCAGGAAGTCATCGTCGGGTCCGCGGGTGGAACCGGTCGCGGCGCCCAGCCCCAGCAAGGCGCGCCGCGTCTGAGGCTCTAGCGGTGGCCGGGCCGATCATCGTGACCGAGGGGCTGACGAAGGACTACCATCTTGGCCCGCACACCGTCCACGCGCTGCGCGGCGTGTCGGTGACGGTCGACCGCGGAGACTTCGTCGCGGTCATGGGGCCCTCGGGCTCGGGGAAATCGACCTTCATGAATCTCCTGGGCTGTCTCGATACGCCGAGCGCCGGTCGGTACGAGCTCGACGGCGAGGACGTGGCCGGGCTGACCGCGGACGACCTCGCGCGGATCCGCAACACCAAGATCGGATTCGTGTTCCAGCAGTTCAATCTGCTGCCGCGTACGACGGCGCTCGAGAACGTCGAGCTGCCGCTCCTGTACGCCGCGCTCCCGGCGCGGGAGCGGCGGGCTCGCGCGCAGGAGCGACTGGCCTCGGTGGGTCTCGCCGATCGCGCGGGCCACCATCCGTCCCAGCTGTCGGGCGGCCAGCAGCAGCGCGTGGCGATCGCGCGCGCCCTGGTCAACGATCCGGCGATGATTCTCGCCGACGAGCCCACCGGGAACCTCGACACCCGCACCAGCATCGAGGTGCTGGCCTTGCTGCAAGGGCTCAACCGCGCCGGGCTCACGATCGTGCTCGTCACCCACGAGCCGGACATCGCGACCTACGCGAGCCGCCATTTGATCTTCCGTGACGGCCGGCTCCGAGCCGACGAGCGCGTGGCGGCGCCGGTCGATGCCGCCGCCGCGCTCACGTCCCTGCCCCGCGAAGACGAGGACGCCGCGTGAACATCTGGCAGAGCGTCCGTATCGCGGGCCGCGCCCTCCGCGTCAACAAGCTGCGGAGCGCCCTGACGATGCTCGGCATCATCATCGGCGTCAGCGCGGTGATCGCCATGGTCGGCGTCGGCTCCGGCGCCCAGGCCCGCGTCGCGGAGCAGATCCAGAGCCTCGGGTCGAACCTGATCATCGTGCTGTCGGGCAGCACGAACAGCGCCGGCGTGCGGCTCGGCATGGGCAGCCAGCTCACGATCTCCGAGGACGATGCCACCGCGATCGCACGAGAGATCCCGAGTGTGCAGGCGGCCGCGGGGTCGGTGCGGGGCAATGCGCAGGTCGTCTACGGCAATCTCAACTGGGCCACCCAGATCCAGGGTGTCACGCCCTCGTACTTCGAGGCGCGCGACTGGCCCGTCGACGAAGGGCGTCCGGTGCTCCAGGAAGACGTGGACGGCGCGACCAAGGTCGCCCTGCTCGGCCAGACGACGGCGCTCAACCTGTTCGGGGAGTCCGACCCTCTGGGCCAGATCATCCGGATCAAGAAGGTCCCCTTCACGGTGATCGGCATTCTCTCGCGCAAGGGGCAAAACTCGTGGGGCCAGGATCAGGACGACATCATCCTGGTTCCGCTCTCGACGGCGAAGAAGAAGGTGCTCGGCGTGAGCCAGGCCAACGCCCGCGCCGTCGGCTCGATCTCGGTCAAGGTGCGCCCCGGCGAGGACATGAGCGAGGCCGAGGATCAGATCCGCGGGCTCTTGCGCCAGCGCCACCGGCTCCAGCCGTTCCAGGACGACGACTTCTGGCTCCGGAACCTTTCCGAGATCCTCCAGACTCAGGAAGAGTCGTCGCGGGTGATGACCTATCTGCTGGCAGCGATCGCGTCCGTGTCGTTGCTGGTGGGCGGCATCGGCATCATGAACATCATGCTGGTGTCGGTGACCGAGCGCACGCGCGAGATCGGTCTGCGCATGGCGGTCGGCGCCCGGCGCCGGCACATCCTGCTGCAGTTCCTGATCGAGGCGATCACGCTCTCGCTGATCGGCGGCATCGCCGGCATCGCGCTCGGTGTCGCCGGCTCCGAGGCGATCAGCTATTTCGCCGAGTGGCGCACCTTGGTCGCGCCCGAGTCGATCCTGATCGCGTTCGGCTTCGCCGCGGCGATCGGCATCTTCTTCGGCTTCTACCCGGCACGAAAAGCCTCGCGGCTGGATCCGATCGAAGCGCTGCGTTACGAATAGCTCCGCGCAGAATGGGGCGCCCCGGCCGTCTCCTGCTATTTTGGAGGGGCGATGGCCCGAGCGCGCCGGCGCCAGCGGAAGACTCGGCGGCGAAAGACCCGGCCGAGCAAGATCCGGCAGACCAAGACCCGGCCGAGCAAGTCCCGGCCGACCAAGTCCCGGCAGACCCAGACCCGGCAAGGCCGCAAGGGTCGGATACGCGTCACCGTGCCGCCACCGACCCGCGCCGAAACGCTCCTGCTCACCCTGGCCAAGGATCTCGCCGGCGCGCCGCTAGACGGCGCGCTGCGAAAGCTCGCCGACGCCTTCGCGCCGACCGCCGCCCTGCCTCGCGAGGTCTACGCGGCCTGGACCAAGAGCCGGCGCGAGAAGACGACGTCACTGGCCCTCAGCTGGGCGCGCGAGCAGGTACGGCTGAGCCTCGAGGAGACCATCGCGCGCGCGCCGAGGGCGCGCCCGGGTGGCGGGCTCGCGCCCGACACCCTGGCGTGGCTCCTGCTCGCGGCGTGCGAGGCGATCGCCCACGAGCCGCCCTCGGCGGTCGCCGACCGCGTTCGGACGGTGCTCGAGCTCAGCGGTCACGCCGCGCCGGGCGGCTGAGCGCTTCCAGGAGCAGCACCGCGGCGCCCGCGAGCATCGTGAGGCCGTTGAGCTGGACCGATGACCGGTGGGCAAGCGCGAACGCGGCGTCGTCGCGGGTGCGCCGCGCCGATTCGGCGCGCGGCAGGACGACGATCGAGGCCCAGAGCAAGAGGCAGAGCATCGTTCCGCAGAGCGCGACGCCGGCGAGCGGGCGCCCGCGCGGCCTCATGCCCGACACCGTCATTACCGCGGAGGCGATCAGCGCGATCGCACACAAGATTATTCCCCAGTCGTAGTAGCGCGGGAGCACCGCGGACACGAGCTGGCCCGCGACGCCGCGGTCGATCACCCGGAAGGCGAGCGGCGCGACGGCGAACGAGAAGAACGTGCTGATCGCGAGCCAGCCGGCGACACAAACCACGACGAGTACGCGCAAGATATCCATCGATCCCCCTTTGGGCGGCGCCGTCTCCCGGTCGGCCACGCGGCGACCCTATCGTCGTCCCGCGGCGCGATCCAGCTGGGCCAGTGCGATGCGATAGTCGGCGAGGGCCTGCGCCTCGGTATTCTGCGCCTGCGTGAGCGCGAGCTGGGCGTCGGTCAGCTCGAGGATCGTCCCGACGCCGACGTCGAACCGGCCCTGGGCGAGCCGGAAGTTTTCCTGGGACGACGCGATCAGCACGCGTGCCGCCTGGATCCGCTCCTGGGCGGCCTCGACGGCGATCTCGGCCTGCTCGAGATTCTGGATGAGCGTCAGCTCCGCGACCTTGACGCGGGCGTTGGCGGCGCCGTGATTGGCCTTCGCTTCGTCGTAGGCCGCGATCAAATTACCGCCGTCGAAGATGTTCCAGGTGAACGCGAGCCCGAGCGACCAGTTGGGATTCAGCTCGAGCTGCGAGCCGCCGTAGGAGCCCGTCCCGCTGACATTCGGCAGGAAGTTGCGCGACGCTGCCTGGACACCCGCCGCGGCGGCCGAGCTCTGGAGCTTCGCCTGCCGGTACTCCGGGCTCTGTCGGAGCGCCTCCGCCCGGAGCGCCGCCCGGTCGATCGTCGTCGGCTCGTATTCGAGGTTGTCCTTGATCTCGGTCGGAGTGCTCGCGTCGATCGCCATTGCCGTGTTGAGCGAGACCCGCGCGATCTTGAGCGCGTTGCGCGCGTTGATCAGATCGACCCTCGCGTTGGCGACGTCGACCTCGGCGCGGACGGCCGTCGACAGCGGTTGGGTCCCGACGTCAACGAAGCCCTTCGCCGACGCCAGATTGAGCTCGGCACGCTCGAGCGCCTGCTCCTGGACGCGGATCAACCGCTGGGCCAGGAGAATGTTGGTGTACGCCTCCTTCACCGTGAGCGCGATCAGCTGACGCTGGAGCTCGACGCCTTCGGCCGACACCTCGGCGAGCTTTCGGGCCACCTGCGTGACCGCGAGCGTTTTGCCGAAGTCGAAGAGCAGCTGCGACAGCTGGACCTGCGCCAGGAACGTGTCGCTCGGCTGGCGGCTGATCTGCACCGCGGCGGTGCGGCCCATCGTCAACGTCGTGGGGATGGTGCTGGTGTTGCTGCGGGTCGCCGTCACCGAGCCCGAGAGCTGCGGCAGCAGCGGCGCGAACGCTTCACGGACCCGTGCGCGCGCGGCCGCGTAGTCGTAGAGCGTGGCCTGGATCGCCGGCTGGGCTTCCAGGGCGATCGCGATGCACTCCTCGATCGAGAGCACGCGCCCGACGACCTGCGGTACGGCCGGGGCGGACGCCGCAGCCTGAGCGAGCGCGACGGCGGGCAGGCTCGAGACGAGGAGGAATGTCAGCAACGAAGCTCGCAGGATCGTCATTCGAAGTCCTCCATGGACGAGTTCGAGTGATCGTCGTGAACCACGCACGGCGGCGGCGTCGATGCGACTTCGAGCGAGACCGGCAACGCGTGTCGTGGCTATTCGAGAGCGAGCACGCGCTCGGCAAAGAGCTCGGTCATGCTCGTCGCGGGGAAATCGGCGAAGCCGAGCATGAGATCGGTGGCGCCGGCGGCCGCGTACTCCGCGATCCGCGCGCGCACGGCGTCCGGCGTACCGATCAACGCCGTCTCGAGGATCGCGGCGCCGTTCTCGATCCCGCGGGCGGCGCAGAACTGCCGGCGTGCTTGATCGACCGCCGCTTCGGTGATGCCGACGACGACGTCCACCTCGACCGAGCGGCGATAGTCCCACCACGGGCGTCCCGCGTCCTCGAGCAGGCTTTTGAGGCGATCCCAGCGCTGCGCGAACGGCCCCGGCGCCAGATACGAGGCTTCCCAGCCTGACGCCCGCTGCGCGGCGACGCGGAGCGCGGCCGGCCCCATCGCCGCGAGCCAGACCGGAGGCCCAGGCTTCTGGACGGGCGGTGGCTCGAGCCGCGCGTCACGGAGCGTGTAGAAGCGGCCGTCGTAGTCGACGGGCTCGCCGGTCCAGAGCCGCTCGAGGATCTCGATTGTCTCGGCGGCGAGCGCGACGCGCGCCGCCGCGTCCGGATACGGGATCGCGTGGCTCCGCCACGCCGCCGCGGTCGTCGAATCCTCGGCGCCGACGGCGAGCCGCAGGTCGAGGCGGCCACCGGAGAGATGATCGACGGTGACCGCGCGCTTGGCGAGCCACGACGGATGATGAGACGAGGGATCGAAGCAATACGTTACAGCCGGGCCGAGCCGGGCGCGTCGGGTGAGGCCGGCGAGCGCCCCGAGCATCGTCCAACCGTCGTGCGTCCATCCCCAGAGCCCGTCGCCGTACGTGATGCGCGCGTAGCCGAGATGGTCGACGGTTTGCCAGTAGTGTCGGAGCGCGCCGACGTCGGTTCCCCAGGTTTGCACCCCGAACGAGATCACGGACCGAGGATCACCGACGCGTCGGAGGGAGTCAAGATTGACGCGCCTCGCCCGCGACGGTAGAGTGCGCCGCGATGCGAGTCCGCTCGCTGGCCCTCGTCGCCGTCATCCTTGCGGCCGGTTCGCCGGCTGGAGCTCAGACGCCGGTCGAAGCAGCGCGCGCCCTCGTCGCCCGCTACCACGAGGATCCCGCGGGGCTCGACCGCGCGCGCGATCTCCTCGACGCGGCGCTCGCCAAGGACCGGAAGGTCGAGACGATGGCGATGCTCTCGTACGTCCAGTTCCTCATCGGCGACGTGCGGGCGACCACCGCGGAGGCCAAGCTCGCCGCGTACGACCGAGGTCGTGAGATCGGCCAGCGGGCCGCCGAGCTCGCGCCCAAGAGCGTCGACGCGCACCTCTGGTACGCGATCAATACGGCACGCTGGGGCGAGACCAAGGGCGTGCTCCGCTCGCTCTTCCTCCTGCCGACGATTCGTCGGGAGCTCGACACCTTGCTCGAGCTCGACCCGCGCTCGGTGCGCGCCCACATCCTGGCCGGGAACGTGCTGCTGGAGGTTCCGGGGTTCGCCGGCGGTGACCGCGCGAAGGCCGAGGAGCACTTCAAGAAGGCGCTCGAGATCGATCCGCGCTTCACCAACGCCCGGGTCGACCTGGCCCGTGTCTACATCGCCGACGCGCGCTATGCGGACGCGCGCCGCGAGCTGCAGCGAGTCGTCGACGAAACCCGCCCGTCGGTGATCGCCGACTGGACCGTGAAGGACGCGCCACGAGCCCGAAAGCTCCTCGAGTCGATCAAAGACCGAACATAGCGATCGGCGTGGTGATCCGCCGGCTCCAGCGGAACGCGCCGCGCTGGAACCCGACCGCGCTGGCGGTCCTCGCCGAGCGGGATCGCGACCCGTTCCGTGTCCTCATCGCCTGCATCCTCTCGCTGCGCACGCAGGACACCACGACCGGGCCGGCCTCCGACCGCCTCTTCGCCGTGGCCGCCACACCGGCCGCAATGCTGAAGCTGCCGGCGCGCCGGATCGAGCGACTGATCTATCCGGTCGGGTTCTATCGCACGAAGGCGCGCGTCATCCTCGGGATCTGTCGCGACCTGCTCGAGCGCTTCGAGGGGCGTGTGCCCGACACGATCGACGAGCTCCTCACCCTCAACGGCGTCGGGCGCAAGACGGCCAATCTCGTCGTGACCATGGGCTACGGCAAGCCCGGGATCTGTGTCGACACGCACGTGCACCGGATCTCGAATCGGCTGGGGTACGTGAAGACCCGCAATCCCGAAGAGACCGAAATGGCCCTGCGCGGGAAGCTTCCGCGCCGCTACTGGATCGGTTACAACGACCTGCTCGTCTCCTTCGGCCAGAACATTTGCGTCCCCATCTCCCCCCGCTGCTCCGTGTGCCCCGTGACCACGCTCTGCCCCCGAGTCGGCGTGACCACCAAGCGTTAGCGGCCGAGCCGACGCCGCAGCCGCCTCAGGACGGCGAGATTGCGGAGATCGGCCGCGGGTTCGGGCTCTTTGGGCGTCTCCAGGACCTTCGGCACCCGGACGAAGCGGCGGTCGTTCAGCAAGAGCCGGAAGGGCACGAGCCCGAGACGCCCTCGGCCGATGTTCTCGTGACGATCGAGCCCTGAGCCGAGCGGCGCCTTGGCGTCGTTCAGATGGAACGCCAGCACGCGGCGACGCCCCACCGTGGCCTCGCACTCGGCCATCGCACGGTGGTACCCGGCCTCGGTGCGGAGATCGTAGCCGGCGGCGAAAAGATGGCACGTGTCGAGACAGACGCCCATGCGCTCCGGTCGAGCGGCGCGCTCGAGCAACGTCGCAAGCTCGCCGAACGTCCGGCCGATCGTATTCCCTGCTCCCGCGGTGTTCTCGAGCGCGACTTTCACGCGGTAGCCCGCGGTGCGCGCCAGCGACTCGTCGAGTGCGGCGGTGACCCGAGCGAGCCCGGCCTCCAGGCCGGTGCCCATATGAGAGCCGGGATGGATGACGACGCACGAGAGCCCGAGCGCCTCCGCGCGCTCGAGCTCGTCCGTGAACGCGGCGACCGCCTGTGACCACAGGCCGGCGTGCGGGTTCCCGAGATTGATGAGGTAGCTCGAGTGGGCGAAGACGTGCCGGATGGCGTGCGTCCGGCGCGCCGCCCGGAACGCCCGCACCTCGTCCGCCTCGAGGGCCCTGGCGGCCCACTGGCGCTGGTTTTTCAGAAAGATCTGGACCGCTCCGCAGCCGACCGCGCGGCCGCGCTCGAGGGCGAGATGGAGGCCGCCGGCGATGGACATGTGGGCCCCGATCTCGTCGCGGCGCTGCGTCATGGCGGTCACGGTAGCACTCTGCTATTCTGCCTCCATGAAACCTTTCACGGTCCCCTCGGCGTACACGACGACGTTCACGCTCGAGTACGGCGTTACCGAGGCCGATATGCGGCGCCTCTACGAGAACGCCAAGCGCGATCAGTGGAACGCCTCCAAGGACGTTCCCTGGGCCGACCCGTTTCCGTCGGACGGGCGCGTGATCGCGGACGAGCTGATCGACATCTACGGCAGCCCGCTCTGGGAGAACCTGCCGGAGGCCGATCGCGTCGCGTTGAATCGCCGCATCGCCGCCTGGCGGCTCTCGGTGCTGATGCACGGTGAGCAAGGTGCCTTGCTGGCGTGCAGCCAGATGGTGGACATCGTGCAGGGGGCCGACGAGAAGTTCTTCCAGGCCACTCAGGTGCTGGACGAGGCGCGCCACAACGAAGTGCTGAG
>Ga0075434_100002347_pt1 | contig 16575 bp, 10 predicted proteins | sample RhiMethybrSRZTD3_FD_75298 | JGI IMG/M metagenome (GOLD analysis project Ga0075434, IMG submission 75298) | Populus rhizosphere microbial communities from Tennessee, USA - Rhizosphere MetaG P. TD hybrid SRZTD3 | ecosystem: Host-associated > Plants > Roots > Rhizosphere > Soil | place: USA... | reverse complement strand
GCGCGAGGGATGCTCTATGCGGACCCAGCATGCGTCCTACTCGAGCATCGGTGATATGGATGTTGATTTGAGCGCGATCCTATTTTGGCTGGGTATGCTGGGGTCGGTATCTCTTCTGAATTTCCCTTCGCGTTGCGCGGCTGGATGCCCAGAACATGCCTGCCCTGCGATGCGCGGTGGCCGCCTTTCGCAGTAGGCTATCCCATCCCCCTGTCGCCGCATAGATGCCCGGGGATCGGGGCAGCGCAGCTCTTGCTTTGGCCGTCGCATTAAAACAACGGCCAACCATCTCGGCGCCAACGCCAAGGGACCGCGAAGTCGATCGACCCGATCGTAGCGGTTGGCTGATCCGTGCAATCCGGGCATAGAGCCTTCAGTCGACCCTGCAGCGCTTGGCACGTCACCAAGCCGACCGGTGTTCTGTGCGCTACGTCGCAGGAGGCGGTCCGAACCACAGGGTGAGCGCATCCGCCAGCCGCGCTTGCATCGGCCCGCCAACCCAGGCCACATATCCGTCGGGCCTTATCAAGACGGCGCTGGGGGACGTCACCGCTCCGAGCACCGGTAGATCCCACCTGCCAACGTATTTGGCGTCGGTTCGCCGGACCCGATCCGCCCATGGCGCCATGTCGAGGGCGCCGGGCTCCCCGAAGTTGAGCAGCACCGGCCGGGCCTCGTGTAGGAGTTTGAAAACCCGGAGCGGGCCGGCGGCGGTGACCAGGTCGAGGTCGGGCATTCGGCGACCAAGCAGCGGGTGTCCCTCGCCGAGGTCATAGTGAATGTCCAGGCCAGACAGCATGGCACCGAAGCGCTTGCGCGGCTCCTCCATGCCAAGGAGCTCGGACATGCAATCGCGCAGCACCGTCGTGCGCTGGTCGCCGCCGCGAAGCGCCACCGAAGCCATCGTGTTGCGCAAGACGCGAGCAGCAACCGGGTGGCGCTCGGCGTGGTAGGTGTCCAGTAGCCTTTCCGGCGCGGTTGCCTTGACCACCTGCGCCAGCTTCCATCCGAGGTTTACCGCATCCTGCACACCCGTCTGGAGGCCCTGCCCACCATCTGGCGGATGCACGTGTGCGGCGTCGCCGGCCAGCAGAACCCGCCCCTTGCGATAAGACGCCGCCTGGCGGGTCATATCGGTGAACCGGGAGATCGAGGTTGGACTGTGGACCCCGTAGTCGGTGCCGTAGACGGCGATGAGCGCCTCGCTGAGGTCGCGCAGAGTGGGCTCTCGGGTGGCTCCCACCTGCTGTTCGGTCACCAGCACCCGCACCGGCCCATCGCCCAACTTACTGAGGGAATGAATGCCAAGGGCGTCGCGGCGGATGCCCCAGTGCGGTTCCTCAGTTATCTCAACCTCGGCGATCAGGTTGCTGGTTGTCGGATCCGAACCGAGGAAATCAATGCCGGCTGATTTACGGATCAGGCTTCGTCCGCCGTCGCACCCGACTAGATATCCGGCTTGCAGCGATTGGCCGTCGGAGAGCTCGACTACGACACCGGTAGCGTCCTCTACGAAGCCCGTCACCTCGCCGCCGTAGTAGATCGGCACACCCAATTCAGCGACCCAAGCGGCGAGTATGCCCTCGATGTGCTGCTGCCCCAGGGCCAGGCCATAATTGTGCCGGGTAGGAAAGTCGCTGATGTCCAAAGCAACGCCGGCGAACCGGACGATTTGGGTAACCTGCCCCTGCGACAGGAACCGATCGGCAATGCCGCGTTGATCGAAGACCTCGATGCTGCGCGAGTGCAGACCGCCCGCGCGCAAGCCGGCGACGTCCTGGCTGCGGCGCCGCTCGACGATTGCCACATCGACGCTCGCTAATGCCAGTTCGCCGGCCAACGTCAACCCGGTCGGGCCGCCTCCGACGATCACCACCGCATGCCGGCTGCATCGGCGTGCTCCGGTCGCCCGCGCGCCAGGGACCGACAAGGCCGCCCGTGGCGCGCGCGTCGACAACAACACACCCATTTGTCACCCCGCAGGTTCGCGCGTCTGTCGGCGGTTCTAGCGGATGACCCGGGTCTTGCAGCAAGCCCCTTGCGCGCCACATATGAGAGGTGGGAACTCATCTCTGCCCTTGCGCATATTTTTGGCATCAAGCGACCCATCCCCGCCCCCAAGCGATGCCATGAACCTGGAAGACGATCTTGGTAAGATCCAAGCCGATCGTGCTAACTTACAGGACGATCGAGGACTCCAGGGATGACAACGGCAGCAATCCGCCTCGGTACCCGCTCGCGGACGGGACGCAATCTGATCTCGCGCCGAACGGCGCTTAGGCAAGGCGCGGTGGCGCTAGCCGTTCTCGCGGTGCCGACGCCGGGCCACGTTGCCCCATCGTTCTTGCGGGTATCCTCGCTCCGCTTCGGATCTTTGAGCTGGCTCCTCGATACAATCCGGGATCAGCACATCGACGCCAAGCTTGCGGTCAACATCGACGTGGTCGACGTGGCGACCAGCCAGGCCGGTCCCGTTGCGCTTTTGGCCGGCGATGTGGACGTTATTGTCAGCGATTGGATGTGGGCGCTGAGGCAGCGCTCGGAAGGAGAAGATTTGCTCTTCGCTCCCTATTCTTCGGCGCTCGGGGCGTTGGTGGTCCCCGCCGGGTCGCCGGTGCGAAGCCTCGCCGACCTTGCGGGACGGCGCCTCGGGGTTGCCGGCGGCCCAATCGACAAGAGCTGGCTCCTGCTTAGGGCCTATTCCCGGCGAACCATGGGTCGCGACATCGCCGACGTCGCTCGTCCAGTCTTTGCCGCCGCGCCCCTATTGAACGAGGAGATCCGTAACGGCCGGGTCGATGCGGTGCTCACGTTTTGGACATTCGCGGCGAGGTTGCAGGGCAGCGGCTTTGTAAGCCTTCTCGATATGGCAGAGGTCTTGAAGGTGCTCGGCATCGAGCCGGCCCCCTCGCTCGTTGGCTTCGTCTTCAGGCAACGGTCGCTGCTGGCCAAGCGAACGGCGCTCGAAGCCTTCTTCACCGCGGTCGCCGACGGCAATGCGGTGCTTGCGCGCTCCGACGCCGCCTGGGAGCGGCTGAAACCCCTCGTGCAGCCAGCCAATGACGCCGAGCTCGCCGCGATCCGATCGTTCTATCGCGCCGGCATTCCCGGGCCCTGGCGCGAGGCTGAAACTCGGTCTGCCGAGCGGCTGTTCGACATCCTGGCGGTTTTGGGCGACAAAGAATTGGTTGGTCCGCGCACGCGCTTTGATGCCAAGCTGTTCCATGGCGCTGGGTGACACGATCTTAGACAACGACGCTGGCCCTCTGGTCCGGCTCGGGTGGACTCTCGTCTCGATCGTGGCTCTGGCAGCGATCTGGCATCTGGCTGCAACTGCCCTGCACAGCCGCGCGCTCCCCGGCCCGATCGAAGTGACATCGACCTTGCTCTACGAGCTCAAGACCGGCGCGCTAACGCGGCATCTCGGTGCCACCCTGGCACGGCTCAGCGCAAGCTTCGTACTGGCCGTGGTGATCGGCACCGCCATCGGTCTCGCGCTGGGACGGCTCCGCTGGATCGACCGCTTCTTCGACAGCTGGCTCATTCTCTTCCTGAACCTCCCGGTGCTGGTGGTTATCATCCTGTGCTACGTCTGGTTCGGTCTGACCGAGGTGGCCGCGATCACCGCCGTCGCCATTAACAAGATTCCGAACTTCGCCGTCACCATGCGGGAGGGCACGCGCAGCCTGTCCAAAGATCTGACGGAGATGGCCGAGGTCTACCGGTTCGGGCGCTGGCGCACGCTCAGGCACGTCATCTTGCCCCAGCTCGCCCCGTTCTTCATGGCCGCCGTGCGTTCTGGCCTGGCGTTGGTGTGGAAGATCGTGCTGGTCGTTGAGCTGCTCGGTCGCTCGAACGGGGTCGGATATCAGCTCAACGTCGCCTTTCAGCTCTTCGACGTATCTCTCATCCTGGCTTACGCCATTGCCTTCATCCTCGTTGTTCAGCTGATCGAGGTCGGTATCCTGCAGCCGCTCGAGGTACGGGCTGGGCGATGGCGCCGCTGAACGCAGCCCTTGAGATCCGGATCGAGCGCAAGGCATACCCGGCCGCCGGCCGGCGCGGGCCGGTCCAGGTGCTCAAGGGCATCGAGCTGTCGGTGGCGGCCGGCTCCTTCGTCGCAATCACGGGCCCGTCCGGCTGCGGCAAAACCACCTTGCTCAACATCGTCGCCGGGCTCGACCGCCAATTCGAGGGAAGCGTGGCCTTCACCGCCAGCGCACCGCACCTCGCCTACGTCTTCCAGACCCCGCGTTTGCTGCCCTGGCGTACGGTGGCAGAAAACGTGGCGCTGGCGCTGCCGCGCGGCGATCCGAGGCTGGCGCGGGTTCAGGAGCTGCTCGAACGTGTTGGGCTCGGCGCGGTGGCCGCCGCCCACCCTGAGCGGCTGTCGCTGGGCATGCGCAGACGCGCCGCGCTGGCACGCGCCTTCATATTGGACCCAGACTTCCTGCTGATGGATGAGCCCTTCGTCTCCCTCGACGAGGCGGCCGCCCAGGACTTGCGCGCTTTGTTGCGGCAACTGTGCTCTGGGCGGCTCGTCACGGTTCTATTCGTAACTCACAACACGATGGAGGCGGTCGCACTTGCGACCCGGGTTGTGCAACTGTCGGCTGCACCTGCAAGCATCGTCAACGACATTGCCGTCGCGCTGCCCGAGGAGCTCCGGACAAGCCCGGATGCGATGGCCGCCGAGCACCGCAGGATATTCGGCCGCAACGCCTGGGCAGACGGCGCGCAGGGCGCCGGCCGCAACGGCAACTAGCGAGCCTCCGGGCGCTGCTTCAGGCGCGCGCGGACACGAGCGGTCGCAGCCAGCCAACGCGCCAATGCCTTGTCTCGGGCCTCCCTCGCGACCGCATCCAGATCGCATGCAAAGCTGCCAACGACCGATGCATCGCGCCAGCGGTCGGTTAGTGCTGTGTCTCCTGCCGCGCGTCGGCGAGCCCAAAGAAAAACGATCAAACGCAATTGTTTCGCGAGTGCATTCTGCTATTGTAATGAGGAGGAATGCGCGGCGTGACGTGACGCGCCGCGCGGTACCGCTTTGAGGCAGCGATTCCTGCGAGACGATAGGGGCTCGCGAACACCCGCTGCAATAGGCTGAGATTTGTAAGAAATTACTAAACAGAACAGACGACAGCGTGGAAGGTCTTGGACTCCATGTCGTCGGGGACATTGGTCACACCCAACTGCGGTCGCATAGCTTGCGGCCTCGCAACTGCGAGCGATAACGGGCCGCGGTCAACCAAACGTCGCGCCTTTTTGACAGGCGCCCTAGCAAGCGGCGTGGCTCTATGCTCGCCGCTTCCCGTCCGCGCCGACGATCCAAGGATGGCGCGCCCTCAGGAGGGCGACGCCTTTGTCTTCGCCACGGGCGACCGAGCCGGCACACCCATCAGCGAGACGGATCTCGCGCTCGGAGGCCCGCCGGTGCTTGGTTGGCCGATAGATCCGGCGACGAAGACCATCCGCGATGGCTCGCGGCTCAACCAGGTTCTGCTTCTGCGGCTAGACGTTTCGGGATTTGACGAGGCGACGCGTGCACGCGCTGCCGAAGGTGGGTTCGTCGCCTATTCCGCCTCATGTACGCACGCGCTCTGTCCGGTCACCGGTTGGCGCACCGAACGTCGGATCATCCATTGTCCTTGCCACAACTCGGAATTCGATCCGAGTAGCGGTGCCAAGGTTGTCTTCGGACCGGCGCCACGACCGCTGCCCGCCTTGCCGCTCAAGGCGGTCGACGGTGCTCCGATCGCAGCCGGTCAATTCACGGGAAAGGTAGGTGTTAGCAACACGTAAAACGACGCGAGAGAGCTTGAACTGAATAGCGAAGTGACGATTTCAATCGCAGGAGGAAGCGATGAAAAGCGCACACGCAGGCTGGATCGGGTTGGCATTGTCCAGTTTCCTAGTTCCGGTGGCGGCCCCCGCCCAGGGGGTCAAGGACTACGCACCGGTGACCCAGCAGCGGCTCACAAACCCGGAGGCCGGCAACTGGTTGCAATACCGGCGGACCTATGACGGCATGAATTACAGTCCGCTCGACAAAATCAACGCGGCCAATGCCAAAAATCTGGCGCCGGTCTGGACATTCTCGACCGGGGTAAACGAAGGCCACCAAGCACCGCCGATTGTGAATAACGGCGTGATGTTCATCACCACGCCGCAGGCGCAGGTGATTGCGCTCAACGCCAAGACCGGCGACCAGTTGTGGCGTTACAAGCGGACGCTGCCGGAAGACCTGTTCCAGCTGCATCCGACCAACCGCGGCGTCGGTCTATGGGAGGACAAAGTCTATTTGGCGACGGTGGACGACTTTCTTGTCTGCCTCGATGCGGCGACCGGCAAGGAAGTCTGGGCGAAGCCGGTCGGCGACTACAAAAAAGGCCACTACCTGACGCTCGCTCCGCAGGTTATCAACGGCAAGATTATTGTTGGCACGTCGGGCGGCGAGATGGGCGTGCGCGGTTACATCGCGGCCTTCGACGCCAAGACGGGAAATGAGGTGTGGCGCACCTACACCATCCCTGGCCCAGGCGAGCCCGGCCACGAGACATGGAAAGACGAGGCCTGGAAGAGCGGCGGTGGCACCGCGTGGATGACGGGCAACTACGATCCGGCCACCAATACCGCCTATTGGGGAACCGGCAATCCCGCGCCGTGGCCCGGCGACCTGCATCCCGGCGACAATCTTTACACGACCTCGGTCATCGGCCTGGATCCAGACACTGGCAAGATCAAGAACCACTTCCAGTATCGCCCAAACGATTCATGGGATTGGGACGAGGTCGATCCGCCGATCCTGATGGATACGCAGAGCGGTGGGCGAACAATCAAGGCGCTCGTGCATCCGGGGCGCGATGGCTATCTTTGGACGCTGGAACGGACAGCAGAGAAGATCGACTTCGTTGCCGCGGCGCCCTATGTCCATCAAGACGTGTACGTCAGGCTCGACGAGAAGACGGGGCGCCCCGAATACAACGAGAAAACGACGCCCAGGGCGAACAAGGATGTCACGTTCTGCCCGTCACTCTGGGGCGGTAAGGACTGGCCATCGGCAACCTACGATCCCAAAAACCGGCTGCTCATCATTCCAGCGAACGACAATATCTGCGGCCGGGTCGTCGGCGAGAAAAAGCCGCTCATCCAGGGCCAGCTGTGGCTGGGAGCGGAGGTCGAAAAGCTCGACTTGAGCCTGCCGAGCAAGCCAAGCTACCTGGGCGAACTGCAGGCTTGGGATCTGGCCGGCAACAAGAAGGTCTGGTCGCACAAGTTCCCCAACCAACTCTTCGCCTCGGCAATGGCCACAGGCGGCGATCTGGTCTTCATCGGCGGCACGAACGACCGTTACTTCCGGGCTTTCAATGCCAAGACTGGCGAGCTCGTCTGGCAGTTCAAGACGAACTCCGGGATTAGTGGCGGCCCGTCTACCTTCGAGGTCGATGGCACACAGTACGTCGCCGTCCAGTCAGGCTGGGGCGTGGATGCCCAGCGCATCCAAGATGCCCTCTCGAAGCTCGGCATCGGCGTCAGCCCGGATGTGCCGCAAGGCGGCGTCGTGTGGGTCTTTGCAGTGAAGTGAAATCAGCGGGAATGGGTCGCGGACCGGCGGAGCCGGTCCGCACCTGCAAGCCCGTTTACGGAGCCATCCTCGAATTCGCCTTGTGGAGTGCCTTAGCGCCTACTCCTTGAAGCGGGCCGAAGGTCGCAGCCATCAACCCCGCATAAACTTTTCTCGACGGGCTCCCCGATCTCGCAGCCTGTGCACGGGACGTCACATCGGTCGGCAGCGCGCGTCATGCCGATCACACCCGTCTCTGAGGGGCAATCACCGCTCCGCTGACCCATTAGCCGACTGCGGCCGCCCGAACCACTCGACGTGGGTCGACGCCTACTGCCCGGAAAGCCCCATGAAGGCCTCCGTCTTCGTCACTGGCGGCGGGCTCCATTTGCCATTCAGAACCTCTGACTTGGGCGCGTAGAGGCGCAGCATCAGGTTGAAGGGACCCTTGGGTGCGGGCAGCCAGTTGGCCTCCTTTTCCTTGCCAGGGTTTTCGTTCTGGAAGTAGAGCGTTAGCGAACCATCCGGGTCGTACTTGAATGGCATCCAGCTGCTCACCGCAAAGCGATTGAGCGGGTTCGCCATCTGATAGCCCTCCGGATCGTAGAGGGTCACCGACCAGAAAGCATCAACTGGCGGTAGCACGCCCTTGTCGAAGTGGAGTGCATATTTGTTCGCGCCATCGAGTGGCCTCCCAGTCTGATCACCGCGGTTGATCGGATAGATCGCATCCTCGGGCAGGTTAGCCCCTAAGCCTTGTTGCGCGACAATCGCACGTTTCAAATAGTAGTTGCCATAGACGCCCATGGTGTCGGTGTTCATCGACCAATGGTTTGCCGCGCGAGCAAGCGTGGGCATCTTCCACTCCATTAGTCTTTGCGCCCTCGCGGGGGCGGCATCGAGCGCCGTCCTGATTGCGGGTGAGGCCTTTTCGACGTCGAAGCTCTTGCCAGGCTCAATGCCGAGTTTCTTCAGTTGCGCAATGATCGGCTGGTCGGTGAGATGTGGTCGGCTGACCTTCAACAGCTCCGCGGCATAGGCGAAGTACTTGTCGCCAGCCATGCCATCGATTTGGTCCTTCGGCGGCGTCCTCATGTCGACGCTCGGGTCAGCCTTCAGTTCAACTGCCCTTGGCGTCCTGCCCCATTCGGATAATGGCGTGACCTTGAAGCCAGCTTGGATTTCGTGGACCGCATCGTAGTCCTGAGGTCCATCCGTCTTGGTTCGGCCGATGATCCAAACGCGCGAGGTCGGCGCATTGATACGCTGCGTTTCGCGCGGCAGCCTGAACTCGTCGACGAATCTGTCGATCAGATCAGGCCGCCAACCGGCCGGCGCGACCAGAAAATGCTGGGCTTCGGTGCCAGTGGTGCGCCAGCCAGGTGAAGCGAATACGTTCGTCCACATGTCGAGCATAGGCAGCAGGTAATAGCGCCCATGGGTGTCCGGCACGGAGACGACGACGGGCTCCTTGGTCAGGTCCAACCAGGCAACCGAATAGAGCGTGTCGAAGTTGGGGCGCACGACCACTTTTAGGTTGGCAGGAGGATACTCCGGAATATTGTTGAAGGTATTGGCCGGACCAAAACCCGGTTTCTCGCCGGAGGGCACGTTAGTCATTTGCCTGCGGGTTAGGTCCATTGTCACGAGAGGATAAAAGTAAAGGTAGGCTTCGGTGGCGATGGCCTGGGCTTCCTCCTCGCCGAGCGGCGCAGCCTGCGCCGCAACCGAACCCGACTGAACCACCATGGCACCCAAAGTGAGGAGTGCAGAAAGTGCGCAAGTCGTGGCTTGCTTGCGAAGGGTTGGCTGGTCAGCCATCCTGGGACCTCCTGTAAAAAACGCGAACACCAAGCTTGCGGGGCCGCAACGCAAGACCCGTCAAGCACGCGAGGACCTGAGGCTAGTTGACCGCGCCAAGCGCCTGCATCCGGCGCAATGCCCATTTTCCATGGGGCAGTGCCCTTATTGACGGCTGTCCGTGAGACTTCCGGTTTGAGTGCTCTCAACCGAGCATCTTTCGCCATCACCCAGCTCTCGACCTCCACGGGGCGCGCACACCGGGTCAGCTTTCTGGCGAACACCCGAAACGCAAAAAAATTGTCCGCCGCGAATTCGAGAGATCAAAGTGGCCCGTTTCCGACCTTGGCTCCCGCTCGCAGGCCTGGGCAAAGCGCGCACGGCGCTTGCCCGCACGCTGTCCGTCATGCTGCACGTGTATGGCGGTCGGGAGCGCCTTTCAGCTGGGGCTAAAGCGATCGCTGCCGCCTGATCCCTTGTCGACAGAATCTCGTTTATGGCGTCGGCGCAACGTCATGCGTTGCCCCTCAGGGCGAAGGTGCCGGTGGCTGCGATAAAGACCGTTGGGCCACGCCTTTTTGGCGTGAGCTCGTTGGTGGACATTGCAGCACCTGCGCTTCGGACCGGATGTTGCGGCGTCCGCCGAAAGGCGCCGGCCAGACTTGCCAGCCAGAGGGCGGGTTTCGCAGGTTCCGTGTTTTGTCCCGACGCGCTCAGCGAATTTGAGAATTTGCGCCTAACCCCGGAGCCGCCGCACGCCTGCATTGACTGCACCGCGACTACAGACTTTCCTTGATGAAATATCCCTATAAGTTCCGATGCTAATGCATGCCGGCGAGTGCCTAGGGATGTAGGCCGCGCTGCGGGAAGTCCACCCAAGCTGGCTCGGAATGCAGCAAAGGTTGAGGGGAGCGAGCGGATGCAGATCTCAGGCGCTGCGCCCGTTGACAGACCGCTCTCGGCGTTTGGCTCGATTGCACTCGCCGTCGCGGTGAGTGTCGCTTACTTTCTCGCGGCGCAGCTTAGTCTAGAACTGCTGACCAAGCCCGATGGCGTGGCTGTTTTCTGGCCGGCCGCAGGTATTTCTTCGGGCATCCTTATTGCGTTTGGGCCGCGGGTGCGGCAGCCAGCAATCGTTGGAGTCGCGATCGCAAGCACTGTCGCAAGCCTTTTGGGCAATCGCAGCATCGCCGCTGCCGCCGTCTTCACTGTATGCAATACTGGAGAACCTTTATTAGTAGCCTGGTTGATCAAACGCCAGTTCGGCGATGACTTCAGTCTGGAAAGCCTCCCCAGCTTGCTCGGCTTCTTCGCGGCAGCAGCGATCGGACCGGCGATCTCGGGAAGTTTGGCAACAGTAGGCTTCATCCTCTTCTACAGTCCAACGGCGCCCGTACTGGCCACTTGGCTAAACTGGTTCGCCTCTGATGCGCTGGGCATTATTATGGTGGCGCCGTTACTTGTCGGCCTGAGCGGTTTACAGCGTGAACCTCCAGCCAAATGGGAGTTGGCGGCCGGTACATCGACGCTTGCGTTGCTTGTCCTCGTAACTGCAATCGCTTTCAGTTCGCCCGCGCACTATTGGTACACCGCCCTGCCGCTCGCCATGCTCTTGCCTGCACTGCTGGCCGCATATTGCCGCCCGGTATTTGCCGCCGCCGCCGCGCTTACTCTCGGCTCTGCCGTGGTCTGGACAACGACGTTTGGCGTTGGCGACTTCGGCGAGCCACAGAGCTTGCATGATCGTGCGTATGCCGGGCGAGCGACACTGCTGGCAATCTTGACCTGTACGCTCCTACTTGCGGCCCTGTTCGCCGAGAGACGGCATAAAGAGGCAGCGCTCAAGGAAAGCAGTGAAAGGTTGGCCGATGGATTGGCCGCCGGCGAGGTGATTGCCTTCGAATGGGATGCCAGCACACGCCAATCGCGCCGCAGCAACAATGCCAATCTCATTCTCGGTGAAGAACTCGATGGTCGTCTGCGGCCAAACGAATTTTTCAAGCGCGTGCATGCAGAAGATCGCGAACGCTTCAGGAGATGCATACACGGCCTTTGCCCCGAGGATCCTTCGTATGCCTTGAATTTTCGGTTCTGCCGAATTGAAGGGCGTCAGATTTGGCTGGAGGAACGTGCAAGGGGTGAATTCGACGCAGCAGGGAGGCTCTTGCGCATCAAAGGTCTGACCCGCGACGTTACCGACCGCAAACAATCTGAGCACGTTGCCCAGAGGCTCGTTTCTGTTGTTGAGTCTTCAGAAGACGCGATCGTAAGCAAGGATCTTAATGGCGACATTGTGAGCTGGAACCAAGGCGCGGAACACTTGTTTGGCTATGCAACCGAAGAAGTCATCGGCAAGCCGATGTTGATCCTGATTCCGCCCGATCGTCAGTGCGAGGAAACGGCGATCCTCGAGCACATTCGCGCGGGTGCGCCCGTCAAGCATTACGAAACCGTCCGGCGTCGAAAGGATGGAACTTTGGTTGACGTCTCGCTCACGATCTCACCGGTCCGAGATGTCACTGGGCTGGTCGTCGGCGCCTCCAACATCGCGCGTGACATCACTGATCGTAAGAAGGCCGAGACGGCTCTGGCCGAGCGCACAATGCAGCTCGCTGTTGCAGGAAAAGCCGCTCTTGTTGGCAGCTTCGCGTACGATGTCGACACGGAGATGCTGCAAGTCACTCCGGGTTACGCCGCCATCCACGGCTTCCCGGATGGAACAACCGAGATTGCGCGCAGCGAATGGCTGGCAATTGTGCACCCTGAGGATCGCATTCGATGGGAAGTACTACGAAGACGTGCCCATCGCGAGCGGTGGCAAGAGTATGGTGGAGAATATCGAATTATCCGCTTAGGAAACGAGGTTCGCTGGATTGAGGCGCGGGTGTTCGTGTCGTACGCGAGCGACGGCAAGCCGCAGCGGGCGGTAGGAATTGACATCGACATAACTGCGCGCAAACGAGCCGACGAACAACAGCGCACCCTGAATGCTGAACTCGACCATCGCGTGAAGAACGTGCTCGCGACCGTCAGCGCTATCATCACCCAGACGCCGAAAGCTGGGATCTCATTGGCGGACTTTGTGGCAGGGTTCGATGGTCGCATAAAATCGTTGGCGAGAACTCATGAACTCCTAAGTCACAACCACTGGCAGGACGTTTCGCTGGCGGAGATCGTCCAACGCGAGATTGCGCCCTATGCGGCAGGCAATGCGACGATTTCCGGTCCGGGCGTGACACTGAAAGCAGCGGCAGCCCAGCCGCTGGCAACCGTGCTTCACGAGCTGGCCACCAACGCCGCAAAACATGGAGCGTTTTCCATGCCGAGCGGCCGACTATTCGTCGGCTGGTGTCGGCTGGACAATGGCTCGCATGACGGGCTGGCCATCCAATGGCGAGAGTCCGGTGGCCCCGCCGTTTCAACACCCAGTCAAACTGGTTTTGGGACCAGCACAATTCGGGAGCTCATCCCGTTCGAGCTCGGCGGCACAGTTGACCTCACCTTTGCAAGCGACGGGCTCCAATGTCGACTAGAACTTCCCGCTGACTGGCTCAGTAACGAGCCGATAGGTGATACTTCACGCGGCTTCGATCTCGAGCAAAGGGTCTATCGCAGCTGACGGGAACTCGCTTTTACCGAAGTCGTCGGATTTGCGTCGATGACATCGGTTCGTGGCACACATGCCTCAGCCGATCACCAGCATGGCCTGGACCCTTGCAGCGCGTGTCAGTGGCGGATACCGCCACGATACCGCCAATCCATCTATCAAAGCTGAATATTCTTTGAACGCTGCAAACATTGCCTCGACCCCGGAAAGGTTTCGAGCCTTCGTCCATGGGGAAACACGCACTAATGCGGTCGAGGCCGTACGATGGCCGATAATATTGACGGCGGATGAGCGGACGACAACCCGTCGGCTGCATGAGGTCTTGGTCAGGACCAGCGCTACTTCCGCGGTAAGCCAGCTTTGTGCAGGCCCGCAAAAAGATGATCGGCATCAGACGCGTTCCGGAATCTCATGATCGGTTTTGCTGTTCCCTCCGTCGTGTAGGTTGGTTCAATCCGGATTACATCGGCGGCCTGGCGGCGGGCTTGGCCAGTTTGCCCCAACTGCGCGTAGGTCGCCGCGAGCCACACGTGACCATCTCGCAAATCCGGAGCACGCGAGACGCACTCCAGCAGAGGTGGCAGTGCCTCCGAATAACGCCTGAGCATGTAGAAGGCTAAGCCGAGAAAGCCGGATGCTATTGGAAAGTAGAATGGATCAGCGCGCTTGTGCGCCTGAATGCACTGGACGGCTCTTTCAAACTCGCCGGCGAAGATGAGGGCGCAAGCAAAGCGCCGATCCGTGTAGTTGGGGTTCAGCTCGAATGCGCGCTCGAATTCGGCAATCGCTAACTCATGCTGCGCCTCGAACGCTAGGACGTATCCCAATTGCGCATGACCTTGCGGTAGGCTTCGGTCAAGTTGCACGGCGTTGCGCGCATAGCAATGGGCTCGATCTAACACCGCCGGGCTCAAGAAATCGCCGTCGAGTGAATTGATCCAAGTTTGAATCAAGCTAACGGAATAGGCTGCATGGGCGCGAGCGTAGTTGGGGTCAAGCGCAAGACAGCGTTCGAGCAGACGGCGCGCTTCGTATAGATCTTCCACCTTGTATGTTGACTGGACGGAAACCAGAACATCGGCGGCACGCATATAGAAGTCATAGGCCTGCCACGTGACTGGCGGTTTGAGCAGTGTCCGGTCGGACTCGACCCTGTTAACTTGCGCGACCAATACCGCCGCAATCGTACGCGCAACCTCGTCCTGAACCGCGAAGACATCCTGCAAGCGGCGGTCGTAGCGCTCAGCCCAGCAATGCGCGCCCGTCGTTGCATCGATAAGTTGGGCATTGATCCGAACACGATCGGCTATGCGGCGAATACCACCCTCAAGGACATAGCGCACGTCCAACTCACGGCCGATCTCCCGAACGTCTTCTGCTCGGCCCTTGAACTGGAAGCTTGAGTTGCGTGCGATCACGAACAGTTCCGAGAAGCGCGACAGCTCGGTGATAATGTCGTCGGTAATGCCGTCGCTGAAATATTCCTGTTCACGATCCCCACTCATGTTGGTGAAGGGCAGGACCGCAATGGAGGCCTTCTCCGGGAGCGGGCGTACCGGTCCTGGCGCCTTTATTCTCGCAGGAGTCGCTGACGTGCCGCGTTGACCGGGGTCCTCTCGCACCGAGCCGACGAATCGGACGCCTTTGCGTTGAAATGTCTTGATGAGACGCTGCTCTTCGCCGCTGTCGCCGATCGCACGGCGGACGACATTCAAACGGGTCGTTATGGCCGCGTCGGAGACGATGCGGGCATCCCAGATGGCGTGGATCAGCTCATCCTTACTGACCACACGCTCCGTATTGCGGACCAAATAATGAAGAAGGTCGAAGACCTTGGGCGGAACGGCGACGATGGCTCCGCCCCGCCGCAGCTCGCGGCGATCAGTGTCGAGTGCACAGTCTTCAAAGAGATAACGCAAGCTGGCGCCCTACTTAGCTGGAACAGCCTAGCACGCCCCGCCACGGCAGAGAATCAGGCGCTGGTTAGAAGAAAGTTAGGGGTTGGAGAAGATCCGCCGCAGCGATTGGTGCATCATCCAAGGAAGCAGCCTGAAATGCCAAGAGGAGGAACAACCGATGCACTGCAAGACCGGCGAAGAGCACCTGAAGTCATTGCGAGATGGGCGCACGGTCTACCTCGATGGCCAGCTCGTCGACGACGTCACCACACACCCGGCATATCGCAATGCCGTCGCATCCGGCGCGGCGCTCTACGACTATCAGGCACGCCCCGAAAATATAGGTCTAATGACGTTCCTGCCCGAGGGCGGCACGCGCTGCGTCAGCCGCAGCTGGCAAATGCCGCGCAGTTACGATGAACTCGTTCAGCGACGCAAGGCGCTGCAGGCTTGGGCCCAGGTGACCTATGGTTTCATGGGGCGCTCGCCTGATCATGTTGCCTCTACGCTCATCGGTCAATGTATGGGGCTCGAGGTCTTCGAGAAGCATGGACCTGCGCGCGCCAAAGCGCTGGCTGACTACGTGGACTACGCCAGCAAAAGCGACCTCTTCCTCACCTATGTGATCGTCAACCCGCAGGCGGACCGCTCCAAAGATTGGGGTGAGCAGGCAGAAGAGCTGGTTGCGCGGATCGTTGATGAGGACAGTGCAGGCCTAACGATCCGAGGGGCCAAAATGCTCGGCACGAGCTCAATCATGGCCAACGAAGTATTCGTTGCCAACCTGCAGCCGCTCAAAGCTGGCGAGGAGGCGATCGCCTTTTCCTGCGCCCTGCCGATGAACGCTCCGGGCTTGCGCGTGCTTTCCCGCAAGAGCTATGAGGCGCACGCCGTCTCAGTGTACGACAATCCGCTGTCGGCGCGCTTCGACGAGAACGATGCACTCCTCTACTTCGACAACGTTAAGGTGCCGTGGGACCGGGTCTTCGTGCATCGGGACACTGACATGTGCCGAGCCCAGTTCCACGACACACCGAGCCACATCTTCCAGAACTATCAGGCACAGATTCGACTGTCGGTGAAGTTGAAATTTCTGGTCGGGCTTGCGCACAAGATTACCGAGGCCATTGGTACCACCAGCATGCCTCAGGTGCGCGAGCAGCTCGGCATGCTCGCCGCCAACGCCGGCATGGTGGAGGCGATGCTTTCGGGCATGGAGGCGTCGGGCAGCAAGCGCGGCGAGTTCTACCTGCCGAGCCGGCATCTTCTCTATGCCGCGCAGGTCGTGACGCAGGATTTGTATCCACACCTGATAAATCTGATCCGCGACCTGGCCGGAGGCGCTCTGATCATGCTCCCATCATCGTTCCGCGACTGGGAAAACCCGGAAATCGCGCCGATCCTGCGCAGAGCGCATCGATCGCCGAACTTCAATTCGGAGGACAAGGTCAAGCTGTTGAAGACAGCCTGGGACGCAATCGGCTCGGAGTTTGGCTCGCGCCATACACAGTACGAGATGTTTTATGCCGGCGCCCGCTTCGTTACCGCCGGCCATAGCTACCGTACCTTCGATTGGGGTGCCGCAAGGGGTTTGGTCGACAATTTGCTAGCGACCTATCATCTCGAGGATGTGGTCGGGACGGCCGCGCAATAGGCCGTTTTCCCAAGGCTATCGTTTGTTCGATTGGTCCGGCGCCCGGCGCCGC
>Ga0075434_100002345_pt1 | contig 16581 bp, 15 predicted proteins | sample RhiMethybrSRZTD3_FD_75298 | JGI IMG/M metagenome (GOLD analysis project Ga0075434, IMG submission 75298) | Populus rhizosphere microbial communities from Tennessee, USA - Rhizosphere MetaG P. TD hybrid SRZTD3 | ecosystem: Host-associated > Plants > Roots > Rhizosphere > Soil | place: USA... | reverse complement strand
CTGATGACGATCCCACCTCGGTCTCGGTACGCACGCGCTTGGCGACGGCGAAGGCTCGCGTGAGCAGGAGATCCAGATAGGACTGCACAGCGCCGGCCGCGCGAGCGGTCGCATAGGCCTCCTTCAGTTGGCCGAGAATTTGCGGCTCGCCAACGATCATGGAGTCGAGACTTGAAGCCACACGGAAGACGTGGCGTACGACCTCGTGCTGTTGAAATTCGTACAGATGCTGTTCATAGAGCTGCGCGTCGAGATTGAAGTGCTGGCGAAAAAACTGGCGAAGGTCGGCGCTGCCGTTCACGGTTTGGGCGAGGACTTCCACACGATTGCAGGTGCTCAGCACCATGGCTTCTCCCACACCGGGCAGTTGCATGAGTTCCTGTAACGCATCGGGAATTCTGCGCTCAGGAATCGCGAGGCGCTCGCGCACTTCGACGGGCGCGGTCCGGTGATTGATGCCGAGGAGTTGAAAGTTCATGGGCGCGCCAGTCCGTGAATCTTGCTGAAGTAGTTTGCACCCCAGGCGACGATGGCCATTGCAAACGTTCCCGCGGCAAGGTAAGCCGCGCGGCGGCCTCGCCAACCTGCGCTCCAGCGGGTATAAACCAGAACCAGATAAACCACCCACATCAGCGACGAGAGCAGGATTTTGGGATCGTCGAAATCAATTCTTCCAAAGCTGGTCTGGGCGATGACCATGCCGGCAACCAGGCCTGCGGTCATAAATGGAAAGCCCAGGAGCAGTGAGCGGAAGCCGATTTCGTCTGTCACTTGAAGAGCAGGAAGACGAGAAAGGAAGCCTATGGGCCGCTTGGCTTTGAGAGCATGTTCCTGAATTAGATAGATCAAACTGGCACTGAAACTGAGCACAAGGGCCGCGTATCCGGCGAAGATCAATGAGATGTGCGCGATCAACCAGCCCTGGCGCGCGCTGGCTGAACTCATAATGAACGGCTGCTGACTGCTGGCGCCAATGAAGGTCAACAAAAAGACCAATGGAAAAACAACGACGCCTGGAGAAGTGGTTTGGTAGACCATGTAAACCACAAGGAAGACCACCATCAGCAGAAAGCCGAGCACGGACGCCGCGATGGATAGAGATGCGAGACTGAGCTCGCCGGACTGATTGACGGCCTCGGCAATCGCGACGAAATGAAAAACCATGCCGAGATAGGCGGCATGCAAAGTGAGCCGGTTTAGAGTCTCTTTCGTTCGCGTGAGCGCGACAAGAACGTAGAGGAGCCCCAAGCCATAGAGCGCGAGCGCCACGCGGAGCCAGATATTTGCCATGGGCTACGACCGAAACGAAATCGAATATCTGCGGCCATTATAGCGGCTCTGGCTGGCTGGGCCCCCAAACTCAGGTCTGCTTGCAGCGCGCCACGACAAGGGTGATGTCGTCGTGCTGCTCCTGGGGGCCGAAGCGGCGAATCTCTTCGACCACATGGCCTAGCAGCGCATGCGACGAAAGATGGCGATACCCGCACAGCGTCTCAACCAGACGGTCTTGACCGAATTCCTCTCCCGCTTCATTGAAGGCTTCGGTTACGCCATCGGTGTAGAGGGCAAGCGTGTCTCCTGGAAAGAGATTCCGCTCGGCCGCGACGCAATTGAAGTCCTTAAACAATCCGACCGCGGTGCAAGTGGAGTCGAGAGACTCGACGCCGCCGTCGGGACGCAGCAAAAGCGCCGCAAGGTGGCCGCAATTTGCGTATCTCAATCGTGCGGCTTTGTCGTCGTATTCCGCGAAGAAAACAGTGGCGTAAGCTTCGTCCGCGGTATTGCGGTGGAAGAGCTTTTTTATGGTCTGCCGGAAACGTTCTGGTTGAGCCAGGACCATGGGCAGATAAGGGCGGTTCCAATAAGTGGAGACCTGGTTATGCAGGTGGGCCTGTAAGTTCGCCATGAGGAGAGCCGCGGCTGTTCCCTTCCCAGCCACGTCTGCCACCACCAAGCCCAGGCGATCGCGGCCGAGGTCGAGAAAGTCGTAGTAGTCTCCGCCGACGTGACGGGCTTGAATGCAGGTTCCCGCGTATTCGAGAGTGTTCGTCATCGGGTAAATTTGTGGAAACAATCGCGACTGCACTTGCCGCGCCAGCTCCAACTCTTGAGCGGCCCGGAGCTCGGCTTCCCGGTGCCTTGCGTGCGCCAGGCGTTCTGCTTCTATTTCCGAAGTGACTTCCTGCAGGCTCAGCAGAGTGAACGAGTTTCCGTCTATGTCCTCGAACGTAGCTGAGACCGCGCCCCAAGGGTCCGATTGCGGTGCGCGATGAAAACGAACACCGCACTCGCGCCACTCTTTGAATTTTGCGTGGACATCGTCAGTCAGGAAGACGATCTCAGTTGGCTGGCCGATCATGTTGTGCTCTGTTGAGTTCGGTTGTGGAACGGCAAGCCTGAGAAACGCAGTCCCATCGGGAGGCGAGACGACCAACCAGCGCTCGCCTGAATCGCGCAGGGTATCGAACACCAACCTGGAACCCAAGCTGGTCCAGAAAGAACCGCAGGCTGCGCTCCTGGTTACCCACAAAGACGGTCACGGCGCCGAGGTGAAGATAAGGATCCTGGCGGTCCAGGGAAAAACTGCACTTGTGCGCCAAATGCCCGCGATGGGGATGTGCTTGATGTGCGTCTGACGAGCTTGCCATACCTGAGAAATTATAGGGCTGTGCGTGACCAGCCCGCGCGATTAGCGTTTTTTCTTGGACTTCTTTGGCGCAGGTTTCTTGGCCGCAGGTTTTGGTGCAGCTTTCACAGGTGTGGCAGGCTTTGCACCCGCAGCTGCCTTGGCAGTAGGCTTGGCCACCGGTTTGGACTGCGCAGCCGGCACAGCTGTGGTAGCAGGCACAACGGCTGCCGCAGCTTTGCCTTTCTTTTTTCCAGCAACCGGAGCAGCAGGCGCAGGGGTTTGTGCCGCGACAGCAGCGGCTTTTGCTCCCCTGCCTCGTCTCGGCGGCGGCGGGGGCGGTGGCGGTGGAGGAGCCAGCGGCTTCAGGAACTTGAGAATTTCATTTCGGGAACGAAGCTTACCGTCGAGCAGGAGCATGAAAACTTCGTCGGCGATCTTCGGATATTCCGGCAGCTGCGACGTGATCAGCAACTCGGTCATCTCGGGCAATGGGATCTTCTGCTGCACCTGACGCCACTTGGTGAAGAAGTTTTTGATCTTCTGCTGGACGGCTTGCTGGCGCGCGGTCACGGCGAGATAGAGCACCATCTCCTGACGCGCGCTTGAAAGCAGTTTCCAGGTCCGTGATGGAGTTGCAGCTTCCTTTCCGGTCAGGCGCTTGGCTAATTCCTTTGCGTTGTCATCGAGATCGCGCCACGCCTCGGCGAAATCACGGCGCGGAATAGCTTTGCGCACATCGGAAGTCTCTTTCTCGTTCAGCCTTGCGGTCAGGAATTCGATCACAGCAGGCGCCGGATCAGGCGCGTAGCCGAAATCGATCATCTGCTGGCGGGTCTTCATTAATTGCGAGAGGCCTTCGGTGTCAACCTTCGCCACTGTCCAATGCGAACTCAGGATCTTGAGCCAACCTTCGCGTTCGAGAGCGCGGACAACGTTCAGGGGATCGTCTTCGTATGCGAGTTGCTCGAGCTCGTATCCGATCGCGCGACTGCTGATGTACTCGATGTAATTGTTCTCTTTAGCGGATTCGTAGCGGGCCTGAGTGCGTTCTTCAAGCGGCCAGTGGAACCGAGCAGAAAGGCGAGTGGCACGGATCAGGCGCGACGGATCTTCGACGAAAGCGTAGTTGTGCAGAATGCGGAGAAGCTTCGCTTCGATATCGGCAGCGCCGTTGAAGGGATCCATCAGCAGGCCGCGCGAGCCGGGATTCAGTGATAGCGCCATCGCGTTCACGGTGAAGTCGCGGCGACGAAGGTCTTCAATGATGGTGGCGGGGGTTACGATCGGCGGCTTGCCAGTCTTCTCGTAGCGCTCGGTGCGCGCGCTGCTAACTTCGGCGCGAACGCCGCCGGGCAGAGTCACGTACACCGTATGCGTGTCGTCTTCAACCCCGCCAATAACGCCGCCTGCGCGCTCAAATTCCCGCTGCAGCTTGATCGGGTTGCCCTGAACGGTGAAATCGAGATCGCGAATGGGAAAACCGCTGATGAGGTCGCGTACAGCGCCGCCGGTCAGGTAGACGTTCATGCCGGCTGCGCGCGCGATGTCCTGTACCAGTGTGATGCCCTTTTGCTGATTGGGCGTGAGCCGCAGCTCCAATGTGTAAATGTAATCAGCCATTCCGGTTGTGAATTGCGGTCACGAACTGCTGTGTTGCGGAGACCCGGCTCGTCCAAAACATTTCCACAGCCTGTGGAAATGTTGCGAGTTCAGCCTGTAAGTGCTTAGCCGTGAAAAGGTTAGTTTCATCTCGCAGGGACGGCGAACTACAGAAAATATCACAACGTTATAGTTTTGGCTACTGCGAAGGGAGATACGTGGGAGAGTGGAGCAGGAAAATGCGAGAATCAGGAATCGGGTGATCTGGTGATCGGGTCATCGGATGATCTTTTTCTTAGATGGCCAGATGACCCGATCACCCGATGACCCGATACGCTTCATGCCTTCCACCCACAAAAAAGTCATTGTCCGCAAGATTGATCGCGACACCGTGAACGGCTATGTCTCTCCGGCGCACTTTGTCCACAACGGAAAGTTCGAGTTGCTGAACACGACCGGCAATGTGGTGGCCATCGAAGTCGCAGACATCAAAGTGGTATTTTTTGTGCGGGAGTTCGGCGACTCCGATTCCCTTTCGCGCAAGACTTTCACTACGCGACCGCGGGCGGAGGGGCTTTGGGTGAAGATCAAGTTCAAAGACGGCGATATCATGGAAGGACTGATGCCCAACGACCTCAACCTCAATCTGGCTGAAGGTTATCTGATCAATCCTCCCGATCTCCGGTCGAATGTGCAGCGGATGTTTGTGCCACGCACGGCGTTGGAGTCGCTGACAGTGCTTGCCGTAATCGGCGCGAGCAAGCGTCAGCGGAGAGGCGCGGAGGATGTAAGGCAGGTGCCGATGTTTGGGGAGTGAGCTCAAGAACCTTTACAGTAGCCGAGGATCGAACCTGGGATACACACAATGATGTATACGATGACCAGCGGCGCTGCCATGATAAGCAATGCTCGCGTCGTACCACTCGTTTGAGAGCGCGCCCACGTGGTTTTGTGTACCTTTGAAGTGTGCTTGACCACAGTTACCGGAAACTGCACTGGAATTTCCTGGCGCGTCGAGACGCCGTTATTGGTGATGAGTTGGAAGGTGAGTTTGCCCGATAGCATCTGTGGGCCCAGGGCGGCATTGTCGTCCGCTTGTATCTTGAACTCTACCTCCCCGTCCGGAAAAACAACCGGAAGTGGCTCTCGGTGGAACTCAAATGAATGTTTGCTGCTCTTAGGATCAGTGAAGTCCTTCGTTCTAATGCCGGTCCTCTCTTGGAACTCCAGACTGAGCGGAATGATGCCTTCAACTGGAGAGCGTGGAGAAGTGACAAACGTATCAGGAGCAAGCGCAAGAACAACTTTTCCGTTCTCCGTGGTGCCCTGCCGCAGTCCGGAGTAAGAAATGAACTGGCGCAAGTCCGACTCCCCCTGAGTGCGTAAGCTGGGTGCTTCGCTCTGGTCGCGCGAAATTCCGGCGGTGTCAGTTGAGTCGCCAGCAACCAGAATCGACCAGCCACCGTTGCTCACCTCTGTCTCATGTTCTACAACGGTTACCTGAAAGGTAATGCCGACGGACTGTCGTGCGGAAACACCTGCGTCGGTTACAACCTGAAACGCAAACCTACCAGTCAACGTGTGAACGCCTAAGGCCGCAACACTAGTCGCTTGGACCTTGAATTCGACGACGGCGCCCTTGCCGTCAACCACGGCAATGGGCTGGGGATGGAATGCAAAGAATTCCGGGTGCGCCTTGGGATAGCCAAAATCCTTTACCTCGATTCCGCTAGTTTCCTGGAATCCCAGATCGAGTGGAACAATGTTCGGAACCGGAGAACGAGGAGATGTCACGTATTCCCGGGTGACCAGGCGAACCACGGCCTTCTCCGTGCTGCCCTGTCTCAGCCGGACATAACGGTAGTAGTGGGCATTCGGCGTTGAATCCGTCCAAATGGACTTGGACCGGTCAGACATGTCAGCTCCCTTGGGACCGAATTGGGCCAAGACGAGTGATGGTACGAGAACGAAAGCACAAACATTTCTCCACAAGTTGCCTCCCCGCGCCTCTTTGTTTCAAGAGGCGCAAGGCTGGAGCAATGCACTGGCGATTAATTAAAGGTCAACTGCCAAGTTCGCCTGGATCAACGACATATCAGGAGAGATCGTTGCAGCGGAGCTTGGCTACAGCTTCTCGTAGAACTCGCAGGCGGAGCAGGAGATGAAAATTCCGCCGGGGACGCCGCGCTCGCGGTCCTTTACGCGCTTCACGATGCGGGTGGGTTTGCCGCACTTGGGGCAGTCGGTGCTTTTGGTGGTGTCCATGACCTTCTTACGGTCAGCAGTTTTGGCGATCTTGGCCATTATTTCTCCAAAATTTGGGGTGTGAACTTATTTTAGCATTCAACATTCAGCACTCAGCAAATGTGGGGACAGCCGCCCTCGGCTGTCCACCCGAGCGAAGCTCGGGTCTTTGCAGGTCGCTTTGAATTCCGACAAGGACTCGTTGGCGAGCAAGCTCGCCAGGACAGCCGAGGGTGGCTGTCCCCACATTTTGCAGGGGCGGTTTAGCGAGACGGGCTCCTGACCACTTCTCCGCCTTTCATCACGAATACGACTCTCTCCATTGCCGTGATATCGGCCAACGGGTCACCCTCAACCGCCACGATGTCGGCGAACTTGCCCGGTTCGATGGCCCCGATTTCATTCGAGCGGCCCAGCAGTTCGGCGCCGTTCACAGTGGCGGCACGCAATGCGTCCAGCGGGCTCATCCCACCACGAACTAACGCAGCGAATTCTGTGGACTCGAAATCTTGGTCGTCATCAACTCCATAGGCGATCTTGAGGTGGTGCGCGAGTGCGAGGCGAAACGCCGGCCCTTGCGCGGAGAGGATAGCTTTGATCTTTGCCACCGTAACCGGCTCGGCGCCTTGCGAAGTACCGAGCTCCAGCCCGCGCTGAAAAGTCTCGAGCGTGGGCACGAGCCAGGTTCCGTGCTGCTGCATCAGGCGCGCGCCTTCTTCGTCGAGCATGGTGCCGTGTTCGATTGAATCAACACCGGCGCGAACTGCAGCCTTGATTCCCTCCGTCCCTTCGGCATGGGCCATGACCTTCTTCCCCGCCCGGTGCGCGACCTCAACGGCTTTCGCCATCTGCTCTTCGCTGAGTTCCTGCACTCGATAATCACTGATGGGATCGCTGACCCCGCCCGTCGCCATCAGTTTGATCCAGTCGGCTCCGTACTTGATGTCGCGGCGAACGACGCGCGCAACGCCGTCCACCGAGTCTGCAAGCCAAGGCCTAGAGGCGAGTCCGGCATCGGGCGCAAGCGGGTCGTCATCTCCGTGGCCTCCGGTCACCGAAACGCATGAGCCAGCAGCGACTATTCTCGGACCGCGAACGAGGCCCCTTTCAACGCTGTCGCGGAGCGCGAACTGTCCGTAAGTGGGATCACCTTCGCAGGCATCGCGGACGGCGGTGAAACCGTGGTCGAGAATTGTCTGCAGGTTGTGGAAACCCCAGATTGCCTTCTGCGGCGATGACATGCGCAAATCTGAGGTAGGAGATTGGTCCTTGGGATTCCCGAGCAGGTGATTGTGGACGTCGATGAGGCCGGGAACGACCGTGTATTTTGTGAGATCAATGAGCTTCGCGCCGCTGGGAGTTGAGTCGGCGATGCGTTCGATCCGGTCTTTAGAAACGATGATGAAGGCGTTCTGCGAAACCTTACCGGTACGGACATCAATGAGACGGCCCGCGTGGATGGCTACGGTCTGGGATGGCTGCTGGGCTGAGAGCAGTGTTGCGAAAGCGAGCGTCGAAACAATTACTGACCAGAAGCGCAAAGGTTGCAATGTCATATTGGAAATCTCCCCTTGAGAAACCAATTAGCATAATCGAATTTTTGGGTTTGACGGAACTGTGCCAGTTGCGTAGGGTTAGAGATTGCATGATGAATCGGCACCATCATCACCACCATCACGCGCACGGCGCGACGGCGGGGGTGTGGGGCTGAGATAACAGCACACGAGGATTGGAAGCCCGCTGAGCGCAGAGTTCAGCGGGCTTTTTGTTTTTGGAGGCCTTTCACCACAGGGGCACAGGGACACAGGGAAAGCCTAAGAACATGATCGGATCGGTCGAGGTACGAACTGTGTGGTGAACCTTCTTGGTCTCTCTATGTCCCTGTGTCTCTGTGGTGATAGGGGTTGAGGTGAGAAATGCGGATTGATTTCGACAAAATGCAGGGCCTGGTTCCCGCCATTGTGCAGGACGCGGCGAACGGGGAAATTCTGATGCTTGGCTTTATGAACCACGAGGCGTGGGACAGGACCCAACAGCTCGGGTATGTGACGTTCTACAGCCGGACGCGCAATGAGTTGTGGACGAAGGGCGAAACTTCGGGCAATCGGCTGAAGGTCATCTTGGCGGCAACAGACTGCGACCGGGACTCGTTGTTGATCAAAGTTGAGGTTGAGGGTGCGGGCGTGGTTTGCCATGAGGGGACAAGGTCGTGCTTCACGAAGACGATTTGTGGGACGGTAAGTCCCCACTTCTCGAACATCGCGAGAGGTGGGGCACCCGCTGCGGATTCGCAGGAGATCGCGCGATGAAAATTCGGCTGGGAATTCCAAAAGGCAGTTTGCAGGAGGCGACACTGCAACTGTTTGCACAAGCGGGGCTGCCGATCCACACGAACTCGCGATCCTATTTTGCTTCCACGGGCGATCCCGAGATCGAGTGCATGCTGATTCGCGCGCAGGAGATGGCGCGATATGTCGAGCATAGCGCGCTCGATGCGGGGTTGACCGGGCTTGATTGGGTGATCGAGAGTGGCCTGGAAGTCGTCACAGTTTCAGATCTGATTTATGCCAAGCAAAGCCGTGGCAAGGTACGCTGGGTACTGGCGGTGCCGGAGAGTTCTGCGTACGAGAAGGCGGAAGACTTGGCGGGAAAGATCATCGCCACCGAGCTCGTGAACGTAACCAAGAATTATTTCGCCAGCCGCGGAGTGCAAGTGCGAGTTGAGTTTTCGTGGGGAGCGACAGAAGTGAAGCCGCCGATGCTGGCGGATGCGATCGTCGAAGTAACAGAAACCGGCAGCTCGCTTCGCGCGAACCACCTTCGCATCATGGACACGGTGCTCGAAAGCAACACGCAAATCATCGCCAACAAAAGCTCTTGGGGCGATTGCGAGAAGCGGCGCAAGATTGAAAATCTTGCGCTGATGTTGCGCGGGGCGATGGAAGCGAAAGATCGGGTTGGACTGATGCTTAATGTCCGCAAGGAAGATCTAGATGGCGTACTTGGCGTTTTGCCAGCGCTGAAGCGCCCGACAATTTCAACTTTAAGCGATCCCGAATGGCTAGCGGTGAATACGGTAATTGAGGAGTCGCTGGCCTGGCAGGTGATTCCGCGGCTGAAAGAAGCAAATGCGCAGGGGATCGTGGAGTATCCGCTGAACAAGGTGGTCGTGTAGTGCGGATCCTCAGGGGCAAAGCAGCGGAGGCTTACGTTACAAAGCTCGAACGGCGAGGCTCGCGTTTGGATGAGGTTGAGCCGGCGGTGCGGCGAATCGTTAATGATGTGAGAAAGAACGGAGATCGCGCGCTGCTGAAATATTCGTGCAAGTTCGACGGCCTGAAGATGGGGCAAAGCCTGCGCGTGACCGAACCGGAAATGAAAGCCGCATGGAAGAATGCCCCGCCAGATTTAAAGAAAACATTGAAAGTCGCTGAAAGGCGCATCCGTCAATTTTGCGAATGGCAAAAACCAAAAGCGTGGATGCGTTCGCACGGCGGGATTTCGTTGGGCCAAGTTGTGAGGCCTCTTGATTCGGTCGGCTGCTACGTTCCTGGTGGGAGATTCCCGCTGGTTTCGACATTGCTCATGACTGTAATTCCTGCGCAGGTCGCGGGCGTGAAGACAATTCGCATCGTGTCTCCGCGGCTTCCAAATGAAGTTTTGGCAGCCGGGGGGATGCTGGGCGTGATTGAGTTTTATCGAACCGGCGGAGCGCAGGCGATTGCCGCCCTGGCGTATGGAACGGACAGTATTCCGCGCGTGGACAAGATTGTCGGACCGGGAAACTCGTACATAACCGCCGCGAAGAAGTTGGTCGCATTCGATTGCGCGATTGACATGCTGGCGGGACCGACGGAAGTCGTCATCATTAGTTCGCGTGGGAACGCGGTTTTCGTTGCGGCCGACCTTGTCGCGCAGGCGGAGCATGATCCGGAGACGCTGTCGGTGTTTATCACGACGTCGGAACACTTGGGAAGAGCAGTGCTGGACAATCTGCGCGGGCGAGGACCCCATTCGGCTTTGCTCAGAGCAGGTCCGCACCCTCACATCAATGAAAATGCCGCAGCTTCACTCGAAAAGCGTGGTGCCGTGCTGGTTGCGAAATCCTCTGAGCAGGCTTTCGATTGGGCGAACCGGATTGCGCCGGAACATATCGCGGTCGAAAGGCGAGACTTGCATCTCGTACAGAACGCCGGTTCGATTTTTATTGGGGACTACTCGGCGCAGGCGGCGGGCGACTATGCTTCCGGTCCGAATCACGTTTTGCCGACGGCTGGAGCGGCGAGGTTTCGCGGCGGGCTGAGTGTGATGGATTTCGTCAAGGTGATCACGGTGCAAGAACTCTCGCAGCGCGGCCTATCGAAACTGTCTCCCTCGATTGTTCAGCTCGCAGAAACCGAAGGCCTACGTGCGCATGCAGACTCGGTTCGGGTGAGGTGCGCGAATGCTTAAGGCGCGAGAGTCGGTGCGCACGCTGAAGGAGTATCATCCACCGCTCGGCGATCGCGAAGGCCTGCGGCTCGACTTCAACGAGAACACGGCTGGATGTTCACCGAAGGTGATGGAATGTCTTCGGAACCTCGGCCCCGAGATACTCGCGACGTATCCGGTCCGCGAAAGGGCCGAGGCGGTAGTCGCGCCGCACTTCGGAGTCTCGCGAGATGAGTTACTCCTGACGAATGGCACCGACGAGGCGATCCACTTGGTCTGCGAGACATATCTCGATCCGGGAGACGAGGCGATCGTGGTCATACCCACGTTTGCCATGTTTGAAATTTATGCGGCAGCCACGGGCGCGAAGGTGATTTCGATTCCGGCGGGCGCGGATTTCGAATTTCCCACCGAAGCAGTTCTCGCGGCTATCAATTCGCGCACCAGATTCGTAGCCGTCGCAAACCCTAATAACCCGACGGGAACATTCGCACCGGTCTCTGACCTGAAAAAGATCGCTCGCTCTGCGCCCGATGCCGCGGTGTTGGTGGATGAAGCTTATTTTGAGTTCAGCGGAGAGACGATTGCGCCAGCCTGGCTAGAGTTGCCGAATGTGTTTGTCTCGCGAACATTTTCAAAGGCGTATGGAATGGCGGGACTGCGTATCGGTGTCTTGATGGGCAATGCGGAGCAGATGTGCATGGTACGGCGCGCCAGCTCGCCCTACAACTTGAATTCGGTTGCGCTGGTCTGTCTGCCTTCGGCGCTTGCGGACCAGGAGTCCGTGGCGCGATACGTTCGAGAAGCCATCGAAGGCCGTGGGCAGTTGCAGGCAGAGCTCAAAACCTTCACCACACAGGACACAGAGGTACACAGAGGAACGGCCACAGAGATGCGCTATTGGCCGAGCCGGGCGAATTTTGTGCTGATCTATCTTGGAGCGGGTTGCAAGCCGTTTATTGCGGCCATGCGCGAGCGTGGAATTCTGGTGCGCGATCGCTCGGCAGATCATGGATGCAAAGGTTGCGTTCGCATCACCGTGGGCGCTCGAGAGCACAATCAGCGGATGCTCGCGGCGCTGCGTGAGGTGTTTGCAGAACTCAGAATTCGTGAGCAGGTGGCGCGATGAGGAAGGCCACAATCGACCGCGTCACCAAAGAAACCAGTATTCGAGTTCGCCTGACGATTGAAGGTAAGGGCCGTCACACAATTTCGACTGGAATCCGGTTTTTCGATCACATGTTGGAGTTGTTTGCGAATCACGGAGCCTTCGATCTGGAACTCACGGCGAACGGCGACCTGGATGTTGACCAGCACCACACGGTTGAAGATGTGGGCGTCGCGCTCGGGCAGGCATTTGCGCAGGCACTTGGGCACAAGAAAGGAATCTTGCGCGCCGGGTACTTTGTGATGCCGATGGATGAAACGCTTGGCGTCGTCGCGGTAGATTTTTCTGGACGCGCGGCGGCTATCGTGGAGAGCAAGGTGCGCGTGCGTCTGGTTGGAGACTTGCAATCGGAGTTAGTGGCAGATTTCTTCGACGGATTCGCGCGCGGCGCACAGGCCAATGTGCATGCGCGAATCTTGTACGGACGATCCAATCATCACAAGATTGAAGCCTTGTTTAAAGCGTTTGCGCGGGCGGCCCGAGCTGCGTGCTGGCGCGATAAACAAATGGCTCGGCTGCTTCCGAGCACCAAGGGGTTATTGTGATCGCCATCGTTGATTACAAGGCGGGAAATCTGACGTCGGTCAAAAAGGCGTTCGATCATCTCGGCGCGCAGACCGCCGTGACGGACGATCCGCAGATCGTTTCCCAGGCGGAAAAGATTGTATTGCCGGGCGTGGGGCATTTCGCCGCGACCAAGGCGCTGGATGCGTCTGGACTGCGGGAAACTATCATTGAACGAATCGAGCAAGGAATTCCGTTCCTGGGAATTTGCGTTGGAATGCAATGGATGCTCGCGTCGAGCGAAGAAGCGCCGAATGTAAATGGACTGGGGCTCTGGCCGGGCGAGTGCAGCCGCTTCCCTTCCGGCGTGAAGTCGCCACATGTTGGATGGAACAGCTTGAAGATCCAGAACGGCTCGCGATTGTTGACCGGCGTTGCTGACGGAGCGTTCGTCTATTTTACGCACTCGTATCGGGTGCCGTTGCTCTCGTCAACCGTGGCGGCTTGCGAGTATGGTGGTGGATTTTCCGCGGCGGTTGAACACGAAAACGTTTTCGGAGTGCAGTTTCATCCGGAGAAGTCGGGAAGCGCAGGGTTGAAGATACTGGAGAATTTCTGCAGGGTTTGAGCAAAAGCTTTTAACCGGAGAGGTCGCAGAGAACAGCCGCGGAGTTTGCAGAGAGGCTTTAACCGCAAAGGGCGCAAGGATCGCAAAGAAAAAGCTGCAAAGATCAATGTTGACGAAACGAATCATCGCTTGCCTGGACGTCGACGCTGGACGCGTAGTCAAGGGCACGCAATTCGTGGATCTTCGCGATGCGGGGGACCCTGCGGAACTGGCCGCGGCCCACAGCGCCGCAGGTGCGGACGAGATTGTACTGCTAGACATTACTGCCACACACCAAAAACGAGCGACGCTGATCGAAACCGTGAAGCGCACGGCGCGGGAGTTGTTCGTTCCGTTCACGGTCGGCGGCGGGGTGCGTACGCTAGAGGACGCGGGAGTGATCTTTGACGCAGGTGCGGACAAGATCAGCATCAACTCAGCAGCGATTGCCGATCCGTCGCTCATCACCTGCATTGCGCAGCGATTCGGATCGCAGGCGGTGATCGTGGCCATCGACGCGAAACGAAATGGAAACGGATTTACCGCTTTTACCGCCGGTGGCCGCCAGAACTCGCGCAAGGATGCGGTCGAGTGGGCAAAGCAAGCCGAGGTGCGGGGCGCGGGTGAAATTCTGCTCACCTCAATGGACCGCGATGGCACCGGCTCCGGTTTCGATTGCGAATTGACCAGGGCGGTGTCTGAGGCAGTCCGCATTCCGGTGATTGCTTCGGGCGGAGCAGGCTCAGCCGACGACTTCGTTCACGTGTTCCGCGAGGGCGCGGCCGATGCGGCATTGGCGGCATCGATTTTTCACTTCGGGCTGAGCTCGATTTCACAATTGAAACGGCACCTTTTGATTGCCGGAGTGCCGATGAGGTACCCATGCTGATCCCTTCGATTGACCTGATGGACGGCAAGATTGTGCAGTTGGTCCAAGGCGAGAAGAAGGTGCTCGAGTTCGACAATTTTGAAGGTTGGGTCACGAGGTTTGCGTCGTTTCCGCTGATCCAGTTGATTGACCTTGATGCCGCGACCGGCGAGGGCATCAATTCCAAACTGATCGAGTTCTTCGTTACGAGGCTTCCCTGCCAGGTCGGCGGAGGAATTCGCAGTATTGACTCGGCACGGCGAATTCTGGGGCTCGGAGCAAGGCGGGTCATTTTCGGTTCCTCGCTGATCGACAACGGCCGAATCGACGTTGCGTTCGCGAAGCAGGCTTCAGAAGACCTTGGCGGGGAGAAACTGGTTTTCGCGATTGATGCGCGCGGCGGCAAGATTGCAATTCGGGGATGGCGAGAAGAGACGGACATTTCGCCGGTGGCCGCTGTCCAGGCTCTCGACCCTTACTGTAGCGCGTTCCTCTACACGCACATTGATACCGAGGGACTGCTCGCGGGAATTCCGCTTGCTCCGGTGCGCGAACTGCGAGCCGCGACGCACAAGCAACTCATTGTCGCCGGCGGCATTTCGACGCTCGAAGAGATTGAGACGCTGGACGCAATGAGCGTAGATGCCGTCGTAGGTATGGCGCTCTATCTCGGCAGACTCAAGTTACCTGATACTATTCCACTCTCTAAGTAGCTCGACCGCAATACGCAAACATTAGGTCCCTCCACGTCCCGATTGATCGGCAAAGCCGATCAATCGGCTTGGTCGGGATGACAGTAAGAGGATATGAGCGATTCAATCAGCTATGCTCCCGGCGCGCCGGGCATTCCGCCGCGATGGACTTCGAGCGCGAAGACCGGAATCGGTACCGCGCTCAATCGCAGCAGCCGGGTGTGGTTCACGCTGAGTCACGGAATCCTCAACGAAGTTTACTTTCCGCGTGTAGACATGGCGTGCACGCGCGACATGGGCTTCCTCGTCACCGACGGATCGAGTTTTTTTTCCGAAGAAAAGCGCGACTGCAGGTTTGAAAACGCGCCGGTAGAACCGGGCGTCCCGGCATTTCGGTTGATTAATACGCACGTCGATGGACGGTATCGGATCGAAAAGGAAGTTTTCGCAGATCCGCATCGGAATGTTGTTTTGCAAAAGGTCAAGTTTGTTCCTTTGAAGGATTCTCTGGATAGCTATCGCGTTTACGCTCTGCTCGCTCCACATCTGGGAAACATCGGAAGTAATAATGTCGCGTGGACGGGCGACTATAAAGGTCTGCCACTGTTGTACGCCGAAGGGCCAACGGGAATCGCGCTGGCGCTCGGCTGCTCGACGCCGTGGAAGAATATGTCGGTGGGATTTGCCGGCTATTCCGACGGGTGGCGGGAGTTGTCGCAAAACTTTCAGCTGCGCAACCTATATCAGCGTGCGGAAAACGGAAATGTCGCGTTGACCGGAGAGATCGATCTGGCCGCTTGTAATGGTGAGTTCGTGCTGGTGCTTGGCTTTGGCTTTATCTGGGCTGAAGCCGGAGAATTAGTTCGCGCCACGCTGATGGAGGACTACGATTCGCTTTTCCGCGATTATGTTTCACAGTGGCATGCGTGGCACAAGGGCCTGATGAAGCTGGATCGCCCGGAGGTGAAAGGTGACCTCTATCGGCCCAGCGTGGCGGTGTTGCGCTCGCATGAGTCGAAGGATTTTCTCGGTGGTGTAATCGCCAGTCTTTCCATTCCGTGGGGATTCAACAAAGGCGATGAGGATCTGGGCGGATATCATCTGGTGTGGCCGCGCGATCTGGTTGAGACCGCGGGAGGGTTTCTCGCTGCCGGTGCCGTCGGTGACGTGATGCGCGTGCTGCACTATCTCGAGGCCACGCAAGAAGCCGACGGCCGCTGGCCGCAGAATATGTGGCTCGACGGGCGTCCTTACTGGAACGGGCTGCAGATGGACGAGGCAGCATTCCCGATCCTGCTGGTCGATTTGCTGCGGCGGGAAGTTCCGACCGCGCTCGGCGACCTCAAGCGCTGGTGGCCGATGGTCCGCAAAGGCGCGGCGTTCATCGCGTGCAATGGGCCGGTGACGCAGCAAGACAGATGGGAGGAGGATGCCGGTTACTCTCCGTTTACGCTGGCAGTTGAAATTGCGGGCCTGCTCGCAGCTGCGGATCTTGCCGAAGTTGTCGGAGAGCTAAATGTTGCAGCCTATTGCCGCGACTTGGCAGACACCTGGAACGAGAATATTGAACGTTGGACGTATTCGACAAATGGCGATCTAGCGCGGCAAATTGGCGTTGAGGGATATTACGTTCGAATTGCGCCGCCGGAAACCGACTGTGCGGCCTCGCCGACGGATGGATTTGTTCCTATCAAGAACCGGCCGCCGGGCGAGAGCGTCGAACGCGCATCGCACATCATCAGTCCCGATGCGCTGGCGTTGGTTCGTTTTGGGCTGCGAGCGGCGGACGATCCAAGAATTCTAAATACGATCAAAGTGATTGACGCAGTGCTGAAGGCG
>Ga0075434_100002343_pt1 | contig 16588 bp, 9 predicted proteins | sample RhiMethybrSRZTD3_FD_75298 | JGI IMG/M metagenome (GOLD analysis project Ga0075434, IMG submission 75298) | Populus rhizosphere microbial communities from Tennessee, USA - Rhizosphere MetaG P. TD hybrid SRZTD3 | ecosystem: Host-associated > Plants > Roots > Rhizosphere > Soil | place: USA... | reverse complement strand
GTGATCTTGGGGGATGTTGGCGTCGCAATCGATCCGGCCAACATTCTGGCCGTGAATCGATTGCTGAATTTGGCGGGACTGCGCCACACCGGCGATTACGTTGCGCCGACGCTGGCAACACGCGTCGTACAAAAGGATCCAAGTCTGATCGAGTTCGAATGCCGCCTTGGCCCTATTCTGCCCGGCTATCCGATCGTCAATGTGGTTGGCGCCAGCACGCGCATCGGCTTGATGCTCGAAGCGCCCATCCATGACGGAAAAAGGCGAACAGCTCTTGTGGCGATCGGCGACAAAGGCGGCTATGCGGCATTGAACTACGAATTCTGCCATCAACGACCTCCATTGTATCAAGGGAAATGGCTGGTCAATCCGTTCATTTTTTTTCGCGCGGCGTTCGGTGAGGACGATTTCCCAATCCCGGATACCGCCACCGTCTCGGGTCGCCGGATGTATTTCAGTCGGCTTGAAAGCGAGGGCTGGACCCGATCGAGCAAGATCGAGGGCTCTCGCGATACCGCAGCTGCCGAGGTTGTTCTCCGTGAGCTGATTGAGCCATTCCAGGATCTCCCGACGACGCTTGAGCTGCAAGAGACTGAGGTCGCAAGGTCCGGGAGGAGCGCCCAACAGACCCATCTGATCTTGCAACGCGCTTTGGCCAGCCCCAACGTTGAGATATCAAGACGCCGCTTGCAAACAATGCGGTCGAGGTACGATCGCGAGTATCCCTCAATCTCTAACCTTTTCCCTTTGAGCAGCGCAGGTCCTGAGCATGTCGTCTACACAGCAATGAGCGACGAAACTGCCTATGCGAGCGCGGGCGCGGTTGGTGAAAATGGGTTTCTTACCCTCAGAGAGACCCTGATCAATACCGACTCACCGCGCCGGCTCAAGCCATTCAACATCAACTATCATGCCTATGCGGGCGAGTATCCGGCGCTCCTTCAATCGGTCAAGCGGCAGTTGCAAGAGGCCAGGTCGGCCGCGCTTGCACCCATATCAGCGAACCGTTTCGCCACCATTGTGGATGGGTTCTTTTCCGCACGTATCGATCGACTTGGCAATTCGACTTGGCGGATCAGCAATCGCGGCGCGCTACAAACCGTACGCTTCGACGCGACCGACGGACGCGAGGTCGATCTCCAGTCCAGCATTGGCGTCATCGGGCAGAGGCGCAACGGGGCGACGATTCATGTCGCACTCGACGAGGCGATCGAGCCAGCCGTCGTTGTTCTCAGCCCGCGGGCGCTCTCCCACACCTCGCATGAGGGTCTTGCTCTCGTCGAAAGTCGATGGCTTATCCGCGATGTCGTGAACGATGGATGCGCACTAACGTTTGAGGCGCAGGGCTATGGCGACGGCGCATTCTCCTGGTCGGGCGCGGCCTTCAGCCACTACATTATAACCGCCGATCGAGAGGGAAAAGAGGTTTGGCGGCAGACGGCGGAAGCTGATGATGCAGCGAGACTGGAATTCTCCTTACCGGTCAGCGCGATTGATCCCATCATGGTTCGGATAAGCTGCGCGGGTGTCGATCGTTCTGCAAAGCCGTGAGTGGACGAATGTAGGCGCGCTCAGCGACCTGCCCCAACTCTTCACCCGCAGCAGTGCGCGCTCATCACCAGCGCCTGATGTTCGTTCACTCATTTCGGATGCGCTCCAATCTGTCTGACCCTATGCCGAGCCTGACACAGATCAGGGTTTTGCATTGGCTTTCCGCACAGCGGACAACTAACCTTGCGCTCTCGTTGTGATTTGACTGGAAGCGCCTTGCTCGGCGTCGACCTAAAGACCCGAACGTACAGAGGAATGTCTTTCAGCGGAGCGTCATCTTTTCGCTAGAGATATCGTCGCTAGCCTTTGAGATACTCGGCTCCAGGGTTGAGTTTGAGGGTGGTCGTTGTCACGATAGCGGAGTCGAATAATGCACGAAATGGTTTTGCCGCTCCGCGAGTCTTCGAGCAATGGATGCTATCATGCCTGCGAGGCGCCATCGATTCCAGTCCGCCAAGCGGTCATTATGGCGGGAGGCAAGGGCACGCGGCTGCATCCTTACTCGGCTCTGTTCCCAAAGCCATTGATGCCACTTGGCGACATGCCGATCCTGGAACTTCTTCTGCGAAGAATGAAAGTCGTCGGCATCCAGGAGGTTATCATTGCTGTCAATCACCTCCGACATTTGATCGAGGCGTATTTTGGCGACGGTTCAGCAATCGGATTGCACCTACTCTACAGCAATGAAGACAAGCCGCTCGGGACTGCGGGCGCACTCGGCAACGTGCTTGACCGTCTTGACGAAACATTCTTCCTGGCCAATGGCGATCTGCTCACGACGATGGACCTTACACGCATGGCCCATAGTCACATCGCGGAGCACGCGGACGCTTCGATCGGCATCTATGAGCGGGAAAACAAGATCGATTTCGGGCTGATCGAATTCGACGCCGAAAATCGGCTCTGCGCCTATCGCGAAAAACCGACAAGCAAATACTACGTTAGTATGGGTGTTTACATTCTACAACGCGAGGCCATACGTCCCCATGTGACCAATGTCGATTATCTTGACATGCCCAATCTGCTGCTGAAGATCAAATCTAACAATGGCTGCGTAGTCTGCTTTCGAGACAATTGCATTTGGCTCGATATCGGGCGCCCGGATGACTTCGCGCTTGCCCAGAAGATGTTCGAGCAAGATCGGGACACATTCCTGAGTCATGCGTAGCGCCCTCGTCACCGGTGGGCAGGGGTTCATCGGGCGACATCTTGTCGACGCCCTCCGTCGACGTGGCATCCATGTCAACACGCTCGGACGCAGGGGCGCCTCTGAAGCTTCGCACATTGTCCTTGAGGAAACTGCTTGGGACTCTCTGGCACTTGACCGCGTTCTTAAGGAGACAGTTCCTGACTGCATATTCCATCTGGCGGGCACGACGCAGGGAGCACCGAGCGACCTTTTGCGTACGAATGCGGGACTGACACAGAGCCTTCTGCGGGCGCTTCAGCGGACGAGCCTCCAACCGCTGTTGGTCACAGCAGGTAGCGCCGCTGAGTACGGATCGGCAATCAGAGATCGCGAACCGGTCCGCGAGACCACAATCTGCGCACCGGTTTCTCCCTACGGCGCCAGCAAACAAGTCCAGACACGCCTGGCTCTGGCCTACGCCGATGCAACTGGAGCACGCGTGCTCGTAGCACGTATCTTCAACCCCTTGGGCCCCGACATGCCGTCTCATCTGGCAATCGCGGATTTTGCACGCCAGATTGCGTCGGTGCCATGTGGGCGCGGGACTTTGCGGGTAGGCAACCTCTACGTGCGCCGTGACATGATTGACGTCGAGCATGTCGCCACGCTGCTGTGCCAGCTTGCAGCCAATCCTCTTGCCCGGGGGGTCGTCAATGTGTGCAGCGGTCAGGCGCCATTTTTGTACGAGCTTGTCCAGATGCTGATACGCGGCTGCGGACGAAAAATCGACATCGAGATCGATAGGGCGCGTGTGCGCGCGAACGAGTTGCACACCATCGTTGGAAGCACCGATCTTCTCACGCAGCTTGATTGTCCGCCGCCGCCGACCGACTTTCCGGGGGTGATTGCGCGCATCTGGCAGGAAACGGAAAGACGCATCGCGCGCGTTTCATGATCCAGCACAGATCCTGTTTCGATCGGTCAACGGTCATAGCGGACGGCCAGACACGACGAGCATTGCTTAAGGCTAGCGTTGGCCTCCTGTCGGGGGCGACAGGATGCCTAAGCCGCTCATCCGAAGCGAGCGCTCTTCCCGTGGCAACAAATTCAATTCGTTGGCTGGCTTTCTACGGCGTGCATGCCGACGAATCTCTTCTGGGAACCTACGACATTGCCGTTCTGGACCCTGGATTCGAGGGATCAATCAGCTTGGTCGCCGCTACAGGCACGCGAGTCTGCAGCTATCTCAGCCTCGGCGAGATCAGGACTTCTGATCCATTTTTTTCCTTCGTAGATAGTGCGGCCCTACTGGCGGAAAACCCAGACTGGCAGGGAACCCGTCGCGTCGACGTCAGGGCCCCCTCTTGGCGATCGTTCGTTCTCGACAAGTTAATTCCATCCATCGCCTCCAAAGGCTTTACAGGCCTGATGTTCGATACGCTCGACACGGCGCCTTACCTCGAACTGGCAGACCCTTCTCGCTACCACGGCATGAAGGCCGCCGCCATCGGCCTCGTGGAAGCCATTCGCGCGGGCTGGCCGGGAATGATGCTAATCATGAATCGCGGCTATGCTTTGCTGTCCCACGTGATCGAGAACATCGATGCGGTGATTGCCGAGAGTCTCGTCACCTTTCCGGACCAGCAGACCGGGGGCTTCGCCTGGGTTGATCATTGCCAAATGGAACAACAGCTATCGCTGTTGAAGCCCGCTGCACATAGGCGCCCGCCACTGCCGATTCTAAGCCTCGATTACTGGCACCCTGAAGATGTCAAGACAATTGCAGAAATCTACCGCCGAGAGCGCGCGCTCGGTCACCATCCCTACGTTGCAACGCGATTGCTCGACCAAATCGTGCCGGAGGCGCGCTGAATGCCGACTCCACAAGCACTCCACGTTGCTACTCCACCGAACTCTCCTTCGAGCGTAGCGGGGCCCCGAATCAGTCGATCCGGACACCCGGTCTATCGCCTGATCGGACGAGTTATCGTGGCTTTGTTCCCACGGGGTGGCATAGCGCGGAGCCTTTCGGTTCGGTGCAACCGCACTCCTCCAACGTGAATCGAGAATCCCTCATCGCCAAATGGGTAAGACAGCCGCCGGAACCGTCCAGTGACCGGTGCCAACATCGTGTTCGTTGTGTAGCAACCCCGCTTCCACGAGCGAGAAAGAAAGGCGCCCATCGACGATGACACGAGCCTTTTCGGCGCGATCTGTTGTCGTCCTTCGATACCAAGACGGATTAGAAATTGAGTTGGACCAACCCACATGATCCCCCGGAAGCCGGCATGGCAGCGGGCATGCGTTGACTCCGGGTTCGGGCCAGACCCGGACTCATCGAGGCGACCCATAAGCGCAAAGTGCTGCTCAGGCCCCCTCCGTCACGCGCTTCAGAAATCCGGCTTGTGCGAAGTCGGGACGTGCGCCTGGCCGCTGAATTCAAACCTGTTTTCAGCACAGACAGTTTCCGGCCATGAGACGGTGCCGCGCATATAGGTCAGCGTTGCGGACCAGGGCGTCGTGAAGACGTTTGCATCTTCGATTGTGACATGGATCTGCAAGTGCTTGCCGCGATAGTTGCGATCGACGGCTGCCATAGGTCCTGGTGGTTGCCAATTCTCTTTGAAACCGCGGTCCAACCCATCCTTCGCCTCATCGTAGTCGACCATCCGATAGCGTTCCACGAGGCGCAGCTTCTCGGTGTACGGCGTACCGAACATGTCGATCATGGCGTACGGCCGGTCGACCTTCACCCCTATGGTTTCGACCACAAGCGTGTCGCCCTCCCAACGGCCGACCGAGTCCCCGTAGAACGAAGGTTTCACCTTTTCGAAATGCTTCTGATTCATGCGGATCTTGCGGAATTCATGATCCTGTTCGTAAATGAGCGTGATCTCATGCGGCTTCTGCAGCATCTGCAGTCCAAAATTCTTGTAGATGAACGGCGGCGGATTGGGCCAGCATTGGTTGGCCGGGCTCGGAGCAACCTGACCGGACAACGAGATCTCTCCGTACTTCTTCACGACTTCGGCTGCCCACGGTTTCAAGATCGGATTGGTATAGTCGCCAACCAGGTTGTTGTAGTCGCTTACGCCCCTGTACCGCGTCCTGTTCGTCACTGGCTTGGGACCCGTCGCCAGCGGCTCGAAAGAGGGAAGCGTAGGGTGCCACCAGATGCCGGTGAACATATCGGCGGCCTCCGACGGCCCCATTTGACCCGAAGCAGGGGTCGTAACCGCCGTCGCCAATGTCACCAATAGAAGGAAATCGCGCTGCATTTTCATGCCAACCTCCCGTTCATGGAGCCAAGCGCTGTTGCGCCTGCACGCAAAGGATTTCAATTCGGAATGCCTGCCAGCGGTTGGCACCAACGCTGCCGCTGAAATCAATGGGGTCGGCACGTCCCGTTGGCAGCTCGTAAATTACATCAGGTCGATCACCGGAAAAACGGGTCAATGTCATTTTGCGACTCGGACCTGCTACGACGACGCACTCCTCATGAAAATTTCTAAGAACAACAATAATCCGTGGCGCCCAGGATCAACCGCAAGCGATCACGTAAAAAGTCGATAGAGTTAGTCGCTCTGAGACGCAAGTTCGGTTCTCTAAGCAAAAAACTTTTTGAATCCTCGGAGTTGGCCAGGAGTTCCCGTTATGCTACAGTGTGTAACGCTACCACGTCTATCAATTGAAGAGAACCAGATGACTGAGAACCTGCCGGACCTTGGCGATCTTGAGCTCGAGGTGATGCAACTCATCTGGGCAAACGATCGCCTGACGGCGGAGACCGTGCGCGAGAAACTAGCGCGGCGGCTCAAGGAATCGACGGTCCGCACTGTGCTGCGGCGGCTGGAGGAAAAACGCTACGTCACTCACACCGTTGAAGGTCGCACGTACGTCTACCAAGCGACCCAGCCGCGCGGCCGCGTCGCGGCCAAGGCAGTACAGCGCATCATCGATTGGTTCTGCAACGGATCGGTCGAGGAGGTGCTGGTCGGCATGGTGGATAGCGCGATGCTCGACCAGCGGCAATTGCGGATACTGGCGGACAAGGTAGCGAAGGCGAAACGAAGGAAGTAGCGATGGTCGAGTTGCTCCTCGAATCCGCGCTTCGGTCTCTCGCGCTCGGCGGCATCGTTTGGCTCGGCTTGGCGTTGCTGAGGACACGGAACCCGCATGCGCACATGACGGCGTGGACGGTGGTGTTGATCGGCTCGCTCGCGATGCCGCTCCTGATGCATCGGCTGACGCTTACCATCCCGGCCTTGCCACCATCGTCGCCCGCAGTTGCGGCGCTGACGTCGGCGCTGTCGAGCCCGCCTGATGTCGTCTCGTCCCCTGCCCCGGCGCCGAGCTCCGTTGTCTCGCCGCCGGCATTGCCGCCAGTAGAATCGACTGACGCACCCCCTGCACTGTTGCCGGCGATCATCGACCCCCCGCACGCTTCGCCGCGGCGGGAGCCGTCGGTTTCCTTCGATTGGCGGTCATTCGTCACGGGCATCTATGCCCTGGTCGCTGGCGTGCTGTTGCTGCGGCTATTCACAGGCCTCGTGCTGACCTGGCGGATGGCGCGTGCCGCGCGGCCGATCCATGAAAGCTGGACTGGGGGTACTGACGTGCGCGTGAGTGACGCCGTCGGCGTGCCGGTCACCTTCGGATCGACCGTTCTGCTGCCACCGGAATATGCGCGCTGGAGTCCGGTCAAGCGCGGAGCCGTGCTGTCCCACGAGGGGTCGCATGTCGCCCACGGCGATTTCTATGTATTGCTGCTGGCGGCGATCAACCGCGCGGTGTTCTGGTTCAATCCGTTTGCCTGGTGGCAGCTGGTTCGGCTGGCCGAGCTCGCCGAAATCATCAGCGACGACGCCGCGCTTGAGATGCTCGAGGATCGGCCGTCCTACGCGGATATCCTTCTCGAGGTCGCGAGCAACATCCAGCGCGCTCCTGCCGCCATCGCCATGGCGCGCGCCTGCACGGTGCGCCAACGGATCGAGCGGATCCTCGCCGGCACAGCTGCGCCCGCCCGGATGGACTGGCGGAAGCGCGCGCTGATCGCGGCGGTGCTAGCCCCCCTGGTTGCGATCTCGGCCGGCTCGATCGCCTTCGGAGTGCCGCCATCTCGAAGCGACCCGGTGGCACTCGACACGCAGCAGCCGGATTCGCTTGCCGCACACCAGTTCGACCGCTACGTCGGGTACTACGCTGCGGATCCGAGCATCTTTCCCGATCTCGTCCTGACGGTCACGCGCGAGGGCGATCACCTGTTCGTGCAGCGCACCGGCTGGACCAAACTCGAGGTGTTTTCAGAAGGTGGTGGGGCCTTCTACTACGGCGTGGTCGACTTGCGCATCTCGTTCCGGCCGGATGGAACAGGAATGGTTCTCCACTGGACTGACAGAAACATCGAGGCGACGCGCGTCGACGCCGCGGCCGCGAGGCGGGCGGCAGAGCTGTTCGCCCAACGCATCGCCGAGCAGGCGAGACCGCGAACGGCGGTCGAGGTCGATCCCGGGCTGTTCGATCGCTATGTCGGCTATTACGAGCTGCACCCGAGGTCCATCGTCACCATCTCACGCGAGGGCGACAAGCTGTTTGTGCAGCTCACCGGCGCGCCCAAGCGGCGGCTCTTTGCCGCGAGCGAGCGCGAATATTTCTACAAGTTCATCGCGTCGCAGCAGATCACCTTCGTCGTCGAAGGAGAGGGGCCGGCGCCGGCGCTGGTCCTGCACCAGGAGGGCCGGGAGCTCCCTTCGAGGCGCGTCGATGAAGCGCGGGCCAGGGTCACCGAGGCGAGAGCACGCGAGTTCAACAGCCGGCGCGCCAATCAGGAGCGGTCGCGCACCGCCGTTGCAGTCGACCCTGGTCTCTACGACCGCTATGTCGGGCTTTATCAGCGCGGACCCAATTCAATGTTCACCGTCACGCGCGAGGGTGATCGGCTGTTCGTGCAGCTGACCGGACAGCCGAAGCTCGAAGTGTTTCCCGAGAGCGACCGGGAGTTTTTCTACAAGGCTGTGGCGGCACAGATCACCTTCGTCGCCGACGGCGAGCGACCGCCGACCGAGCTCATCCTGCATCAGAACGGCAGTGACTTCCGTGCCATGCGGATCGCTGGCGTTCCGCCGGACAGCGACCGCAACAAGCCGCAGGTCGCGAGCAACCTCGATTCGCACGTCGGTTGGTATGAGCTGGGTCCTGTCCGCGCGCTCGCCGTCGCCCGCGCCGGCGAGCGTCTGGTGCTGCAGGAGACCGGCCGGCCGAAATTCGAGCTGATGGCCCGCGGCGATCGCGAGTTTGTTTCCAAGGACGGGAGCTCGTTCGTCGTGTTCGTGCCCGATGCCGAGGGCCGCAGCGCAGAGCTCGTGCTGCAGGAGCCAAGCCCCGGCGCGCGACGTGCGACTCGGATCGACGCCGCTCGCGCACAGGTGATCGAGCAGGCGTTCGTGCACCGGCTCACGACGGTGCCCGACCGATTCAAGGACCAGGCACCGGCCGAGGGCAGCAAGGACGCGGTGCTTCGCGCCATCGACGAGCTGCAGCGCGGCGCACCAAGCTACGATCGGATGAGCGCGCAATTGGCGGACAACGTGCGCCGCCAACTCTTCCAGCTGCAGGCCCAAGTGGTGGCGCTCGGCACAGTCGAGTCAGTGTTCTTCCGCGGCGTTGGCCCGGGTGGCTACGACATTTATGGCGCCAAGTTCGCCAAGGGCTTCGCCGAGTTCAGGATCCTGGTGGGACCGGACGGGACGACCGAAGATATGATCATCCGCCCTGAGGGCGACGACACGCCCGGAGGCCTCGTGGCGTGCTCGCAAGAGCAGACCTTGAGAACCTGGCCAGGCACCGCGCCGATTCGGCTGGTACTGTACAATGCCAGCGGCGCCGACATTCGCGTGTTCGCGCTCGACTTCGAAGGCAAGCGCAGGCGTTCGATCTCGATCGGCGATGATCGCTCGGCCCAGATCCTCACCTACATCAAGCGTCCCTGGGTCGTGACGGATGCGTCGGGGCAATGTCTCGAGATCATCCAGCCCGGGCACAGCACCCGCTATCTCTCGATCGAGCCGCCCGGATCCGGCGAGCCGTCGGTGCGACCGGCATCACGACGCACGTCGCCAACGCCCGGCAGCGAGGACGCGCTGCGCCGCTATATCGACGCGCTCGGCCGCGGCGAACCGGACTACGATCGCATGACACCCGAGGTTGCCGCTGAGACGCGCGGGCAGCTGCTACTCAATCAGGCGATACTGACCCGGCTCGGCGCGCTACGGGCGATGTCGTTCCGCGGCGTGTCGCCGCTCGGCAGCGACATCTATATCGCTCATTTCGCCAACGGCTCGGCGGAGTGGCGGATTGGCTTGGTCAAGCAGGGCCGCATTGGCCGCATCGCGCTTGGCCCGCAGTATTAGTTTCACTGCGCCAGAAGCCTTACTTGTCACGGCCGAGCGCAGCGAGAGCCAAGACCCAGTGAAAATTCGTGAAGTTCGCCATCTGTCGCCCCTGGATCCCGGCTCTTCGCTCGCCATAGCGCGTCGAAGACGCGCGTACACGCGCTTTCGGCTCGCTCAGCCAGGACACGATAGAAAAACATTTCTGACCCAGAACAGCTAAGCCGATTTTAAGCGACTTGAAGTCGGCCCGAATCTGATCTCGGCGCTCCTCCCTGACAGTTTCGACCCCGCCACCCGAAACACCCACTTGCCCGCATCAGGAGCATATGCTACAGACTGTAGCGTTACGTACAGTCATTATACCCGAGATGTCTCGCATGGCTGCGCGAGCCATCCGAAGGCCTCACGCGTTTGGTCGGGCCGAAGTCTCGCGGCCTTGAACGCTGGGTGCATGGAGTCTCGCCCATGCCAATCACTCTTGATCGCCGGAAGGTGCTGATCACCGCCGCCGCCGGCATTTGCGGCATCGCTCGCGGCGCGCAGGCGCAGGGCCTACCCCCAAGCGTGAGTGCGCCGCTGATTCCACGCCGCCTCCTGTTCGCCGATCCAGCAAGATCGGTGGTGCGCATCAGTCCCGACGGCCGGCGCGTCGCCTTCCTTGCGCCCCTGGAGGGCGTGCTCAATCTCTGGGTCGGGGCGATCGACGACGTCGCCAATGCCCGAGCGTTGACGCGGGTGACCGATCGCAGTCTCGGGCCGTGGCTCCTCTGGCTGCACAACAACCGCCACGTCGTATTCTTCCGCGAGCAGGGTGGCGACGAGAACTGGCAGGCGCACCGCGTCGACGTCGCGACCGGCGACATCCTCGCGCTCACGCCCGCGCCGGGCGTGCGCTCATACATCCACCAGACTTCGCATCATTTCCCCGACGAGCTGCTGATCGCCCACAACGCGCGGGACAAGCGGTTCTTCGAAATCTACCGCGTCAATGTCGCGACCGGCGCGAGCACGCTTCTCCAGGCCAACGATCGGTTCGCAAGCTTCTTCACAGACCCGCAGTTCCGGGTTCGTTTTGCGCTGCGCTACGCCGACAACAGCGACCACGAATATCTTCAGCCCGGTACCGGCGGCGCATGGGAGCCGTTCGCGCGGATCGAAGCGGCCGACGCCATGATGACCAAGCCGATCGAGTTCAGCGACGACGGCCGCGAACTCTACTGGCTCGATTCGCGCGGACGCGACAAGGCCGCGGTGGTCGCGCAGGACATGGCGACCGGCGCCACCCGGGTCTTGGCTGAGGACGCCAGCGCCGACATCGTCGAGCTACCGCTCGATCCCATGACCTATCGGCCGATCGCCGCCGCCTCGATGTTCACGCGCACCACCTGGCATGTGATCGATCGCGCCTATGCCGACGACTTCGCCTACTTGGCCAAGCTCTCCGATGGCGACTTGCGCGGCATCAATCTGTCGGACGACAAGCGGCATGCGGTTGTCTACCTCGAACGCGACTCTGCTCCCGGCCGCTACGCGTATTACGACCGCATCGAAAAAAAGGTGCGCGTGTTGTTCAGCATGCGGCCGGAGTTGGAGAAATGGCTGTTGGTGCCGATGGAGCCGGCGGTGTTGCGCGCGCGCGATGGGCTGCCGCTGGTGTGTTACCTGTCACGGCCGCGTGACTCGCAACGCGGCAAGCCACTGCCGATGGTGCTGCTCGTCCATGGCGGGCCGTGGGCACGCGACGTCTGGGGACTCTACCCGACCCACCAATGGCTCGCCGACCGCGGCTACGCCGTGCTCAGCGTCAACTATCGGGGCTCGACCGGCTTCGGTAAAACGTTCGTCAATGCCGCCAATCTCGAGTGGGGCGGCAGGATGCATGACGACCTGATCGACGCTGTCGATTGGGCGATCTCCCGCGGCATCGCCGACGAGAAGCGCATCGCCATCTACGGGGCGAGCTACGGCGGCTATGCCGCGCTGGTCGGTGCGACGTTCACACCGGAAAAATTCGCCTGCGCCATCGACGTGTTCGGCATCTCCAACATGTCGACCTTCCTGGCCACGATCCCGGACTACTGGAAGTCCTGGCAGACGCTCTGGAAAGTGCGCATGGGTGACTACACCACTGAGGCCGGACGTAAGCTCCTGGAGGAGCGCTCGCCCCTCAATCGGGTCGACCGCATCGTGCGCCCGCTCCTGATCGCGCAGGGCGCCAACGACGTGCGGGTCAAGCCGTCGGAATCCGAGCAGATCGTCAAGGCCATGCAGGCGCGCAACATCCCGGTGACCTACGTGTCCTATTCCGACGAAGGCCACGGCTTCCGGCGTGCAGAAAATCGCCGTTCGTTCAACGCCGTGCTTGAGCTGTTCCTCGCCGAGCATCTCGGCGGTCGCGCCGAACCGGTGGGCGACGACTTCGCGGGCTCCTCCATCGAGTTCAAGGCCGGGCGCGAGCTGATCTCCGGCCTTGCCACCACTCCCTCGCAACCCCGCACCCCTGGTGATGCGCGATGACCAATGATCCCAGACGAGATGCTGCGCTGGCACTGCACCGGTTCGGTTTTGGGCCGCGGCCCGGGTCGATTGCGGCGATCACATCTGACCCGCGCGGCGCAGTACTGGCTGAGCTCGACCGGCCGAATGTCGGACAAGTCGCAAACGCCGGTCTGATGACCGGCGGCCAGATCAGTCGTGTCACCTTCGAGTTCAATCAGGAGCGACAAGCGAAGCAGCGCCTTGAGGCCAAGCGTAAGGAAGCCGAGGCCGCGAAGCGCGCCGCCGAGGGTGCCGCGTTGGACAATGCGGGAATGGAAAAGTCCATGGAAGCGAAGTCCATGGAGGCGCCTGCGCCGGCTGCGCCACCGCCCCAAACCCCAATGCGGGAGAATTTCATCAGAGAGGCCAAGACGCATTACGATGCCGCCATCAATGCGGAGATCGGCTTTGTCGAGCGGCTGGTCTGGTTCTGGTCGAACCATTTCTGCGTCAATGCAGATGGAACGGTGCAGGCCGGCGCCTATGAGCGCGAGGCGATCCGCCCGCATGTGCTCGGTCGCTTCGTCGATATGCTGCTCGCGGCCGAAGGGCATCCGGCGATGCTGGTCTATCTCGACAATGTTCAGTCGACCGGCCCCAACTCGGTCGCCGGCATCAACCAAAACCGAGGTCTCAATGAGAATCTCGCGCGCGAAATCCTCGAGCTGCATACGCTCGGCGTGCGCACGGTCTATACCCAAGTGGACGTCACCAGCTTCGCGAAGGTGATCACCGGTTGGACCCTGCTGACGACGGATACCAATCCGCATCACGGCGGCGAGTTCCTCTACCACCCGCGCATGCACGAGCCGGGGGCGCAGACCGTGCTCGGCAAATCCTATCGTGACACCGGTCTGGAGCAGGGGCGCGCCGTGCTCACCGACCTTGCGCGCCATCCGGCGACCGCGAAGCATATCGCGACCAAGCTCGCGCGCCATTTCATTGCGGATGAGCCGCCGCCCGCGCTGGTCGAGCGCCTGTCGCAGCGGTTCACCGAGACCGAGGGCGACCTCTGGCAGGTCTCGAAGGCGTTGCTGACCGCTCCGGAATCGTGGTCGCCTGAACGCGCGAAGATCAAGCGGCCCGCCGAATGGTTGGTCGCGATGCGACGCGCAGCTGGGTTTTCGGGTGGCCTCCCCGGCCCCATCCTGCAGGGGACGAATCGGTTGGGCGAGCCGCTCTGGCGGCCACCAGCGCCGAAGGGCTTTTCCGATCAGAATGATGCCTGGCTCGACGGGTTGGCGCACCGGCTCGATTCAGCCAACGCCTTTGCGCAGAGCACCGCCGCCGAGCGGCTTGACGCGGCTGCGGTGATGGAGACGGCCCTCGGCCCGCTCGCGACCAGTGCGACACGCCAAGCCGTCGCCCGCGCTGAGAGCAAGCCGCAGGCGCTGACATTCGTGCTGATGGCCCCAGAATTCCTTCGGAGGTGAACCATGCCCGCACTGTTGCACGCTGCGACCCGCCGCGAGCTGCTCATCGGCTCTGGAGCGCTGTTCGCCTGGACGTTCGCGCCGCGGCTCGCGCGCGCGGAAGGCCGCGACCCGCGCTTCCTCACCATCGTGCTGCGCGGCGCCCTCGACGGGCTCGCGGCGGTTGCGCCGGTCGGCGATCCCGATTGGATCAAACTGCGCGGCGACAATGCGCTCAGGCTCGATGGCAAGACGCCAGCTCTGCCGCTCGACGGATTCTTTGCTCTCAATCCGGCGATGCCCAACCTGCACCGGCTCTACAAAGCCGGCCAGGCCATCGTCGTGCAAGCGGTGGCGACGCCCTACCGCGAGCGCTCGCACTTCGACGGACAAGACGTGCTGGAAAGCGGCTACGCAAGAGTGGGACGCGCGGATACCGGCTGGCTCAATCGCGCGCTCACGGGTCTCGCGCCCGGCGACCGCGTACAACCGCTACCGCACGGACGTCGCTCGTTCGCGGTCGGACCAATTACACCGCTGGTGGTGCGCGGCCCCGCGCCGGTGCTGTCATGGGTCCCCTCCCGGCTGCCGCCGGTGGGCGATGAAACCACAATGCGACTGCTCGAGATCTATCGCCACACCGACCCGTTGCTGGCGCGTGTGCTCGAAGATCGGATCAATCTCACGAAGATCGCGGGCGCGGACCCGAACCGGCGCAGCGGCGAGAATGCGGGTCCGGCGGTGCAGATGGGAAACATCGAGCAGGTGCGCGCCTATTTTGCCGAGGCGGCCGGAGGCGCAGCGAAATTCCTGGCGAGCCCCGACGGCCCGCGCGTCGGCGCGCTCGCGCTCGACGGCTGGGACACCCATGTCAACGAGGGTGCGGTCAATGGCCGTTTGTCGGCACTGCTCGGCGCACTGGATGCTGCCATCGCGGCAATCGAGACCAACATGGGTGCAGCCTGGCGCGAGACGGTGGTGGCGCTCATCACGGAGTTCGGCCGGACCGCGCGCATCAACGGCAACGAGGGAACCGACCACGGCACTGCCACGGTCGCGCTGCTCGCCGGCGGTGCGCTCAAGGGCGGGCGCGTCATCGCCGACTGGCCGGGCGTCAAGGAGGCTAGCCTCTATGAGAACCGCGACCTCAGGCCGACGACCGATTTGCGCGCGGTGCTCAAAGGTCTGCTCAAGGACCATTTGCGGGTCGAGGATCGACCGCTATCGGGTGATGTCTTCCCCGACAGCGGCGACGCGAGACCGATGGAGGGACTGCTCACCTGATTCGAGGTATCGCGGCTGCAATGCTGGTCATCCGGCCGCGGGCCCTGCCGCGCCAGCATCACTTACTGCTGCGCGGACCGGCCGCGCGAGCGTCAGCCTCCTGCTTAGAAGGGTCGCTGACGCGCAGGTCGCGCGGTTGCGCACCGTCAACGGGTCTTGAGCGCCGGAAAAAGGGAGGCTGCGAGTGCCTAAGGGAAAAGTCTGGATACTCATTGCGGCCTTCGCCCTTGCGCCCGGCCTGGGTGCTGCACAGACATCCTCCGAGCGGCTCGAGCAGCTCGCCGCTCAGTCGCAGGAGCGCGCGCTCGACCTTTTTCCGGTCTCCGAGATCTTCGGCCGCGGGCCTGGGCCCCGTCAGGACCGGGTCGAGCTCACTCTCTCGGACGAGCACCGCGAGCGCCAACGCGCGCTTCATCGCTCAATTCTCGCTGAGCTCGAACTCATTCCGGTCGCCGAGCTTTCGCCGACCGAGCAGACCACCCACGCGCTGCTCGCCTGGCGCGCGCGCAATTCGCTCGAATGGCTGGCCTATCCATTCCATCAGCATTTCGCTTTCATTCATCTGAACCCGGGCGTCGTTTTCGGCCTGATCCAGGTAGTCGATGCGCAGCCGTTCCGCAACGAGGCGGATTATCGAGCCTGGCTCCGGCGCGTGCAGCGCTATCCGGCCTTCTTCGCGAGCGTAGAGGCCGTCATGCGCGAAGGCGCAGCCGCCGGCGTTACGACACCGCGCGTGCTGGTTGAGCGCGCGCTGGCGCAGATCGAAGCGCTGACCCCCGACGACGTGACGAAGAGTTCGTTGTGGAAGCCGGTTCTGCGGTTCCCAGCTTCGATCGACGCTGAGACCCGCACGCGCCTGGAGGCTGACTACCGCGGCGTTCTGGTGGACGAGATGTTTCCGGCGGTTCGTCGCCTGACGACCTTCGTTCGCGATGACTACCTGCCGAAGGCGCGCACCACGGACGGGTTCGGCGCGCTGCCCGACGGCGACCGGATGTACCGCTTCTCCGTGCGCAGCGAGACGACCACCGACCTCACACCCAACGAGATCCACGCGCTGGGTTTAAGCGAAGTGAAGCGCATCCAGGCGAGCTATCTCACCGCCGCACAGAAGGCGGGCTTCAGCGGCAAGCCGAGCGAGGCCCGTGACTGGCTGCGCAGCAAGCCCGAGAACCACCCGTTCACCTCGAGCGATCAGGTCATCGAGCACCTGAACCGCATCCACGCCCGCATTGTACCGCGGCTGCCGACGATGTTCGGCCGGCTACCGAAGGCGGGCTTCG
>Ga0075434_100002342_pt1 | contig 16588 bp, 16 predicted proteins | sample RhiMethybrSRZTD3_FD_75298 | JGI IMG/M metagenome (GOLD analysis project Ga0075434, IMG submission 75298) | Populus rhizosphere microbial communities from Tennessee, USA - Rhizosphere MetaG P. TD hybrid SRZTD3 | ecosystem: Host-associated > Plants > Roots > Rhizosphere > Soil | place: USA... | reverse complement strand
GACGCTGGTGGCGGCGGCGAGCCAGGCCGTGACCTTGGAGCCTGGGGACGTCATCTCCACCGGGACCCCGGCCGGGGTGGGCGCCGGCCGCGGGGCGAGCCTGCGGCCCGGCGACATCGTCCGGACCCAGATCGAGCAGCTCGGCGTCCTCGTCAATCGCATCGTCGCCGCCAACCCGCCGCGCCCGCGAACCCCGTCCCGCTCGCGCCTGGAGGAGCCATGATCTTCGTCAGTCACGCCCTGGCCGCCAACGAAGAGGGCCAGCCCCACCTGGACCGCGCGGCCGTCTGGAACGGCCTGGTGCTCAAGGCCGACAACGCCTTGCCGTTCGTCCCCGCGATGACACGGTGCGAGATCGTGGAGCGGCACGGACCGGCGAGCTTCGACCGCGAGATCGAGTTCCGCGGTCAGCGGTTCCGGGAGCGCGTCACCCTCGAGGAGCCCCACCGGGTCGTCTTCACCCGCATCTCGGGACCCGTCCTGGGCACGATCGCCAACGAGATCGAGGGCCCCGACGACGATCTGCGGCTGCGCTTCAGCTTCGCGCTTGTCGTCGCCGGCGTGCAGGGCGGCTCGCAGGCCGAGCGCGAGTACGCCAAGGGGATGACCGCCGACTACCTCAAGGCCGTCGCCGCCACGCTGGACGCGATGCGCCGCATCGCCCGCGGTGAGGCCGCCTGACCGCAGCGCCTGTAGAGGAGGAGCCATGTCCAGCTGGATCGACGACTACTACGCCGACGTCGACGCCATGCGCCTGGAGGCGTTCGTCGAGCGGCACAGCGACGACGCGAGCGTCGTGTTCGGCAACAACCCGCCGGCCGTCGGCAAGGAGGCGATCCGCGCGGCCATCGGCGGCTTCTGGTCGATGATCGGCGGGCTGCGCCACGAGCGGCGCAACCTCTGGTTCGTCAACGACGGCGACACCGCGGTGCTCGAGGTCGTCACCCACTACACCACCAAGGGCGGTGCCAGGGTCCCCGTACCCTGCGTCTCCCTGCTGGACCGGAACGCCGACGGCAAGGTGAGCTCTCTGCGGGTCTACATCGACCTGGCCCCCCTGTTCGAGCAGATCGGCGCCGAGCGACCCGAGACGGTGACTGCGTGAGCGGGTCGGTCGCCGCGCCCGCCATCGACCAGGAGTTGCGGCTGCACATCGCCGACCAGTTGGGGACCGGGTTCAAGGGCGACATCATCGGTCCAGACCATGCCGACTACGGCGACCGGAGCGTGGTGTGGAACGCCATGGTCGACAAGCGGCCAGGGCTGATCCTGCGCTGCACCAGCACCGAGGACGTGGTCGCGGCCGTGAACGTCGCCCGGGCCAAGGAGCTGCCCCCCTCCGTCCGCTGCGGCGGGCACTCGGTCTGGGGGGCGGCGTTGTCGGACGGCGGGCTGACCATCGACCTGAGCGGCATGCGCGAGGTCACCGTCGACGCCGAGCACCAGCTGGTCTACGCCGGCGGTGGCTGCCTGCTGGGCGACCTCGACGCGGCCACCGCGCCCCACGGGCTGATCGTCCCCGCCGGGATCATGTCGGAGACCGGTGTCGCCGGCCTCGCCCTCGGCGGCGGGATCGGCTGGTTCTCGCGCAAGCACGGCCTGACCTGCGACCAGTTCGTCTCCCTGCAGCTGGTGCTGGCCAGCGGGGAGGTCATCAACGTCTCCACCACCGAGCACCCCGAGCTGTTCTGGGCCCTCAAGGGCGGCGGCGGCAACTTCGGAGTGGTCACGCGGTTCACCTTCCGGGCACACTGGTTCGGCCCGATGATGCGCATCGGCGTGTCGCTGTACCGGCCGGAGGACGCCGCCCAGGCGCTGCACGAGTACGCCGAGGTCGTCCCCACCCTTCCCCGCACCGTCGGCTGGCACGCCGCGCTCAAGGACGCCATGCCGGCGCTGCCCTTTGTGCCGCCGGAGCTGGTCGGCCGCAGGCTGCTGATGCTGGTCGCGATGTGGCTCGACGACGCCGAGGACCCGGCCGGCGCCGCGCTCATCGAACGCCTTACCACCGTCGGCCGGCCGGCTGTCAAGGCCATGACCGTGATGCCGTTCGCGGCCCGCGTGCAGCGGCTGCTGGACGAGGAGTTCGCCGACGGCCACCGCTACTACACCAAGGAGGCGCACGTCTCGGACCTGGCCGACGACGCGATCGACATCCTCGTCGGCTTCTGGAAGGACATGCCGATGCGCGGCGAGGTCGAGATCATCGGCCTCGGCGGAGCGATCGGCGACGTCCCCGAGGACGCCACAGCCTTCTCGAACCGCGACTACCTCCTGTGGCTGAACTTCGCGATGAGCTGGGACGACCCGGCCAACGACCGCGACCACCTCGACCGCACCCGGAGGATCGTCGGAGACCTCAAGCCCTGGACCGGCAGGGGCATCTACGTCAACATGCTCAACTTCGACGAGATGGACCGGATCGTCGAGGCCTTCGGCGGGCCGGAGAAGTACGCCAGGCTCGGTCGGGTCAAGGCCCAGTACGACCCGGAGAACTTCTTCCGGATGAACAACAACATCACGCCGGTCTCCTGAGCCGCTGGAGGCGAACGATGACCGCATCCGAAGCGCCTGAGGTCGCCCTGACCCTCGTCATCCCGCTCCGGGCGAAGGCGGCGATGTCGCTGCCCGACTTCTACCAGTACTGGCTGAACGCCCACGTGACCCTGCCCCCGCGCTTCCCCGGCATCAGCAGCATCTGGCTCCACGTCGTCTCATTCGACCGCCAGCTGTGGCCCCGCCTGCCCGGAGTGAGCCATCGGCCCGAGCCGGAGGACGAGTTCCACGGGGTGCCCGAGGCAACCTTCCCCACCACGGCCGACCTTGAGCTGTTCCAGACCCACGCCCACATCCAGATGGCGGACGGCATCAACTTCCTCGGAGAGGTCATCACCTACAGCAGCCTCGGGGCCAACAGCGTCACGGTCGTGGACACGCTCGGCCACGCCGCCCCCGACGGCCACGACAACCTGGTCCGGCACCTGCTCTTCCTGCGCCGGCGCGCCGACACCCCGGCCGCCGAGCTGCGCCGGTACGTCACCGAGACCCTCGAGCCCGCCTACGCCAACTCCCCCGAGGTCCTGAAGCTACGGCGGCACCTGTTCGAGCCGCTGGAGGCCACCCTGGACCACCCGGGCGTGGTCCTGTACAAGCCACCGGAGCTCCAGTACCAGGCCGCCCTGGAGATCGTGGTGGCCGACGAGGATGCTCTGGCCCGGTTCGCGGCCTCGCCGGCGTTCACCGGCACCGCCGACGGCCTGGCCGCTCACTGCGACGCGGTCCACGCCGCCCGGGTCGACCGCTGCATCACCACAAAGGACCGGGGCGCGATCACCCTGGCCGGGGTGCGAGGCGTGGCCGTCGCTGACCTCATCACACGGCTCGGGGCCGACAGCCAACGCGAGGCGGACGTGTCGGCCCTGTTCCTCCCGGAGCTGGCGGGGTCGCCGCCGAAGGTCTGGGCCCCCGCCTCGTGACCGCCCCGACCGTGCCCGCCGGCCACCTGCACGTGGCTGGCGTCGCCACCGCCGTCATCGACACCGGCACACCGGCCGGAGCGGCCGCGACGCCAGTGCTGCTGCTGCACGGCTCCGGACCCGGCGTGACCGCCACCGCGAACTGGCGTGCGATCATCCCGGCCCTCAGCGCCGGTCGCCGGGTGATCGCACCCGATCAGCTCGGCTTCGGCGGAACGGCGACCGGCGAACGGCGCACCTACGGCCGGGCGTCCTGGACCGACCACGCCCTGTCCCTGCTCGAAACGCTCGCGGCCGGCACCGTCGACATCATCGGCAACTCGATGGGCGGCGCGATCGCGTTGTCGATCGCGGCCGCCCAGCCCGAGGCGGTGCGGCGCGTCGTGCTGATGGGCTCGATGGGGGTGGCGATGGCCCTCCCCCCGGGGCTGGACGAGGTCTGGGGCTACACCCCGGGGATGGAGCAGATGCGCCGGATCATCGGGCTGTTCGCCCACAACCGCGACCTCATCACCGACGAACTCGTCGAACTGCGCTACCGGGCGAGCGTCGACCCGCCGGTGCGGGACTCGTGGGCGGCGATGTTCCCCCGGCCGCGGCAACGCTGGGTTGACGACCTCGCCCTGTCCGGCGCCGAGCTCGCCGCGATCAGGGCACCGGTCCTGATGGTGCACGGCCGCGACGACCGCGTCGTGCCCTGGCGGAGTTCCTCCGCCCAGCTCCTGGAGCTGCTCCCCGACGCACGGCTGCATGTCCTGTCCGGCTGCGGGCACTGGACCATGATCGAGCGGACGGCCGACTTCCTGGCCGTCGTTCAGCCGTTCCTGGCGGCCTGACCTTCGGACTGTGAGCCCCGAGCGGGAGCGGGAGAACCGGCGAGGATCAGTCGCTGGGCTCGAGGTTGGCGAGGAACGTCTCCGGCGGCGGCGCGCCCCACAGATGCGGGGGCACGTCCCAGTCACGGGCGACCCAGTGGTCGTCGACCTGGTCGATGTCCGAGAACCACTCGATCCAGGAACCCCAGGGGTCCGGGTTGTAGTGGAAGAAGTTCGAGCCGATGGTGTGGCGGCCAAGGCCCCAGCCGGCCTCCCGTCCCTGGGCCCGCATCCGGTCGGCGCCGATGGCGATCGCGTCGATGGACGGCACCTCGAAGCTCCCGTGGTGGAAGCCGCGGTGGCTACTGGAGATGAAGCCGAAGATGTGGTGGTCGCCGGGTCCGGCGTTGAGGAACGTCACCAGGCCGTGGATCCGGTCACTCACGCGAAGCCCGAGCACCCGGGTGTAGAAGTCGGTCATCTGCTGGGGATGGGGCGTGAACAGCAGCGAGTGCCCCAGCCGGCGCGGCATGACATCCGCCGTGGCCTGCTGCCATTGCGCCACCCCGATGCGCTGCCGGCTGGCGCCCATGTTGATCAGCACCTCAGCGACCGGACGGGCGGGTGCCGGAGCCTCATCGAGCAGTTGCACCGCGTTGCCGTCGGGGTCGCGCACCCACAGGCCCGCCTCGCTGGCCCCCGCCAGGGGGACGATGACCGGCGTGCCGGCGCGCTCCAGGGCTTCTCGGACCGAATCGAGGGTGCCCGGGCGCAGCGTGAACGAGACATGGTGCAGCCGCTTGGCCGGCGCCTGCACCATCCGAACCTGTTCCTGCTCGCGGCCAGGACACTGGGCGACCAGGTTCCCGTCCTTCTCCCCGGTCTCGAGACCGAAGTCCTGCAGGAACCCTTCGGCCTCTTCCAGGTCCGGTACCTCCAGTGCGTAGTGGTGCAGCCCAGAGATCACGGCACTTCCCCCTTCCTCAAAGACTGTATACACTTTAGAGCCCAATCGTATCCTCTGGCAAGCGGAGAGCGCACGGTGATCCCAGTGTCAATGCAGCGAAGAGCCGTCGTCGAGGCGGCGCACATGCTGGCCGCTCTCGGGCTGGTCACCGCCTACGGCCACGTCTCAGCCCGCAGTGGCCCGTCGATGCTGATCACCCCCGCCGCCGACCTGGCCACCGTCACCGAGACCGCCCTGGTGGACGTCCCGCTCGAGGCATCCTCACTACCGACGGCCGCTCCTGCGGAGGCCTGGGCTCACCTCGCCCTCTACCGCGCCAGGCCCGACGCCGGATCGATCGCCCGCGCCCAGCCCGCCAGCGCGGTCGCCGCCGCATCCACGACCACGTCGCTGGCTCCACTCCACGGACAGGCCGCCTGGCTCGGCGAGTCGATCCCCGTCTACGACAGCGCCCACCTGCTGCGGTCGGCGGAGCTCGCCGGGCGCGCCGCCTGGAGCCTGCCAGCGGGTGAAGCGCTGCTGCTGCGCGGGAACGGGGCGCTCACCCTCGGCACGACCCCCGGCGTCGCGGTCGCCCGCATGTGGCTGCTGGCCGACGCCTGCGACGCCTTCCTCGCTACGCAGGCGGCCGGTCGGGCCAAACCCCTGACCGTCGAGGAGATCGCCTCATGGCGCGCGGTCGGGGATGAGCTTCTGCCGCGGCTGTGGCAGCATCTGCAACGATACGGCACCCGCCGGTCCCCGGCCGTGGCAGGCCTGCGGGAGAGGGGCCTGGCGTGAGCAGCGTCGACATCGATTCCGTCGCCGGCCAAATGCTGGCCGCATATCGGACGGGCAAGACCCTCCCGCCGCTGACCAGCACCTACACAGGCCTGACGGTTGACCAGGCGTACGCCATCCAGCAACGCCAGGCCATCAGCCGCATGAGCGCGGGCGCCGGCATTGTCGGCTTCAAGATCGGGCTCACGTCGGCGGCGATGCAGCAGCAGTTCGGTGTCGACCAACCTGATTACGGTCACCTGTTCACTGACATGATCTATGCTGCGGACTCGCCGATCCCGACGCGTGCGTTCCTGCAGCCGCGGGCCGAACCGGAGATCGCGCTCGTCCTCGCCCGCGCGCTGCCCGGTCCGGGGCTCAGCGTCGCCGACATCCTCAACGCGAGCGCGTATGCCCTGCCCGCTATCGAGATCATCGACAGCCGTATCACCGACTGGCGAATCGGCCTGGAGGACACCATCGCCGACAATGCCTCCAGCGGCGGCCTCGTCCTCGGTGGCGCCCCCACCGCGATCGCCGGCCGCGACCTGTCACTACTGGGTTGCGTCTTTAGGCGCAACGGCCGGATCCAGCATACGGGGGCCGGTGCCGCGGTCATGGGTTCGCCGCTGCACGCCGCCACCTGGCTGGCCAACACGCTCACCGCCCGCGGCGTGGAGCTCGCCGCCGGCCACATCATCCTCACCGGCTCCCTCACCGCCGCCGTTCCGGTGCAGCCCGGCGACAGCATCACCGCCACACTCGACCAACTCGGCACGATCACCGCCCTGTTCGACTGACCGAACGGAAGCTCCCGCCATGACCGAGAAGTTGCTTGCCGCCATCGTCGGCCCCGGGAACATCGGCACCGACCTGCTGTTCAAACTGCTCCGCCACTCGAGCGCGATCGAGCCGCGCTATATGGTCGGCGTCGACCCAGCCTCCGACGGTCTGGCCCGGGCCAGGAGGCTCGGCCTGCAGGTCAGCTCCGACGGCGTCGATTGGCTGCTCGACCAGCGTCCGAGGCCCGATGTCGTCTTCGAGGCGACCAGTGCTCGCGCGCACGCTGCCAACGCCCCCCGGTACGCCAGCGCCGGGATCCGCGCGGTCGACCTCACACCCGCCGCCGTCGGCCCCTACGTCTGCCCCGCCGTCAACCTCGACGTCAACCTCGACGCGCCGAACCTGAACCTGATCACCTGTGGTGGCCAGGCGACGATCCCGATCGTCGCCGCGATCAGCAACGCCGCCGAGGTCCCCTACGCCGAGATCGTGGCCAGCATCGCCTCCCGCTCCGCCGGCCCCGGGACCCGGGCCAACATCGACGAGTTCACCCAGACGACCGCCCGCGGCCTGGAGGCCGTCGGCGGCGCCAAGCAGGGCAAGGCGATCATCATCCTCAACCCGGTGGAGCCGCCGATGGTCATGCGCAATACCATCTTCTGCGCCATCCCCCGCGAAGCCGCCGAGCCGGGCCCGCAGCGCGACGCCATCGAGGCCAACGTCCACGCCATGGTGGAAACCGTCCACCAGTACGTTCCCGGCTACACGCTGCGTGCCGACCCCCAGTTCGACGCTCCCGATGTTCACTGGCGCGGCATGGCCCGCGTTGGTGTCTTCCTCCAAGTGCACGGAGGCGGCGACTACCTGCCCGACTACTCCGGAAACCTCGACATCATCACTGCGGCCGCCGCCCATGTCGGCGACCTCATGGCCGAGCACCTGACCGCGCAGCGGCAAGGAGCCAGCGCGTGAACGCGACCCTTCCGCTGCAGGTTGACGTCGAAGGCGCCCGCGTCCGCCTCACCGACTCCACGCTGCGCGACGGCTCGCACGCCATGGCCCACCAGTTCACCGAAGAGCAGGTCCGCGCCGTCGTCCACGCGCTGGACGAAAGTAACGTCGAGGTCATCGAGGTCGCACACGGCGACGGGCTCGGCGGGTCCAGCTTCAACTACGGCTTCTCCCGCGTCAGCGAGTTCGACCTCATCGCCGCCGCGGCGGAGGAGGCGCAGACCGCCAAGATCGCCGTCCTGCTCCTGCCCGGACTCGGGACCATCGAGCACTTGCGGCATGCCCACGAGGTCGGCGCGGCCGTCGCCCGCATCGCGACCCACTGCACCGAAGCGGACGTCGCAGTGCAGCATTTCGGAGCCGCCCGCGACCTCGGCATGGAAACCGTGGGGTTCCTGATGCTCAGCCACCGAATCGGACCGGCCGAGCTGGCCGACCAGGCACGGATCATGGTCGACGCCGGCGCCCAATGCGTCTATGTCGTCGACTCCGCCGGTGCCCTGGTGCTGTCCGAAGCCCAAGCGCGAGTCCAGGCGCTGCTGGATGCAATCGGGCCGCACGCGCAGGTCGGATTCCACGGGCATCAGAACCTGTCGCTCGGCGTCGCCAACAGCGTCCTGGCAGTGCAGGGCGGCGCGCGCCAGATCGACGGTGCCCTGTGCGCGCTCGGCGCGGGCGCTGGGAACGCACCTACCGAAGTGCTCGCCGCCACCTTTGATCGGCTTGGCATCGGCACCGGCGTCGACGTCAAGGGCGTCCTCGCCGCCGCCCAGGAAGTGCTGCGGCCGATCCTTCCGCGGATGCCGTTCGCCGACCGCTCCGCCATCGTGCAGGGCTACGCCGGCGTGTACAGCAGCTTCCTCCTCCACGCCGAACGCGCCGCGGAACGCTACAGCGTCGCGGCGCATGAGATCCTGCAACGCGTCGGTGAGGCCGGCTACGTCGGTGGCCAGGAGGACATGATCATCGACATCGCGATCCAGCTGGCTCAGCAGCGCGGTGGCTTGCCGGCATGACCAGGCGCGCCACCCAGCAACCAAGTCCTCGGCCATCTGAGCAGTCGCTCACAAAATGCTGTGCGTGACCACAAGTCGTAGCGTCCTAAGGTTCTTCGTCCTCTGTCGTTCACCGGCCGGCGAGGTCGGCCTGAGGGTCAAGGAGGAATCATTGTGGAGATTGGGATTGGCCTGCCGACCACGATCCCCGGTACCGAGGGGAAGACGCTCTTGGAATGGGCGCGGCGCGCCGAGGAGGCGGGCTTCAGCACGTTGGGCACCATTGGCCGTCTCGTCTACCCGAACTACGACGACTTGATCGCGCTCGCGGCTGCGGCGGCGGTAACTGAGCGGATTCGTCTTACCACCTCGATCCTGATCGCGCCGCTACACGCCAACAGTGCGTTGCTCGCCAAACAGACGGCCTCGCTCGACCGGCTTTCCGGTGGCCGGCTGGTGCTGGCGGTAGGGCTTGGCGGGCGCGACGACGATTATGTGGCGAGCGGGCTCCCGACAACGGGTCGCGGCCGCCAGTTGGACGAGCTTCTCGAGGAGCTGAAGCGGATCTGGAGCGGGGAGGAGCGCGGCTACGCCGGTGCCATCGGACCGACACCGGTGCGCAAGGGCGGACCGGAGCTGATCGTCGGCGGCCACGACGAGGCGACCTTCCGGCGCGCCGCCCGCTTCGGCGATGGCTGGATCATGGGCGGCGGTACGCCGGAGATGTTCGCCCAGATGGCGGACGCGGCCGATCAGGCGTGGCAGGCAGCCGGGCGCTCGGGCAAGCCGCGCAAGCTCTCGCTCGCTTACTTCGCGCTCGGGCCGAGGGCGCGTGAGCAGGCCGACTCGTACATGAAGCACTACTACAGTTGGCTCGGCGAGTTCGCCGACCAGATCGCAGCCGGCGCAGCAGTGAGCGAGGAGATGGTCAGGGGCTACGTTGCGGCCTTCGAGCAGAGCGGCTGCGACGAGCTGATCCTGATCCCGAGCTCCTCGGAACTGGATCAGGTCGCGCTGCTCGCCGAAGCGGTCAAGTGATGAAGACAGGCTGGACTAGAAGTCGAGCAGTGTCGGGTGGCGCAGCAGGCATGGGATCTCCTGGTCCTTGCGCCGCACCGGCCGGACCGGCCGGACCGGGCGGCGGAGTGCGGTGCTCGGGGAACCGGTCGCCGGGTTGGCGGCCGCTGGTGGGATGCAGCCAGCGCCGGTGGGCGCGGGCGAGCCGGGCGGTCAGACGGGCGCGGAGCTGGCCACGGATATAGGTCATCGCCGGGCGGGTGAGCGAGCGGGCCTCCTCGAAGTTGAGGTCGTCGATCTGCAGCGCAGTCACCTGACCGTCCTGCCAGTGGCCGATGACCGCCTGGGCGACCTGGTCGGGGTCGACGCCGACCTTGGTCCAGGTGTCGTGGGGCCAGGCGCGCAGCTCGCCGGTAAGGTCGGCCATAAAGACAAGCTCACCGGCCTCGCGTTCGGAGTGGCCGGTGAGCAGCTCGTAGACCACGCTGCCGGCCGGCTGGTGAATCCGAGGATGCAGCAGCACGGCCGGGGCCACGATCAGGATGGTCCCGGCTTCGGATTCGCCGGCGGTCCTAGCGGCAACAGCAGGCCGAGGTAGCAGTCGGCGACCCGCCCAGGCTCCAGGACCTCGCCGAGCGCGTTGGGGCCGAGCTGGTCCAATGACCGCCTCCCGCCTGCCTCGTGATGAACGCTCGAGATCAGACTAGCCGACCCCACGATGACGTTGACCTTAAGCGGTCAGCGCCGCCAGTCCGCACGCCCGCCTTGGCCCGTAGCGCTGGCGGGTTCGGTCAGGTGGCCGGCCGCAGGCTGGTCCACGCGGTGGTAGCGAGCAGCGCCACTTCGGCGTCCGACAGCACCTGGTCATAGCCAATCGCGCCACGGAGCAGGTGGGCGGGCACGATCGCCACGCCCTGGGCGTCCAGGCCCCCGCCGTGGACATGGACACCATGGACGCACACCAGCGCAGCGGTTGGGGCACCGAGCAGGCGACCGACCATCTGGGCCTCCCAACAGACCGCCTCCAGGGTGCGATCCAGCCGATGGTGGTTGTGCCAGGCCAGCCCGTCGGCGCCTTGGCGGACATTGCCGATCCACTGCTTGGAGTCGATGACAAACACGCCGGTCGGGCCGATCACCAGGTGATCGACGTTGGCCGGTGAGCCGGGCAGGGCCAGATCGTGGAACACCACGTACCCGTCGCGCGTGAGCCGATCCAGCAGGCGGGCGGTGCGCCGCTCCCCTTGGGCGCCGCGCCGCCACGCCGTGACCTGCTCGGAGGACCGAAAGCGCAACCGCCAGGCCACCAGCGCAGCAACCGCCAGCCCAACCAGTCCCGCCCACGGCAAGCCGGCCCCGCTGTCGAGGCCCGGCCGAGCAGGGCGGCGGCGGCGACCAGCGGCGCCCGCCAGACCAGGCTGCGGGTCCAGGCGGCCAACTCGGTGGCGCGACGCCGCCGGTAGGCGGCGAGGGCCGAGCGGCCGGGACTGCCCAGGCTGCCGGTGACCTCGGCCGGCACCAGCGGCGGCGTCGCGGCTGGTGGGTTCAGGCCGCTCCAGCCGTTGCCCAGCAGCTCGGCGGGCTGGCCCTGGTGGGCGTCCAGGAACCGCTGGAGTTGCTCGGCGGTCAGAGCCCGGACCGACAGGCCGGTGCCCTGGTAGACGGCTGTGCCCAGCTCCTCCAGGTTCTCATCCTCGTCGTTGTAGCGGCCGAGGTCCTCATCATGGAAGTCGTCGGGGTGGTGGTGCTGGCCCATGTGAACCCTTCCTGCTAGCGCAATCAGCGGCCGTCCCGCTCCTGGCGGCCGAGGTCACGGCCAGCGCTGCGGCCGGGACGCTCGCGGTCCGAATGCCTATCGTCACGGTGGTCGCGGTGCCGACCCCAGCCGGCCAGCCGCTCCAGGGCGGCCCGGGCGCTCTGCCAGTCACGGCGGCGGCCGGCCGCCTGGCGGCGGGGCACGCCGCCCAGCAGCCGGCCGGGGTCGACCCGATGGCGCTGGGCGGCCACGACGGTCGGCCGCTGCGGCGGTCGCCGCGGCCATCGGCGCCCACGGCGTGGCTGCGGCGTCCCAGCTGCCGGCGGGTCGCGTCAGGCTGCTCCACCGTTTGCCGGGTGGCTGGTGTAGCCCGCCGGTCCCGCGCCATCCTGCCCCAACCATGCTTCGCCGGCCCTGGTCATCCAGGCCGTAGGCGCGCCGATAGCCGTCCAGTTCTGCGGCCGCCAGCCGCCAGACGGCCCGCTCCCCTGGGTCGGTAGGGACGGGGCCGAGCTCGGCCACCAGCCAACCCGGCGGGTCCAAGGCCAGGGCGTACTGGTCAACCCGGCGCCGCCAGGCATCCTCCCTCGTCACCGCCCGCTCCTGCACCCGCAGCTGGGCGTCGTGGGCTTCCATCCAGCCCAGGTGCCCCTGCTGCGCCCGTCGCAGGACGCCGAGCCGCTCGGTCGCCTGGTCGGCCTGTCCGCTGGTGGTCTTGAGCGCATGCTCGACCAAGACCAGTCGCTCCCTCGCGGCGGCCAGCTCCCGCCGGCCCCACCAGCGCCCGGCCAGCGTCGTCACCTGCTCGCTGGCGGCCTGATGGTCGGTGCGGGCCTGCTGGCGGGCCTGCTCGGCCTCGCCCGCCCGGCGGGTGGCCAGCCGTAGCTCCCCGGAGCGGTCCGGCGGACAGGTGACGCGGAGTTGGGCGATCCGGTCGCGTTCGGCCCGCAGCTCCCGGGTGGACAGCCGCCGCACATCCACCACGTCAGGAACATCGGTGGCCAGTGTCTTGCTGCCGTCGCGGGTCAGCACCCGCGCCAGTAGCTCCTCGGGCGTCCGCGGCTCCCAAGCCGGATGCGGGCGTTCGTCGTCGGGGCCGAGCGGCTCGGGGCCGACGGTCAAGTACAGATCGGTGCGCTGCTTGCTGCGGGTCAGCTGGACATAGCCGCCTTGCAGGTCCTCGGCCCCGTCCAAGGCCAACAGCGCCCGCTGCTCGGTCCTTCCTTGGGACCGCATGTCGGTGCGCGCGTAGGCAAGGTCGACCCGGCGCGACCGGCCGGGCTGCACCTGGGCGTCCAGGTACCAGCCCGGCAGCCTGATCATCTTCGGTGACTCCTCCTCAAGCGTCCGCACCGTCATCGCCCGCCCGGACACGTCCAGGTCCTCGATGACGGCGGTGGTGCCATTGACCACGCCCAGGCGATCGGAGGCATTGGCGCCCAACACGACCACATCCCCAACCGCAAAGCTTCGGTCCCCCACCGCCAGCCGCTCAGGGCCGAGCTGGCCGGCCTCGACCCGCAGCCGCTGGCACACCGCATTGAGCTGGTCGACCTGGACGCGGCGGTGGGCATAGATCACCGGCTGCTCCCCAGCCTGGTGGGCCTGCCACCAGTCGGCGACGAGGGCGCGATCGCGGTCGTCGAGGGCCTCGAAGGCGCGGATGCGGTCGTGCTCGGCGTAGGCGGCGATCGCCTGCTCGATGTTGCCGGCGCATATGTCGTCGATCGCCTGCTGCTCCCAGGCTTCGACCTGCCGCCGGTTGACGGTCAACTCGCTGGCGCCCAATTTGAGTCGGAGGGCGCGGAAGCCGCCGCCGGCGGCGATCGGGGCGAACTGGCGGTCGTCGCCGACCAGCACCACCTTGGCCCCCGCGCGCTCGGCGTGCCTGAGGGGGGGGTGAGCTTGCGGGTGGCGACCATGGCCGCCTCGTCCACCACCAGCACCGTCCGGCTGTCCAGCTCGGTCCGGCCGGCCTGGAGGTCGAGCAGGAGCCGGTCGATGGTGGCGGTGTCGGTGAAGCCTTCGTCGGCCAGGCCGACGGTGGCGATCCCGGTCGGGGCCGTGCCCAGGACCTGATGGCCGTCCAGCTCGAAGGCCTCCCGGGCCAGCCCCAGCGCCCAGGTCTTGCCGCTGCCGGCCCGCCGACCACCACCGCCACCCCGGCGCCGCCTTGGGTGAGGTCACAGACCATAGCCGCCAGGTCCTCCCCCACGCTGGCGTGGCGGTCCAGGACCTGGCGGACCAGCTCAGACCGGACAATGGCGCAGCCCTGCTCGGCCCGGCTGGTGGCGCCGCCGACCAGTTGCCGCTCAAGTCCCAACAGCTCCGGCGTTGAGAACCGGTCGACGCCGAGGCGCTGGTTCCGGGCGACCCGCACAGCCCGCTCTTCGAGGAACCGGTCGGCCGCCTCCTCGATCTGAGTGAGCGCCTCCTGCGCGGTCGGGGCGACGGTGAGGCGCTTGGCCAGGGCGTCTACCACGTCGGCGCGGGTGAAGCTGGACACCTGTCCGGTCAGCCCGTCCGGGCCGGCCAGCGCGTCCAGGGCGGCGTCCAGCTCTGTCCGGGTGGTTGGACGGCCCCGTCCACCCGAGCACACCTCGGCCAGCTGGCGCTCGCCCACCCTCTGCTCAGCGAGCTCTCGCCCCCACCGCGCATAGACGCTCTGCTCCGACTCGCGGTGGTCCTTGGGCGCCCTGGTGGCCACGGCGGCGGCTCTGGACGCCTTGATCCCGGACAGGCCGTGGGTGTCCAGCCAGTGGTCGATCTGCTCGGAGCGCTTGGAGAACCGCTCGATCAGTGTCCGGTCGTCCAACCCTTGGATCTCGGCCGCGCCTGAGCGCTCGTCCACCGGCCCCCAGCGGACCCCCAGGCGCTGGGTGAGCGCGGCCCGCTCGGCGGCCAAATACAGGTGGTCGGCCGCCATCAGCTGGGCGTAGAGCCGGTCGCTGTCCAGGGCCGTCCAGCGGCCGTCCGGTCCTTGGGCGGCGTTCTGGACCAGCAGGTGGGTGTGGTACTGGGGGTCGCCGGCGCGGCTCATGCGGTGCTCGAAGGCCACCGCCACTAGCCCTGAGACCGCCGGGTAGCGGTCGGCGCCGTTGTGGTCGCGGCGGACGCCGACGCCGTGGCGCTCCAGGTAGCCGACGGCGACCATGAGGGCCTCCGCGCGTCCTTCGGCTAGCAGCCGCCGCACCTGGTCGCCGCCACCGGCAGCTAGTAGCGACACGCTCTTGGGTGAGCTGAAGCAATGGTCGTAGGCCTGGACTCGCTCGTTGACCCGTTTGCCCCGATGCTGCCAGGCCCGCTCCAACTCCTCCCCATACAGCTCACGCGGGTCGACGCCGAGGACCTTGCGGCACAGCCGCTCGACCGTCTCGACCTTGACCCGCCGGGCGCCGCCCAGCCCACAGGCCGCCTGGACCGACCGCACATCACCCTGGAGCGCCTTGGACCCGGCCAGTTCCTCCAGGCCTTCAACACCCTGCTCGTCGGCGCGTGCTTTCAAGGCCGCCAGCGGCCCGGCGGTCAGCTTGGAGCGCGGGTCGGCCCGAGGAAGCGGCGCACACCGAACCTCGCCGGTGGCCGGGTCAAGGCCCTGGAACATGGCCCGCACCTGCTCGGGGCTGGCGATCCCGTCCAGGCCGGCCGCGGCGGCGGCGCTGCCCACGAACCGGCCCGGTGACTCGCCGCGGCCGGAGAAGTACTCTTCGCGGTTGCGGGCGATCTGGTCCAGCCAGTAGGCCTCCTGGCCCGCCTTTAGTGCCTTGACCGGCAGCGCCACCCTGGCTTGACCTCCCGCCCGCCTCACGGCGGGCAGCCGTGCATCGCAGATGCGGATGTGTAGACGACTGGAATTGCGGTGAGGATAGCACGAAGGAGAGTGGCATATGCGGGCAGATAATAGGACACTGAAGCCGAACAGATGACGAAGTGCAGGTGAGAAGATGGAGAACAGGGTTCAGCAGGATCTGATGAATGGACGAGGAGTTTAGTTCTACTTTGCAAACGGGATGTGTCCTATTTGCTTCTTGATGTTGGGCTCTACCCTGCAGGAGCTGCCGAGCGATTCGCCCGCCGCATGCCGATCAGCCTGCCGCAGCAGGCAAGCCTCGCTGTCCACGCGGATCCCTACCGACGAACGATCCTGGCGTGCACCCGGCCTGTCCTGGTCGGCCCTCGCGGTCGAGCTGGCCACTGCCCAACCACCTCCCACGACGATGGCCAAGTCCAAACCGAAACCTCCGCTGGGCTAGCAGCGCCTGCGCCAGCTTCGAGCACGAGGCTCCGACTCAGGCAGACCACGAGCCGGTCATGAACGCAGCGGGCGACTACACCGACGCCGACCATCCCAGCCGTGCGGCGGCCTGTCCACCGCCGCGCTCCAAGACCTCACTCCGGCCGGACACAGCGGACGCGGCAACGCACACACCGGACGCCCCACACCGGACGCCGGACAGCGGACACCTGGACGCTCGGATGGCACCGGACACTGGATACCCATCGCTGGGACAGGCAGCGTGGACGCCGGACGCCGGACGCTGGCCGGGGACGCGGACAGGGTGACGAAGCCACGGCCGGCATCCGGACCTCCTGGGCCACCACGCCGAGCGAACGCGCGCTGGGACGCCCAACCGTGTTCCTGTGGACGGCGCCTGCGGCGCTCGACAGCCCAGGCAGGCTCGGCGGTGGGATCGCCTTCCCAAGCGCGAGGTAGCTCTCGCACTACCAGCCAGTTGCTTGGTCGCTCCGGCGGCCAAGGCGCGCCTTGGCGCACTGCTGTCCTCGGACGAATTTCGGGTCGAGCGTAGAGCGAACGGCGAAGCTTCATCCGTTATGGCGAGGCTGAGGTCGCTGGCACATAGGTGGTCAGTGGTGGGCGTCGCGGAGCTGGGGTGAATAGTGTGCTGCGTTGTTCAGGCTGGTGTGCCGTGCGGTGGGGGCGAGTGCAGGTCGGTAGGGCCAGCGCGGTGGGCCGCGTCGCGGCTCGCCCTAGAGTGGGATGGGGCGGC
>Ga0075434_100002341_pt1 | contig 16591 bp, 12 predicted proteins | sample RhiMethybrSRZTD3_FD_75298 | JGI IMG/M metagenome (GOLD analysis project Ga0075434, IMG submission 75298) | Populus rhizosphere microbial communities from Tennessee, USA - Rhizosphere MetaG P. TD hybrid SRZTD3 | ecosystem: Host-associated > Plants > Roots > Rhizosphere > Soil | place: USA... | reverse complement strand
CGTCAGCGCTTTTGGTTGTCCGCCTGCAGCTGGAAACACTACGATTAAGCCGCTCCCGGCCCAAGTTGGAGGACTGTCGCTGACGTCCATCGCAATCCACTTTCCATCCGGCGAGTACAACGGGGAACTCTCGGCGGCGGCGGTGTTCGCAAAGACCGTCGCCTTGGCGTTTCCGACTTCAACGATCGACACATCCCCCGTGGTCCAGTCATTAGCCACTGACGACTTCGTGTGATCAAAAGCAATCCGAGTCCCATCCGGCGACCAATCGAAACTGCCGACGTTGTAATTTTCAGTTGTTAGTTTGCGCGGTTCGCGTTTGCCGTTCGCGTCCTTTTGCACGGGAATTACGTACAGACGCGACATCTTCAGGTTTTCGTCAACCCAGCGGAAATCGTTCTTCGCCTTGTCGTTCTTCTCTTCGTCTTCAGTTTTTGGGTCGGTCATCGCGAAAGCGATCCAGCTGCCATCGGGCGACCACTCAAAATTCGAGATGCCGGTTTTCACATCAGTCAGCGCTTCCGCTTCACCGCCACGCAGCGAGAGCAAGTAGAGATTAGTCTTGTTCTCTTTGCGATTGGACGTGAAGGCGATCCAATTGCCATCAGGCGACCACTTTGGATTGCCGGACGATTTGTCGTTGAACGTGAGCTGGAAGTTTTCCTTCCCGTCGGTCGTCGCCAACCAAAGCTGTGTCACGAACTCGCTCCGGTCGGCCGTCATGACCGCGTTAGAGACCGTATAAACGACTCGTTTGCCATCGGGCGAAACGCGTGGCGCACCGACCACGCGCGTCTTGATTTGCAATTCGGGCGTCCACGCGTTGGGCGCATTTGTTTGTGCGGTGACCGCGATCACGAACGATGCGAGCGCAGCCGTTAGCGTTAGCAGGAACTTCATTTCGTCCTCCTTCGAATATGAAACAACAGCCGATGGCTATTAAAGCTTGTGAACTCTCGCCAGACCATGCTGGCCGTATGTTGCACAGGTCTCTGCAGATCGCGGCCTGCTATATATCAGCCGCGATCTTGTGTTGGCAAGCTCATGGTGTGAATGGGGAGAAGCGCGGAATTTGGGGATTGCTCTGGTAGCTGTATGTTCACCGCTATTGACCTTGTTCGCGTAAGCTACGAGTGAAATCGTGACGGCACGTTTTCGCGTCCCCACTTAAGGACTTGCGCCATCCAAACCAATTCATCCAGAAAGTCTTTCGCTCTCTTGTCGAAAGCCGGATCGAGGAGGTTGCCGTTCGCGTCGAAGGTCCTCTGGACGAACGGAAAATTCAGATCGGCGAACGTTACCGCCAATCCCAACTCGCGAGCTATAGGAACCATGGCTTCGATGACGCGCGCGCCACCCCACGGGCCGGCTGACACGCCGACGAATGCGACCGCCTTGTGCACGTATTCTCTAAGCAACAAGTCGAGCACTGCTTTCAAGGTCCCCGGATAGCCGTGATTGTATTCGGGCGTAACGATCACCAGACCGTCGGCTTTCACAATCGCGTCGCGCCATGCGGGAAAACTGTCTTTGATTGCCTGGCCGTAATCGTGCTGTGGCAGGGCGAAGTCTGCGACATCAAACAGATGCGTTTCGATATCTCCGCGGCGGCGCATCTGCTCGACGAGCCATCCAGCCGGAAAAATGCTGTGACGATCTTTCCGATTTGTGCCGACTAAGACGGGGATATTCAGCATGGCTTTATGCGGTGACTTGCTCGAAGCAAATCCGGTAACGGCGGCTCCCTGTGCCACCGCGCGCTTCGCTGTCGAGGTCCTGATTCACCAACTTCCCGCCGTTCGCCTCGATTACTTTCTGCGAAGCGATGTTGTCGGCGTCGGTCACAATCTCCACGTAGGGGAGCCCTTCCTTTTCAGCCTCTGAGAGCATCAGCGCCAAAGCGCGGGTCGCGTAGCCGCGCCGGCGTTTCCAGGGAACGACCGAATACCCGATGTGACCCAGGCAGTACGGCGGAAGTTCCGTCGTACCAGGTTGCCAACGAAAACTGATTGCGCCACAAAAGTCGCCATCCCACATCCATTGACAATATCCCGGCAAGCGCGGCACCTGACGGCCGTCGGGCAGAGTGACCTTTGGCCCTTTCGCTTCGCGATCAATCTGTTCCGCCAGAAATCGCGCAGGGTCATCTGCAATTCTTCCGAGGTGTTCTGGAGCAGCTTCCGCCCGACGATTATCGGGCGACCAGCCCTGTTCCAGCGCATTGATATATCCCGAGAGATATTCAGCGGCGGGCCAGACGAGTTTCATTATTCGTAGCTCAACGCTTCGACCGCATCCTGACGTGCCGCGCGCAAAGCAGGATAGAGCGCCCCGATTGAGCCGCCGATCAATCCGACAATCAGAGAGATTGCGATCCACTTCGGCTCGATGTCCACAATTAGGGACGTCGAGCGCATCACAGTCGCGCGCAAGAGCATCGTCAGCAGCACTCCGATAAACACGCCAAGCACGCTGACGAGAATTGCTTCCTGCTCGATGACCCAGGCAATCGACGCTTTCGACATGCCGAGCGATTTCAAAATGCCGATTTGGCGCGTTCGTTCGGTGACAGTGGTGTACATCGCGAGCAATATGACGAGAGTGCTGATCGTGGCGGCAACGCCAATGACGACTTTCAGAAACACATTTAGCGCCGGAACGCTCGACATGTAAATCTCAGGCAGATCGCGGGTGAAGATGATTTGATCGTCGGGAAACTTGTCTTTGATGCGGGCCGCAACTTCTTCCTGCAGGGCCGGGTTTTCACACGCGATGAGGATCGCGTTGCAGCGGTTCTCGCTGCCGACCTGGTCCTGCATCGTCGCGAGCGGAATCTTCAGGCGAGCGCCGCCGGGGGGCTCGTAAACGCCGACGACCTGAAACGGACGCTCGTAGAGCATTGTGGTCGAGCCGACTTCTACTTGATGCTCGTTTTTCCAGGCGCCATCGATGATGACTTCATCACCCCTGTCGAGCTTGCGGCCTTCGCGAATCGTCAGGCCCGTCAACCAGGCGTAATCATCAGGAATTCCTTCGACCAGTCGCGACCCGAACCCGCTGTCGCTGCGATCGAGACTCTGGCCAATCGGCACCGCCATCCGCACGCCTGAAATCTGTTTCACTTCTTGCGCGTGGGTAACGGGAATCGTGAATGATTGCGCGCCGCTTAGTCCAATTGTTCCGGCGGGCCGGAGAAGAATCTCCGCGCCAATGTTGGCTTCGCGTCGTCCGCGTTCGCGCAGGACGCCGTGTGCCAGCCCAACCGTGAAAACGACGAGCAGAACGCCGAGCGCAATTCCCGCGACGCTTACCGCGGTGCGCGCGGGACGATGCGCGATGTTGGAAAGCACGAGACTGTCGGCTAGTTTCTGCAGACGCGGACTGCGATGAAGCATACTCGCCCAGGCATTCGGCACCGCGCGCCAGGTCAAAATAAAAACACCGATGACTGTCCAGAAGATGATCGCGGCCTTGCGCACAATCGCCAGCGCCAATCCGATCGCGGTGGTGTAGCCCAGCGTTCGCAGAATTATTCCGTTGCCGGTTTCGTAAACACCAATGGTGCCCGGGACAAATCCGAAGGCAAAGTTAATGACTTTTGTGAGCGACTCGATTATGTAAGCCGCGCCCGCCGTGGATGAGTAGCCCAGTAACTTCAGCGTGACCCAAACCTCGACCACGCTGCTGACGTGCGAAGCGATGTCGAGCGCACACATCGACAGGAAGGCTGCCCGCCGACGCTTGAAGAACGCATAGACCGTTAGTTCGACGCGATAAATGTGATGACGCCGCGTCCGGAGGAAACGTGGCCGAAAACCTTTGCGCGCCAGCTTGTCGATCAGTGCGGTGATCAAAGTCGCGCGGCGTCGGGTTGCCAGGCCGGTTCCGACCAGACCGAGGAACGCGATCGCCGCAATGACGATCAGCATCTCGCGCGCGACCGGCGGCACCGCGTACGCGAACAACATCAACATCGCACCGCCGAAAATCATCAGCACGACCGACAAGTTATAGAGGAGGTTGTCGACGACCAGTGCGGGCACCCCATGAACGAGCGGCACGCGCTTGCGGAGCAGAGCGATCTTCGTGGGCTCGCCGAGCAAAGGACCGGCGAAAGTGAGAAAGCTCATCGATTCACCGCCGAGTCGTGCGGCGAACGCTTGCATGAAACTGAAGCGCCGATGCTCCTTGGGCACGGAGATGCGCATCGAGATCGTGCGCAGCACGTGACGCAAGCCGTTCAGTGCCACGACGATGAAGAAGCCAAACCCAACGCGACTCAACGCCGTGAAGATCGGCTGCACCCCGACGCGTCGGATGACGTACCACAACAGCAAAGCGCCGAGAACGAAAGCAACCGCCTGCGCCCAGGCGACCGAGCGTCTGTGTTTTTGTGACTTGGCTGAGTCTGTCATTGCTTTGCAGCGGAGCGACTTTTTTCTCCCTCCCTCAGAGGGAGAGGGTTAGGGTGAGGGTATAGCGTCGAACTCCCATTTAATTTTTCCTCCCAACTTCAGCAACACACTTCCTGATTGTCTCGAGCTGGCGAGACTTCTTCACGACAGGTAAAAAAAAGAAAATCCATGAAGCCGCTTCGCCAGGCCCGCACCACAACCCTCCCTCAGAGGGAGAGGGCGAAAGCCAGATCAACCACCCGCTACCGCAGGTGGTTCTGACTTGTTATCTCAGTCACGACTCGTCCGGGAAACTTGATGAAGCCACGCTTCGCGAGATTCTCACCCGGCGTGTTGTCATCATTAATCTTTCCGGTCAAAGCCATAATCGTGGGCACCACGCTCAAGCTGTCGTATGGCTCGCTCACGGCTAACCCGCGCGGCACGCCATCCCCAGCCAGCATGAACGTCGAATGCGTCGAGATGCGAAAGAACGATCCATGATTGCCACCGGGATTGAAACCGCGCACATCGAAGTTCCAGTGATTGTTCGCAAAAATCTGCAAGTCGGTTTCGGCCAAACGCCTTTCGCGGCGGCGCAGACTACGCAGGAGACGTTCATCTTCAGAAATGCCGGCCGCGTTCACGTCGGTCTCCGGCGCCACGAATTGTGTGAACTGCTCGTGCAGGCCAATCAGCCCGTTAGAGTATTGCGTCTTGTGCAGCGCGCGCAACCACTCATCGTCCGTATGCCATTCGCTCAGCCACGACGTGCGATCGACGCCACCTGTTTCCAGACGTGCGTCTTCAAAAATTCTTAAGGGCAGATCCGGCTGCCAATTGGCCCGATCGAAGTGAAGCGTGCCGTTCGCATCCTGCGTCAAATGCGCAATCGGCAGATAACGCAACTGAAGTTGTCCCGCCGCTTCCCCGCGCGGGAGCACCAGCGCCTGCCGGTCCGGGCCGGCGTACAGCCAGATCACGTCATCGTCAGGTTGCATGTCCGACGGTAACAGGGATGCGACGGATTCGCGCGGGATGCGCGTGCCGAGAAAATCGACAGGCTGGCTCGAGACGCCGGCCTGCACGTTATTTCTTACCATCTGGCGCTTGAGCAGATCGAAATAGTTGATGCGCACAAATGTTCGATCGAGATCGAGTGAGCCATCGCTACTCAAAACCAAACCTGATGACCCGAGACCGACGACATAGTTTTGTAGCTCATAGATGGAATTTCGCACGCCCATCGCGGCCTTGGGAATCAAATCCGGGATCTTGAGGTTCGCGGGCTGAAACGTGTCCGGGTGGAGCGCGAGAAGTCTCCGCATCGTGGCGACGTAATCGGTGTAATGCGTCTCTAGCTCGGTCCACTGCGTGACGTGCAAACATATGCGGCGCGCATTGTCATCGCGGCCCATCTCGCGATCTTCTTCGTTGAACTTTTTTGGTTGTGATTTGCAGCGGGCGGTTTCTGCCTCAGTCGCCCGATGCAGCGCGGCGATTTCTTTTTCGATTTGATCGAGTTCCGGCGCCCATGCCGCTCGATCACGCGAAAGAACTCCAAAGAAAGTGTTCGTCGCCGCCGTGCGGAGCGGCGGCGCCAGGTCCTTTCGCTGCAACTGCTGTAGAAGAACGTGGAGCTCGTTCAGATCCGTGTTCCGTAGATGAAGTCCGGCGCGCTCGTTGCCATCGAAGTCCAGGAGCGCGGTCGGATAGTCCGTGCTTTGGCCCTTTAGATAATAGGTTTCTGATGTAGTGGTCGTAATCGGCGGTACAAATGGATTGATGCCCTTGATTGCGTAATCAAGCATCAAGCGCCGCTTCGTGATTACGTGGTGCCCGCCACCCTCGCGAGTACCGAGCAGCTTCACGAGATTGAATCCCTGGCTAAGGACCTTAGGGTCACTGTTGAAACCGTGGTCAGAGACGACGATAAAGATCGTTTCCGAAGCGAGCGGACTCTTTTGAATGCCCGTCCAAATTCTGCCGAGGCGTGCATCCAGCTCGCGTAGTACCTGTAAGTGAGACGCGTCGTCATTCGTATGATGCGCCGCGTGGTCGTATGACATATCGAACAGGTCCGCGTATTGCACGCGCGGATCGCTGAGCGCATCAATTAACTCGCGCTCGTATTGACCAAAGACCGCGTTACGCAGATCAAGACCGGTGAAGAACTCTTCCGCCAATTGAATTGGGCTCTTCGCAAACTCTGCTTGTCCGGCGCGTTGCAGAGTGGCGAGGCGCGCGCCGCGCCCGTAGAGTTGCGAGCCCGGCAGCCGCTGATAATTGTCGTACGCATCCATCAAAAGGTGCAGGCCGAGCGAATCGACCACTTCCGTGCCCGGCATATCGACGTTGCCGCGGTACGCCTGCTTGAAATAGAACGGCACGAAATTCAGGTAGTCGTACGTATGAAAAATGTAGCGGTCGAATTCGACGTTGCCTTTGATTTGCAGGTGCTGCCCCGTGTCGATTAACGACCAGGACGGCCCTGACAGACTCATCCCGCGCACATAGAAGTTCGTGAGCCGCGTTCCGTTTTGATAGAAGATGTAGTCGAACCAGGGAAGGCGACTTTTGCCGGTTTGCGGATCGCGTTCTCGGACGAAGCGATCGACGGTGTCATAGGGCAGCCCGTCGACTTTGAGGACCACGACGCGTTTGGCTTGGCCTTGTGCGGACGGAGCGAGGAGGAGCGTAAGACCGAGCGACAGTAGACAAAACGAAAGGCGTCGGATTCTTCGGTTTGCGTAGCCCAGGCGTTTACGCCTGGGATGGTGGAAAAGAAAAACCAATAGAACCTCGTTCACGAGGTTTTCGAGGGTGGCTTTAGCCATCAACAAAACATTGCCCCGTAAACGGGGCCTGGACAAAAAATGAATTTCGGTTTCCCAGGCATAAATGCCTGGGCTACATAAAAACGGGCCTGGACTAGATAAAGATCTCAGGCGCGGATACCGGACATTACAGCTTAAGACTTACGGACTGCCGCCGATTTCCGCCATGACGGCGTTTGCCTCGTTCGCCTTGATGCGGTCAGCCTCGTTCACGGCCTTGCGCAGACGCGCTGCGACCACCGCGCGCCATTCGGAATTCGGTGGTTCTTCGCGAAAGATGCGCAGCATTTCTTTACGCGCGCCTTTGTCGTTGATTCCCGAAAGAATGTCCAGGGACAGCTTGCGCGATGCTTCGTCCGTCGAGCGCTGAAACACGCGCGCAGCTACTTTTGCAGTTGAGCCATTGGCAGCCGCGGCATTGACAGCGAGAAACTTCAAAGACTTTTGTACCGTCGCGGCGTCCCATGCGACTTCGATCTCGGGAGAAGATTTCGCGGCGCGATCAAGAAGCTGCGTGTGAAACTTAATCTTCCGCGCCAGTTCCAAATGCTGCTCGAGTTCAGGCGTCGCATCTTCGCGATGTACGTAACGTCCGAACGTCAGCACATTGCCAAGCCCAAAAAAGAAACGCGTGGCCGGGCCATGAACCAGTGGCACCATCTCTTCGCGTCGATCGCGCTCGATCTTAGCCGGCAACCCGTCTGGGCGGCGCGCAAATTCAACGAGCGCATCATACTGTTTGCGCGCCAACTCGATTTCGCTTTCGCAGTCATTCGAGATGGGATTGATCGAAACAGTTTCCAGCCGATGCTCCAGTTCGTCGCGCAGTTGCGGATTAATGTTTGGATTGAAAGCCAGCAGCAGCTTCAGCTCTGTATAGCTGCGTACTCGCGATGGCTGGTTGATGTCCATGCCGCGGCGTCCCGTCAGGAAACCATAAACTTTTCGTCCGGCGAAGTAGGGAAGATTGCCAAAACTCGACAGCGACAGCATGTTCCTTGCGACATCGTTAAAGAGCCGGCGCGACATCTCGCGCTTCTTCGGATTCAAACTATGGCGAAAATCAATGAGCACGGCGGGAATCTTCGGATGATTCAGTCCGTAAAGCGCGAGCGGAATCATCTCCACGCGGCGCGCTCCATCGGCGTCACTCGTGGTGCGACGATTTTCGCTGTCGAAGTATCGTGTTTCCGAATAACCCGTCCAATTTCGCAGGTCCTGATCCTTCCACGGATTCGAAATGTTCAGGAATCTGCCGCTATAACGGCGATCCGGTTGGGTGTTCAGATCGCTCTTCGCCACCCAGAGAATGGCGTGCGTCGCCGTGCCGTCGGGCATAGTCAGCGGCTCAAAATAAAGCCCATCCGCTTCAGCTTGCTGTCGCAGGAGATCCCAATTGTGACTGCTGTAATCCAGCGACTTCGCGACGAACTTGCCTACGGTTGAATCGAACTTATCAGGACCGTACAAACCGCCGAAAGTTTTTTGCGACAGCAACAAGCGCGCGCGCACTTCGACCATCTCGTCCGGCGTGAACGCGGGCGCGAACTCGAGGAGCGGAGTTGATGTGTCATCATCTGAAACTCGCGCAGCTTCCGGTGCGGTTCGCATCGCCAGGAACTCACTTTCGGGATGAACGCGCTCCTGGACGTTTTGATAAGTGCCGAGTACAGACAAGGCCTGCGCGACATGCGCTTTGCGATAGTCAGACAAATTCTGTTGATAAGTCCGGGACGAGACTTTCAGCGGCAGACCATAAGTGTCGAGAAACGCGTGCTGCACTCCCCACGAGAAGAACCTGCCCCACGTGGCGCGCTGCACGTGTGACAAATTCAAAATCGGCGTAGGCGGCCCCGAAACATTCCGCTTGTTTCCCACGCTTCGATAAAGAAACGGAATCGCGGCGGCAATGCGCTTCGCCATTGATGGCCGGGTGTAGGTCAGCATCCACACATAACGCAGCCGATCATTTTCCGGATTGTCATCGCCAAGTGTGTCACGTAGCACAGTGACGAGCGGTACTTCCGGTGAACTCGAATCCCGCAAACCATCGACGCGGCCGAAGATGGTCAGAAGTTCCGAGCCTCCGGCGACAGAAATTTTCTCAACGCGGAACGCCGGAGTCGTCGGAGATGAAGTCGCGGAAAGAGGTGTATCGAGATTCGCAGGTTCCGACGCGGAGGCGTTCGCCTGAGCTTTTGTGAGCTGCGGTTTTGCGGTGCTGATTTCGGCGGCAGATTGCGCAGCGCCAATGCTCCAGCCGACTGAAAGAAATGTCAGCAGCATAACCCCGCGCAGAAGCACGCGGGGAGGGAACGTCAGGGGCCAGGCTCGAGTTTTCATGCTGCTCGCCGAACAGTCTTACGTAAAAAACGCTCCATATCGAACAATGTTCCGACGGTTCCGGCGTAAAGCTCCTGCAAAATCGAACTGAAAAAAGCTGGTGCAAATCCTAGGCAATGAACGTGCCTGACCCCAGTTGGATGCTAAGCACCCGGCCGGGCGTTCGACTGAGAATTTGCCCCTTCCTTCTCCTCTTCGGGATTTTCAGGAGCACTCCATCCCGATTTCTCCAGCAAGGTTAATGCATAGCGCACGGGTACCGCGAAATTCGATGCAGTATTCTCAGTGAAGACAGCGAAAGTAATTCCGATCACTCGGCCCGAAGGGCCAAAGAGCGGCGCTCCCGATCCGCCTTCGCCGGTGCGCGCGTCGTAAACGATCTTACGCGTGTTCAAGTCAGTGATATTGCCCTGCGTCATCAGCGGCTGAATGTGTTTCGTCTGTGCCAGGTAACCCAATGAGGCTTCAACCGATCCATAACGCGCGAGCACGCTGCGCGCTTCCGTTTCGTCGAGCAACGCCAGCAGACGATCCGGCCCGTTCGGATACCCCATCGTCACCACCATGTTGCCGACGACTTCCTGACCATCATGCTCAAGCGGCAGCACCGGAACTTTGTCAGGCAAATCCTTCGAATCAATCGTACAGACGGCAACGTCATCTCGAGCTGCCGCTTGTTTGAATTTCAAAGTAATCGGCTGGGCCGAATCGGGAAAATACGCGACGAGCTTTCGCAGTCGTGGCTGTCCGCGCACGGTGCTGTTCAGACTTTGCGCGCGATCGTCAGCGAGCCATGGCTGCACCACGTGACGATTCGTCAGAAGGTAACCGTCGCCGACGTGAAAGCCGGTGCCGACAAAATCGAACTCAGCAATCGATCCGTTGCCTTCAGGCGTGAGCGCGGTCGAGTCGCTGCCTGATTGAACGTTCGTCCCAGATTCGTTTGCCTGCGTCTCGGGATAGCGCAACGGCCGGCCCGTCCCTGATTCGACGAACATGTATGAGCCGTAAATCAGCGCCACGCCGCTCCCGTAATCGGCGCGCAGCTTCACCGCCAATGACAGACTCTTCATCACACGCTGATTCGACTCGTCCAGGTCTTTCAGTTGTTTATTCGTGCGTTCGAGTTCGCCCTTGGCCGCTTCAGTTTGCGCGCGCAAGTCGTCGTTGATGCGTCGCGTGCGCCGCAACTCGTTAACCAGACCAAAGCCGATGTACAAAGACCCGAGCACCAGCGCGATCAAGATCGCGAAGATGATGATTTTTGTGCTGGGGTTGATTTCACGGACTAATTCGCGCGTGAATTCGCGCAGAAAGATCTTTGCGTCGTCGCGTCGCGAAGTCGCCGATGCTTCCATCGCCGCTTGCTCAATGAACGGAGCGACATGCGCGCCACCGCGACGGCCCGGCACCAACGCGGCCGTGGCCTGAATCGGGAAGAAGTGAATCGAAGGCCCGGCTGGTCCGATCCAGATTTCATCGCCATCGTCGATCGCCTTATTTGATCGGATCGGCCGATTGTTTAAGGTGACTTCAAGATTCGAATCGTAACTCGCGATGCGGTAAACACCAGTCTGCCGCGCCAACTCAACAATCGGACCGTTGGCTTTACTCGCGGTGACTTCAGGCAGACGAATTTTCACGTCGCAGTCATCAGCGGCGCCAATCGTGATTCGGTCGCGCATCACGACTTCAGTCGAGCGATCATTCAGCGAGGAAATATGAATGACGAGACCGTCGGCCTTGCGCTGCTCAGTTATTTTTCGAAACGTCTGCATCTACGTACTAAATCAGGCGCCCACCACCCGTCTCCGCCGGAACTCTGCGGTCGGTCAGCGGTCGCCTGTGCGATCCGAATCTTACAATGAAAACTGATGCGTGCAAAGAACTTAATCAACTTGCAGAGACGCAGGTTAGTTGCTTTCTTTGCGGCGTCTGTTGCTTGTCAGTTCGTGTTAGCATGAATGCATGGCGGAGTTCGAAATTATTGAAGATATTGAGCGGCTGCGCGTGCTTGCCCCGGTGGCGACCGCGCCGATTCAGCATCATGTCTTTGTTTGCACCGGCAAGTCCTGCTCGGCGCGTGACAGCGCGGAAGTGCTCAATGCCTTCGAGCACCAACTGAAAGAGCGCGGGATTCTGTTTGGCAGAGAAGCTAAAGGCAAGAATCCGAACGGCAGCATTGTGCTCACTGAGTGTGCTTCCGTCGGCTTCTGCGCCATCGGTCCAACCGTTTTGATTTATCCCGACGGAACCTGGTACGCGCAGGTGCGCGCATCCGACGTACCGGAAATTATCGAAGAACATTTGTTGAATGGAAGGCCGGTTGGGCGGCTGGCGTTGATGAAAGTGCCGTGCGAAGGTGACGCTAGTTCGAAAGCGAGCAGCGGCGGCGATTGGGAAGCTTAGGTGTGTCAGAACCCGGAGCGGTAGCGATGGGATCAAGAGTCAACGTCGCATCGTGATCCGGTCGCTACCGCTCGCGGTTCTGACACGGATTGACTCACACATTGTACGGTTCTTTGTCCGTCAAATATGCGATCAATTCTTCTCGATTTGTTTTTGTGTCCAGCCAGTATCGTACGCGCCTGATCTCCGCGTAATCTTCCTCGCCAAATCGATCGAGATAGATTTGCTGCATGCGCTTTTTTCGTTGCTCGCGGATCGCGCCCGCTTGCCAAAATGAAGTGAACATCCCGTTCAGATCGTCGTGCAGGTTTCGCTTGCGCAGTGCCGCCCACTCATTCCGATCCAGCCAGATGCCCTTGCAGCCGTGGCAATGATCGACCGTGAAATCCAGACCGCGGCCGACCAGATACCGCACCATGCGGAAGCGGCATTCCGGGCAATCAACAGGGATGCCTGGCTCAGCGAGCGACAAACTTTCGGTTTCGTGAACCCGCTCGGCCAGGTTCGTGCTCTGCTTCTCAATCCAGTCCCAATATTCTTTGCCGCGGATCCAGTGACCTTCGCAGTTTGGACAGTTGAATGAAGAGAGGTCTGGCTCCAACTCGGTTTTGACGAGTTCGGGGGTCTTGCACACCGGACAATTGAATTGTTCTTTTGCACTCATAAAGCTCTTCAGATTATTGAAAACGATAAGGCGGCAATTCTCTGATTGCCCCTGCCGAGAACATCCACGGCGGCATTTCAAACACAACGCGATGCACACAGTTCGGCTGGACTACGACGCTAATCGAGGCGTCGCCGCAGGTTTCCATAAGCAGGTATCGGAAGTAGATCCGTACGTTATGCATGCCGCCCGCAGTAGGAAAATTGTGCATCCCCCACGGGCGTTGCGTTGCCTGGCCGTCAATGATGATTGTCGGCGTGCAGAGATAGAGAAAGAACGACAACGGGAAGAAACTTGTTTGGATTTGAATTCCAGTCCAGGGTGTTTGTGCAGCCATATTCTGTGGAGCAAAAATGCGAATTCAAGATTAAGGACTCGCGGCGGCGCGAGGTTCGGCGACGTTTTCCTTCGGTTTCCATCGCAGGACCGGTTTGCGCGCGGCGGTTGCTTCGTCCAGCCGGCCAATGCGCGTCGAATGCGGAGCGTTCAGCAACAACTCGGGATTCTCTTGTGCCTCTTGCGCGATTGCCCGCATGGCCTCGATGAATTGATCGAGTTCCAAACGCCCGACTGATTCTGTCGGTTCAATCAACATCGCGCCTGACACAATCAACGGAAAATAGATCGTCATCGGATGAAACCCGTAGTCGATTAGTCGCTTGGCGATGTCTAGTGTGTGCGCGCCTTTGCGCGCCTGACGTTTGTCAGTGAAGACGACTTCGTGCATCGGCGACCCGTCGAAAGGTTTGTCGTAATCGGAGACGAGTGCATGCGCGATGTAACGCGCGTTGAGCACCGCGGCTTCCGTCGCTTCACGCAGACCGCCGCGTCCGTGCGTCAGGATGTACGCCAGCGCGCGGAGCATCATCCCGTAATTCCCGTAGAAAGCCTTTACGCGACCGATTGATTTCGGGTAGTTGAAGTCCAATCGGTAATTTGAAATTTGAGATTTGGAATTCGCGGTGCTGCTGTCGTCGCGCACGATGCGCGGCACGGGCAAGAATGGCTCGAGTTCTTTTGTGCAACAGCACGGGCCCGAACCTGGCCCCCCGCCACCGTGCGGCGTCGAGAAAGTTTTGTGCAGGTTCAGGTGAATGACGTCTACGCCCATATCGCCGGGGCGCGCCACGCCGACGAGCGCGTTCATGTTCGCACCGTCCATGTAAACCAATCCGCCTGCGTCGTGAACAATGGCGCAAATCTCGCGGATGTTCTTCTCGAACAGTCCGAGCGTGTTCGGATTCGTCAGCATCAGTCCCGCGACGTCTCCGTGAGAACACAACTCCCGCAGGTGATTCAGATCCGTCAAACCTGCGGCCGTCGATTTGATTGTTTTGACGGTAAATCCCGACAGATGGGCCGACGCGGGATTCGTTCCGTGCGCAGAATCCGGAATCAGCATCGTGCGCCGCTGCGCCGACTTCTCTTTGCCGTCGCGCGCGTCGATAAACGCCCGGATGATCATGATGCCGGTCATCTCGCCGTGCGCGCCGGCGGCCGGCTGCAAAGAAATACCAGTTAAGCCGGTGATTTCCGCGAGGTGTTGCTGCAGCTCGTAGATGACTTCCAGCGCACCTTGCGCTTCGGCTTCGGAAGCAAGCGGATGAAGATTCGCAAAGCCCGCAATGCGCGCGACTTTTTCGTTCAAACGTGAGTTGTACTTCATCGTGCACGAGCCGAGCGGATACATGCCCTGGTCGATCGAATAGTTCCAGGTTGAAATGCGCGTGAAGTGGCGAATCACATCAACTTCGGTAACTTCCGGCATGCCGGCGAGTTTGTCGTCGCGCTGGAAATCCAGCGGGATGATTTCGTCCAGTGGGGTCTCGTCGACGTCGAGCGGCGGCAAACTGAAACCCATGCGACCGGGCTGCGAGCGGTCGAAGATGAGCCGCTCGTTCGGGCTGATGTGCGTAGTGACCTTGGTAATCATTGATCCATTGATTCATTGACTCATCGAATCAATGAACAAATGAACCAATGAGTCAATGACTCAATGACTCAATTCCGGAAACCAGCTCATCAATTTGCTCGCGCGTATTCGTTTCAGTGACGCAGACGAGAAACTCATTCGGTTTCCTGTCATAACGCGACAACGCGATGCCGCCGTCAATTCCTTTTTCGCTCGCGAGCCGCGCAAGCAGCGCGCCCGCCTCGCTCGGCGCGCGAACTACGAATTCATTGAAGAAAGGTGCAGAGAAGGGAAGCGAGAAACCGTCCATCGTAGAAATTTTGCGCGCCGCGTAGTGCGCTTTCTGAGCGCATTGCTTCGCAACTGCTTCAATCCCACGCGGTCCCATCGTTTCCAGATAGACCGTAGCGGCGAGCGCAATCAAACCTTCATTGGTGCAGATATTCGAAGTCGCTTTCTCGCGGCGAATATGCTGTTCGCGCGTTGCGAGCGTCAGCACAAATCCGCGGCGTCCCATTGCATCGTAGGCTTCACCGACAAGCCGGCCGGGAATCTGGCGCGCGTATTTTTCGCGGGTCGCAAACAAACCGACGTATGGACCGCCAAAAGAGAGCGGCACCCCAAAGGACTGACCTTCGGCGACAACGATGTCAGCGCCGCATGCGCCCGGTGATTTCAACAGGCCGAACGACATTGCTTCGGTAACGACAACGATCAGCAGCGCACCAACCGCGTGCGCTTTGTCAGCCAGCGCCTGAACATCTTCAATGCAGCCGAAGAAGTTCGGCGATTGCACCACGACTGCTGCGGTCTTGTCATCGAGACCCGCCAAACTGTCGGCCAGTGTCGTGCCGGTTTCGTTCGAATGAGTGGAGTGCTGCAACTCAATCCCCGCGTGCTGCACGTACGTGTGCGCGACTTCGAGATATTCAGGATGGATTGCGGATGACGCGATTACTTTCGAGCGACGGGTGACGCGCTCAGCCATCAAGACCGCTTCGGCCATCGCAGTTGAGCCGTCGTACATCGAGGCATTGGCCATGTCCATTCCCGTTAGTTGGCAGACGAGCGTCTGGAATTCAAAAATCGCCTGCAATGTGCCCTGCGAAATCTCCGGTTGATAAGGCGTGTAGGCCGTGAAGAACTCAGAGCGGGAAATTAGCGAATCGACGATGGTCGGAACGTAGTGCGAATAGGCCCCTGCGCCGAGAAAACTAATGCGATTCGCCGCCGGATTTCGCGCCGCGGTGACATCAAACTTCTTCAACAGTTCGAGCTCAGAAAGAGCGTTCGGAACATTCAACTCCCGTCGCAGACGCAGGTCTGCGGGGATCGAGTCGAACAAGTTTTCCATGGAACCGACGCCGATTTGCTGCAACATCTCAGCGCGTTCGTCAGGCGAGTTGGGAATGTAGCGCAATGCGATTACTCTTCGGCTTTCGTAAAATCTTCGTACTCGGCGGCGGTCAAAAGGCTGTCAACTTCGCCGGGCGTGCCCATCTTCACCTTGATCATCCATCCGTCGCCGTAAGGATCTTTGTTTACCTTTTCCGGTTCATCCGCGAGCGACTCATTCACCTCGGCGATTTCGCCGGAAACAGGTGTGAAAATTTCTGACACGGCTTTGACCGATTCGACGGAGCCGAACGACTCATGCGCTGAGAACGATTCGCCGGGCTTAGGCAACTCGACGTAAACGACGTCGCCGAGTTGCTCCTGGGCGTGATCGGTGATTCCGATGACGGCGACGCCGTTTTCTACGCGCACCCACTCGTGGTCTTTGCTGTAGTGAAGATTATCGGGAACGTTAGCCATTGATTCTCCTCAAACAGTTTTGAGCTTAAAATTTTCGGTTTGGAATTCGAATGCAGGACAGATATTAAAGTCTGCAAACTGAAAACTCAAAATCGAAAACTGAAAACCCAAGCCTTCATTTCGGTCGTTTATAGAACGGAAGCGGCACAACTTCGGCCGTCACTATTCGTCCGCGCACATCGATTTGGAGTTTAGTGCCGGCAGTGGCCAGCTCAAC
>Ga0075434_100002336_pt1 | contig 16610 bp, 10 predicted proteins | sample RhiMethybrSRZTD3_FD_75298 | JGI IMG/M metagenome (GOLD analysis project Ga0075434, IMG submission 75298) | Populus rhizosphere microbial communities from Tennessee, USA - Rhizosphere MetaG P. TD hybrid SRZTD3 | ecosystem: Host-associated > Plants > Roots > Rhizosphere > Soil | place: USA... | reverse complement strand
CTACCTGGTGAGCCCGGCGCAGACGCCGCTCGGGCCGCCGGGAGACAAGCCGCCGGTCTATCCCGCGCTCCTGGCGCTCGCCGTGCGCATGCTCGGCCCCACCGCTGCCGCGCTGCGCTGGCCGTCGCTGCTGTTCTCGGGCCTGGTCGTGATCGCCACGGGCATGCTGGCGGCGCGGGCCGCCGGCGCCGCGGGGGCGATCGCAGCGGCCGCGTTCCTCGTCACGCTTCCGTGGTTCGCGGACTCTGCGCGCGTCGCCAACGCCGAAATCCCGCTCGCCGGCTTCGGCGCCGCCGCCCTGGCGTGGCTCGCGAGCGGAAGCCCGCGCCCGCGCCGGGCGCTGCTCGCGGGCGCGCTCCTCGGGCTCGCGTTCCTGTGCAAGCTGTGGCTCGTCATGCTGGTCGCGCTCCCCGCGCTGGCGCTGATCGTGCCGGGCGCGCCCTCAGCCCCCCGCGGCGAGACCGGGCGCGCGCTGCTCGCGCTGGTCGCCGGCGCGGTCGCGGTCGGCGGGCTACAGTTGGTGGCGGTCGCCGTCGCGGCACCCCAGCATCTCGCGCACTGGCTCGGCATCTACTTCCGCTTCTCGCTCGCGAGCCGCGTCGCCGGTGAGGGCTTCGCGCCCGACTGGCTCAAGCCGCCCACGTACTATCCGCTCATCCTGGTGCGCGCGTTCGTGCTGCTCCTGCCGTTCGTCGCGATCGGCGGGTGGGCCGCGGCGCGCCGCCTCAGAGAGCCCGCGCCGCGCGCGATCCTGGTGGGCGCGCTCGGCTTCGTTCCGCTCTCGCTCTTCGGCGTGAAGTCGGGCGTCTATCTCTTCCCCGTGGTGCCCGCTTGGGCGGCGCTCGCGGCGCTCGGCTTCGCCACGGTGACGGAGCGCCTCCGCGGCGTCCGGCGCGGGATCGCCGTCGCGCTCGCAGCGCTCGCTGCGCTCGGCGGGCTCGCGCGCGAGATTCAACGCCTGCCGCTGCGCTATCACGATCCGGGCTTCCGCGCGATCGCTGCGGCGTTGGAGCCCGTGCTGCGCGACGCCCCGGCGGGCCGCGCGAGCTACGTCGCGCCCGAGGCGCCGGCGTTCGGCTACTACCTGTTCCGCAGCGGCCGCTACTGGGGCACGCCGCTCCTGCCGTGGTCGCCCGAACAGCTCGGTGCGATCGCAGCCGATACAAGCCTGCGCGTGTTTGTGGTGGACGCGTCCCAGCGCTACTACGGTGGCTGGCCAGACTCCGTGACGCTCGCTTGGCTCGGGCGCCAAGCGCGCGAGATAACGGGCGAGATCGAGCGCGAGGCCGGGCGTAGGCTGGAAGTGCGGGTTTACGCGCGGCGTTGACCGCCAGGCGGCGGCGAGTTGTTTATCGACGGCAGACCCGTCCGATGTCCGGCGCGTAATCGTCTAGCGTTTCCACATGCTCCGTCAGCTTCTCAGGCGCGAGGAGGCCTTGGCCGCCGTGCCTCGTCATTGCGCGCTGGACTGTCCACGGGTCCCCGGCCGGCTCAGGAATGCCCCGACTCGCCCGATAGGGCAATGACCGGAGCGCGCGTCGGGTAAAGGCCGGTCTTGATGTTGTTCTGTCTCATTCAGAGAATTGTTGCATCACACCTGCGAGCCGGCCTGGAAATGGAGGCTCCAGCGCCGCTGGTTGCAGGAGGACGCGTCCTTTCGCCGGGCCCCCGGCCCGGATCCGCTGTGGCACCGCTATCGGCCAATCGAGATCTTCCCCCGATTCTCGCAGCTTGTACCGTTTTCGCCGCTCGGACTCGACAACGATCGAGGCTCAACATGACTATGACACGCAAGACCCACGATGGGCCGCCTCCTTCGGTATCCATTCCATCGTCGTCCCGGGACTCGACGCCTGCAGCCGCGCCTGTTCCACGCCCTGCGCGCGTTCCCGCGGCTTTCGTGCTCTTCGCAGCCATCGCGGCGACCCTTGTACTCCCCCACCGCGCCGGCTCTCAATCGAGCTGCTGCGCGGGCGGCCCGACCTCACAGAACTGCAATGTGATCATGATCGCTGACGACTCGCTCGCCGCATGCCCGGCGGGCGACTCCGTCAGCTTCGTCCACTCCCCACTGCATCCGCACCCAGCATGGTTGCGCATCCGTGTTCACTATGAGGACAACAGTTGCAACTTCAGGGTCCACGTGCCGCCTGAGTCGATCTGGGTGACCTACGCGACCCTTTCGGGCAACCTTGTACTCAACGATAAGGGCAGCAAGGTCTTTGCTGACGATTACACGGACGCTTTCGGCGACACCTGGATAACGCTGAAGAGCTTCTCCGGATGCGGCACGATCCGGTGCAGCCTGTTCGTCTCGACCAAGTTCTCCGGCTTTGTCGACCGCGTTGTGCGGACTATCGACCCGGACGCCGACGGTCGAGTGGAGTTGGTGGAGTCCGCAACCTGCGACGCGAACTACGACGGCATGAACAATGATGGAAGCCTTCGCGTGCCTCACGAGCACGACTGGCGCCGGAATGCCCTGCATGGGACTCTCGTGAAGCGCACGACCTTCTGCGACACTTGCTCGCCCGGCCTCCCCAACACCCTCGGCACTGGTGACGTTGGCTGGTCCGCCTCGGGTCGGCGTCTGGTCTTCAGCATCAACAACTCGGCGGGCGTCTGCAAGATTTTTGACGCACCGTCCGATCTGGAAGGCGGAAACGCTTTGCGTCAACTGTCATTCTCTACGGCACCCACGGATTCACACGACTACGATCCGACGTGGTCGCCGCTCGGCGACCATATCTTCTACTGGCGGCTCGATCGTGTGATTCACCGCAAGGGCATCCCCGGGCTAGCCACTGACACATCAGACGTGGCGATCTACGGAGAAGCGACACTTAATTGTTGCGGAACGGTTTCGCCCGATGGCAGGCACATCGCATTCTCAAGGCTGGCTTCGGGGAGATGGGGAGTCTGGACAATTACCGCTTCGGGTGATTCGCTGCGTCAGGTTACGACGGGCAACAATCGCGATTGGTACCCAAGGTGGTCACCAGATGGCCAGAGCCTCATCTTCGATCGCAGAACACTCACTAACCCCGCCGTTAGATCCCTGTACACAGTGCCCGCGTTTACGAACCCGCCGCCAGAGCCTACGCAGTTTTATACGTCACCAAGCCTGTTTTCTGGCCTCCCATCTTATGCAGAAGATGGCAGAGTGGTTATCGCGGGCGTCGGGCGGAGTCCACACTGACTTCGCGCACGCTAGACGCTGCGGCCCCTTCGGGCTTTCGGCCGATTGAGAACTACGCACAGCACACGTATGGGTTCAACTTCCCGAAGCTGTCTCCCGACGGGACTCGCCTGGCCATGGCGGCGAAGGATCCGATCGTGCCAGGGGCAGTTGGCCCTCAGGTCTGGGCTGCCCGAAGAAACATGAATCTGCCGCCGAACTTTACGGTCATCGGTGGCCAGACGGTCGCAGACAGCACCGCCCGAGTGTATTTCACCATGCTGCAGGGTCATGCCTATTCGTTCACGGTCAACGCGTCCGACCCAGCCGACCCGGTCTCCGACCCCTTGACCTATGCAGCCCATTACCTCAGGGCGGGAATGGCCTTTGATACGTCGACCAGGACGTTTTCGTGGACGCCTCCGGCCGGCACCGCAGGGCAGACCTTCCACGTAAAGTTCCAGGTAACCACGCCAAGCGGCGGCGCGGACGGCATTCTGGCAGTGATTAGCGTCACCCAAAACCTGGAAGCGATGGGCTCTCGATCACGCATGGCCCCGCTGAGTGTCTCAGTAGCCCTGAACGGCGACGGCTTGGTTCGCTTTGACTTCCAGAATGCTGCAGCGAAAGGGGTACAAGTTACCGTATTCGACCTCGCCGGTCGAAGGCTCACGCAGCTGGAAGGACGAGGCAAGGACGCCCTGTGGTGGAGCGGAAAGGAGTCGAGCGGGAGGCAAGTGCCAAACGGCGTGTACTTCTATCGATTGAGGACGGGGGGCACGACGTTGTATGGAAGGCTAGTGTACCTCCGATGAACTCGACGTTGCCCACTCCGGTTCACATGGAATGGCTCCTTACGGTGTGGCTCCTCTCTGCTCTCGTAGGGCCAGAAGCCAGCGCGGACATCTCGCAATGCCTGCCCGTAAGGGTCGGTGTGGACAGCACCCAAAGCGACAACTGCCTCCCGGTCTACTTGGGAAGTGCGTGGGGGCAGGTGTTCGAGGCGCGCGATACGCTTCTGCTCGCCATTTCCGTGTGGCGAGAACCGAAGGCAAACAGTACGCCGCTTCGAATCCACATAATGGAACTCGACTCAACCGGGACGCCGGACTTCCAAAGGATTCTCAGGCGCGGTCCGACGCTCCAGACCGATGAAGGCGACGGTGTTCACCCGGTGCGGTTCCGCTTCGAATTCGACCCTCCCGTTGCCCTGCCAGGGCCGGGCCATTACGAGTTTGCCGTGCAGGTCGCTCCCGATCCCGTGTGTGACGGCGCGACCTGCCTGCTTGGCAGCACCCTGGATCCCTTCGCAGAGGGTGGGGCTTGGGAGCACCCGCGCAACTATCCATTACCTGATTGCCCGTTGCTGAGTGCGCATCAGTTTGACCCTGCCGTGGACCTATGCTTCGAGGCGGAGTTCTGCGACGCGCCGACGGCCGCGATTCGTTATAGCTGGGGGAGACTGAAGGTCCGGTATCGATGACGGACGGGGCCCTCGAATCGCTGACATTCGCCCAGCAAGCTCATGTAGTCTTCCGGAAGCATCCTAATCAGTGATCTGGGGTTTTCAAAAACCATCGCCCACGCATGACTAGGCGGGTGCGCGCTGTTCGCCGTCTCGCGGTGGCTGCGCGAGGCTTGGCTTGGTGTCTGGCGTTGGCCACGGCACCGGATCGCGTCTGAGATTACCGGCGGCATGAACACAGGCCGAAACACGGGCACCCCCCGCTCGTTGTGCCGATCCAGTGTCGCGGGGCATAAAGCCACTCACCGTTCGCGTCGCCCTCGACCGCGTGAGCAACCACCATCCCCCCCTGGTCCAAGCCCAAGTGACTGTGACCACTGACGCCGGTGATACTGGCCTGCACCGCGCGCTACTGGGTGACGCCGCCCCGCCTGGTCGGCGGACCGGCTCTGGCGTCGAGGCTGACCCGGACCTGCGCGCGTTCGTCGTGGACCCGGCCGAGCGCTTCTACGGCGGCTGGCCCGACTCCGCGACGCTCGGCTGGCTCGAGCGGGACACGAAGGAGATCACGGGCGAGATCGAGCGCCAGGCCGGCCGCCGGCTCGAAGTGCGGGTGTTCCTGCGCTGACGCTGGCGGCAAGAGTGCCGGAGCCGCGAGTCCGGCCACCGTCAAGCCCGAGTGAACGCACCAGTTCGAACTCGGGACCGCGCGACCTCCCGTTCTTCGCTCACCGCTGAGCACGCTTCAATTCTGCTCGCAAATCGCCGACATGGCGCGCGGCCGCATTCCTGCGGGCGAAATTTTTCCTTGCGCCGCTCCGGTCCCGCGGGGCATAAAGCACCTTGGCGCTCGCAAGCCCCCGGCCGCGTGAGCCATCGAGTCCTTCAAGCCAACGACCAGTGTGACCGCTTCGTGAGAGGCGGGTCAGACCCAGCCGGCAGCCGATCGCACTTGACGGCGCCGCCGTGGTCTGGCAGTCGTTGCAGTAAGGGCGTGCCGAAGTTCCCCCTGAGGACCAGGGAGGTCCAGCATGAGCAAGACTGTCGCAGTACCCCGTCCCACGCCCGCGAAGCGCGCGGCCCCGCCGCCCGGATCTGCCGGTGGGACCTCGGGCCTCCACGTGATGCGCCGCTTCACGCGCCCCGGCATTCACCCGTTCGAAGAGGTGACGTGGGAGCACCGGCGCACCGTGATCTCGAACCCCGACGGCTCCGTGGTGTTCCGCATGGAGGACATCGAGGTGCCGGCGGGGTGGTCGCAGCTCGCGACCGACATCGTCGTGAGCAAGTACTTCCGCAAGGCCGGCCTCAAGGGCAAGCCCGGGCACGAGACCAGCGTGCGCCAGGTGGTGCACCGCCTCGCCCGCACGATGCGGACGGCCGGCGAGCAGGGCGGCTATTTCGCGTCCGCCGGCGACGCCGATGCGTTCGAGGCCGAGCTGGCCTACATGCTGGTCCATCAGATCGGGGCGTTCAATTCCCCGGTGTGGTTCAACTGCGGCCTGTGGCACGAGTACGGGATCGGCGGCTCGGGCGGGAACTTCTATTGGGATCCCGTGACGCAGACCGTGAAGAGCACGACCGACTCCTACTCGCGGCCCCAGGTCTCGGCGTGCTTCATCCAGTCGGTCGACGACGACCTGATGAGCATCTTCGACCTGGCGAAGAACGAGGCGCGGGTCTTTAAATGGGGCTCTGGCACAGGCACGAATTTCTCGCACCTGCGCGGGCGCATGGAGAAGCTCTCGGGCGGCGGCACGTCGTCGGGGCTGATGTCGTTCCTCGAGGTGCTGGACCGCGGGGCCGGCGCCACCAAGTCGGGCGGCACCACGCGGCGCGCGGCCAAGATGGTCGTCCTCGACATGGACCATCCCGAGATCGTGGACTTCGTCCGTTGGAAGGCGCGCGAGGAGCGCAAGGTCGCGGCGCTGGTCGCGGCCGGCTACTCCTCGGACTTCAACGGCGAGGCCTACGGCACCGTCTCGGGTCAGAACTCGAACAACTCGGTGCGCGTGCCCGACCGTTTCATGCGGGCGGTCGAAGAGGACGGCCCGTGGCAGACCACGTTCCGCACCACCGGCAAGGTCCACGAGACGCACCGCGCGCGCGAGCTGTGGCGCACGATCGCCGAGGCCGCGTGGCAATGCGCCGACCCCGGCGTCCAGTTCGACGACACGATCCAGAAGTGGCACACCAGCAAGGCGACGGGCCGGATCAACGCAACGAATCCATGCGTGACCGGCGACACGATGGTGGCGACCGCCGACGGATGGCGGCGGATCGACGAGCTGGTGGGCCAGTCGGCGCGGGTCATCGGCGCGGACGGGCACGCTCACGATGTGACGAACATCTTCCCCACGGGGCGGAAGAAGGTGTACCGACTGCGGACGAGCGCCGGATTCGAGGTCCGCATCACCGGGAACCACAAGGTGTGGTCGGTTGGGCACGGGGATGTGCCTGTCGAGGAGCTTTCGGTGGGGGATCAGCTCCTCCTCCTGGGACCGGGCTTCGGCCGAAGGTCCATCGGCAAGCGCCTGGCGACCGCGATTGGCGTTGCGGTCGGCGACGGATGCCTGGTGCGTTCGCACCAGGGCGCCCGCACTCAGGAACAGGTGATCCTGACGATGGCTCGCGACGAGGCGGGTGTCCTGGCCGGCATCGCGAGCGAGTTGAACGAGAGAAAGCGCGCACTGCGGGAGGTCGGGATACCCGGCCACCCGGGGGACGTGACCGTGGTCGAAGGCGCGGGCGGAGGCGGAGGTTCACGTCTCGCGTTCGGATCACGCGTGGTCGTGGACCTCTTCAAGGAGTACGCGACCCTCGACGAGGGGAGTCACAGGAAGCGTTTCAAGCCTGCAGTGTTCGACCTCGACCGGTCATCGCAGGCCGCCCTGCTGCGGGGGCTCTTCACCGCGGACGGAACGGTTGCCGATTACGGTAAGAAGAGCCAGTACGTTTCGCTGGACTCGTGCTCGCACGAGTTGCTGCAGCAGGTTCAGTTGATGCTGCTCGGATTCGGAATCAAGGCGAAGCTCTACACGGGAAGGCGTGGAGGGGCGGTCGCGTCGCTGCTGCCCGACGGGCACGGGGGTTCGCGGAGCTACCCGGTGCGGGAGATGTACTCGCTGCGTGTCAGCCGCACTTCTCGCCTCATCTTCGAGCGCGAGATCGGGTTCGACCCGGCGAGCCCCAAGGCCGCCTCGCTCGCGGATCTGAACGAGCGTCACGAAGCGTATCGTGATGACCTCACCGACGAGGTCGAGTCGATCGAACCCCTCGGCGAGGAGGACGTCTACGACCTCACCGAGCCGGCGACGAGCCACTTCGTCGCGAACGGCATCGTGGTGCACAACTGCTCCGAATACGTCTTCCTCGACGACACCGCATGCAATCTCGCTTCGGTGAACCTGATGAAGTTCCTCACCGAGGATGGGGCGTTCGACGTCGAGGGCTACCGGCACGCGAACCGTGTGTTCTTCCTGGCGCAGGAGATCGCGGTGGGCTTCGCCTCATATCCGACCGAGAAGATCGCGCGCAACTCGCACGCGTTCCGGCCGCTCGGGCTGGGCTACGCCAACCTCGGCACGCTGCTCATGGTGCAGGGCCTGCCCTACGACAGCGAAGCGGCGCGTGCCACTGCTGCCGCGATCACCGCGATCATGACGGGTGAGGCCTACGCGCTCTCGGCCGAGATGGCGGCGGCCAAGGGTCCGTTCGAGGGCTTCGAGAAGAACCGCGACTCGATGCTCGAGGTGATGTGCCTCCACCGCGACGCGGCGCGCGCGATCGACCCGGCGCGCGCCCCGCGCGAGCTGCGCAACGCCGCGGTCGAGTGCTGGGACCGCGCGGTCAACCTCGGCATGCGCCACGGCTACCGCAACGCGCAGGCCACGGTGCTGGCGCCGACCGGCACGATCGGGCTCCTGATGGACTGCGACACCACCGGGGTCGAGCCCGACTTCGCGCTGGTCAAGTTCAAGAAGCTGGCGGGCGGCGGCTACTTCAAGATCGTGAACCAGTCGGTGCCGCTGGCGCTCGGGCGGCTCGGCTACGCGACCGATCAGATCCAGCCGATCGTGCGCCACGCGGTCGGGATTGGAACGTTCGAGGATGCGCCGCACATCAACCGCTCCTCGCTGCTCAAGAAGGGCCTGCTCGAAGCGGAGGTCGCGCGCATCGAGGAGACGCTGCCCGCGACGCTCGACCTGCGCTTCGCCTTCGCGCGCGGCATCCTGAGCGAGGAGACGCTCACGCGGCTCGGCGTGAGCGTGGCGGAGCGCGAGCGGCCGGGCTTCTGCGCGCTGCCGTTCCTCGGCTTCACCGACGAGGAGATCGAGCAGGCGAACCTGGCGATCTGCGGCAGCCAGACCGTGGAGGGGGCGCCGGGCTTGAAGCCCGAGCACCTGCCGGTCTTCGACTGCGCGAACCGCTGCGGCCAGAGCGGCACGCGCTACATCGAGCCCATGGGCCACGTGCGGATGATGGCGGCGGTCCAGCCGTTCATCTCGGGCGCGATCAGCAAGACGGTGAATCTGCCCAACGACGCCACGGTCGAGGAGGTGGAGCGCATCTACTTCGAGTCGTGGAAGCTGGGCCTGAAGGCGGTCGCGCTCTACCGCGACGGCTCGAAGCTCTCGCAGCCGCTGGCCACCGCGAAGCGCGAGGAAGGCCCATCGACCGCACCGCCCAAGCTGCGCCGCCGCCGGCTGCCGCGGCGCCGTCACGGCTTCACGCAGGAGGCGCGGATCGGCGGGCACAAGGTGTTCCTCCGCACCGGCGAGTACGAAGACGGGACGCTGGGCGAAATCTTCATCGACATGCACAAGGAAGGCGCGGCGTTCCGCAGCATCATGAACTGCTTCGCGATCACGGTCTCGATGGGGCTCCAGTACGGCGTGCCGCTCGAGGACTTGGTGGACCAGTTCTGCTTCACGCGCTTCGAGCCGCACGGGCGCGTGGACGGGCACGACAACATCCGCGCGTGCACCAGCGTCGTGGACTACGTGTTCCGCGTGCTCGGGATCGAGTACCTGCAGCGCACCGACCTCGCGCACATCGTGACCGAGGACCTGAAGGGCGCGGCGACGGAGGCCAAGCCGCCCGCCGGCCACGCCACGGGACACCCGGTCGGGCGCGAGCACCGCGCGGGGAACGGCAACGGCCACGCGAACGGCGGGCCGGCGCCGAAGCCGGCGGTTGCGGCTCCGGGCGCGAGCCCGGCCGGCGCAACGCCGGCGATCGCGGGCAGCAAGGCGCAGGTCGCGGCGACTTCATCCGCCGCGCGCCCGCGCGAGGAGATGCGGGCCGGCGAGAGCGGCCAGGACGCGATGCTCGGCAAGATCCCGGGCGATGCGCCGTTGTGCGACCACTGCGGACACATCACGATCCGCAACGGCACGTGCTACAAGTGCCTCAATTGCGGAACCAGCATGGGATGCTCCTGAGCAGGACACGACAGGAGCCGCGAGACCGGGGCGCGTAGAACCCCGGTGGCCGATGCGGGCGGGAGCCGGAGGCTTCCGCCCGCTTCACGTTCTTCGCCCGCGCCTCAGATCTTGATCTTCCCGGGGCGACAGTGCTCGCCGATCCGGATCACGCCCTCGTCCACCGTGACCGAGACGTATTCGTTCTTCTCCGCTCCCTGCGGGACGATCCGGAACGTCACGCTCCCGTCGTCGTTCGTGGTGCGCTCCGCGCCCGGGAGTTGCTTCTCGTAGAAGGCCAGCACCTTCTCCCGGGAGTCCTCGACGTGGAAGGTCCAGGTCTGGCCCTGCGTGTACGAATCGGGCCCGTCGCCCCACGACTCGTTGCCCATCAGGTTCGTGAGCACGGCGTGGTGGTAGACGTGAACGGCACTCGCGGCGTAGACGGCGCCGGGCAGCTGATCCTCCTCCGATTTGGCCGCGCAGCCGAGTGCGAAGGCGGCCAGCGCCGCGGCGGCGACCGCGGCGGTGATAGGGCGTGCGTTCATCGGCATGACCTCCGTGCGATGCTTCCGTGCGATTCCGAGCCGGTGCGCCGCCCTCCTAAGGCGGCGCGGTTTCGGCGGCCCTGTTATCGGCCGGCCGGTCCGCCTCCTTGCCTGCTCACGCGCGCGCGTGCACAGTGCCGCGCCATGACCGCGACGGACGCGAAGCGCTCGAAGGGCCTGCTCACGCCGGACCGCGCGCTGCTCCTGCTGCTGGTGTTCGTCGCGCTCGCGCCGCTGGCCCGTGCGCTCCACTGGGGCGGGATCGTGACCTTCGCGTTCGCCGCGCTCGCGATCATCCCGCTCGCGGGGCTGATGGGGGAGGCTACCGAGGCGCTGGCTTCGCGCCTCGGCGCCGGCGTGGGCGGGCTGCTGAATGCCACGTTCGGCAACGCCGCGGAGCTGATCATCGCGCTGGTGGCGCTCCAGCGCGGCCTCTACGACGTGGTGAAGGCCAGCCTCACCGGCTCGATCATCGGCAACATCCTGCTGGTGCTGGGGCTCGCATGCCTCGCGGGCGGGATCGGCCGCGAGCGGCAGCTGTTCGACCGCGCGGCGGCGGCGGCGGGCTCGACGCTGCTGGTGCTCGCGGTGATCGGCCTCGTGGTGCCGGCGATGTTCCAGTTCGTGGCGGAAGGCGCGGTGCGCGGCGGCACGCTCACCGGCGGCCGCGAGGCGCTGCTCGAGCGCACGCTCTCGCTCGAGATCTCGGTCGTGCTGTTCGCGGCCTATCTGCTGAGCCTGCTGTTCAGCCTTCGCACCCACCGCCACCTCTACGCCGGGCAGGCCCACCCGGCGGGCCACGAGGGGAGCGGTGCGCGCGCCACCGCGCGGCGGGCGGCGGCCACGTTGTTCGCGGCCACCGCCCTGGTGGCGTGGATGAGCGAGCTGCTGGTGGGCGCGGTCGAGGAGGCGTCACACGCGCTCGGGCTCACCGAGGTGTTCGTGGGCGTGATCGTGGTGGCGGTGATCGGGAACGCCGCCGAGCACTCGACGGCGGTGATGATGGCGATCAAGAACAAGATGGACTTGGCACTCAACATCGCGATCGGCTCGAGCATCCAGATCGCGCTGTTCGTCGCGCCGCTCCTGGTGTTCGTTTCCTACTTCATGCCGCACGGGCCGATGGACCTGCGCTTCAGCCCGTTCGAGGTGCTGGCGGTGGTGCTCGCGGTCGGCGTGGTGCAGATGGTGTCGCAGGACGGCGAGTCGAACTGGCTGGAAGGCGCGCTCCTGATCCTGGTCTACCTGATCCTGGCGCTGGCGTTCTTCTTCCTACCCTGAGCACGCGGGCGTATGCTCGTCCGACCATGCCGCTCCTGAGCCCGAAGGAGCTGTGCGTTCAGCAGACCATGCGCTTCTTGGACGGCGCGCTGCCCAAGCCGCCGTGCCGCGTGCTCGAGGTGGGCTGCGGCTCGGGCGCGGTGGCCGCGCAACTGTCGAAGCGCGGCTACAGCGTCACCGGCATCGATCCCTCGGCCGAGGCCGCGGCCGACTGCCGGGCGCACGGCGTGTACGCGATCGAGGGCGACTTCCTCTCGTTCCCGGGGCCGGATCCGTACGACGTGCTGCTGTTCACGCGCTCGCTCCACCACATCGAGAACCCGGCGCAGGCGGCCGGGCACGCACACAAGCTGCTCAAGCCCGGCGGGCGGGTGGTGGCGGAGGAGTTCGCGGTCGAGCGCATGGACAACGACACCGCGCGCTGGTTCTACGAGCTGTGCTCGCTGCTCGAGGCCGCGGGCATGATGAAGCCCGATCCCAACCACGACCCGCTCGCCTCCTCGCCGCTCGATCGCTGGTTCCGCGACCACGAGCACGAGACCCCGGTGCACGCCGGGGAGGACATGCTGGTCGCGCTCGGCACACGCTTCGAGCTGGAGCGGGTCGAGAGCGCGCCCTACCTGTTCCGCTATTTCTGCGAGCGCATCGAGTCGAGCGACCGCGGCGCGCGCGTGGCGAAGTGGGTGTTCGAGCTCGAGAGCCTGCGCATCGTCGAGCCCACGCTGCGCGCGGTGGGCTTGCGGGTGGTGGGGCGCAAGGGGCGGTAGGGAACGACTGCTCCTTCTTTGCGCGCACGGCGGGCGGAGTTACCATTTCACCCATGGTCGCGCGCGCAGCCACTCGGCTCACCCTCATCGCGACGCTCGCGCTCGCAGCGCCCGCCGCCGCGAGCTGGCCGCCCGGGGGCATGCTCGTCAGCTCGCCCGGCGCCATACACGGGGTTTTCAACGCCCGCATCATGGAGTTGCCGGTCGGAGATCTGGCGGTGCTGGGCGTCGGCGGGGGTGGCAATAGCAACGTGTATGTGCTCCAGCGCGTGAGCCGGGACGGCGTCATCGCTGCCGGATGGCCGGCGGGCGGTGTGGGGTTCTCTTTTGTGCTCCCCGCGATAGCGCTCCCCGCGCAGAGCATCGTGGTGGACGACGCATCGCGCACGTGGCATTCGTGGTCGGCGTCCGGCGCCAAGCTCGAGTCGATCACGGCGGACGCAACGCTCGTGCCCGCGTTCACGCCGTACAACCTGGGCTCTTCCTCTCTCATGGTCCACGCCGCACCGGCGCCGGGTGACGAGGTGTTTGTGACCTGCACCAGCGCGCGGCTCAAGCGCATCACCGCGACGGGCGCACCCGCATCGGGCTGGACCAGCACCGGCGTGGCGCTGCCGGGATGGGATCTCGACGACAACGCCGTCCTTCCCGACGGCAGCGGCGGCGTGGTGGTTTTCATGCGCACCGCCAGCGCCGGAACCCCAGCCCCGATCGCGACGCGCATCGACGGCAACGGCGTCCGGCACACCGGCTGGCCGGCGACTGGATTGGCGCTCGGGAGTGTGGCGACCGGAGCAACCATCACAATGGATTCGCAGCTGCTTCCGTCCGGTCCCGACCACATGCTTGCTGTGTGGTCGCCCGATAACGGGTCGGGCACGAGGCGGCTGATGATGCAGCGGTTCGGTCTCGACGCGACGCTGGACCCGGCATGGCCCGCGGACGGGCTCGTGGTCGCGTCGGACACGCTGTGGGCCTGCTGCGCACTCGCGGATGGCGCAGGCGGCGCCTATGTCGTGCGCGAGTCGGATGGCCGCCCGGTCGCCACGCACATCACGGCGGCGGGCGGCACGCTGGGCGGAACGGATGTCGAAATCACGGACGCCGGCGCCCGCTACCGTCCGATCTGCTGCTGGGGGATCCCAACGAATGTGATGAACCCAGCCGCCATGATCGCCGACGTCACGCCCGACGGCGGCCTGCTGGTGGGCTGGAACGACGCGCGGCTCGCGCCGGCGGTGAGCTTCCGCCTGCGCTGGCTCACGCCCTCGCTCACTCCGGCCCCCGGCAAGCCTGACACCGGCCTCGTGTACTTCCCCGGCTCACCGAACGTCTACGCGGGCTCGATGCTGGCAGTGCGTGCCGACGGTAACGACGCGGCATTCGTCGCCTGGGGCGACAATCGGTCCTACGAGTTGGGCCACGGCGACCTGTGGATGACCCGCGTGCAGGCGCCGGCGCCGGTGGGCGTGGACCCCTCCAGTCCGCGCGCCCTCGCCCTCTCCGCCCCGCGCCCGAACCCCGCACGTACCGCGGTCGCGTTCGATCTGACGCTGCCCGACGACTCCCCCGCTCGTGTGGAGCTTCTCGACGTCGCCGGGCGCGCGGTGAGGAGCAAGAGCGTGCATGGGGCGGGACTGCACCTCGTGTCGTTCCCGGATGTGGGTTCGCTCCCACCGGGGCTCTATCTGGCGCGGGTGACGACGCGAACGGATTCGCGCTGCGTTCGCCTCGCGCTCACGCATTAGGGGGCCCCGAAGAAACCGGCGAGCCGGCGCGCGAGAACGCCGATACTCACCGGTGCGGCCCTCTGCTACGCTAGAAGCCGTAACAGGAGGAATTCCCATGACGATCATCCGGCAAGGCGCGAAGGTGGACGAGCTGATCCGCCGCCTCGACGAGGCGGTCGCGATCCGCGACGACGAAGTGCGATGTCGAAACGTGAAACAGGTCCTGAGCGAGGTGGTCGAGAGCGGTGAGGACTTCCTCGACGCCTCCTATCTCCAGCCGACGCACGATTCCTACGCGCGCCGGCTTTTGCATCGCGATCCCGACGGGCGCTACAGCGCGCTCGTGATGGTGTGGGACAAGGGCCAGGGCACGGCGCTCCACGACCACGCCGGCATGTGGTGCGTGGAGTGCGTCTACCGCGGCAAGATCCGCGTGACCTCGTACTCGGTGCACGGCGGCAACCCCGAGACCGGAGTGGTGCAGTTCCAGAAGGAGAACGTGGTGCACGCCGGCAAGGCCGATGCGGGCGCCCTGATCCCGCCGTTCGAGTATCACGTGCTCGAGAACGCAGCCGACACGCCGGCGGTTACGATCCACGTCTACGGCGGTGACATGAACTACTGCCACATCTTCGAGCCGGTCGACGGCGGCTGGCGGCGCAAGTACAAGGAGCTGCGATACACGAGCTGAGCCGGGCCGGCGAGCCGGGCGCCGCGGCCACGGTCGCGCACGGCGGCGACCGGCTCGCGACGCTGCTCGGCGGCTTCTTCACCGGCCTGACCGGAGGCTGCTTCGGCGTCGGGGGCGGCGCGATCCTGATCCCCCTACTCACCAGCCGCTTCAAGCTCACCCAGCACCAGGCGCACGGCACTTCGCTCGCCGTGATCGGCGCAACCTCGGTGGCTTCGGTCGTGGTCTATGCGCTGCACGGACGCGTGGCGTGGCTCGCGGCCGTCATCATCGGGATCGTGAGCGCGGTGTGTGCGCGCTACGGCGCGCGGCTGGCGGCCCGGACCTCGCCCGCGGGCTTGCGGCGCGCGTTCGCGGTGCTGCTCGTGCTGCTCGCGGCCAAGATGCTGTGGGGGAGCCCGGCCGGCGCGCACGCGCTGGTGCACGGCACGCCGGGCTCGATCGCGTTCATGGCGGCGCTCGGGATCCCGGTCGGACTGCTCTCGGGCTACATGGGGGTGGGCGGCGGCGTCCTGATCGTGCCAGGGCTCACGATGCTGCTCGGTTGGGAGCAGCACCTGGCGCAGGGCACGTCGCTGGCGGCGATCCTGGTGGTGGCGCCGGCGGGCGCGATCGAGCACGCGCGGCTCGGCAACGTCGTGGGCCGGCTGGTGCCGGCGCTCGCGATCGGCGCTGCAATCGGAGCACCGCTCGGCAGCTGGCTGGTGCAGGGGCTCGATCGCGTGCTGCTCGGGCGCTGCTTCGCGGTGTTCCTGCTCGCGACCGCCGCGATCACGTGGACGAAGAGCGGCAGGAAGAGCGCGGGAAGCGCGGCGCCGGCCCCGCTCGCGACCCGGCCGTGATGCGGGGGCTGCTGCCCGGCCTGCTGCTGTGCGCGCTGCTCGCGACCCTCGGTTTCTGGCTCGCCGACGTCGCGTGGGTCAAGAACACGCTCCACTTCAGCGCGCTGCTCATCGTGATCCTGCTCGGGGTCGCGTGGCGCGCGCTGCTGCCGCCGCCGGCCGCGCTGCTGCCCGGCATCCGCATGGCGCAGCGGCCGGTGCTGCGCTGGGCGGTCGCAGGTCTCGGGTTCCGGCTCTCGATCGGCGAGCTGTGGCGGATCGGCGCGCCGGCGCTGGTGGTGGTCACGCTCTCGACCTTCGCCACGCTCCTGTTCGGCTGGTGGATCGCGCGCCGCCTCGGGGTCACGGAGAAGCTCGGGATCCTGCTGGGCGTCGGGAGCGCGATCTGCGGCGCATCCGCCGTGGTCGCGGCCGATTCCGTGGTGCAGGGCGAGAAGCAGGACGCGCCGGTCGCGCTCGGCGTGATCACGCTGCTCGGCACGATCGGCATCGTGGCGTACCCGGTGCTCGGACACGCACTCGGCATGGGTCCGTTCCTGTACGGCGTGTGGGACGGTGCATCGCTGCACGAGATGGCACAGGTGGTGGCCGCCGGCTTCGGCATGAGCGACGAGGCGGCGCGCGTCGCCACGGTGGTGAAGCTCGCGCGCATCGCGCTGCTCGCGCCGGTCGTGCTCTACCTCGG